>JRYF01000803.1_pt1 | contig 101784 bp, 96 predicted proteins | sample 235331 | NCBI WGS metagenome assembly JRYF01 (sample SAMN03074217, study PRJNA261475) | activated sludge metagenome | biome: Wastewater Treatment Plant; feature: Wastewater; material: Activated sludge; isolation source: activated biomass of a wastewater treatment plant treating hydrocarbon... ... | reverse complement strand
GCGCTTTCGCTTCCTTGTTCTGCGGGAACCAATTGCGGAACCGGCAGCCCTCTTTGGTCAAACCCGCTTTCTCAAGGAGCTAGCGCCGAGGAAATACTTGATGCATCTCAGTTTGTCCTTGACGGAATTGCTCTGTCCGAGTTTCCCGTTGGGTCACAAGTTGCAGGATTAATTAGCTCCGGAATTGACGCCAGCAGGGGCAACTTGAGTAGCGCCGGGCTTGGCATTCTGGGTATGCTACCAGGAGGAGCCGCTTTTGATGCAGCAAAAATCACCCTACGCGCTGGGCGACTTGGAAATGCGGCAACACGAAGCCAGGTTGATGAGATTGCGAAGTACCTAATTGACAGGGGTTACAAAATCGATCGGGGTGGCGGCCTTGCAGCCGAAGAATATCTAAAGCCCTTGTTTAGAGGTCGGAAAGGCGGGTCTTATGTCGATATTACGGCTACCCATACGAAAACCGGGAAGACGATTAGGATAAACACCGTGGACACTCTTAAAAACGGTAAAACTCCGACTGCTCGCGAACGTCGAAATGCGGCGAGAATTAGAAAACAAATTGGCCCTAAACAACACTTATTACTTGTTCCCAAAAGGAAGTAAAGTGACATGAAAGGAAAACAAACCATGTTCTTTGCGGTTGAAGATGACTTGTACGCTGCACTCGAACAGCTTGAAAAAAATTTTGATCTTGAATACGTGGAGACTGGTAGATTCGAGACTAAAGATCCCATCGTCTACAAAACTTTTACCCAAATCCTAAATTTCGGATATTCTCAACAAGGAAATTGGCTTGGCCCTAGCTACCTTCTCAAACCCAAAAACTTGACCCTGAATGTTGAAGAGTTTGTTCTAACCAAAGGTGGTGTTGTCTATCTTATTTACCAAAAATTTAATAAATCGTCTATTGAATTAACCGTCGGAGGCACCTATACGAAAAAGGAAAATATCCTTATTGCCGGCAGGGTTGCGACAATCTCTGATGACCCTGTTTCTACGAGAATGTACAAATCCCTTTTGTCAAAAGTAAAGAAGCAATTCAAAAGAATCGGCGTGTTTTATGTTGGTCCAAAGGCTGAGGAAAAGTTGTTAGAAGGATGGCGACTTGCAACCGACGTAAAATCGCCTCGAGAATATGACTTAGTTTTATAAGCAGGTTTCATTGCTAACAGTTTTGGTTGCGTCTCGGCTAGGATGCCTGACCAATGAACGAATCGAGTTTGGGACGATGGCAAACATCGGGAACTTAGCCAAGACTACAAAGTCGATCCCGAGCCTGAGTTTTGTCCAGACCTTCAAGTACGATGCGATCAACCGGCTGTCGGAAGCGACTGAGAAGACCGGGACGACACAGAACTGGAAGCAGACGTTCGGGTACGACCGCTTTGGGAACCGGACGAGCTTCTATCAGATAGTCGGGAGTACCGAGCTTCCGACGAACAACCTAACAAGGCCGACCGTCGATCCGGCGAACAATCAATTCACGACCGGACAGGGCTATGTCTATGACCTAAACGGCAATCTGGTTCAGGATGCCCAGGGGCGGAGCTTCACGTTCAACGGCGACGACAAGCAGACCGAGGTCCGGGACACGGCGACGAACGCCCTGATCGGGCAGTATTTCTACGACGGAAGCGGTGCGAGGGTAAAGAAGTTTGTTCCCGGAACAGGCGAAACGACCGTTTTTGTATATGACGCGGGCGGGGCTCTTGCGGCCGAGTATTCGACGATCGTTGCTCCGGTTGAGGAAGCGGCGACGAGCTATTTGACAACCGATCATGTGGGCAGCCCGAGGGTGATCACGGACGCGTCGGGAGGGGTGATCGCCCGGCGGGACTTCATGCCGTTCGGCGAAGAACTGGGCGTGGGGGTCAGCAGCAGATCGGAAAGCCTGAAGTACTCGAACACCGATACGGACCAGATCAGAAAACGGTTCACGGGCTACGAAAAAGACGGTGAGACCCAACTAGACTTCGCCGAGGCGAGGATGTACGAGAACCGCCACGGCCGCTTTACCGCGCCCGACCCGCTCCTGGCCAGCTCCAGCCCTGCAAATCCCCAAACCTTCAATCGCTACACCTACACAGGGAACAATCCGATAAACTATACCGATCCGAGCGGACTAACTTGGTGCCAAGCCAGTGATGGAACGGTTACCTGGAATGGAAAGATAGGGAAAGCCTGTGTGAAAGGTACGACAGACGTTGATGGAGGAGTACTTCAACTTATCGAGGGCCCCGGCGGGGTCGACTCGAGTGGCAACCGATTCGGAGTAGGCGACCTTTTACAGTTTGACAGGCAAGGGACCCGCCTCCTAATTCAGCGACAACAGGATGTCTCGCGTATCGCCAAAGAGACCGGGACAGAGGTCCAAGCAACCTACGACGTTGTGTCGACCGATGCCGCTACGATCAGCGATCACATAGTCTCCGCTTTTATGACTGTTGGCGAGAACAACGGGGGACATGCCATCGCGGCAGTACTTGGAAAGGAATCATACGACCGGCATACCGTGATCGGTCAAGGAGTCGGCAATGTTCTTTCGATCTTTCAAGGCGGAGCCGAAGTAGCTGGGGGATTGGGAACAAGCGGGGGCGGGGCATTCTTGACTGCTCTTACGTCACCTTTATGCGGAACCGGGATTCTTTGCGCTGTTCCGGCCTCAACCGCAGTGGTCACTGCCGCCGGGTTGATTACCGCGACTCACGGCGCTGGGGTTATCACAAACTCCGTATACAATATGGTCAATAACCAAGGCCCGGGGTCGAGACGTGGCTGGGAGTCTACTCCTGAAAATGTGGAAAGAATGAAGCAAGGTAAACCCCCTATCGGTAACGATGGTCACCCGGTCGAACTTCATCATGTAGGTCAAAAGCCGGACAGTAAACTGGTTCCGATAACGAGGACAGAACATAGGGGAAAGGGGAGTTACAAGAAAAACCATCCGAATAGGGGGCCCAGCAAAATAAACAGAACGGAACACGCGAAGCAAAGAAAAGAGTATTGGAAAAAGAAGGCGAAAAGGTGAGGGATTTGTATGAGTGATTTTGTTATCGGATCGGCAAATTCAAACGGTTTATATGGAATCTTCGAAGATTGCGAGGATACGGGCTACTTGTATCTTTCAGACCACGAAGGGGGGGGTATTATCGACCATCTGCATATTTACGACTACCCTAAGAAGTTAGGGATCGAGGAAAAGGATGTCGAAGTCGTGTGGTCAAACGACGAATCGAAATGTGGCGTAAAGGTTTGGGGGAAATTGTATGGCGTTTTCGATCTCGAGAGGAGCAAAAAGATGGCTTGCTATATCCAAGACAAGAACACTTCTCCGATAAACGATCCGAACTTACTCAGGGGTTTTTAGTTCTGACTACAAACACACAAGGTCATTGCCAATGTGCTTCAACAGACCGTCTCTTTCTAATTTCGATTACTCTGCGACGGGCTCTGTTCGCGAGATGATGCTGGGGAAGATTCTATTGGAAACCGCGCAGTTCAACGAGCTTCAGCAGTTGACGTAGGTCGGGCTTGGGACGACGCAGACCAACAACGACCGGTTCAAGATCGAATATTCTTACGGCGAGCTGAACACGGACGGGACAGTCGATGCGGCTAAGAACATCGGAAATATTGCGAAGACGACCACTACGATCCCGAGCCTGAGTTTTGTTCAGACATTCAAGTACGACTCGATCAACCGGCTGTCGGAAGCTCTCCATGGTCAAATCCACTGGCTGAGATTGCCAGTAATGCCCCGCCGCTCAAAACCCCTGAAATTATTGCAAGAGCTACCGAAGAGTGCTCTATGATACCGGGGTTAGGTGCCCCCTGTGGCATAATCGCAGCGGCGACGAGGCTCGGCCAAGGCAGATTTGGAGACGCGGGCGACAATCTGCTCAGCACGGTTCCCTTCCTTCGAATCGCCCGAAAGGCTGACAAGGCGGTTGATGTGGCGCAAGGCTCTCATGTCGTTTATCAGGGCATCGAGAGAGCGACGGGTGTTGTAAGATACGTCGGTATTACTTCACGCGGTGTAGCGACCAGAGCAGAGGAGCATCTGAGAGCAATTGGCACTGGAAAAGAGTTATTAGAATACCGAATCGTGAAAGGAGCAGAAGGCTTGACAAAAATGCAAGCCCGGATTTTTGAACAGAAGCTGATTAATCAGCATGGGCTGGGAAATCTGTTGAACAAGATAAACTCCATAGCGCCTAAATATTGGAAGCAACACGGAATTAGGTAGATACATATGAAATCTAAAAGGGTGGTTACTAAAATCGGCGATGTTTTCTCGGTAAAGATCGACGCCGACACGAAGAAATATTTCCAGCTGATCGCTTTCGACCTGACGCAGCTGAACAGCGACGTGATACGGGCTTTCAAAAAGAAATACCCCATTAATGCCGATCCGCACTTGGACGAAATCGTCGAGGGAGAGGTGGAGTTTTACGCCCACTGCGTTGCCAATTGGGGCGTGAAGATGGGGTTGTGGGAGAAGGTAGGGAAATCCGGTGACATCGGGCGCCTAGACCACATATTGTTTAGAGATACAGAGGACTACGGATGCAAAGAAGGAGAGGCGCCGATTCGCGTCTCGAATAGATGGTACGTGTGGAGGATCGGTTGCGGGTTTAGGGATGTCGGGAAATTGAAGGGGGAAAATCGAAAAGCGGATATCGGCTTGGTTATTAACCCTGAAAGTATCGTTCACCGAATGAGAACTGGCGAATATGATTTGCCTTTTTATCCAGGTTTCGAATAATCCATAGTGAAAAGGATAATTACGAAAATCGGAGACATCTTCTCTGTACAAATCGATAACGATAAGACGAAATACTTCCAGCTGATCGCTTTCGATCTGACGCAGTTAAATAGTGACGTGATCCGAGCGTTCAAGACGATTTACCCGTCCGATATGAAGGTGGATTTATCGGAGATTGTAAGCGGCGAAGTGGACTTTTACGCTCACTGTATAACTAAGTGGGGCGTTAAGCTTGGCTATTGGGATAAGGTTGGGAGGTCGGATTATGTCGGAAGTCTAGATCACATATTATTCAGAGGGACCGAGGACTACGGACATAAAGAAGGAGAGGAGCAAATTCGCGTCTCGAACAGATGGTACGTGTGGCGCATCAATGAACCGTTTCGCGATGTCGGAAAACTAAAAGGGGATAATCGCAACGCGGAGATAGGCATCGTCATGGATCCGGTAAGTATCGTAAATAGGATCCAGAGCGGGGAGTATGGCGGATTCTATCCTGACTTTGAATAATGGGAAGAGGCGTCACGAATTTAGGGAATATTTTCTTAGCGCGAAATAATGAGGAAAAGAAGAAGTATTCTCAATTGATAGAATTCGACCCTACAAAGCTGAACAGTGATGTGATCTGGGCATTCAAGAAATTTACCCTTCTCAAAGGAAAGAAATACACTCCTAACGATCCCGATTGCGAATAGGTATCACGCTAAGCTCGGTGGCCTGTGGGAGACGGCGCAGTTCAACGAGCTTCAGCAGTTGACGCAGGTCGGGCTCGGGACGACGCAGACCAATAACGACCGGTTCAAGATCGAATATTCTTACGGCGAGCTGAACACGGACGGGACAGTCGATGCGGCTAAGAACATCGGAAATATTGCGAAGACGACCACTACGATCCCGAGCCTGAGTTTTGTCCAGACATTCAAGTACGACTCGATCAACCGGCTGTCGGAAGCGACTGAGAAGACCGGGACGACCGAGAACTGGAAGCAGACGTTCGGGTACGACCGATTTGGGAACAGAACGAGCTTCTATCAGATAGTCGGGAGTACCGAGCTTCCGACGAACAACCTAACAAAGCCGACCGTCGATCCGGCGAACAACAAGTTCACGACCGGACAGGGCTATGTCTATGACCTAAACGGCAATCTGGTTCAGGATGCCCAGGGCCGGAGTTTCACTTTTAATGGTGACGACAAGCAGACCGAGGTCAGTCATCAGCAGTCAGCGGTATGTGCCGGATCGTCCGTAGGAGTAAACGCGCCGCGGTCCGTTTACCTTCATCGGTGGTCGAGTTGGGATTGTCATGGCCTTCGCTTACTTTCGCGTTGTGAAGCCCGCAATTTTTCTACTGGTCCTTGCGGATCAAGAGCGGCGATGTGTTCTGAATAATATTGACGAACGTTTTTTCCGATGCAGGCTGTCGGGATGGCTGTTCGGCGGTCTTGTTTGGTTCCGGTTCATTTCGTTTATGCTCTGCAACGGGTTCAATGCTGCCATTGCTTTCGATCTTCATGAACGGGATATGTTCACCGGCAAGTGTTCGGAAAAATAGGAATCCATGTTCGTCCTTTTTCAGCTCAATCGAGCATTTGCGTTTGCCGCCGATCGGCCCACTGCAATTGAGCGGTATCCTGCGGTTCTTGGGATTCTGGTTGAGTTGGACTTCAGTGAACGCTAAGTTGATCCCGGTAAATCCTGCATGGTCACCCTCGATCGAAGTTATGTAGGGGGAGATCTGCTGTCTGAGATTCAATATCTCGGACGTCTCACCAATTTGCGTGGCATCGTCATCACCGAGGGCCTTGAAAGTCATGGAATCTTGTGTGCGATCAAAGTCTGGGAGAGTTATCACAAACTCGGCCGAACAAGGAAGGTTCCAGTCGTCGGAACATTTGATGGGTTTGCTGCGGATACCGTCCAAGTAGGCAAAGCCGTTCTTAGAGACGTTTACCAGCGTCATTGTGAACTTCCAGCCATTGTCAGGATCGCTCCATTTCGGTGGGGTCATGCTTAGGACGAGCGGATCCTTGCACGGCGTCCATCCTCTTCTTCCCCTGTCCCTGGTATCTATCCAACAATCAGGCAGTTCGACCTCGCCCTGAACAGGAGTGCCACTATAGTCAGCGTCGTATATTGCAAATGTAGCCGCGCTATTGACACTGAAACCGTTGGATGGGTCCTTACACCTCAAGTATTCATAGAAGGGGCTGCAATCTAAGGGGAAGCTTTGCTTTGATGTTCCCACAGTCTGCGTCGCAATAACGAAAGCATCGGGACTCCACGGTTCGGCCTCGGCACCGCGGTTGACACGTAAACCGGATAAGCTGTTGGCGGCAGGAGCGGGACTTTGCGGCGTCGCAGGTTCGTCTCGGACCTTAAAGTAGAGATCTCGCGTTTCTTGACTGATCACTCTCCGCCAGCCGTGGAATTTCTTTAAGGTTGCCCTGCGTCGGCCTATGGGAGGCAGTGTCGAGACGCATTGCCCCGAACAGAAATACTCCATTCCGTTTACCAGCACCTTTGCGCCGCTTCTTGTGGTGTCGCTTAGATCGATTAAGCCATTAGGAGACGAAAGGATGATCCTCGGAAATCGTTTATCATATTTTCGGGCATCAAGGGTGATGGTTAGTTCATGTTCGTTAATTGGAAACCAAGTTCCCGCTTCCTGCTGTGCCGATTGTAGAAATCCGCTGACCGTCGTTGCTGTACCATTCGATGCTGTGCCTCGACCGAATGAATCCCGCGAACGTTTTATTGCGTTGCCGTCAACGCTCACGAGCTGTTCGCGATCCAATCTTTCGTTAAGTTTGATACTGATCGTTACCTTTTCTTCGGCTGTATCAAATTCTTTGACAGCATATGCGATATGCTCAACACAACTCCTGCTTCGATCGTCAACGCAGCTGTATGTACTCGCTCTGGAAATCGTTTCGAGAGTGCCTCTATTGACGAAGGTCAGCTTCTTCCCCTCGGTCCATCGGGGGATCGTAATTGCAGGCCTCAAAGACGCCGTAAGGGCTTCTTTGTCGAAACCACCCGTCTTGATGGCTTCATTTCCATCCCTATTTTCAACGTCCGTCAGTGCCGCCGTCGTAGGCGATTTTCCCCAGACGGATTGAACCGCTTCGATGCGCGCGTCGCTGCAATCTCTCGGGAACGACACGAGCGCATATGTCGCCCTTGGCCCGGGGGAAATGGCATCGTCCCCCAAGGAGCGTGCGTAGATCCAACCGAAAGAATCGGATTGGATGCCCCATCCGGTGACATAGCCTGATTGTCCCAATGATTGACTCGCGCGTAAGTGTTCGCGGTTGTATGCGGCGTTAATACCGACGCTGAAAAAACTGAGAAGGGCACCAAGTCCGAACCTCGAATTTCGGTACTTCTGATCCGCGACGTTTATCGCAGCCAGCCTTGGGAATAGGTCGAGAACAACACCTGGCTCTGCATTGTCGGCACAGGCGAGCCGGTAACGAGTAGTAAGAAGCTGCTTCTTGCGGTACTTTTGATCCGCATAGATCCCGGTTTCGAAACGTACAAGGTAAATATCCCCTTCCTGCTGCGCGCTAGCAAGGTTGTTCACCAGGTGGGCCAGCCGCTCCCAGAGCAGGTTTATATGGTTTTCCATCTGTTTGGACGCAGGAAACGAGACCGTCTTTTTATCTCCCTTTGTGTCCGGAAACGACGGATTTGACATCGCTGTAGGTACCGGGAGAGGACTGGGAGACGGTCCCGAGAAACTAGGTGCGGTGTATTGGACCCGTAACGCCTTTATCGTATCGAGGTTGCTCCTGATCATCGCGAGGTTTGCTTCGGCCGTCGCGACCCGCTGGTCGGCCAGCCGTTTGTCGTCGTCCGATGCATTTGCCGCCAACGCGGCTTTTGCCGTTTTCGCATCAGCAACCGCCTGGATCGCCTGCGTAATGAGCGGATACAATGCAAGTTCCTGCTGCATTAGCTGCTGGTCAAATGCCATGCGCTGCGACGTCATTTGGGTCTGCTGAGCTGCGATATTATTTTGAATGCCGAGCGCTTGGCTGAACTGTAGATTCGCCGAGAACTGCTCCATGAGGGAATCTATGCGGCTGGCGTTAGGAACATTCGCATCTAGCTTGAGCTGATCAAGTTGAATGGCGGAAATATCCTGGAATAAACCGTCAAGAAGCGGAAACGCTCGCGAATACGGTATTGCGACCGGCCGTCCGATGATGACCTCGCCGTCACGCGGCAACTGCTGCGGCTGCGCCATGATCTGAAAACAAATCGTGAATAAAAAAATCGACGTCAAGATCGTAGTTTTACGCATTTGCAGACTCCTTTGTGGCACCTTGTTTAGGGAGACCAAGTTTGGAAGATCAAGAACTCGCACATTCCCGCTTTCGTTGCAGAATTCATTCTAGGGTGCCTATCTTTAATCGCGACAATTCTCGTCAAAAGGGTGCATCTTTTTGATCTTGTTAGAAGGATTCCACTTATAAGGGACGTTGGGAAAGCGGTCCCACGTTCGAAGACGGGGGCGGTTCAGGCCATCAGGCAGATCAAAGGGTGCCTATCTTTTCGTAGCATAACCGACAAAAGCACAGGTTTAGATTAGATCATTATGCTGGGAGGGCGAGTCTGATCTCAGCCGGCGGTCCGATGCCTACGCGACTTTGGGGCCGCTGTTCATCGTTGCCGACGCGTCATGCCCAACTCATGTAGCAGACCTCTGCGAAGGTAGGAAAGATTTGCGGTCCGTGAACTTATTCAACATAGCTTCGGTTAAACATCTCGATTTATGCGTTCTGGTTCGGGAGCACGAGTCGGATGCAATTGATGCGGAGGCTATTCTGGGTGTGACAGTCGGCGGAGGCCTCTTTTGTCGGTCGCTCTTACAAGAGTTCGCGGCCGCCCCGGACCAAAAGGCGGCGAATAATACCGTCTGTTTCGCCCACGAGAGCCGCGACCGAATCCCAGCCCATCTCGCCAAACTTAACAAACGTCACCGGGTCCGCCACGACAAACCCGGCGTTCTTTAGCCCGATGAACGTCAAAAACACCCCGATCCCGACACCCGCCGCAAACCTCAAATTCCGCGGTATCGCCATCGCGATCATCTTCCTCAAAGGCGTCGCCGCCACCGCTAGACTTAGACGGTAGGTGCTCCAAAGTTCGCCAAGCGTTCGCGCCCGGACATCATAACGACCATGAACCCCCGGCAATCGAAGAGCCTTCGGTTTCAAAGGATCTAATTCTTGCAATCCGTTCGCAACTGATTGGTCAAAGGCTTTTTCAAGATCATGACCAATTTGATTCTTTAGGTCTTTATCGTTCAAACCTTCACGGATCGCCAAAAACGCTTTCAGTATTATCTCGATTGCCATGCGGGCTTCGTCGATCGCCTTCGGATTCACTTCCTCTTGAAACAGTAACGCAATCATCGATCTGAGGTGCTTATCGCCGCTCACAAGAAGTTGACTGCAAAACGCGTTTGGGGCGAGATAGTCTATGGAGGTTAAGATCGCGTATGCGTAATCGTACGAATCTGCGATCACGGATCGGAAAGCCCTCATTTCCTCCGTATCCTGGGAGATGAGCATCTTAATCTCCTTTGGAGCTACTAACCAGTTAAAGATATTCACCCTTGGACTTCCCATTACCACAGGAATGCGAATTTGCCAGAATTCGCCGCGGAAATAGTAGACGCCGTAAAATATCGAGCGAATCCACCCATAGTCTTTTTGCTCCTGAGTGAGGAAGTGAAAGTGAATCTTTTCAATCTGGCGGTAGAGGTGGTCCGAGGCGTTCTGGGCGTTTGGGTTCGCGAGCAACTCGTCAAGCGTTTCGGAACGCCATCGTTCCTCTGCTATTTCCGCGCGTTTGTTAGCAGGAGTGTCCGTTTGATCTAATTCTTGGCCCAGCTGTTCCAGCCAGTCTTGAGTAACATTCTTCATCTTTGCATCGGAGTGTTTATTCTCCGGTGGAGAGTAAGTCTTATTCGGACGCCTTAATATTTTGCCGCGCTTGCCTTTTTGGCCGGCCAGGCTTTCGGTCAGCGACACGCTTCAGAGCCTCACGTCTAATAACCCAATAGGATCCAACCTTTTGGGCCGGAAGACGTCCCGCCGCGATTAATTGGTGCACGCGGCGGATGCTGATATTCAGAATCGCAGAAGCCTCTCGAACGGAGATCAGGTCCATTTCTCAATCTTAACATCGTAATCGCTGAAACTCTACTAAAGAAGGTAGAGTTTCATTGTCAAAACTCTACGAACTTTGGTATAGTAAATTCCGAGGAAACAATATGACTGGAAGAAATAGTGGAAGAATTGAAAAGCGCGGCGACAATCGTTGGGTTGTGAGAGTTTTCCTGGGAAGAGATTCGAAAGGGAATCGCAGATATTTCAACAAGACCATTACCGGGCCGAAGAAGGATGCTCAAAAATACCTAACCGCAAAACTTCGGGAAAAAGATCTCGGTCAGTTCGTTGAGCCAGCTTCTATTTCGTTGAATGACCACTTGGATCGATGGCTTGAAGAAGTCGCGGCTATAAAGGTAAGACTGGCGACGCTGGATGGATACAAAGCCAAGCTGAAGGTTCACGTCCGTCAGAGTATTGGACTGAAGAGGCTATGTGATCTACAGGCTTACGATGTTCAAAAACTCTACAACGACATGATCAAGAAAGGGCTTTCGGCGAAAACCGTCAGACACGTCCATAATGTGCTATCGCCGTCGTTAAAGCAGGCAATGAGGTGGAAGCTCATAAGCCAAAATCCTTGCGATCTCTGCCAGCTGCCAAAGATTGTCAAACGCGAAATGAAGTGTTTTACGCCTGAGGAAACCGCGATCTTCCTTGAGTATGCAAGACCAGACCGTTACTACCCGGCATTTGTCCTAGCGATCGAAACGGGAATGCGCCCGGAAGAATATCTCGGTCTGAAGTGGCAAGACATCGATTTCGAGAATTCCAGATTATCGGTAAAAAGGGCGTAGACGGTGTTGAAGGGCGGTGGATTCGCGTTTGCGGAGCCTAAAACGCCCCGAAGTAGAAGAAGCATTCCCCTCTCGCAATCCGCTATCAAAATCCTGAAAAGTCACCGCCGAGGTCAGCTCGAAGCTAGAATGAGGATTAACGACATCTTCGACGACAATGATCTAGTTTTTCCTTCTGAAATTGGAACGCCCACCCTTTATGGCAATCTGGACCGCCGGCATTTCAAGAAGATTATCCGGACTGCCAACGAGGCGATCGAAAAAGCGAACGAAGAAAACGGAACCGACAAACCGGAAATTCCCTTCGTACGGCTCTATGATTTGCGGCACACAATGGCGACTTTGCTTCTCTCGAAAGGAATTAACCCAAAGATCGTTTCTGAACGCCTGGGCCACTCTTCGATAGCATTGACGCTGGATACCTATTCACATGTTCTTCCGACAATGCAGGAGAGTGCCACAATCGAGATCGAAAAATTGATATTTGGAACCTGATTTTCAAGTTTGGCGCACTGTTGGCGCACTAAAATGCGATAGGGCGTTTGCGAAATCTCACAAACGCCCATATTTACTGGTGGCGGGGGGGAGGATCGAACTCCCGACCTTGGGGTTATGAATCCCACGCTCTAACCATCTGAGCTACCCAGCCACGAATACAGGATTATAGATCACCGGCAAGGAAAATCAAACTAAATCCTGTCTTGAATCGGTTCCACGGTCTTTCCACATTTTTACCGAATTCGATTTCACGCTAGAATAGCCCGGTATGCCGATCTTCCTTGCTGCTACCGAGCACGCCGAGGTACTCCTTGGCCTTTTTATTATCATTGCCGCCGCTAAAGTGATGGCGGAGATCTTTGAACGCCTGCGGCAGCCGGCCGTGGTTGGCGAAATTCTCGCCGGTGTCCTTATCGGGCCAAGCGTACTTGGATGGGTCAAACCGACCGATCTGATCAGTATCCTCGCCGAGGTCGGGGTGATCTTCCTGCTGTTCATGGTCGGACTGGAGACCAAACCGCAGGACATCTTCAAGGTTGGTAAAAAGGCGGTAACTGTCGGAATTCTCGGTGTGATCCTGCCGTTTGTTGCCGGCTACGTGATCGCCATTCTTTGGGACGGCGTATTCGTCGAGGCAATGTTCATTGGTGCGGCAATGGTGGCCACATCTGTCGGCATTACGGCACGCGTGCTTGGATCAATGGGCCTGCTCGATCGCGAAACGTCAAGGATCATTCTTGGCGCGGCAGTTATCGACGATATTCTCGGGCTGATAATTCTCTCCGTAGTATCGGGCATTGGCAACGGAGGGGTCTCTGCCGCCACGATCATCAAAACCGCGGCACTGGCGATCGCCTTCACTGCCATTGTAGGACTGGCAGGCTCGCGTGTGATGACGCGGCTGAAGCCAAAGATACAGGCCCTTCGTGTCAGCAAGCCGTTCTTCAATATCGGACTGATCATGTGCTTCGGCCTGTCGGTCGCATCGCTTTATTTTGGCGTGGCAGCGATAATCGGAGCTTTCCTGGCTGGTATGGCGCTTGCCGAGGCGACCGAGGATAACCACAAAATGCATCAGTTGACCAGCGGGGTAACGGAATTCCTTGTTCCATTCTTTCTGGTGTATATCGGAATGCAGCTTAACCTTGCGGTATTTAAGGACGGATCGGTGGTCTTGCTCGCGATAGTCGTAACCGTGTTTGCCGTTCTTACAAAATTCGTGGGCGGCGGCCTCGGTGCATGGGGAATGACAAAAAGAGAAATGGCACAGGTCGGCGTAGGCATGGTGCCTCGTGGCGAAGTAGGTATCGTCGTCGCGCAGATCGGGCTAGGAATGGCCGTGATCAGCGAACAGTTCTTTGCGGCAGTGCTCTTTATGGCCGTTTCCACAACCCTGATAGCACCTCCGCTCATCAAATATTTCTTTGCGGAAGATGTGGATAACGATGGGGTGCCGGACAATATTAAGGATGTCGATATTACGGAGGAGTTTACGCGGATCGGATAATCCTCGAGGCAAAGGGCATTTTTTGCGTGGTTCGTTTGGGTTGTCCTTAGTGATCGCGTTGGTTGTCCTCTGCCAGGCCTTTGCCGTTGATGCCACTGGACAGACCAGAACCGCTTCGTCGTCCGTTAGAACGATCACTATTTCCACGGAACCGAACGCATCGGTTTGGCTTGATGGAGTATTCTTTGGACGAACATCTGAGAACGGAGCCCTGACCATACGCCCGGCGCCACCGGGGCGCAAGACCATCAGGGTCCGTGCAGATGCTTTCAAAGAAGCCACACGGGTACTCACGCCTGTTCAACAGGGACAGATCAATATCCCGCTAACTAAGACCAACGATGAAGCTGAGCTTGCCTTTCAGGCGGCAGTTCGTTTTTCGGTACTTGACCGTGAAAAGGCCGCGGCTGAGTATCGCCGTGCTATTGAACTTCGTCCAGCCTACACGGACGCACACATTGGACTCGCGCGAACGCTAATCGATCTGGCGGAGTATCGAGAGGCCGAGCGGGCTGTCGCGGCTGCTCGCAGATCAAGCCCTGGGAATGCTGAGGTTTCGGCCGTTGAAGGAAGGCTTCTGAAAAGTATTGGTGAGGAAGAAAAAGCTGCGGCTGCGTACAAGCGATCATTGAAAGAAGGAGCCGGCTTTCAACCCGAAGCCAATGCCGGGCTCGGGCTTCTTTATCGTGAAAGAGCCGAGGCGGCAGGCGCTGAAGGCGATCTCGACCGCGAAGCTGCGGGATATAAAGAAGCCGCGAAATATCTATCAGCGGCGATCAAGCAGCTTGCCGGAGCACCGGAATCCATAGTGATATACCAGCAGCTTGGCCTACTTTACGAACAGCAGAACAAGGCCGCGGAAGCGATCGCGGTTTATCGCGAGTTCCTTTGGCTTTTCCCCAACCATCCGGAAGCTCCAGCCTTTGAATCCTATATCGTTCAGCTATCCAAACAGGACGATTTTCCATTTTGACCGGGCATTCTTATCCGCGTGAACTGAACATTAATAGGTCCTCATTCGCCCAAAAGAAACCTTGACATCAAAATGACAAACATCTATCATTGTGGTTGAACGATGTTTGGCACATCGTTATTGATCATCCTATCTCTAACAATTAAAGCCTTTTACCCTGCATACTTCCGTCCAATCGTCTCTGCCAAAGGAAGGGTAACCGAATTAGATGTCAGCAAAACTAGGGGAAATTCTTGTCCGTGAGAATCTGGTGACTCCGGAACAGCTGCGCCAGGCTCTCGATTATCAGCGCACCAGCGGCGGCCGTCTCGGATCGAATCTGGTAAAGCTCGGCATCATTTCTGATGATGTGATCACATCGGTCCTGTCCCGGCAGTACGGTGTTCCATCTATCAATCTGGACCTCTTTCACATCGAAGACGCGGTCATCAAGCTCATTTCACAGGAAGTTGCCCTGAAGTATATGGTGCTTCCGGTTTCGCGAAACGGTTCGACGCTGACGCTGGCAATGGCGGATCCGACGAACGTCTTCGCGATGGACGACATTAAGTTCATGACCGGGTTTAATGTCGAGCCCGTTATCGCTTCGGAAGCGTCGATCCAATCTTCGGTTGGAAAATACTATGGCGGTTCGACGCAGATCGACATTTTCGACGCTGCCTTTGCGCTTGAGACGGAAAAGGCTGCAGCCGCGCTGAAGAACGGGCGAAACGGCAAGAATGGCCACGCAAAGAACGGGGCTAAGGGCGACGTATCGGAGAAAACGAAGATCTCTGCGGACGAGATCGACGTCAACATAAACAACTTCGACTTCGAGGGCCATGATACCGAAGAGTTTGAACTTGTTCAGGAGAACGAGGAGATCGATCTTGCGCAGCTCACCCGCGAGAGCCAAGACGCCCCGGTCGTTCGGCTGGTAAACATTTTGATGGTTGACAGCCTTCGGCGCGGAGCTTCTGACATTCACGTCGAACCGTACGAAAAAGATTTTCGCATCAGGTTCCGCATTGATGGTGTGCTTTATGACGTGATGCATCCGCCGATGAAGATCCGCGACCCGCTCATTTCGCGTCTCAAGATCATGTCCAAGCTGGACATTTCCGAAAAGCGGCTGCCGCAGGACGGGCGTATCAAGATAAAGGTAAAGATCGACGACCGGTCGCGTGAGCTTGATTTCCGCGTCTCGACGCTGCCCACGCTTTTTGGCGAAAAGGTGGTGCTTCGGCTTCTTGATAAAGAAAAGCTGATGCTGGATATGTCGAAGCTCGGCTTTGAACCCGAGAGCCTCGACAAGTTCCAACGGGCGATCGCAAACCCGTACGGGATGGTACTCGTTACCGGCCCGACCGGTTCGGGTAAGACGAATACGCTCTACTCAGCGCTCCAATCGCTCAATACGCCTGAGACGAACATTATGACCGCCGAAGATCCGGTCGAGTTCAACCTCCAGGGCATTAATCAGGTACAGATGAAGGAGCAGATCGGCCTAAACTTTGCGGCTGCACTCCGCTCTTTCCTTCGTCAGGACCCGAACATAATTCTCGTCGGTGAGATCCGTGATTTTGAAACCGCGGAGATCGCGATCAAGGCTGCGTTGACCGGGCACCTTGTGCTTTCGACGCTCCACACCAACGACGCGCCATCTACCATTTCACGTCTGGTGAACATGGGTATCGAGCCTTTCCTGGTCGCGACATCGGTGAACATCATTCAGGCGCAGCGGCTTATTCGCCGGATCTGTACGGGCTGCAAGGAAGAGGCTCACTATACGCCGGAGGCGCTGGTCGAGATCGGATTCTCTCCGGAAGAGGCAGCAGAGATAAAGCTTTACAAGGGTGCGGGGTGTGAAACATGTCTTCATACCGGCTACAAAGGCCGGGTAGGCCTTTATGAAACGATGGAGATCAACGATGAACTTCGCGAACTGATCATCATCGGCGCCAGTTCGATAGAACTGCGCAGGAAGGCGATCGAAGCCGGAATGATCACGCTTCGCGGCTCTGGTCTGGCCAAGCTTCGGCAAGGCATAACGACAGTGGAAGAAGTCGTCAAGGAAACGGTTCTCTAATTTGTTGGAGGAAATATGGTAGTAAGGGCAATTGCATTATCGATAGCTTTGTTGATAGGGATCGGGACGCTGATCCCGCTGGCGACCGACATGGTCGAGGCCGGCCCGAAGAGAGTAAAGCGCCACAAAAAGCAGCAGAGAAACTGGAAGGGCGTGAAGAAATACTCAAAGCGATGGTGGCAGCTCTATCGCGCACAGGAACGCCGAAAGCATGCGCTGGCAGCAAAGCGAAGAGCGTTGCGGCTTCGCCAGATAAGGCTGGCCCGGGTTCAAAAAGAAAAGACCGAAAAGCCTGAGGCTGTTGCGGCGGAAAAAAGGGCAACGCCGGCTCCGAAACCCGTTGCGAAAGCGATACTGCCGTCAGGCGAAGAAGCTCCGGCCGGCTGGAAGCCAAGCCAATCGAGCAGCAGCGAGCTACAGTTCAGCGTTGATGGCGGTAACGGGACGGCAGCGATCTCGGTGGTCGGCCCTGCGGTTGGCGAATCGATCGACGCCGGCCGTAACCAATCGGTCGGCGGTGTGCCCACAACTTCCCTGCGACGTGAGGTGATCAATCGAATGATCCGCGAAAATGGATGGGTCGTTAACGATTATCAAAAGGAGATCGCCGGAAAACCGGTTTACGTTGTGGTTGCTCAATCGGCCGGTCCGGGCGGTCGCGTGCTGTCGCGAATGTTCTACTTCACCGAAGTGAACGGACGCATCTATAGCGTTGCTACAAACTCCAATACCGAATCTGCCGAGAAGATCGCCGAGGAATCGGAAAAGGTAATCTTTTCGCTGCAGGGCCGAAGCAGGCCGGTTCAGGCTGCGATAAGGGAATAGACCATCACTTCACACTTCAAGGCCGCGACGCTCGGCGGACGCGGCCCACCCTCAGATATCCCGCCTTATGAGTTTTGAGAACAATTCAGCAGAATCAACGGTCACATTGCCCGAACTTCTTCGAAAGATGACGGACGCGGGCGGCTCGGACCTTCACATTACGACGAATTCGCCGCCGCAGGTGCGCGTACACGGCCACCTTTCGCCTCTGCCTGGCTTTGGCACCTTGACCCCGGCCGACACAAAGCGTCTTGCCTACTCCGTACTTACCGACGCTCAAAAGCATAGGTTCGAAGAGAATCTAGAGCTCGACTTTTCGTTCGGACTAAAGGGTATGTCCCGATTCCGCGCCAATCTCTTCAACCAGAAAGGTGCGGTGGGCGCGGTGTTTCGCGCCATTCCGTATGAAATAAAGTCATTTGACGCGCTCGGCCTGCCGCCGGTCGTCTCCGACCTTTGCAAGAAGCCCCGCGGGCTTATTCTCGTAACGGGGCCGACAGGTTCGGGTAAGTCGACGACACTCGCGTCAATGGTCGATAAGATCAACATTGACCGCCACGAGCATATTCTGACCATCGAAGATCCGATCGAGTTTCTTCACGGTCATAAGAACTGTGTGGTCAATCAGCGCGAGGTCGCCGCCGACACTCACTCGTTCGCATCCGCCCTCAGGACCGCACTTCGTCAGGATCCTGACGTTGTGCTGGTGGGTGAAATGCGTGACCTTGAAACGATCGAGATGGCTCTCCGAATTGCGGAAACCGGTCACCTCACTTTTGCGACGCTTCACACAAACTCCGCCTATTCGACCATTAACCGTATCATCGACGTTTTCCCCTCGGCCCAGCAGGCACAGGTTCGAACGCAGCTGTCGCTTGTGCTCGAAGGAATTATGTGTCAAGCCCTGCTGCCAAAAGCTGCCGGCGACGGCCGCGTAATGGCCCTTGAGATCCTGATTCCGAATTCGGCCATCCGTAACCTTATCCGTGAGGACAAGATCCATCAGATCTACTCAATGATGCAGACCGGCCAGGACAAGTTCGGCATGCAGACCTTCAATCAGGCCCTTGCGACGCTGTACCACAAACGCCAGATCACCCTTGAGGTTGCAATGCAGAGGTCATCAAATCCCGACGAATTGAAGGAATTGATCGAGCGCGGTTCCGGTTTGAATCAATCGTATGCCGGCCAGGACAGGCCCAAGGTAGCGCCGAATTCCCACCCGAGCCCCTATGCACAGGGCCGCCCGGTCGGGTCGAGGCCGCCGGTGAGATAAAGAGAAAAGGGATTCCATAGGAGCGAATACAAACAAATGCCAACTTACGCTTATAAGGGAAGAAATCGGCTGAACGAACTTGTCGCCGGCGAACGCGAAGCGGCCAGCCAGGACGAGCTGCGGGCTCTGCTTCGACGCGAGCAGATCGTGATGACGCAGGCTTCCGAAAAGAGCCGCGTCGTTTCGATCCCGAAGATCGGCAGGCGAAAAAAGGTTGCGGCGAAGGAGCTGGCCGTTTTCACTCGGCAGTTTTCCGTTATGATCGACGCGGGCCTCCCGCTGGTACAGTGCCTGGACATTCTCGCCGAGCAGCAGCAGAACGCGTTCTTCAAGGATGTGCTCAGGCAGGTAAGACAGAACGTGGAAGAGGGAGCGACCCTTTTCCAGGCGCTCGAAAAACACCCGAAAGTGTTCGATTCCCTCTATTCGCATATGGTCGAGGCAGGCGAAACGGGCGGTGTGCTCGACCTGATCCTCCAACGCCTGGCAACCCTAATAGAAAAGGTGGTCAAGCTGAAGCGGAGCATTGTTTCTGCATCGATCTATCCTGCAGCGGTCGTGCTTGTCGCAATTGCTGCGATCGCGATAATCATGGTCGTCGTGATACCGCAATTCGAGCAGATATTTATCGGACTGCTCGGCCCGGGCGAACTGCTCCCGCTTCCAACTCGCATCGTGATGGCGATCAGCGGGTTCCTGGCAGGCTGGGGCGGCCTAGCTTTGCTCGTCACTATCATCGGTACTGCGGTCGGGATCCGCGTTTATTACAAGACGGAAAAGGGCCGTTGGCAGATCGACTCGATCTTGCTGAAGCTGCCCATCTTTGGAAGCATTCTCAGAAAGATCGCCGTCGCACGTTTTTCGCGGATACTTTCAACGCTCCTATCGTCGGGCGTTCCGATCCTTCAATCTCTAGACATTACCGCTAAGACGGCCGGCAATGTCGTCATCGAGGACGCGATCCTGAAGGTCCGTGCCGGGGTTGAGCGGGGCGAGAATTTCGTCGATCCGCTGAAAGCGACAAACGTTTTCCCGCATATGGTCTCGCAGATGATAGGCGTCGGCGAACAGACCGGTGCGATGGACGCGATGCTCGGCAAGATCGCAGACTTCTATGAAGAAGAGGTTGATACCGCGATCGCCGACCTGCTCGCGATGATCGAGCCCGTGCTTATCGCATTCCTTGGCGTTACGATCGGTTCGATCGTTATATCAATGTACCTTCCGCTCTTCTCTCTCATCGGCAAACTTGCCGGCGGGCCAAAGTAAGGCACAAAGAAGACTTAAAGGTCGAACGAGGCCGTCCATTGTGGCGGCCTTTTCGTTGCCGGGGTCAGGATAGTAAGAGGCAGGTGCGTCCATACAGAAGCAGCGGCGCAGCATATACGAATCATCAAGAACGCACGGGCAGTTTAGCGGAAGGACATTATCCTCTCGACATATTTCGCGATGATGTCTGCTTCAAGATTAACTTCATCGCCGGGCTTGAGGCTGGAGAGATTCGTCAACTGCCACGTCTTCGGGATAACGGCAATGTCAAACTCAGACACACGCAGGTCGGCGATCGTCAAGCTGATGCCCTCTACAGCGACCGAACCTTTCTTGACAAAGTATCTGGCAAGGTCTGGCGGAAAGGCGACCGTAACGCTCCAAAAGTCGCCACTCTGAACCGCAGAGAGAAAATTACCGCGGCCATCGACATGCCCTTGGACGATGTGGCCGCCGAGCCTCGCAGAAGGCATGACCGCCCGTTCCAAGTTGACGGGCGAACCTGGCGATAGGCGGTCCAGCGTTGAACGATCAAGCGTTTCCTGCGACAGATCCGCCGAGAATTCGCCCTGCCCAACATTCAAGGCCGTAAGGCAAACGCCATTGACCGCGATAGAATCTCCTTCAGACAGGTCTTGAGTCGCAATATCGGCCTCTATGCATAGGCGCGCACCGCCCACCGCTTTCTCAAATGTGCGGACACACCCGACTTCTTCGATCAATCCAGTGAACACTGCGGACCCGTTATCTCTAAAACCAGGCTTTCTTGTTAAGAACGTAGGTCTGAACAAAGTCTTCATCAGACTTTGTCAAATAGATGATGCCCTCGACAATGCCAATGATCATCGGAACAAAAACAAGCGGCGTCCCGATCCCGCACGTTACAAAAGCTAGGATCCAAGCTGCAATATATGACAGGATGAGGATGACCCCTTCCTGGCTGTAGCCGAGAATGAATTTATGGATCCCGAGCGAGCCGAGAAGGATGCCGCAAATACCGGCCGCTATCTTCTTCTCAGCACCCGCGGGCCTTATGCCGGGCTGGGGCACGTGCTGCATCGGCATAGGGTTCGCCGGCAGTACTGAACCGCAATTGGTACATCGGACATTGATCCCCGGATTCTGGGTACCGCATCCCGGGCAGGGCCTGTATTGTGTTGCCATAAGCGAATTCTCAACTCCCGCCACGAAGAGTTACGCTGTTAAGTATCAGTCAGATAAATTGTGTTGTCAAAACTATTCCGTGTAGGTCAATGTTGTAAAATAGGCTCAAAGTATGAATGAGACCGCTCAACAAATGATGGGCCCGCCGCCGATCCGACGGCAGCAGGACGGGTCTCTCCAGCCGGCATGGGTGGCCGACCTTATCGAATGGTTTCTCAATTACGACGAGCGCACGGCGCGAATGCGCCTTGCTCAGGTGAACGACCTCTTCCTCTGGAAACAGGCCGACGATGGTGCCAACGGTGTTGCTACCTATCCATTTGAGAACGCCGAGGCTCGATTCGCTATCGGTGTTTTTCAGGCACTGCGCGAGAATAACTCCGAACCCCTCCTGGCGCTTTGGCTGAACGATCTCACGGCAGCATTGCACGAAGCGAAGAAAACTAGGAGCGAGATCGCCGAAGCGAACAAGATCGATGAGACCTCTACGGGATCGGTGTTAGAAAAAACTGAAAAGTTGACCACCAAGACAGAAAGGCGCCTCTACCTTTCAAGCTGCTGGATCGAAGCGCTTTGCACGGCCGAAGCTCGCGTTCTGGGCTGGGCATACCAGGAACTCTACGGTCGGCCGTTCACCCCTGCTACTTGAAGACCTCACATTGCTGCATCGACCCGAACTTCATTCCGATGGCGAAAGCTCGCTGGCGTTGGTCTGCAGAACCATGAGTGAAAGAATCAGGAATGATGTACCCCTGTGTCCGCCGCTGGATCATGTCATCGCCGACAGCAGCGGCGGCCCGCAGCGCTTCTTCAACGTCGCCTGTTTCCAGCCGGCCCTGTTTCTGTGCATAATTTGCCCAGATCCCGGCGTAGCAATCGGCCTGAAGCTCAAGAGCGACCGATAGCTGGTTGTTCTGTCCCCTTCGCTGAACCGCGCCCATGACACCCGTCAAATTTTGAATGTGGTGCCCGAATTCGTGAGCGATCACATAAGCCTGGGCAAAATCACCGGGCGCCTTGAACTCGCGACGGAGTTCATCGAAAAACGCGAAGTCCAGGTAAAGCTGGTTGTCTCCCGGGCAATAGAAAGGGCCCATCGCAGCGTCGCCCCAGCCGCAGGCCGAGGGCGTTTGACCCGTAAACAGAACGAGCTTTGGATCCTGATATCTGACCCGGCTTTGCTGCGGGAGGATCTGCCGCCACGCATCTTCCAGGCTTCCCATGATGGCCCCGACGAATTGGCGATTCTCGTCAGCCGGTTGGTTCTGGATCGAGTTTGCTGCCGGCTGCTGAACCTGTGGCTGGCTTTCTAGGAATTGGCGCGGATCACCGCCTAGCAAGCAAACGATGGCTGCAAGTACCAATGCCGCCAGCCCGCCGCCACCCAAGGCAATGCCCCGGCCGCCCATGCCCCTTCGGTCCTCAATGTTGGAACTCTGCCGCTGATCTCTCCATCTCATCGATCTTTCGCCCCCGACTCGGTCAAAATAAACTTCTGTGTGAGGAATTCTATCATTTTTCCGATCTGCGCCTGAATCCAGCATCCTCGCGGGGCATGAATGGCCAAAGCCGAATCGGCTTTCCCTCCTTGCCGCATACTTTCCTTCACCGCAAAATCTTGACAGTTGTAGGTTTAGAGGATTATGATGGTACTACTCGTTTTAGACTGATTCGCTTCCACGTCAGCTCAGGTAAGGAGGAGATAATGATCAAATTGGACATTGTCAACCAGGTTGCCGAGAAAACCGGGGTGCCGAAGCAAAAGGCCGAGCAAGTTGTCGATTCGCTGTTCAACGCGATGAAAGATGCGCTTGCCATGGGAAAGCGTATCGAACTTCGAGGGTTTGGCGTCTTTGTGGTCAAGCCCAGAAAGCGAGGCGTAGGGCGCAATCCGCGTACTGGTAAAGAAGTGCCGATCCCGGCAGGCAAGACCATCCGATTCAAGCCCGGCAAGGAATTATCAGCAAAGGCCTTTTAGGCGGAGGGCGGTGGTTAGCTCCGCTGTTGTCATTATTTCTGTTAGTCGTGGATCACAGGCTGACTTTGAAAAGCTTGTGATTTGCGGCTTTTGTTTTGGCCGTGTTCTAGAGTGGCAGTAGGAAGCGAAATTGACGACATCGTCGGCCAGAGCCTTCGTCCCGGGGGGCGCACCTGGGCCCGCCACATCCTCTTGATGGCGGCGACTCTGATAACTACCACCGTGGCTGGGACGCTCTACCCATTTGGCCCCATCCCGATACTTCCCGACGCCGATCCGCAAAATTTGGGAGAATTATTAAGTTTTCTCGTGGAACTTCCTGTCAGGTACCTTCTTTTGGTTATCTCGACCATCGGTGTCATTCTCTCTCAAAATTCCTATCTACTTCACGGTTTAAGTTTTTCGATTCCACTGCTGCTGATACTTGTTTCCCATGAGATGGGCCACTACATTGCTTGTCGTTTGTACCGCGTCGATGCGACCCTGCCGTACTTTATACCTACGCCGCCGCTGGTCGGGCCTGCCGGCACCTTTGGAGCGTTTATCAAGATCCGCTCGCCTATGCCATCGCAAAAGGCAATTTTCGACATCGGGGTAGCGGGGCCGCTCGCGGGTTTCGCGGTGGTCTTGCCGGTCGCTATCCTCGCAGTACTGACGATGGATCAGGCGTCATTCAAAGCTGTTCAAGAGAGCGGCAGCATAACATTTTCGAATCCGCTGCTTTTTCAAGTTGTAGCGGGAGCCGTTGGGGTCGATCTCGGGCTTACAACACCAAATGGATTCTACTATGCAGCCTGGGTCGGCTTACTGGTAACCGCGCTGAACCTGATACCTTCCGGCCAGCTGGATGGCGGACATGTGGTATTCGCCGTGCTCGGCGAGCGGGTTCATCGCTGGGCCGGGCGGACGGCGTTCGCTATCATGGCAGTACTTTCAGTCGTCGGTTGGTACTTTTTTAACAGCCCAAGCGGATTCTTGATAGCGGTGCTGCTGGGTGTGATGATGATGATAAAGCACCCGGTCCCCTGGGATCAGAGCCCGGTCGGAGCTGCACGATCTCTGATCGCGCTTCTGACACTTGTGATCTTTATACTCTGCTTTCTGCCTTTTCCGATCCGGATAGCGTAAACTCCTCAGGCTGCAAGCGAATCGGGCAAAAGGCCCTTTATCTCTCGGACAATTTGCTGCACGTCGTCCTGCCCATCGAGTGCGATCATAAAGAAGTCGTAGCTTGTCTTGAAACAGATCATCCCGTTCCCAAAAAACCAAACTCCCTCGAGAAGCGGGTTACCGCCGAGCAGCCAATCAAGAGGAGCACCTGTTATGGTCTTTGGATTCAGGACGTTTGTCATCATCACCGCACCCGACGCGAATGAGAAGGCCCCAAGCAGGGGAGCGCCGATGCGCCTTGCCATATCGCGCTCGAACTTCACCCTTTCCGCTTCAGCCTCGTCTAGATGTCCGTTCTCGATCAACTCCTCTCGGCTCTTCAAATAGCTGTCAAATTGATCCGCAAATCGCTTTACGGTCCACGCCGGCAATGCAGAATTCAAGAACCAATGTGAGCTTGCAGCGGTAAGCACGGCACCGAGGCCGGCACCTACGGCCATCGAGGCTCCCGTCGCAACGGCCTGAAGCGGGTTTTCCTGGATCCAGCCGGACGTTTTCGAGACGGCAGTGAGTGCTGAGTCGATAGTCCGCGTCCATGCGGCTCCAAAGGAGAACACGCTGCTCACCCTCTTTGCATTTGACGATGCTGAATCGAAAGCCCCCTCTATCACCTCACCAGCCTTCTTGCTCACCTCTTTTGCAGCCTCACTCGCCTTTTCACCGACGCCCTCAGCAACATCCCGAAGCGGCTCGCTGGCCTGCCAGGCCTTTTTTGCCGCTTCTTCGGCACCCTTGATCGTAGCCTCGGCGGCCTTCACCGCGTGCTTCCCTACCTCCGTCTTTTCGGCTTCGTCCTTGATCATTTCGGCGCTTTTCTGTGCCGTTTCGACAACGACCCGTGCACCTTCCTCGATCTTGTCCTTAAGCCCAAGCTGTTTATCGATCTCTTCGAACTTTTCCCTAGCTTCCTTTTGCCATTTCTCAAAGCGTTCCTTGTAATCGCTCATGATCCCACCTCGCGGACATTTCAACCATACTACGAATGCCGTCAGCCCAATGTTCGATCAGATGCTCGGTTCGACCCGACTGCTGCTAGATTTTTACATCTAACCAGGACGTTTTTCAATCAATTTTCAGTCGCGCCATGGGCAACGCCTCTAAGCCCCTTACCGTTTTTCCACTATCCCGTAGACATCAGAGCCGACTAATCGGATGTTTGCCGGAGAGCCCGGTCCAGCACCCGTTTCGCATCTTTAAGTGCTTCGAGCCTTTCATCGGGTGTAAAACTTTCCCAGCCCTGAAAAAAGACCACTCCGAAATCTGACGGGTATTCGCGACCTTCGTGACGGAACCAGTCGCTCATGATCTTTGCGGGGTCATGATCTCGCTCAATGGCAAGAGCGACATCGAATGGGGCCGGTTCGTCTATCGTGCCAAGGTCCTCGGCAAAGCTAATGCCGCGTTCTGTCAACACACGGTCGACCACAGCGCTGATACGATCCTCAATTACCCGGTCAAGGTCTATCGGTTCCTTCCCGCGCACGTACATCTCGCCTGAGCCGGTGAGCAGCCAATTCAGGGAAACATGCGTTTCGTTCGCGATCTTGATCAATACTTCGGGCGCGGGCATTCTGCCCTGGAAATAATTTCGCACCGTTGCGTGCGGAACACCGACCCGGCGGGCTATGTCAGCCATGCTCGCAAAGTCGAATGTCCTGCGCAACCGATACACGAAATCCTCGTTCATTTGAAAGTGAAACAAACGTTGTGCCTGCTCGCATCTACATACTATTCCGTTTCTCCTAACGACGCAATCATATTGATCGGGCTGTCCGGGAAGCAACGCGGTGAAGATATAACCTAAGCCTTGACACGGCCATAGCCGGACGAGTATATTTTGACGTTCGGCCCAGGAGCCGATTGGTAGCCTAAAGTGCGATAGCGTATGTCGCAAATCCGCCCACGCCGTTGCCTCATGCGGTCCTAAGCCACCCTAGCTCAGTTGGTAGAGCATTCGATTCGTAATCGAAAGGTCGTCGGTTCAAATCCGACGGGTGGCTCCACATTTTTAAGCCCGTATTTATTGGGTTCTACGCAAATATGGCAGTTTTGATAGGCATCTAAAAAGTGCCTATTTTTTACTTTCTGGGTACGAATCTGGGTTTTTATTTTCATTTTGACCCTGATTTTGCCTAATTTTCCAGTTGGGTGCGGAAACCTTCGGGAGCTAATATCAACGGTAATGGCGAAACTAACCAAAGAGGAGCTTCGGGCATCGGCTAACGCCAAGCGAAAAGACCGCATCGACCTTACCGTTGACGAACTTGCAGCACTAAAGGACGTGTCGAAAAGCACCGTCGAACGCCTCTACAAAGATTTCGATGACCCGAATAAGCTGAAGGCAACCTATCTAAATCGGCAGGTGCGGTTCACGTGGGATAACATCGAGGAGTTTGACCGCAAGCATTCACAACTATCTTGGCTGTCGATTTTGAATCTTACCGATGATGACGTTGCCGATTGGTTTGACGAGGACGGCAACCTAGCTTGACGCTAAATCGGTTTCCGCGTCCGCAGAAAATAGACCGTCTTGCTTCTTATCGTTTCCCCGTTTCGCTTTCTTTGCCACTTCTTCGATTAACGGCAAATTCATACGAGCACCGTCTAGGATTTCCTGAACGGTTACGATTTGCATTCGGTCGAACGGTGCAAAGTGTTCGGGCTTGAATTGACCCGCAGCCTTAGCTTCTTCACGCATCGGCTTGGACGGTTCATTGCGGGTTATAAGAATGCCACAGGCCGCACCTTCCCTTTCGACTACGCCTCTAAGGTCACGAACCATTGCGGACGTTACGTTACCGCTTTTGACGGAAATCATAACGGGCAAAACTTCGTCTTTGGTCTTGCGGGTGTAAGCTACTCCGTCGATGCCCTTGTCCGCACCTTTCTTTTCGTTAATGACCGCTCGGTTATCCGAGTAGGTAAGGATTGCCCACTTTTCAAATTCTTTACGCACGCGGTCATCCCGTTTATGAATTAGTGCGTCAACCGCTTCCATATCGCGTGGAACACCGTGCAGCTCCACCTTCGAAATATCCGCTCCGCTATCGGCAAGACGCTTTAGGATTAAGGCAACGCTTTGATAGGTGATATCAATTCCTATCCATTGACGTTTTAGACGGTCGGCAACGGCAACGGTAGTTCCGCAACCGCAGAACGCATCCAGCACTAAATCGCCTTCATTGGACGAAGCCGAAATAATTCTTTCTAACAACGCTTCGGGTTTTTGTGTCGGATAACCTAGACGTTCTGCCGCTTGCGAATTGATAGCGTAAATGTCATCCCAAATCCCTTGTGCGGGCATTCCTGGCATTTCGTCAAGATACCTAATAAATTCAGCCGTGCCGTTTCGCGTGTATTTGATTCGGCCGCTATCGTGCAACTCTTGCATTTTTTCCTGCGGACATCGCCAGATTTTTGTGACACCGTTCCATTCGTAGGTGTAGCCACCGCCCGAAAGTCCGAAAGCCGTCAGGTTGTCGGTTCGATATAAACGACCATTCTCATCCTTCTTGTTGTAATGCGAATCTATGTAACTTTGGTCATACGGTTGGAACACTTTGTTAAAGGTCGCGTTAAGTGATTTTGTGTAATAGTGAATTCGGTCTGCGTTTCGACCAAACCTTTTGGAATCGCTGTGTGCCGTTGTTCGTTTCCAAATGATTTCATTCTTAAAGTCCCCGCCTTGCGGGATAAAGATTGAATCGCATATCAACCGAAGGTAAGAATCCGCAACGTCATCGCAATGTAAATAGAATGAACCCGTCGATTTTAGAACACGGCGAATCTCGGCAATGCGGACGGTCATTGATACTAGATAAGCGAACAGCGAACCTTTGCCGAGCACCTTTTCAAGTCCGCTAATCAACGCAATGCTTTGCTGGGTCTGCACACCGTTTTCATTCCGCAGAATTTCGTCATAACAACGGTTCGCGTGGTCATCCCAAGTCCACGTATCGACAAACGCCTGTGCCTGTGCAACGTCCTCCGTGCCGATGTTGTTATAGATTTGATTGTAGTTTCGTTTGGAATTGAAAGGCGGGTCTATATATGCAAGGTCAACGGTCTCATCCCGTATGAACCTCCGCAAAATATCTAAGTTATCGCCATAGTAAAGTTTGTTCATTAACGAATAAATTAAAGGAAAAAGGAAACGGTGTAAAACGGATTGAACAGCTCACAGCGAACACACCCGCGAACGTAGTAGGCAACGTTACACGTTGTGCACTATTACCCACTACACCGCGTTTCCACTGACGGCCATTTTCAAGAATAATTTCATTTTTCAACTTTAATTTTGACCTACCTATTTACTTCGAAAAATTGAGAGTTACAATATAAGTATTGTTGATGTTTTGTTAGGAATTATTAGTTAGTCTTTCCGCTCCGCAGACTCCCAAAATTCCAACTGGCAACAAGATTCGTAACGGTTCGACGGTCACGTCGAACCTCCGCCGAAGGCCTGTTTACGGAGCATCGGTTCGCGGTGAAGTCAAGTCACATCGGACGGATTGCAATGATTCCCAGATTGGTCGGACGGTCTGGCGGTCAGGTCAACAGCGGACGTTCAAGCGGGAACAAAAACAGATGTGGGTAAACGAGAAAAGGATAGGTAAACGAAATATGTAGGTAACAAATTCAGGAGTTAAGGAAGTTTGAAATGGACACATTTAAGTTGGGAATTAAGACCAAATTGCTAAGTCAATTTGAGATGCGGCGAGAAGGTTGGTCGGTAAATGGTAATAAGTATTTTAAGCACGTAAGGGATAAAGAAACGGGAACGGTTGTAGCGGTCTTGACCGCGAGTAACTACGGCGATAGCAAGTCATATCTCAGCGTCACGTGTTCCGCACCAAAATTGATATACGGAACGAACGTCGAAATGCTAATACCCGATGACCTGCCGTGCGTGTTCGATACCGTGAACGACATAGTAGCGGGTAATACGCGAATTGAATTTGATGCAAACACGGCAAAGGTGATGAGCATAGACTTTTGCCACAACTGGAAATTGGCAAGTGAGGCGGAGGTATCCCGATATCTAACCGAACTACAGACACGACACGTCCCGTATGCGAACTATCGCGAGGTGTCGTCTGAAGAGTATGGAGTGCCAACGGTCTATTGGCGAAACGGTTCAGTCGTCCGCTTGGCATATGCAAAGCACATCGAGACCTTGCGGCTAGTAAAGGACGGGAAACTTGGGACACGTTACCTGTCTGAAAGTTACGGGATGCTTCGATGGGAACACCGAAAAAAGACCGCTAAGAAGGTCAAGGAACTTGCCGACGTGTTCGGCTGTTCGCAAATCGCGGATTCATTCTTAGGTCACGTTTTTGAAATGAACCAGCAAACATTATTAGACGATATGGAACTACTTGGATTGAACAAAACGATTGAGATAACGGGTAAGAACGAACGATTAAAAAGGTTGAAGGAATACTGCGGTGATAACGAAGTCAAATATATGAAACTTAGCGGTCTGCTTCACAACTGCGACGAAAAAGGCGGGGTCAAGAATGTGGTATCGGAAGGTCTTATGAAGGACAAGACGCTTCGCAAATGGATTGACGAAATAAGAGCGGCGGGTATCAGTTTGACGGAACCAACTAAGGGGCGAACATTGCCAGCACTTAAGGCTCCCGAACGTGAACGCGAGACGGATGACTTTTCATTTAATAAGAAAGAATTGTTCTCCACAGGGAGAATTTTACCTATCCCGTCTAGTGAACTAGTAACTAATATCGAAGGTGTTTTTTAGAAAGTTTTTACCCTTCCCTTTATCGGAAATCCATTAACGGGAAGATGCGATGTTTCACAGTTTGTTGTCCCCGCACTTGCCTAAATTTTTTGCACGGTGCGGGAACCGATAGGGCGGCTAACCTCCAGCTTAACTTCCTAGTTGCCCTATCAATTTTTTAGTTGTTCGGGGAACTTTTTACTCCTGCATTTTGCAACCGAACAACTTTAGGAATGCGGTCAGTCTCCCGCATTCCATTTTTGAAACTTGGTCGATACGCGATGCGTCCACGAGGTCTGCGGATTGACCATTGAACGAGCAAGGCTCCTTTGTATGCGGGTGTTGGCTTTCTACCCGTCTGTAATTTCCTTGCCGTTCGGCGTAGTGGCTTCGGGTAACTTCAACGCTACGCCAAAGGAGCGGGAAACGGCTTTACTGATAGTTTCAACGTTTCCCAGCTCCGATTTATGACCAAATGCGGAGGCTTTGATTTATGGATTTTTTGACGGAAACAACTAACGACACGGCTTCGACCACGAAAACCCCGGACAGCCCCGTTGTACGCAATTGCGGGGCATCGGACGGGACACCCGCAACCGCCAAAGCCCTGACCGATAGGTTAGCGGAAGCCAAAGCCGAACTTGCGGACGCAATCGACGCGGGCGATTTGGAACGAATGAACGAAGCTCGGTCTCTTATCAAATCGTTGCCCGAACAAATCACTTTGGCAACTATTCGGGAACTACGCGAACGGCTAGACGAAATTGAACTGGAGTTAATCAAGAATGACGAGAAGCGAAAGTTGATTCGGGACGTTGTAGTTAAGTGCAAGGTCGAAATTCACGAAAAGGAAAAAGAGCTTCAACCGCTATTTGCCCGCTACAACAAAATCGGTTGGGAACAATCCTTTGCCGAAAATGAACGCGAAATGCTTTTGCAGGAAAGGCGGGAACGCAAGGCAAAACTATTTTCACTTTCAGACCAACTGAAAAATGAAAATTAACAAAGGTGCGGGGAAACAGATAGGAGAACAATTATGGATATAGATTTAAGGAACTTTTCAGATTCACAACTAGAAAGGATTTTGGAATTCACCGAAAAGTTAGCGATTGAAAACCAAGAAGGCGAACTAGCACACTTCGGAGACCCGAACAATTTGGAACAGGCGGAGTCCACTGCACGGGATTACATAAAACGTCGCAAGGCTAATCACCGAACCGTAGGAATCGAAGAGGATGCGGAAATTAGAAAATCCGTGAAAGATTTTCTCCGTAGAAAGGGTGTCTATCGGAAAGAAGAAGCCGAAAAGGACACACAGCAATTGAAAAGGAATAAACCATTTTATTGGTAAAAACTATTAGAACGGTTTTCAGTGTATGACAAGTTTGTTTACCTACTCGATGTTTATTGGCGAAGCGGTTAGAAACAGATTGAAACGCGGATTGATTGACGGGCATTTTTGGTCAAGAGACTACTAATAACCATAGACGAAATAGTGGCTTCTCTTTAGACCCCAATAACAAATTTTTAGACGAAATGATTGTAGATACAGATTCAGATAACCCAAACCAAGTCTTTTGTCGGAAGCTACGCTGCCGAAACCTACTAGGAGAGCGTGTCGAAAACGAAATGGCTATCGAAATCGGTAACGTCCGCATATGGACACCCGTTGTTTTGACGTGTCGTTTCTGCGGAAAACCATATCGTTTCTTTCCCCGCGATATAGACGCGGAACTATACAAAAGTTTGGAATTAGAGGAGAGATTTAATTACTAAGATGCATATGCAAACAACATCAGGTTGCGGAAGGATTGTTAAGAGACGTTTAGCGGACGGAAGTTTGAGTTTCACATTTTCAGTCGTGCGAAATATGCGAATCAACGGCAGACCTTCGCACGTCGATTTAGCCAAGATTGGGACTTTCAGACAAAACGATTTCCCCGCACGTGCGGAGGAGTTTTGGTCGATTGTCGATAGAACACTTTCGGATTTGGTCAAGACGGGCAAGTTAATGAAAAACGACAGATTGAAAATTGAAAATCAATTTGCGAAATTCTGCGAACGTCCCGCACCCGCCGTTGCAAAAACAGATAACGCGGAACCAAGCAACGTCGAAATAATTAACAAATTGATTCTTGAAATTGGGGAAAAAGCGGAACGCAAACTGGAACTGGAATTCGGGCGGAAATTGTAGTAGGCAACGTTACACGTTACGTATTCTTACCCACTACAATTTTGCTTTCGATACGTTTGCGGAGTTTCGTGATTTCCGCTTTGGGTAGTTCCAGTCTTTTCATTTCCTTATCGAAACTTGACCAAACGTTTTTCCGTTCGGTATCCGCATACTTTCTATAAGCGGAATCATTCGGGTCTAGCTGGTTCCTAGTGAAACCGCTTTGCCTTGTGACTTGGCTTCGGGTCGGATTCGGGCTATAGGTCATTTGGGAAATGTATTCGTTGCGGGGTTCGCCATCGCCCTCCCGCCGATATGAATAGAAGAAAGTGATGCGGTATGACGAGCGGGGAAAATATTTCCAGCCCGTTTCCTTTCTCTGGTCGCGTTCGGCAAGTTGGATGACCTGTTTCAGCGTGTAAGGCAATAGCTTGACCCGTTCGCTAAGGTCGGTCTTTCTTGCTTCGGGTCGAAAGTTCGCATCCTCGTAATGAATGACACCTTCGTCATCCCGCCAAGTAAATCGAAAGTCAGTCTTACGCGGTTTCAAATCTATTTTCTTTATATCTACTTTTACTTTTTTCATTAACGCCTCCCCGTAGCCAGTAACGGTGTGATTTTCACACTCTTACCTACTACAACAAACGCAGACCCCTCGATACATTTGGGAGCCTTGCCACACAAAACACGAAAAACACAAGGCTCCCGAAAGAAGGGTCTGCGGGTTAGATATTTGCCAGTTGGCAAAAAATATCCGTCCAAATATGTAGATGCAACAGCTATGCCTTCAAGAATTTCCAGTTGGAAAAGCAAAAAAAGCCGTCTAATTTTAGACGGCTTAATGAACTACGAAGAGCGGTTGTCAATCTACAACGGGCGTTTATCTTTCGTAAGTTCCTTTAGTTTCGCCTCACGGTAATTGAAACCTTTGGTCGTGTCTATGTTGACCAGCCCGCTATCAATCTTTGTGGTCACACTCTGAAAGCCAATATATAAATTTGAAAAAAGCCAGATGGCGGTGAATTTGTTGAAAGTCGCACCTAAACGGTTTTGCACCGTTCCTCGTTTTATGGTTGTAGGTTCACCATATTTTTCTTTTAACTTCTCCAAAACTGCCTCGTCATTTTGCGTGCCGTTAGTATTGAAACCAATGCCTTCAAGTTTCCCGTCGAGAACCAATGCGGGAACGACGTTAAATTTCGAAATGCTGGGTGAATCGTTAAACGGGAATATGATGTAGCGGTTTACATCGTCCAATTTGTCACCGTCGAAAGCGTTAAGGCGGTAGCACACTGTCGCGGAACTTTTGTAGGAGGTGTCACCGCTTTTCGGGCATTCGGGTATTGAAAGGGGTTCACCTAGTTTGAGCCCGAACACGGTCATATCAGTTGCGGGTTTTGGGGTGGCTTGAGCGTTAGCTGATATAACAAAAGCAGATACGCATACGAGTATGAGAAGAAGTTTCATATAAACGCTTTGGGTCTTATCCGATTTTGCGGGTCGGATTAGAAAACGGGTCTCTCAGTCTACCAGTCCTCAGCTAAATACTCAAAATCGTGATAGCGGTAAAAGTTCAAGCATTGCGGGTGAAATTCGCATCCGTCCAGATTGTGACTTTCCGCAAGGCAACCGCACACCTCGCACGGCTCGCCCTCAACCAATTCCAAACCGCTGGATACTCTTTGTTGTTCCGCTTCCATTAGTTGACCGCTTCCGTTTCAATCACGGCTTGTTGCCGTTTCCATTTCATATAGTCGTTATGTTCCTTTATCGTATCGACCAACTCCCTAAAGTATCGGTCTTGCGTCATAGATGAACCTTTCTCGTGCCCGATTTGTGCCTGAATGGTTTCCAAATCCTGACCCGCTTGCTTGCGTTTGGTGGCACTTACAGCCCTTAAGTCGTGCCAGCGTATATCAGCAAGCCCAGCCTTTTTCCTAAGCCAATTCCAAGCCGTTTTGTAGTGCGGAAAACGCATAATCGCGGGTGAATCGGGTGCTAAATCCAAGACACCGTTTGCCATGATTTCATCGTATAACTCCTTCCCGAAAGGCACGTCTTTGAATATGTCATAGCCCTTCAATTTGGACGCTTTGCTGTTTCGCATACGAACGACACCGCACTCTAGCTCGTGGTCGATATACGCGATGTCCGAACGCTTAACGTCCCGCAATTCACCTACACGGCAACCTAGTTCGTGCGATGCGATTAACGGCAGTTTCAAATGCTTGCGGTCTTTAAATCTACCGCCCTTAATCGGTTCGTCGCACTTTGCCAATAAATCAAATAGTTGTGCGGTCGTAATGGTCTTGTCCGTTCGTTTCCGTTCCAGCTTGCGATTGATTAGACCCGATATGTCGGGAACCGAATCAATTAGTTCGTCCGCACAAGCCTCATTCAGCAACGCCCTAAGCCGTTCAAGATAGGTGTGAATCGTGCGGGGTGTTAGCGGTCGTTTCGTTTGTTCGCTTTCCAAGCCTTGCAAATATTCCGCAAAGGCTTTGCACTGCGGACGGCGAATGCTATCCAGCTTTCTTCCCTTGAAAAAGGCAATCATTATATCGACCTTGCTGCATTCCGTCTTGCCCGTTTCGATATGGAGTTTAATGACCTTGACCTTGCCCGTCTTTTCATCCTTCTCAAGAATCGCCAACTTGTCCCGCTTATAGCTTTCGGCGTAATCCTCGAACGACAACGCCCTGTGTGCGAATGCAACGCCTTTCTTAGCGTGTTCCAGCGTCAATTCCCGCAACTTGAAATTAGCCTTATTCAACTCCGTGAACGTATTGTCCGTGATTTGTTGCTTTTGCCCGTTCGCATCGAGGTATTCAAAGACCACACGGTAACGGCGTTCCTTTGTCGCTTGCTTCTTTTCTAGCCTCTTTTTTAGCTTGTTACCTTTGAAGTAATACCAGTCCTTACGGACGGTGCGGGTTAGTTCATCTTGAACCTTTGGACGTGCCATTTTTGCTCCTTTGAAAATTCTGGGTACGATTCTGGGTTTAAAAAATGACCGCTATTGACGTTTCCTGACATTTCGGGAAGGTTCGTCATAGCCGTAAACCCTGCATTTTCAATGATAGCTCTCCCTAACCCGTTTGTCCATAAATAATATACTTTGGATTCGTAATCGAAAGGTCGTCGGTTCAAATCCGACGGGTGGCTCCATAAGACACAATAACGTAAGGCCGTTTGGACAAGATCCAAACGGCCTTTCCTGTTACCTATTCAACCCTTCGGTCTAACGTCCAAGGTAGGTTACCGATACACTGCGACGCCCAAAACGCTTTGCCTCGGAGCAGCTCGGCATCCAGATATCCAGCTTATTTCCCTTCACTCTTCCGCCCGTGTCCGAAACCAGATAGGTTCCGGCATATGAGCCATCAATGCTGATCCTGCTTCCAAGCGGCAGAACTCGCGGATCGGCAGCGATAATGCCACGGCGTACACCGTGCCCCATCGCCGTTCGCCCGCGAAGGCAATACGCAGTCACGGTAAATTTACCGCGGCTTGCTCCAACTGCTCTTGAAGATACTGTTTTCTCAACCTTGCCCTTTATGACCTGATCGGCCTGTTGAGCAGGTTGTTGTTCCTTGTTTTCCTTTACCGGGTCCTGTTTAGGTGCCGGGTCCTGAATTTGAATTGTCTGTTCTGTTAATGTCTCTTCCGATCTATTTTCTATTGCTAAATTATTCTGAAACGTAGAATTATTAAATTGTAAATGCGAATCGTTCGCTATACTGAGGACCTCATCTGCCGAAGTCTGTGCGAAGATTATTACAACGCAAAGGCTTAAAGCCGACAGAACAAGTCCTCCTCTAACGAGGTACTTCATTCATTATCTCCTTTTCTCTGGCCTCCAAAATAAAAAGCGCAAAACTCCCGGATGATCAATTTTTCTGATCAACCGCTGTTTTGCTTTGCTCTACCGCATAAATTGGAAACCGTTTTGGCAGCTAAGGCTACCCTTTGATCCGCCCCAATAAGGGCAGAATACTTAGGAATGTTAGCATCTTTGGCCCGAGGTGTCCAACCTGTGACGGTCCGGGACAGCACGCTGAATCATCCTGCCTCCAGCTTCATTAAGTGCAAGAAACGATCAATGGTGGCGAAATTATTGGACATTTTCACCTCTGCCAGATAATATTTCGAGGTTGCCTCGTAATCCCGGCACGCAGATCAGCATTCCTGACCCAGTATGCAAGAACGCCGACAAAGCCAAAGATATCCGGTTTCCTTTCCCATCCGCGTCAGGTGGAAGGACGAGAGCGGTTCGACCATTGTCGAAGAAGGACTCACAGAGAATGTTGCAGAAAACGGCGCCCTCGTTTACCTGCCCCGCAAATTGCCAACCGTTGGGTCAAAGGTCGAACTCACGGTGACAGAAAACGCTGACGACGAAGTCGTTGTCAACGCAAGTGTTATCCGCCTTGAGAGGAACGCTGCGCATCCACAGGTCGCCCTCACGCTGACCGACGGGATGCGGGCCTGGAAAAAGAAAGTGTGGCAGTTTGCCGCCGAAACCATTTCGGCACAGAAACCGGATGAGTTAGACGACTGGTAGGCATGCTCGCAGACCAACTCCCGTCTGTGATGCTTGCGGAAGATCGATATTTCTACTTGATCCCTTAAATTCCCGAAATGAAGATATTAGTACTTGGCAGCGGTCGAATGGGCCTTGGAGCCGCATTCGACCTTATCCATAATTCACCCGGAGTTGAGGCTGTAACGGTAGCTGATTTCGACCTGAAAAAAGCCGAGACCGTGGCGGAAAAAATTGGCACGTCCCGGATAGACACTCATCATATCGACGCGGCCAATCAGTCTGACGTCGCCCGCCTTATGTCAGGCCACGATGCCGCCATTTCTTGCGTAAATTATTGGTACAACGAATCTCTGTCGCGGGCCGCCTTAGAAACAGGCACTCACTTCTGCGACCTCGGCGGAAATAATTATGTTGTCGATTCGCAATTGGCAATGGATGAAGAGGCGAAGACCGCAGGCATCAATATTATTCCCGACTGTGGTCTCGCACCCGGAATGGTATCGATACTCGCCATGCACGGTGCGTCCTCGTTCGACCGGCTTGATGAAATTCACATCCGCGTCGGCGGCCTGCCCCAAGACCCGCAGCCGCCGCTAGATTACCAGCTCGTTTTCTCGGTCGAAGGACTTATCAATGAATACGTCGAGGTTGCCAGGGTCATTCGTGACGGGAAGATCTCGGAAGTTCCCTCGATGACGGAGCTTGAGCAGATCGAATTTGATGGTTTTCCGCCGCTTGAGGCGTTTCAGACCAGCGGCGGCACATCGACCCTGCCTGAAACGTTTCTTGGACAAATAAAGGAGCTTGACTATAAGACAATCCGATACGCCGGACACTGCGATAAATTTAAGACGATGATCGATCTAGGACTTTGTTCAAGTGACGAGATCCTTGTCGATTACCAGAAGGTCACGCCTCGAAAAGTTTTCGGCGAACTGCTGCAAAAACATCTACCGTCTGACGGTCCGGACTATGTACTGGTCCGTCTCGAATTTGTCGGGCAGAAAGATGGCGGCCCGAAAACGATCCGCTACGACATCGTCGATAAACAAGACGAAAAGACCGGGCTTTCGGCAATGATGCGAACGACCGCTTTTCCCGCATCGATCATCGCTCAAATGATGGCAAAGGGTGACGTTCTGATGCGCGGAGCCACACCCCAGGAAAAAGCGATCGATCCTGAAAAATTCGTCGCCGAGCTTGCCAGACGCGATATTAGCATCGCTATCTCGTGAGCAGCAGGTCCGGTTAGTTTGCCAAGCTGATCGATGGGCAAATGATCATTTTTTTGCGATCTCTCTTACGACCAATTGCTGGATCAGCGGCGGATTCTCAGGACTTAGCGTGAAATAAACTGAAATGTCGATTTTCTCCCCTTCGATGATAAACGTTCCTCTAAGCTGATTCTGCGGGGCTAATTCCTTCACCGAAATGATCTTGCCGGCTTTAGCCCATAATTCCGCGTGCTGCTTCTTGAGTTGATCGATAGGGTTATCGGGGAAAAAATTCTCGGCGAAAATTCCGCTCTTTTCCGCATTTTCCCAACCAGGAAGGACTTTCAACAGTTCGGCTTTCCGCTTTTCCAGGGCGGCAGAAACGGGCAGTTGGCGCGGTTTCAGGTCGGCCTCTCTGATAATTAGGTCAAGTATCTGAAGGTTGATGTTGCCAAGGCCGGCATACGTCACATTTGCGTAAGCAACAATGCCGATCCCGTATTCCGGCATTACGCGCCAGTGGCTTCCAAAGCCGGGCAAGCCGCCGCCATGGCCGATGTACACGCGGCCCTCGCAATCTCGCTGCCAGCCAAGGCCATAGCCGTATCCAGTTACCGAAGCACAGACCCGCCCGCCCGGATAGGTGAAATTTGGCTGCATACTTGTAAAACGCCACGGCTGGTGCATTTCGCGGATAGAATCTCGGCGAATAGGCCCATCATCTTCAGCATTTGACGGCGGCCACGCCGAAAGGTGCAAGGCCATGTACCTGCTGAATTCATCGATAGACGAGATCATGCTTCCCATCGCTCCCCACGAACCGTCCGCCGGATCTGGCAGCAGCGGTTCATCGTTCCATTTCTCATTGAGCCACCGATAACCATAGGCTAGTTTCTCCGGTGCGATCTTTCGGTAGTCCCATTCAGAGGTGGTCATACCTAGCGGCTGCCAGATATTCTCGCGTATGTATTGCTGATAAGGCTTGCCCGAGACCCTCGTTATAATGCGGCCCAGCAGAGCGAATCCAAGGTTCGAATATTCGTAGGTGACCCCCGGTGCGTTCGAGAACGAGATCTGTCCCTCGATCAGTTCCGAAAGTTCTTTGTTCGTGTCCGCAAGCTGACGGTCTCCCCAGGGATTGTCCTCTGGAAATCCAGCACCGTGGGTCATTAGCTGACGGATGGTGATGTGGGCGGAATCGGCTGTCGGGTATTTCAGCTTCTTCATTTCCGGAACGTACAAATGGACCGGATCGTCGAGGCCGAGCTTTCCTTCATCACGCAATTTAAGGATCGCCATTGCCGTTACACTCTTGCTCATCGAGGCTATTCTGAACAGCGACTGCGAAGTAACGGGCGTCTTCTTCTCGATGTTAGTGAATCCATGGTTCCCGGTAAATACCAGCTTTCCGTCAACCACGATGCCGAATGCGATGCCCGGATAATGGTTTCTCGCCGCGTGGTCCTTGTACAGCCTGTCGATAGCCGGAAAAGTACGTTTGATCCTCTCCAGCCTATCTGCATCTCTGAACTCTGCAGCTTTATATCCTGCGGACACCAGAGGCGATTCGGTCCGGCGGCCCTGGCCAGCGGCGGCCAGAGCTATTGAAAGAATAAGTGCTATTGAGATCGCGCTACGCATAGTTATTACTCCAAGATCGTCCGAATTCAGGCCTGCATCTTTCACCTTACCGCTGCAGACCCCGGCCTGTAACGTTTGACAGCCTGAGTATCGACGTCCGTTGAATCGAACGCAACTTTCTTCAATTCGCCTTTGGCAAACATCTCCGCCTGGTCTGCATGATATGGCGAATCAGGCCGGCTGCTCTGGCCGTAAGCAAGTACCGAATAGGCACGCGGAACTTCTCCGAACTCGACCGCCACCACCCAACAATCGCCGCCGACCGCCACCATTTTGCCGTCGCGGTCCCGTTCGAAGGTCATTATCCTAAAACAGCCTAGATCGTTTCCGCAGCCGCCGACGGGAACGTCAACATTGCCGCGGCGGACGCGGTGGACATCGCCCCAGGAAACATAAAAGGTGCCATAACGTTTCTTGACCTCTTCAACCGCCCAGACGAAGGAGTCGACGGCACGCTTCAGATCGGCAAGTCCACGAGGCGTAGTAAGCGGCTCATCGATGCTCCACGGCTTTGCATAACGTTTGTCGTCCGGCAATGCGGGCCCGCGCCCCTCTCCTAAATTCGAATAGTGTCGCCACCACTCCTGGAAAAGGACCGAACCGCGGCTTTCATGCGAAGTTGTATTATCCCATTTCATAAGCATCTCTACAGCTTCCGCGATCTCTCCTTCGGGATCGGTCGATCTCACCGCCGCTATCAGGTCGGGCTTTACGCGGTCAGCGAGAAGCGCCCGATAGTCGTGTTTTAGACGCACGATTTCCTCAAGGCTGAACTTTTCGTCACCGCCAACCAGTTGAATGGCTAGCTGGCTTCGCAAAGAAAGCCTCGGCTGCTCGAAATTTGGAAACGCGTTCCTCGTGACGATCGGCATACGCACGTTCGTATAATGATGCGAACTGTTCTCGTTATGAATGTACCCGCCCGGCGGGTTCAAAAATTGGGGCAGCGCATCGAATGGAACAAGGCTCGCCCAAACATCTTTTTTGCCCTTCGCAGGCAGTGCCGTCAGATCATCCACCGGCGGATGCGGAAGCAGCGGAAGAGCAGCATTCCAAACATAGTAGATATTGCCTGCGCGGTCGGCGTAGGTAAAGTTTGACGTTACCCGAGCACGCATCTTCATTGCATTCTGCCACTCCACCAATGTGCGCGAACGCATCATCCGCAGAAACTGTTCGCCTGCCCGGTATTCGCCATCGCCGGAATACTTGAACACATAGATCTTCCCATCCGCGCGTTTGATCACGGGCCCGAGTTCGGTTGACCAGAATTCTCTTGTTTCGGTCGAGATGCCTCTGCCATTGTGAAACGGGACTGTGATCAACTCTCTTGTCAATGGTACTGACCGTCCGTCAAACAAATAGTGATCGCCTTTGGCCGGATCCGCTTCCAACGCATAGACCTGATCCAGGTCCTGAGAATTGTTCGTCGTTGACCAGCCTAGATCTCGGTTAAAGCCGCCGATCACACCGAAAGGCCCGCCGATACGAAAGTCGCCGTAAAAATCGATCACCCCCGGTACGGTCATATGAGCTTCGTAGTAACCGGCCGTCCACCGAAGATGAGGATTGCGCATCAGAATCGCTTTTCCGGCGGCCGTGCGGCTCGGCGCCAGTGCCCAGGTATTCGAGCCGTCGTCGGGCCTGCCGCCTTCTTCCATAGTGGAAGGATCTTCTTCGGCGCGGACTGTCCGCTGATTCAGGAAATTGCGGATCTTTTGCTGCGATGGCCCGATCAATTCGGTCGAAAGCACGTCAAAGCCCGAAAAATCACTCGGCATGTTCGCTGGAAATTCGCTCGGATGGAGCTTGACGAAGCGGTTTACGGCGGCGGCGAACCCTTCGTAAACATCGCGTACATCCTTTGATAGCAAGCGATATTTCGCCCGTGCCTTCTCACGTTCCCGGCGTATGTTAAAGTCCGACTCGATGCGTTCGTACCCCGCCACCGAGGCCCAACGACCGCTGGCCTGGAGCAGCCGCATACCGGTGACTGGGCCGTAGTCTTCCGACTGCACCCACGCAAGAGCAAAGCCGGCAGCGTACAGATCGCGGGCTCGTATGTGCGGAACTCCCTTGTCCGTTCTAATCACTTCAACCCGATCCCATGGAGCATTCGCCTGAAGCTCGACAGGCTTGCGCTGTGGATTTGAATCTGCAGGAAAGAGAATTACCAGGAGTAGAACGATGACTGCAAGTTTCGGCTCTTTCATCGGGGCTTTCGGATACGGACAAATTGAAAGGGAATGGCTTAAATATAGCACTCGTAACATTTGCCCGTCCACAAGATCATGGGAGCCAGGCAAATAAATAGGCCCTACCTTTCGATAGGGCCTACCGAACCATGTATTGTTCTTTTGTTAGACGTTCACGCCTACAAGACGCGGGTTCGCCTTTTTCTTCAGCAGCTTACGCAGCTTAAGTCTAGCCTTGTGAAGCTGCGACTTTGAAGTGCCCACCGAGCATCCGAGGATCCTTGCGACCTCTTCGTGCTCAAAACCCTCGACATCATGCAGAACGAAAACATTCTTGTAACCGTCCGGCAATTGGTCGATCGCGTTCTCCAAGGCGATCTTATCCACGATAGGCATCCTATCCGGATCAGAGGTTCCGGCAACGATCTGGTCCGGCGTTTCACCCTCGTCGGTAACCTTTTCAAACTTTACGTTCCGTTTCCGGAAGTGCATGAGAACCTGGTTCACCGTCATCCTGTGCAGCCAGGTAGTGAAGGCCGAGTCTCCGCGAAAACTGCCGATCTTGCGATAAAGTTGGATGAAGACGTCCTGCGTCAGGTCCTCAGCCTCATAGGCATTCTGAAGCATTCGTAGACAGATCGAATATACCCGCCTGTGATGTCTCTGATATATCTCTTCAAAGGCGGCCATGTCGCCCCGAGCTGCCGACTTCGCCAGTTCAAGGTCCTTTGCCGACTTCAGAACTTCTGTCTCCAGTCTCGTCCGGATTGCCGATGCCGCCTTTTCCTCGGGCTTGGTGTTGAAGATTGGATATTCTAAAGTTTCCGTGGTCATCGCTTGTTTCCCCCCGCCTTGCATCATGATCAACTATCGTGCCAAACCCCCGGTTGATCTTCCGACCGGTACCTGATTGAACGCGTTTTTACCTGAATAGTTGCATTTTTACAGGCATACTCTGGGTTTCGAAGAACATCTCAGGTTAGATTCATCTCGTCTCTTCCAAACGCACTCGGTTAACCCTACACCATTTCGTGTGTACGAAACCCATTCGGTAATTCAGCCATCTATCGCCTAAATGCTATCATCAAAAGGTTCCTGGTTTGATCGATACCTGAAACCAGCTTCCCTATGAAGCCGCTATTCTCGAGAGTCCTTTTTTTAGTAGTCTTATTCCCGACGCTTTTCGGAACGGCGTTAGCCCAGGCGAGCCAACCAGAAAAATGGCGAAGCCTCGAAGTTGCCGAGGACGACGGACTGCCCGTTCTGATAAAGCACCTGCCGGACTGGGAGAATGTCCGCAGCACGACGATATTTGCCAGCAATGCCGCAGACCTAAAGGCAGCGGTCCCCGGAAGGCCTATTCTTGACCTCATCGAATTTTCGGGCGGTACTGAGGCTGCCGCTGCAGATTATCCGGCGGGAAAATTATTGATAGTAGAGTTTTCTACACCGCAAGCTTCGGTCGATGCTGACGCAAAGTTCCTTGGCCGGCTCGCACAGTCCCCGGAACCGGCTACCGTTTATCGCCGCATCGGCAACTACAATGCCTTTGTTTTCGACGTTACCGACCCGGCAGAAGCCATCGCCCTTCTCGACCAGGTAAAGTACGAGAAATCCGTGCAGTGGCTTGGTGAAGACCCTTTTCTACTAAGAAAACTTGAGCGTTATTTTGTTGAGACCACACGCGATATCTTTATTGCAACCGTCACTTGGATTATAGGCGGCCTCGGACTTTCTGCCGTTATCGGTATAATCGTCGGGCTGGTATTTTTCAGGATGCGAGAACAGAAGCGCTCGCAGTGGAACGCATATACGGACGCCGGCGGGATGACCCGATTGAATCTTGATGATCTTAGCGAATGATGCCTGTCATGGGAGTGCCCTGATCAGGGCATCTATATCGTTTTGGTCATTGTAGAAATGAGGCGATATCCGTACATACCCCTGTCTCGGGCTGACGATGATCTTTTTTTCTGCAAGTCCTTTGGCGATCGTCTCGCTAGCGATGCCGTCTTTGTGCCGAATGCATACGATGGCCGAACGCTCTCCAGGTTTCCGCGAACTTGCGATCTCGTAGGAGGATCCGCGAATGCCGTCGCAAAGCATATCCGTCAGATCCGTCAGATAGTTCTCTATCCGATCGAGGCCGTTCTCATCAATTAGCTCCAAGCTGGCACCTAGCCCAAATACCACTGAAGTTGGGCCAGACCCGCTTTCCCACGCAAGCGTATTGGGCTTGAACGGCTGTTCCCGGTCATCGAAATCCCAGGGCGTATCAACACTCGTCCAACCCACAGTCGCCGGGCTTATTCGTTCACGCGCTCGCGAAGAAACGTAAAGAAATCCGGCCCCTTCCGGAGCACACAGCCATTTGTGGCTGGCTCCGGCCGCAATATCGACGAACTGAGACGGGAGATCGAACCCGAACTGCCCAACGCCCTGAATAACATCTACCGCAAACAATGCATCCGCCTCCCTCGCTGCTCTCCCGATGCGTTCCAGATCACAGCGATATCCCGTTGCATACTGAACCGCACTTATAGCGACCAGCCGGGTATTTCGGTCGATCATCGAGACCATCTCGTCCGCGTCCACGCGGCACTCGACCTCCCTGCATAGCCGTAATTCGACCCCGTTTCGGTCACGGACCATCCGCCATGGATAGAAGTTCGAAGGGAACTCGTGAGCAAAACTCACGATGTTATCGCCGACGCGCCAATCGATCCCGTTGGCGATCGACGCGAAGCCCTCGGAAGTGTTTCGTGTGAACGCTATCTCTTCTGGCCTGACCCCGAGCATCCCCGCCAGGAGACCACGGGCCCGATCTTTTGCCGCTAACCATTGGGAATAGTGCTCGGCACCGTGAAGAGCAACGTCTTCGAGTTGGGTCCTGGCCGCTTCGACGGCGGTCACCGGAATGGCCGAAACCGCGGCGCTGTTCAGATAAACATACTCCTTAAGGACCGGGAAAAGCTCGCGAACATTTTCGAACATAACGACAAATAGACCCTAAAATCCCATCAACTTCAAGTTTGCTCGGGGTTTTCGGGCCGCACCACAGCCACATGCATGGAAAAGCCCTAGAACTCGATCCATCTTCCCTGGTCTGCACGGTGCGATCTGGTCACAAGCTGATTTTTTTGACAAAGCCCATGCAGAAATGTAACTTTTTCTTTTGGGGAGGGCCCTTTGGCAGAATCTGATAGTGCTGCCGTCCCCCTGATCGAGATGTTTGGAGATCGCAACAGTAAGAAGATCGGTTTTGGGATGGTCTTGCCTGAAGACGACCCCGATATTGATGTCGTAGAACTTCGTCGAGAATCGCGGCAGGGCCTCTGGTTTGAAAGCCTTAGGCTCCTGAGGGACGTTTTCCTGATCATCGTCGTGTTTGTCTTGCTCGGCGTATTTGCGGTTCAGCCTGTGGTGGTCGAGGGCATCTCAATGCTGCCGCAGCTTGATGACGGCGAGAGGCTGTTGGTGAACAAGCTCGTTTATTACAACATCCAAAGTGTGAGCTGGGGCCACTTGGAACGCGGTGACATCGTCGTTTTCTGGTATCCGAGCGACCCCGATAAGAGCTATGTTAAACGCATCATCGGTCTGCCGGGCGAAACTGTAGAGATCAGAAACGGTAAGGTCTTTATAAACGGCCGGGAATTGATCGAACCTTATATCGACAATATCCACAACCAAAACCTTCGCGAGAATCTTGTAAAAACCGTCGATAAACACTATTACTTCGTTATGGGCGATAATCGCGACAATTCGTCGGACTCGCGGGTTTGGGGACTGGTTCCCGAGAAGTACATTTACGGAAAGGCTTTCTTCCGTTACTGGAGCCCATCAAAGGCCGGCTTTCTTGATCACGGAAGATACGACGAATCACCCAAGCCGGCATCGAATGATCTGCGCGCCGGGGAATAAGGCGAAAGCCGCCTTTGTTTGAACAACGAAGGTTCGGGCACCGATCGAGTTATCGCAAACGCCGAGCATTAGGATGAACAAAGCTATCCTAGTTTTGGAAGACGGACGAACCTTTACCGGTTCGTCTTTTGGCGCCGAGGGTGAATCGTTCGGTGAGATTGTCTTTAATACGTCGATGACGGGTTACCAGGAGATCTTGACGGACCCAAGCTATGCAGGGCAGATCGTGGCGATGACTTATCCTTTGATAGGAAATTACGGTGTAAATGAAGAAGATGTGGAATCGCGCAGGCCCTGGGTCGAAGGCTTTGTAGTTCGCGAGGCAAGCCGCATCTATTCGAATTGGCGGGCGGCAGGTTCCCTGCAGGATTATTTGGCGGCAAACGGCATAGTGGGCATTGAGCACATCGACACGAGGGCGCTTGTTCGGCACATCCGCGACAAAGGAGCGATGCGGGCCGGCATCTCGTCAATCGAAACGGAAGCAAGCTCCCTGCTTGGCCGTGTTCTCGCTTCACCCGAGATGAAGGACCGCGAACTCGCAAGCAAGGTCAGCATTGATGGATCGTTCGAATACAAGACAAAAACGCGACCGGCCGGGGATTTGGCCGCGGCCGGATCAAAATATCACATCGTCGCCTTTGATTTCGGCGTCAAGACCAATTCTCTACGGGAGTTCTCAAAGTTCGGATGTCGAGTGACTGTTGTACCTGCCGGTACAACCGCCGATGAGGTCCTTGCGCTCAAACCCGACGGCATCTTTCTTTCCAACGGACCGGGCGATCCGGCCGCCATGAGTGGCGTGATCGAAGAGATCAGGAAATTGGCCGCAAGCGAGAAGCCGATGTTCGGTATCTGTCTGGGCCATCAATTGATCGGATCCGCATTCGGCGGCAAAACCTACAAACTGAAGTTCGGCCATCGCGGCGGTAATCAGCCGATCAAAGACCTGACCACCGGCAAGATCGAGATCACCTCGCATAATCACGGCTTCGCTGTCGATGCCGAAAGCCTGCCGCCTGAGGTCGAGGTAACGCATGTAAACCTGAACGACCACACCGTCGCCGGCCTTAGACATACGTCGCTGCCTATCTTCTCAGTCCAATACCACCCCGAATCCGCCCCCGGGCCGCATGATTCTGGTTACCTGTTTGAACGATTTATCGCGTTAATGGGACGATGACTAGTCGCTGACTGCGTCGGCCGTGGTAGTCAAGTCTAAAGGAATGGCATTGTTTCATTAAGTTTTAATCAGCCAATCCCGTTCGTTTCAGCAGATCCTTATACCTCGGGTCGTCGCGGATCGGGTCAAAGGTCGCTCCGAGTCTGAATCTGGGCAGGTCCGTTTCGCGCGCTTGAAATGCTTTTTCCAGCCATTCAAAGGTTTTTTCTTTGTCCCCAAGCTCAACATAAATACGGGCTATACCAGTTGCTGCACCGTTATTGCCCTTGGAGAAATCTTCCTCGAGTTGCCTGATAACCGCAAGCGCTTCATCCCGCCTACCCAACTGGGCATATGCCCGACCCAAGGTTCCTTTACCGATGATCGGAATATCACGGGCCTTTTCCGCCGCCGACAGAGCCTCGGCAGAACGCTTCTGGTCGAGATAGATCTCTGCAAAGGTCACCTGCACGGTGATATAACTCGGAGCGATCTCAAGGATCTTGTTGTTTTGTTCGATCGCCGATCGATGATCGCCCCCTTCCCGATAAAACCCTGCAACATTACTGATGATAACCATTGATAACGGGTCTAACTCATTTGCCCGCTTGATCTCTGCCAAGGCTTCGTCTTTTCGCCCAACGGTATTGAGCAATCGTGAATACCACTGCCGTGCGGTCGCATAATTCGGGTTTAGCTCTATCGACCGGTTAAAGGCCTTCTCCGCCTCCGCCCAGTTCCATTGCAAGGCATTCACCAGCCCCAAAGTCGCGTATGCCTCGCCGAGCGAATCATCAATTTCAAGTGCTTTGGAGGCGTAGGATTTTGCACGCGGAAGAGATTCTTTGACAGATGAACCAGGATAATTGCCGGCAATTCCATAACTATCAGCGAGACCGACATACGCCAAAGCATAATTCGGGTCTTTCTGCACCGCGAGATCGAATTGCTCGATAGCTTTCTGCAAGCCTTCCGCCGTTCGCCGGTTCCAGAAATAACGCCCTTTCAAATATGCTTGATACGCTTCGGGATCTGTCGTTCCAGATCTGGTTACTTTCGCTTCGTCCGCACCCGAAAGTTTTGATTTGAGTTTGGTCGAGACATCTTTGGCGATCTCACTTTGCAGCGAAACGAGGTCGGATTGCTTGCGGTCGTATTGCTCTGTCCAGATCACATTTTGAGTTTTCGTATCCACAAGTTCGAGGCTCAACTTCAGATCGTCGCCTCGCCCGCCGACTCTGCCAAGCAAGACGGCCTGCACACCAAGTTCCTCACCGATCTTATTTGGAGAAGTTTCTTTTCCTTTGTAATAAAAGACCGTGCTTCTCGATTTCACCGCCAGATTCGGCACCTGCGACAAACTCTTTATCAGCGTCTCCGTCATTCCGTCTGACAGATATTCGACATCCGCATTCCCGCTCTCATTCACAAACGGCATCACGGCGATCGATTCGATCTGAGCCGAACCAAATGGCCCCAGATATCGATAACCGAAATAACCGCCGGCTAGCACCGCAACTGCAACTACCACAGCGATCAGCGGCTTTGCCGCCTTATTTGCGGAATGGCTTTGCCTTTCCGACAATCGATACCGCGACTCTTGAGGCTCCGCCTCCGCACCGGTGTGAAGAATAGCGGTCTGGTCATTCGAATTGATCTGCGCGCGAGTCGGCGCTTCGCCGGGAGCAGCGGTCGAGTGAAGGATCACCGTCGCCGGCTCGTCACCAAAGGACAAAGCCCCGCCCGCTACCGCAGGTGGTACCGACACCGCCGGGCCTTCGAGCAGCGCATTGCCGTCATCCAGACAATACAGCAGCGTGTCGTCGTAATAATCTCGCCTGCATTCAGGGCATCGTTTCATACTAACCTTTAGGAAAGGCCATAGCGACAAGTCGCATTTTCAGGTCGTCAAGGTAGTCGCGCAACTGGGCCACCGAAACGCTGCCCGGCGGAACGAGATCGTCACCGAGCCTGACCTCGCTCAGCACCCACGCCAACTGTGCGGGCGTGAATCCAGTGTCTTTCTTAGACGCTGCATCAACAGCCGATTCGATTGAATTTCCCGCTAATTCTAAAGCACGAACATCTACCAAATCGCGAACCTCGGACCGCGACAACAGGGCACAGAGTTTATTCGCCAATATTTCTTCGGGAGTATCGATACGAATAGCTCCAATAGATTGTTTTTCGCGATCGATCTGAAAAACATACTCACGTACGAGATCGATGACGACCGCACTCTCGCCACGGCTTAACAAGAGCCTTCGAAAATCAGGCGATGTTTGAATTGCTTCCACTTCCGCACCCATTTCACGGGCAACGTCCGTTACCAAGACAAACCCTTGTTCTATCTCATCTTCGAGCGTGAAAAGATCAAGGTCTTCGGTGTTTCGATGGTAAAGGTAGAAACCGACGAGTGCCGCTTCGCCCGTAAGGAAAAAGCGGCTTTCGCGAGCGAAGAATCTCTTAAGAAACTCTTTCTGTAATTCGTTTAATGTTGTATTAGTCAATCAGTCCCATTTCCTGCCATCGACCTATCAGAAACTTCCAAAACCCGCGGCGACGGCCGAGATGCCGCTCGAGTTTTTTCCATAAACTGGCTACTTCGTGCGGTGAGGTTAGCATCCAAACATCCGTATCGCGTGCCTCACGAAGCACCTTCCCAAGCAAACGCATTCGTTCTTCCTCGGACGCCGAGCGAAGTTTATCTTTCAACTCCCTAACGGTCATCGGCTCGTCCCAAAGAAAATATGGTACCGATTCGGGCAACTCTAATTTTGTTGAAAGCCTGGTGTTCATACATATCTATTCGCTACTTGCGTAACGTGATTCTAACCTATTCCGGCAGACCCATCCGTTTCAGCAAGTCAGCAAATCGCGGGTCGTCGCGGAGGTCGTCGAAAAGCGGATCGACTTTCATTCGCGCCATTTCCTCTTTTCTGGCAAAACCTCTTTCAAGTGCAGCAAATGCCTTGTCCTTTTCGCCAAGTGCTCCATAAACGAGGGCGGCATTCGCGCCGTCGTACGCAGGGTCTGAAACGTATTTTGCGAGGATCGCCTCCGCCTCGCTCCGGCGTCCGGTTTTTGCGTAGGCGTACGCACGAAAACGAGCCAATAATCGCTGAGAAACGTCGTCTTGCGGCCCTTTTTCTATAAGCTCGATCGCTTCGGCATATTTCTTATTCCCGCAATAAGCGTACGCGAGCCAAAATCGGCCCGAGATAAACGTTGGGTCGAGATCAAAGGTTTTCTTGGCCTGGTCTAAGGCCAATTCGCTTTGCCGATCAAACATATACGCCCCGGCAAGGTTTGCATTCATTATCAAAGCCATTGGCTCCAGTTCAACCGCAGTTTTGATCTCTCGAACTGAATCGCCGGTTCGGCCGACGGACTGCAGGTAAATTCCATAAAAATAGTGTGCCCTCGCATTATTTGGATCGATCTCGAGAGCCTTCTTAAATTCCCGCTCAGCCTCCGTCCAATTCCATCCCAATCGAAGCGCATATCCCATCGCCGTATGAGCTTCGGCCAGATTCGGGTCTATCTCAAGCGCCCTAACAGCCGCATTCCTAGCTCTGGAAAAACCCTCTTCGTAGGAAAACGCAAAGAAGGCGTTCCCAGTGCCGTTAGCGTACGTATAGCTCATACCAACGTAGGCGAGGGCAAAGTTTGGATCGAGCTTTATCGCCTGCTGGAAATTATCAATGGCCTTTTCAAGGTCTTCTTTTGATCGTCTTGCCAGATGATATTGGCCTCTCAGATAAAGTTGATATGCCTCGTCGCTGACGGTGTATTTCTTCGCCAGTTTTTGCTCGCTTTCGCCCGATAGTTTTAGTTGCAGTTTGCTCACGATCTCGGCAACGATCTCGCGTTGGGTGGTCAACAGTTCCGAAAGCTTCCGTTCATACTGCTCACCCCACAGCGACTTGTTGGTGCGGGTATCAACCAGATTGACGCTGATGTTCAGATTTTCGCCGCGTTGGGTGATTCGCCCAGTCATCACCGAATCAACACCCAACTCCTTCGCGACGGTTTGCGGGTCGGTCTCCTTGCCTTTGTAACGAAAGACGGAACTCGTCGGACTGACCTTTAGATCCGGGATCTGCGAAAGGCGATAGATCACCGATTCCGCCAAACCATCAGACAAATAATCCGTGTCAGCATCCGAATTCCGATTCTCAAACGGCATCACGGCGATGGAATTGATCTGCCCAGAACCAGATGCGGAGAGGTATCGATAACCAAAGAACCCGCCAACAAGAACCACAACCGCGACAGCAGCAACGATCAGCGGCTTCGCCGCCCGATGTGCGGAAAGGCTATGCCTTTCCGAAAGCCCATCCAAAGACTCCCGAGGCTCCGCCTCCGCTCTACGCTCAAGGACAGCGGTCTGTTCGGTGGTATGAATCTGTGCACGCGTCGGAGCCTCGCCCGGAGCAGACGTCGAGTGCAGGATCGCGGTTTGCGGTTCGTCGTCACCGGACAAGGCCCCACCCGCCACCGCAGGTGGTACTGACACAGCCGGGCCGAAGAGCAATTCGGAGCCGTCATCCAGGCAGAAGCTCATCGAATCATCGTTGTAATCTCTACCGCATTCAGGGCAGCGTTTCATATGTTATTGGCATCAAGCCTGGACTACATTGAGTTCCGGAAAAGCGGCACGATAAATGCCGTCGTCGAGCGTCAAGAGCCCGTATCCATAACACAAGGCGTGGGCACCAATGTAGAAGTCGGTCAGGATGCGGCGAGGATGAGTCAACTTCTGCCTACGGCGGCGGCCCGCATACTTCTGAAACGCGCTTCCTGCCGTCCGCCAGACATTTTCGCTGCTCGACCAATCGACCGTAATTCCAGTGTCGTCAAGAAACTCTTCGACAAAATCTTCCGTCCGGCCCGGGCACGCCAGCAGCTCTCCGTACACCGCACCGCAGATGATCAGTCCGCCGCCGCCGGACACGTTATCGAGCAATTTCAGCGAGCGCAAATAGAGGGCATCCTCAGCGTCCCACAGGCCAACGATGACGTTTGTGTCGATGGCCGTGATCATTCGGGGTCCCGCAGGCTTCTAACGTAACGGATGACTGCCTCGCGGCCTTTGCCAATACCCGGATTGCCGATGCCCGCATATTTCGCGAACGGGCTTTCTTTCTTGGCCGGTCTTACTACCATCTCGCCGTTGGTTTGTTCAAAAATGAGTCCATCGCCTTCTTTGACACCCAAGGCCTGCCTTACTGCTCGTGGGATCGTGATCTGGCCCTTGCTTGTTATTTTTGCCTTTGTCTGCATCTCGCACCTCGCATTCCTTACTTTACCACAGAACGCCTTACTTCATTACACTTTTCACTGTCGAGCGTCCGGGCATCGTTTCATAAGAGTCCTATTCCGGCAGACCCATCCGTTTCAGTAGGTCTTTGAATCGCGGGTCGTCGCGGAGCGGCTCAAACTGCAGTTCCCATCGGAACGTGTTCAATCGGCTGTCGCGGTTTTGGAAGTCTTTCTCCAGCCATTCGAAGGCTTTGTCCTTGTCGCCGAGCCCGGAATATACCGCCGCTACTTCGTGACCCGCCGCCGCCTTTCGCGCGTATTTGTCTTCGAGCTCTTTCGCTACGGCCATCGCCTCGGTGCGCTTTCCGACCGCACCGTAAACGAAGCCGAGTTCGCTCAGTACCACATTTTGTCGATTGGTTAGTTCGACCGCCTTTTCCAAGGCTCTGACGGCCTCATCTTTTCGCCCGACTTTTAAGTACGAGAGTCCAAGATACTCGTATCCCCGACCATAATTTGGATCCAGTTCTAAGACCGTTAGGGACTTCCGGATACTTGCGTCGTGATCCCCCTGTATTTGGTAGATCATCGAAATATTGACGCCGATCGAAGGTGAAAGCGGATCAAGCTCGCCAGCTCGCATAATGATCTTTGCCGCCTCGTCATATCTTCCCTGGTTCTTCAGGAGGATCGAATACCAGTGATAAGCCGTAGCGTAGTTTGGATTGATCTCGATGGCTCGTTCGTATTCCTTGTCCGCTTCTGCCCATTGCCAGGCTTGGACATAAACAATTCCCAGTGTTGCATGCGGTTCTCCTAACTGGTCATCGATGGCGATCGCTCGTTCGGCGAAAGCCTTTGCCTGCGGCAGCGACTCGCTCGCCGGAGTTCCTGCGTATTCAGGAAGGATGGCGTAGCAGTCGGCTAGACCGGCGTAAGCAAGCGCAAATTTCGGGTCAAGGTCGGTCGCTAATTTGAACTCCGTGATGGCCTTTTTAATGTTGTCCGCCGTCCGCTTATTCCAAAAGGTCCGCCCTTTTAAGTACGCTTGATAGGCTTCGTTATTGTCGGTGTATTTTTTGGTGATGCCTTTCGTCTCGTTGCCCGCGAGCTTCAGTTCCAGCTTTTGCGCGATTGTCGTCGCGATCTCTCTCTGGGTTGCAAGCAGGTCGGACAGCTTGCGGTCGTATTGCTCGGCCCAAAGGACCTTTCCGGCCTTTACATCGACCAATTGAACACTGATATTCAGGCTGTCACCGATCTGCGAAAGCCTGCCGGTCATAACGGCATCCACACCGAGCTCGTTTGCTACCTTTGCAGTATCGCTTGCCGTGCCTTTATAGCGGATAACCGAACTCGTCGGGCTGACCTTCAGGTTCGGCAGCTGCGACAGACGATATATCAGCGAATCCGCGAGCCCATCCGAAAGATAATCGGTGTCAGGATTTCCGCTGCGATTTTCAAACGGGAGAACGGCGATGGAATTGATCTGCCCGCTGTTCGCTGAACTGAAATACCGATACACATAGAAACCACCAACAAGGATCAGGATCGCCAAAACCAATCCTACTAGCGGCTTTGCCGCTCTATTTGCGGAAAAGCTGTGCTTTTCCGGTACTGTACCCAAAGATTTCCGACTCTCCGCCTCCGCTTCGCGATGCAAAACGGCAGTCTGTTCCGTTGTGTGAATCTGGGCACGGGTCGGCGCTTCATCGACTGCATCAGTTGTGTGCAGTATGGCCGTCTGTGGCTCGTCAGGTGACGGCACCGATCCCTGTACAAGCGAATTCCCGTCTTCGAGACAATACAGCAGCGTATCGTCGTAATAATCCCGTCTGCACTCAGGGCATCGTTTCATAAGCTTCTATTCCGGCAGACCCATTCGCTTCAGTATTGCCGCGTAACGTTTGTCGCTCTTGAGTGAACCAAACTGCGCGTCCCGCCTGATCGACAACACCAATTCAAAGCCGCGGCTATCTACATCCTTTTCTATCCATTCAAAAGCCTTGTCTTTATTACCCAGTGCCGCATATACTTCGGCGATCTGGACACCAACTGTTTTCTGTTTTGCATAGGCGTCTTCCAGTTCTTTGATTATCGCCATTGCATTTGCCGTCTGCCCGGTTTCTGCATAGACAGCTCCAAGCTTAGAAACAATTCTACGAATCTTTCCATTCGTTAATTCAACCGCCTTTTTCGCTTCATCCAAGGCATCGGCATTGCGTCCTTGTCCCAGATACACACACGTCATCAATTGAGGTCCCCCGGGAAATTTGGGATCCAGGTCTACAACTCTTTTGGCAAACTCGGTTGCAGACTGAGGATCAAGTTTGTCCTGGCAGTAATGATTTGCCAGGTTGTAATTGACAATCACTGACAACGGCTCAAGCTCGTACGATTTCTTTAGCGTCTTCGTCGCGTCATCGACTCTTCCCTGCGTTATCAGGTATTCGTGGTACCATCTGTGCGCATTCGCATAGTCCGGGCTCAATTCGATAGCCCGCAGAAACTCTTTTTCGGATTCAGCCCAATTCCACGAGTACAAATTTACGTATGCGAGCGATGCGTGAGCTTCCCCAAGCGAATCATCGATCTCAATTGCTCGTTTTGCGAATTGCCTGGCTTTTGACAAGGAATCAACCGGAAAGTCGTCATCCCACCACTGGAATACTGCATACGAATCGGCGAGGCCGACGTAAGCGAGCGCATACTTCGGGTCTTTCTCAATGGCTGCTTCGAACTGCTCGATGGCTTTTCTGAGGTTCACCCCATCCCTTTTGTTCCAGTAATAACGTCCCTGGAGATAATCTCTGTAAGCCTCCGCATTGGCTGTGTAGCTTTTCGCGATCTTTTCTTCTTCAGCACCCGTTAGCCTTGTTTTTAGACGGCTTGAAACATCTTTTGCGATCTCACTCTGAAGTGAGACAAGATCCGACTGTTTTCGCACATATCGCTCGCTCCAAAGCACCGCGTCTTTTTGAACATCGACTAGTTCCAGACTCAGCGTCAATTCGTCCCCGCGTTGAACGATCCGGCCATTCAATACCGCGTGCACATTCAATTCCTGTCCAATGGTTTTCGCGTCAGTTTTCTGTCCTTTGTAACGAAAGACAGATGAGCTGGGCTTCACGATCAAATTTGGCAGTTTGGACAAACTTCCGATCAAAGTCTCAGTCATTCCGTCCGACAGATACTCAACATCCGCATTCCCGCTCTCGTTAACAAACGGCATCACGGCGATCGAATTGATCGTCGAGGAACCGCTTTGGTTGAAATATCGATAACCAAAGAACCCGCCGAGGACGATGACAGCAAGTGTAATGGGGGCAAGGATGAGCCGCTTATCAAAGCCTTTTGATCTTGGAACCTCGTTGATGCCTGACGGCAAAACCGCAGTTTGTTCCGTTGTATGGATCTGCGCACGGGTCGGAGCATCGCCCGGAGCCGCCGTTGAGTGCAGGATCGCCGTCGCCGGTTCATCAGACGAAAGGCGGACAAGAGTGTCCGCGTTCCGTGGGCCGAAGAGCAATTCCGAGCCGTCATCGAGACAGAAGCTCATCGAATCGTCGTTGTAATTTCTTCCACACTCAGGGCAGCGTTTCATATTTCGAACCTAACAAGTAATTCACTTCGCGAAGTCTGGATCTAATTGGATGACTCCGTGCATTGGCCTATTTCGGAGCAGGCTGGCCGGCCGTTTTCTATCGTTTCACCTGACGCCCGGAATGACGCGCCGCTTCACCTCATCTGACCAATTGAAGATGGCATTCAACCGGGTTGTCGGGGGCTGTTTGAAGTTCTCTTCGAGAACCAGAAAACGACCGTCTGCTGCCACATCGTAGGACACGCCGCGAACATTCAGATACGCCCCCTCGAAAAGCATCCGCGGGGACCCGGCCTTAAATTGCAGACCGGTGGTAACGTCCACCGCCATCCATTTTTGCCCGTTTCGATAGAACAACTCGCGTCCGTCCTTTGACCAGATCGGTTCTTCCCCGCCTGCGGTCGAGACCTGCCACTTCGTTCCTCCACCGAAGGACGGCCGGACATAGATCTCGTATTGTCCCGATTCATCAGAAACGTACGCGACATATCTTCCATCGCGTGAGAAATTCGCCTGCATCTCGCGAAATGGGGTGACAAACCATGGGCTCGGCGGTTGATTGCCCGCCTTCACGTAAAGGTCGAGGCTCGTCTCCGGATATATTTGCAAAAACATAAGAGTTTTCCCGTCCGGAGACCACGACATCATGTCACCTTGTTCCATACTGACAAGGATCTGTTCAACGCCGGATTCGACCGACTTTGAAATGATCTCGGTACGGTCGGTTTCGTAGCGTGCGAATGTGACTGCCGTTCCGTCCGGGGTCCAGCGGGGATATCCGTTATTGCCTCTATTGGTGAACCTAGTCAGGCTACCCCGTGCTATTTCGTACAGGTAAAGGTCTTGAGTAGCCTCTGATATCTCGAAAGCAATGCGCTGGCCATCCGGAGACAAGGAAAAATTCTTGTAGGAACGAGGAGGAACGGCCAGTGGCGTTACGGCCCCGCTGCGGTCAGACCAAACCGGCTTGGAGATCCATGCTGGGCCGCCGGATACATACACCAGCGTTCCGTCACTCGCCAGCGTGTATTGAACCGTGCCCCATTCTTCACCCCGCACGTTCTCAAGGAGCGTTACCTCAGGCCCCGTGATAGCTCCCTTTCGCATATCGAACGGAGCTGCGATCAAAGTTGAGCTTCGCGAATATACCAGGTGTCCTGTCGGCAGATACCGTGGGTTCATTCCGCCCTCAACCAGGATCCGCGGTCGGCCTGAGCTTAGAGAAAACAAAGCGATCTTGTATTTGTCCGGGTTCGGGCTTTCCCAAAAGGTCGCGATAACTGTGTCGCCATCGGGCAATATCTCAGGGCTACTGAATCCCCAGATCGTCGCAGCGAGCCCGTCTCGTTCTAATGCGGCTGTGAGCTCTCCGCCAGTCGCAGAGATGCGGACGAGTTTACCTCCCTCAGCATCGGCGAAAATGATCGTGCCTTCCGGGCCCCAAGCCCCGCCGAATGCATTCCTTGCCTCACACAGCGTGATGGGCTGCCCGCCTTCAAGAGAAACTTTCTTCAATGCGTTATCAGCGAAAAACCCGATGGACCTGCCATCAAAGGAAAAGAACGGGGCATATGCACCTTCGGTGCCCGGAATAGGGCGATCCTCAAACGAGTCCATCGGGCGGGCCATGAGTCTGGCCACACCGTCCTGTTCTCCAACATAGATCAACAATGATCCGTCCGGAGAGAGAGCGATGGCCGTTCTTCCGACGCCGAGAGGGCTGAACTTCCCCAGTGCCAACGGTGTTGAGATCGAAATGCTGACGCGACGAATCGGAACGGTCCCGATCTCGGGGCGATCGCCGACGGCGTAAATAAAGGCGCCGATCAGTCCGATCGCAAACAATGCTGCGAGGATCCATGGCAGACTTTTACTCGAGAAGAATTTCGGCAAGCTAGGCGCAACCGGAACGCCGTTTACGGCCGGGGCATCAGCTTTGAGAACTGCCGTTACGTCCTCAGCCGGCCGCCCTTCGCCTGACAATATCGCCGTCGCCGGCTCGTCGGCCGCCCCCGAGACCGTTCCCTGCACCAGTGCGGTGCCGTCGTCGAGACAATACAACAGACTGTCATCCAGATAATCCTTTCTGCATTCGGGGCATCGTTTCATAAACTTCTATTCCGGCAAACCCATCTGTTTGAGCAGATCCTTAAACCGCGGGTCGTCTCGAAGCGGCTCGGATCGCGGGACCCAACGAAACTCTGTAAGTGCACCTATTCGAGCGGTCACATCCTTTTCGATCCATTCGAATGCCTTATCCTTTTCCCCAAGGGCCGCGTAAATGGTTCCCACATGCTCACCGTATGCCTCTTTCCTAACATAACGCCCCTCCAATTCCGTGATTAGTTCGCGGGCTTCTTTGGTGCGGCCGGCCATCGCATATGCAGCACCGAGTTCCGAAAGCGAGGTAGAATGTCTGCTGTTGAGATCGGCGGATTTTTGAAAAGCTGCGATCGCGTCGTCATTTCGTCCTAACTTCAGATATGACCAAGCCACGACAAAATAGCCGCCGGGGAAGTTCGGGTCAAGCTCATTTATTTTTCGGGAAAGCTCGACAACGGCCTGGTGGTCGCCTTTGAGCCGATAGATCTGCGCGACATTTTGATTGATGATGAGCGACAGCGGATCTAATTCCTGCGCACGCATTAACATGTTCGCGGCCTCGTCCGATCTTCCAAGTGCGAGCAGCAGGACCGAATACCAGTGATAGGCGGTCGCGTAATTCGGATTCAGTTCCATCGCTCGCTTGTACGCAGCCTCGGATTCCGCCCATTGCCAGTTGTAATAGTATAAGTTGCCCAATGTCGCATGCGGTTCGGCCATTTGCGGGTCGATCGCCAATGCCCGCTTCGCAAACTCCTCCGCTCGTTTTAGCGAATCCGCAGGGGCATCTGATGCATAGTCAGCCAAGATCGAATAAGCTTCTGCGAGACCGACGTAAGCCATAGCATAATTCGGGTCTCGGTCTATCGCGGCCCGGTATTGTTCTATTGCCTTGTTGATGTTGTCGCCGGTGCGCTTGTTCCAAAAATACCGGCCGCGCAAATATGCCTGATAAGCCGCCGCATCGGCAGTTGCCTGTTTAGTGACGTTCGCTTCTTCGGCTCCGCTGATCTGCGGAGAGAGTTTCGCCGAAACATCTTTTGCGATCTCGGTCTGCAGCAAGACGATCTCTGTTTGCCTACGCTGATATTGTTCGGTCCATATCACGCGGTTTCTTGCCACATCGACCAATTCAAGACTGAGAAGAAGCTGCTCGCCCCGCTGTGTAACCCGTCCGTTAAGGATGGCCTGAACGTTGAGTTCCTTTCCGATCGTGATCAGATCCGTGTCCTTGCCTTTGTAACGAAAAACGGCAGCCCTCGGCCTTACGTCCATCTCCTTCAGATTGGAAAGGCTCTTTATCAAGGTCTCGGTCATCCCATCGGATAAATATTCGACGTCTTCATTCCTGCTCTCGTTTACAAACGGCATGACCGCGATGGAGTTGATCTGGTTAGAACTAGAAGCCGAGAAGTAGCGGTAGCCAATGAATCCACCGACCAAAAACACAACAGCAGCAACAGCTGCGATCAGCGGCTTCGCCCCTCGCCGAGCGGAAAAGCTCTGCTTTTCCGTAAGCTCTTTATTACTTTCCTGAGGCTCTGCCTCCGCCCCTGTGCGGAGAATAGCCGTCTGGTCAGTTGTATTGATCTGCGCTCGGGTCGGAGCATCGCCCGGAGCAGAAGTCGAGTGAAAGATCGCGGTCTGCGGTTCATCAGACGAAAGGCGGACAGGAGTGTCCGCGTTCCGTGGGCCGTAGAGCAATTCTGCTCCGTCGTCCAGACAGAACATCATCGTATTGTCGTACTCCCGGAGGCATTGTGGGCATCGTTTCATTGGCTGTGATAATTCTAATCGCTTTAGCGCAGCAGGTCAGCGAAGGGTCTCATATTCTGAGCGAGCAGTCGCGAGCGCGGGCATGTCTTTGTCGGCGTCCATCCACATATCGAAGAATTTCTCATATTCGGCCAGGTCTTTTTTCGCCCGTGCTTTGCCGAGCTGCGCCAACGGATACAATGTAGAGAGTGGTGCCTCGCCGCGGCTATTGAGGATCTTGTCAAATTCACGGGCAGCCTCGAAGTTCCTTTTGAGCCTAAGCAACGCCAGTCCGCGAAGATACTGTGGAATAAACTCGCCAGCCTTTTCGAGGCGTTCCGTTATCTCAAGCTCCTCCACGGCCTCTTTGAATCTCCCGGCCTGCATCCAAAGTGCTGCCCTAATGGTTGGGGCCCAGAGGTGCTTAAGCAATGTGTCCTTGGGCCGATCAGCAAGCGATTCATCGAGAAGTTGCGAAGCCTCCCCATGCTGGCCCGCCACCGCAAGCGCGAGCGCAACCGTGAGAACCACCATTTGTCCTTTCTCAAGACTCAAGGCTTTATTGGTCTGGGCTCTTAGCACCGACCTCAAAGTTGCGTCATTTTTTTCCGGAAGACCGTTCCCTGAGCTCCAGAACACGATCCGTACGGCCTGCTCCGCAGCGTACTTTCCAGCGACCTCGAGTGCATTCGTATGCGTCGCAAGATCGACCGAACGGCGAGAGAAATCCTGTGCCCGGCGCCATTGCCCTTTTACTGCAGATGCCCGGCACTGAACGTCGAATGCTAGATGTTCGTCATCGCGCCCGGCGAACCAGCGAAGGTCTTTTGCTATTGCCGCCTCATTATTCTCGATAAAGGCGATCATCAGCGGGAATAGATGAAAGTAGGTTCCGTCCAGTTTTCTTTCGAACGCAAGCTTGCAGGTTTCCTTTGCCTCGTCATAACGGCCCAGCGACACGAGTGATTCTACGAGGTTCATGTAGATCGTGGCGTAGTTCGGGTCGATACGAATTCCCTCGCGAGCAAATGCCACCGCCTTTTCAGATTGTCCGATCCTTTCCATCGAATCGGACAGGCTTACATAGGAAACAACGAAGTTTGGGTAAGTATTCCGCCAAAGTTCAAGCGTATCGATCGCCTTGTCCAGCTCACCGTTTACGAAGTTGTGAAAGTAGTAGGTTATACGAAGCTTCTCGCTCTCGCTGACAGAATCGCGGAGTTCATACGCCTTTCTGGTCATCGCGGCTGCCAGCTTCCATTGGTCGGTATTGCGATATACGACCGCCAACTCGGTGTAGGCCAGTGCAAAGTTCGGGTCCAATTCGAGCGCTTTCTTGTAAAAAGGTATCGCCTCGAACTGGCGGCCGTTGACGATCTGCTCGCGGCCGAGCACGAATATCTTAAGCGCCTCAAGCGAGGATGTGGTGATCGATTCGCTCGGAACATTGAATTTCTCTATCGAGCTAAGGCTCTCACCCAGCTTTTCGCGCAGGCCAGCAGCTGCACGAGTAAGGGCGTTTAGCACGTCTTCACGCGAATTCACTTGTTCAAACTCTCGGCCAAGACTCTCGTTGTTCCGTGCGTTTATAGCCTCAAGGGTCAGCACATATATCTCTCCGAACTTCGTTATCGAACCCGTAACAAATGCCTTGAGGTTTTGCCGCATGCAAATCTCCTCGCCGAGTTCCTTTGTAACCTTCTCATCCGGCTTGCGGCCCATTAAGCGAAGCGTTTGGCTGACCTTGGTATCGGGAACGATATCCAGAAATGGCGATTGGGCGAGTGAATACGCGAGCGCCATCTTCAGCGTTTGATCAAACACGGCTTCGCCGGTAGTGTTCTCAAATTCGGTCAGAAGTATCGAATCGCGCGAAGAACTGCCCGAGCTGGTCGATAATTGCGGGGCGCTGTTCTTGGCGGAGTCGGTGTCAGGCCGATTGGGTACCGCCGTCTGCTCGAGTTTGGCTTCAAGGTAAAGTTCATCGCGCATTTCCTTCAGATCGACCAGCAGATCCTGTGTCGATTGATATCGTTGGTCTCGTTTCTTTTTCAGCGTTTTCTGTATGATCCGCTGAAGTTCTTTCGGAAGATGCGGAGCAAGAGATGTGATCGGCTTTGGTTCAGCGCTGATGATCGACGAAAGTGTGTCGGTCATGGTCTCGCCGTCGAAGGGCACTTTGCCCGTGAATATTTCGTAAAGGACGACGCCGAAGCTGAAAACGTCAGAACGCGCATCGGTCGCCTTTCCGCGAGCCTGCTCCGGCGACATGTAAGAGACTGTTCCCATGATCATTCCGGGGTTCGTCTTGACCAGTTTTTTCGTCGCTTCTTCGTCGCCGATGTTCATGAATTCCGTAAGCTTCGCGAGGCCAAAATCAAGCACCTTAACGTAACCGTCGGAACGCACCATTATATTTTCGGGCTTGACGTCGCGATGGATTATGCCCGCTGCATGCGCCGCCGATAAAGCCTCGGCCGTTTGGACGGCAATGGATATTGCTTCATCGAACGAAAGGCGAGCTTTCATTCGGTCACGAAGCGTTAAGCCTTCGATATACTCGATCGCCATATAGTGAGCACCTTCGTGCTCGCCGATCTCATAGACCGTTATCAGATTGGGGTGGTTCAGCGCGGAGGCCGCTTTCGCCTCCTGGATAAAGCGGTTCAGCAGGTCTGGATCTTCGCTATACTTTTCATTAAGAAACTTTATCGCGACTTTCCTGCCGAGCTTTGTATCGTCCGCGAGGTAAACCTCGCCCATGCCGCCTGAGCCGATAAGAGAAACGATTTGGTAGTGGCCAAAGGACACTCTGGCCATTTGATCTGTGGACATAGGTGTAGGAATCACCATAACTTAGCTTTGAACGTGGAGTTAGTCAATTCAAAAAAGCCCTTCACTTATGTTGTTTAAAACGAAAAAGGGCCGCGAACAGGCGGCCTCTCTTTCAGTGAACTATGCCCTATCATTGCCCTATTCCATAGATGTAGGGTGCTATTATTAGGCTGACGATGGACATTAACTTGATGAGGATGTTCATCGACGGGCCGGATGTATCCTTAAATGGGTCGCCTACCGTATCTCCGGTAACTGATGCCTTGTGCGGTTCAGAGCCCTTATAGTAAGTCTCGCCTTGGATCAAAGCACCTTTTTCAAATGATTTCTTAGCGTTGTCCCAAGCGCCGCCGGCATTGTTTTGGAACATTCCCATTAACACCCCGCTGACCGTCACGCCAGCGAGCAAGCCGCCGAGAACTTCGGGTCCAAATGTAAAGCCTACGATGACCGGAGTGATCAGAGCGATAGCACCCGGGAGCATCATTTGGCGGATCGAAGCATTAGTAGAGATCGCAACACATTTTTCGTACTCGGGTTTGGACTTGTATTCCATTATTCCCGGTATCTCGCGGAATTGGCGGCGAACCTCGTTGACCATATCCATCGCGGCCTTTCCGACCGCCTGGATACAAAGTGCCGAAAAGATGAACGGGATCATTCCGCCGATGAAAAGACCGCCGAGCACGGGCGCCTTATAAATGTCGATCCGGTCGATGCCGGCTATACCGACAAATGCAGCGAACAACGCCAACGCGGTCAAAGCCGCAGAGGCAATAGCAAATCCTTTCCCGGCGGCAGCTGTCGTGTTGCCGACCGCATCCAGAATATCTGTCCGCCCCCGAACCTCAGCCGGGAGTTGGCTCATCTCAGCAATGCCGCCGGCATTGTCGGCGATCGGGCCAAATGCGTCAATGGCAAGCTGCATCGCGGTGGTCGCCATCAAGCCGGTGGCCGCGATCGCGACACCGTAGAGCCCGGCGAAGTAGTATGACGCAACAATGCCCGAAGCGAGTGTAAGGATCGGAATGACCGTAGACTTCATCCCTACTGCCAGGCCGGCGATAATGTTTGTCGCATGTCCCGTCGAAGATTGCTCGACTATTGAATTGACCGGAGGCTTGCCCAATGCCGTGTAGTACTCGGTCGCCCAGCTCATTATCGCGCCAACCACGGTTCCGACCACCATCGAAAAGAAAACACCGTTCTTATTGAAAGTCGCTGAACGCAAAGTGATATCACCGTCGGGAAGGATCCACATCACCGCAAAGTACGAAGCGATGACCGTCATGATCATTGCCGACCAGTTTCCAAGGTTCAGCGCCGCCTGAACGCTTGAATTGTCATCCTTGATCCGTACGAACAACATTCCGACGATCGAAAAGATCAGCCCAAGGCCGCTGATGACCATAGGCAGCAGAATCGGCGACAGGCCGCCCAAAGAGTCCTTTGCTACTATTTCCTGACCGAGAACCATCGAGGCAAGTATCGTTGCGACGTACGAACCGAAAAGATCGGCTCCCATCCCGGCTACATCACCTACGTTGTCGCCTACATTATCTGCGATCGTAGCAGGATTCCTGACATCATCTTCAGGGATACCTGCCTCGACCTTGCCCACAAGATCAGCCCCGACGTCAGCGGCCTTTGTGTAGATCCCTCCTCCGACACGAGCAAAGAGCGCGATCGACTCGGCTCCAAGCGAGAAACCGGTAAGCACCTCGATGGCGGTCCGGATCTGATTGACGCCCAGATCGGCAAACATCGCTAAAAACACTATGAACAGGCCGCCGAGTCCTAGGACGGCAAGGCCTGCAACACCAAGTCCCATAACAGAGCCGCCGGTGAATGACACCTTCAGTGCCTGCTTGAGGCTTGTTCGGGCTGCATGTGTCGTCCGGACGTTGGCTTTCGTCGCGACCTTCATCCCAATGTAGCCGGCGGTCGCCGAAAACACGGCGCCAACGATAAAGGCAAGGCTGATTATCCAATGCGAATGGATCTCACGGCCCTTCACCTCATGGACCGTGCCAGAATAGGCGAGAAGAGCAGCGGTTATAAGTACGAAAATGCTTAGAATTCTCCATTCGGCTTTCAAGAAGGCCATCGCACCGGCCGCGATATGGCCGGCCAGCTCTTTCATATTCTCTTCACCGGCTTCCTGCCTGCCGACCCAAGCCGATTTGAATGCCATCACCAGCAGGCCAACAACACCTAAAGCGGGTACTAAATAGATAACGTAGTCATTCATAGCTTCTGTTGATCATTTCGCTGTGGCTTACGGTACAGCGGTCACACGGGCAACTACTCCGAAAGCCAGAGCCTGATTCATAAGATTGTGATAAATACCAAAACTAATGATTATCAAATAGTTGCCTTATTTAATCAATCGCGGTCGGTTAAAACTCGGCGGCGCCATTCTTTTAGACTCGATGGCGCTGGCATGCCTGCCCAAAGATCTGTTCTGGGGTCTCCCAAGCCTACACTGTTTTGTCTCGTGCGATCGCCTAGGCCTAGTCACACCGCCACTGGCCATTTATGCGTTTGGCAAAAGCACCATCGATGCCAGGCTGGCCCTGAGAGCAAAGTCCCGCTGACGTCTTCCTGCAGTCGCGACAGTACACCATTGCTCCGTCTTTGACCCGTGAGGTTCCGTTGGCAGGAGAGACGAGAGCGGCGAGGTCGCGGAAAGTTGTGTTTGGATCAAATTGCATTAGGCCGCCGCCTATCTCCACATCGTATCCGAAGTAGTTCGGCTGCCTGTCAATAAGGTCATTACCCTGCCCTTCAGGCAAGCGCCCGGTTCGAAACATTACGGTTCCGCCATTGAATCCTGGACGATTTACCGTGTTTCCGCCCTCAACCTTGTCTCGACAATGCCCTGGGTAAACTGTCGGGTCATGGCAGAATTTGTCGCCGACTGAGTTGACCACAACTTGCGGGCCAAGTTTGAAGGTAGTCCCAAAATAAAGATTGCCGGTCGAGACAAAGTTCATTCTTCCGGCGAGTTCGATCGGATCATTGAACACGCTGCCGATAATGTTCAGGGTCTGAGACGAGGTAGCGCCGAACGGCGCGGTATAAATACTTCGCTGGCTCCGTTCTGACGAAGATGAGATCAGTGTCACCATCGCAACCGAATCAACGTAAAGAAATGTTCCACCAATGTTGGTTCCGTAATCATACCCGCCGCCGAAAGTGTTCTCGATCAGAATATTCGTGCCGCGCTTTATCCGGATGCCATAACCGGGTGCATTCGCAGCCATCATGTTGAACTGCGAATTAGCGATGGTCCAATCAGTGTTGAACGTGTCAAGCGAGATCCCGGTACGGTTGTTAATGAAGATACCGTGATCAACGCGCACATTGTCAAACTGCCACTGGTTGCACATTTGTACGGAAGAATCGCAATTATTAGCGTTCACGTTATGTACGATAATTCCGGTATCGAAATTCTGGAACGTTACGTTCTCAAATCGAAAGTACTGGCTTTGGTTCGGGCTGCTCGCCTTCGAAACGGGGTCGATCGACCATCTCCCAAGAGCCTCAACCGCGTATGTCCCCGTGTTATCGCGCGGTGCTTCTGCATAAAGAGCAGAATTGCCCAGAAGTTCAATGTTTCGGATCGTCACGGCGTTCGTGCAGCCGCCGATCCGAAAGATCGTCTGCCTGTTATTTCTCAACCGGATGCGAGCCGCCGACCGTCTGACCGGCATGTTAGTAGTAGGAACCGAAAAGTTGCCGCTCGAACCAGTGATCGTAACGCCTGACGGAACGGTGATCGCTTCAAAGGATGCATCGCGAGTGTTTCCGTCAGTTGTACCTACAATGTAATCACCGTCCGGGAAAACCAGTGTTCCGCCTTGCCGGCTGGCCATCAGCATCATGGCGTTTCTGATCGCCTTAGTATAGTCCGGCGGATCGGTGAATGTGTATCGAATGGCCGGGCCGTCAACACGCTTTCTGGGCCTAAAATCCATTATGTTGTACAGGCCCGTTTCGCGGCCGACCATAGGCCAAATGTAGCTTTCACCGTTACTGAGCCGGATCTCGTAAACCTCTTCCGGGCCAGTAAAACACCATTTCTGGTCAGCCGTGCTCGGCGCCACCCTGTTTCCATCAACACGACTGCCGTCACAGCCTGCAAGGCCGGTCGCCGGCCGTTGAAGTTCTGTCCCGGCCAAAAAGACCTGAATATGATTTAACTGGTTCTGCTGCGGTAGAAATCGAACAGGACAAGTCCCTGATCCGTCCGCCGCGACCGTCAACGAATAACCGTCAAACCGATTCTGTGCATTGAGACCCGCGGACAATGCCGACAGGAAAATTAAAGTCCCTATGATCGATAGTCTCATTGATTCTCCTCGAAATACTGCATGCATTTTTTGATTCTAGCAGGTTCGAACCCTCTCTCTACAAACGCATACCTCGGAAGGGTTTCGATATGTGGACGCCCGATGACCGAACTGTTGTTTTCCACAGTCGTGCCTCGGTGTTTGTCGTCTTTAACAGATCGGAATAAGGCTGAACAATGAAATTCATGGGCGAGATCTTGTCCGAGAATACAGAATGTTCCGAAAGTCCCGATCATTCACGATCTGCATCATGGCCGCGTTCCTTCTCGTAGCGCTCGCGATATATCTTTCGGCAGGCAACGAACACACGAAATGGAACCCGGCCGAAGTGCCGATCACGTTTTGGGCATGGAGAACGCAAATCCCGAGCGAAAAGGAGCTTCGCGAGACGATCGAACAGTCTCGTGCATCGATGCTTTTTCTCAGAGCAGGCCAGTTAGACTTCGAAAACGGGGAGGTGAAACGAATTCGTCCGGCAGTTGGCAAGCTGGCGGACGGGGTCCCGGTCCATCTTGTCTATAACGGAACGCGGCCGCTGCTTCGAGGGCTTGAAACTATTGAGCCAGCAAGGCTAGCGGTCGAGATACTCAAGATCTACACCGCAGACGTTGAGAGGTTTTCGGCCGAGGGAGCGCGGATCACGGGGCTTCAACTGGATATCGATTACCCGACGCGCTTGCTGTCGCATTATGCCACGACGGCGCGGGAAATTCGCCGTCGGCTTCCATCGGAAACGAAACTCTCGATCACCGGTCTTCCGACCTGGATGGACGGCGGCGACCTCGGGCCGCTCCTCGAAACTGTCGATTTTTGGATCCCACAGCTATACGGGGGAGAGAGTCCGACACATCTCAGCCAGCCTATCCCCATCACTTCGCTCGGCGAAGTAAAGCGTTACGTGACTAAGGCTCGAAAGCTCGGCAAACCATTTTTTGCCGGCCTGGCAGCCTACGGCTACGCGATCCATTACGACAGGAACGGCGACCTAGTCGAGGTTCGCGGCGATATCGATCTCGCGTCGGCCATTGACGATCGATCTTTTGAATTGATCTCACAAAAGCGGACCGATCAGCGACATTCAGCGGGAGAGGTGCGACACGTTTTCAAAGCCAAACGCGACGAGGTCCTCGAAGGCCTTTTGATCGCAGCAGGCGAGAGCATTGTGTTTGACAGCCCGACACCGGATTCACTTCGCGAGGCCGGCAGAATAGTCCGCGAAAATGCTGGTGAGCAGCTACTGGGTATAAGTGTATTTCGCCTGCCGACAATTGAAGACACGACGAATCTGCGAACTCAAGAAATAGTCGATTCCTTGCGAGACAGTCCTTTCAATGCAGCTATCGAGGTCTCAGCCAGAAAAACAGGTGAACGCAGTTTCACGATCACGGCGGCTAACACCGGCACAGCAAGTTCATTTTCAAGCGAGGCATTGGTCATCGAGATCGCCGTCCCACCCGGCAGCGTTCGCGGATTTCTTGCTCATCGCGGCTTTACCGGATTCGAAACCCTTTGCTTCACAGCGTCAGGAAGCCCGCGAAAATGCAGCGGAGCGCGTGCCGACGTGATCAGGCTGACAAAGAACGCCTGGAGGGCAGGCGACGAGGCCTGGGTAAACCTGAGCTCAAGCCTTGCACAGCAAAGCGAACTGCCAGTCAACATATTGACAAGATACGAGAACGGCCGCAGTGAGCGGACTTTTACGAAGGTCATGATCGAGGAGAAAAACAATAATGATTAGATGGAGCTTTTCCGCCGTTAGGCGCATCTTGAAGACCCGGGTCGTCCGGATCTTCATACTGTCAGTTGCGGCAGTTTCGACAGCGATCGGCTGCGGATGGAGCTTTCTCACTGACAATTCCATTCGGTTCAATTCGCGTCATATCGGCCGCGGATTCTATCGCCTTCCTCCTCTTCCGATCGAATACGATCCGGTCACAAAGAGAGAGCGCTCGACAATTGAGGTCGAGAATTATTATGACATCGAGACAGAGGAAGATGACGGGGCGATCGAGTCGAATGGACAAGACAGGCCCGACGATACCTGGGAGGCCATTCGCCGGTCAATCGATGACGGCAAACTCTCGGGCATTGACGGCCTGCTTGACAAATTTCTCGATCAAACTCATTACAAGCCTTATTGGGAGAGCTCGCGCGAGGATGGGCTCTCGCGCCAGGAGCAGCGGAACACTGCCTATGACCTTAAAGATGCTATTACCGCTCGCGCCCAGGGTTCGAAAGAAAATGCTGTGGTCGAATATATGGCGGCGCGACTTGCACTAGATTCCAGCCCTGACGAGATCGAATCTCGATTTACATCAACCGTCCGCGACGGCAACCTTAATGACAATTGGGAATACCTCCGAGCGGCAGTCCTAACCCGTGCCGACAAGAAGGAGGAAGCGTTGGCTGCTTTTCGATCCCACAAGAATCGGTTTGCGCGGAGCGAAAAGAACGAGGCCGTTCTGTATATGATCGCAAAGCTGACAATGGAACATGGCGACAAGCTTGCGGCGGAATGTAGAGAGAAAAAATGCGAGATCGCCGAATGGGGACGAGCGATCCGCGAGTTTCAGAAATTGATGCAGCGATATCCGAACGGAAGATATTTCCACGATGCGCGGGGATGGATCGCTCATCTGTATCGGCACGAGGATAAAACGGCCGAATCCCTCGCCGAATACTATCGGCTGCTTGGAAACCGTACAGATCGGCAATGGCGGCTAGAGGCAAAGAAATCGCTCCAAATACTTGGTCACGAATACGATGATGCGACGCTTGATCGAGTAGAACAGTTGATCGCCGCTGAACCCGACGCCGCCCTCGCCTACGCCTATCATCGGATATATAACCACGCTGTCGATCTAACTTATGTCGAATTCAACGACTGGTGCTGTTACGGCGAGGACAATTGGTCGCAGATGCAGGAAGAAACCGCACGGGTAAACGAAGAAAAGGACAAAGGACGACACGAGCTCAGAAGGATAGCGAAATTTGCGACCGAAATGGTTGATCGGCACGGCCACGGGCGGGTCAGCGGTGAATTTCTGCTCCGCCTTGCACAAGCCCAACTAGAACTCGAAAATTTTCGGGACGCAGGCTTGTTTGCCGAGCGCGCGCTGAGGGCGGGCTTGAACGGAGAATCTCGAGGCCAGGCATTATGGGTAAGAGGAAGTGTTGAACACCGTGAAGGTCGGCTCGCCGAGGCTAAGGCCACGTTCCTCCAGCTTATCCGTGAGTTTCCTGACGATAAACTTACGGAGGGAGCGCGGAGATTATTGGCACTGACGGCTGAGGACCAGGACGATCTTGAATTTGCCCTCGATCTTTATTTCGACCTCAAGTACGAACAAGACATCGCCTATTTCGTCGATGTATTGCTTCCGACGGACCGTCTTGCAAGATACGTTTCGCAGCGGATCACAAGTGTTCACTACAACATTCTGCTCTATGCTCTTGGGATTCGATACATGCGTGAAGGTCGTTGGGACGAGGCGAAGAATACGCTAAGCCGCGTAAAAACGGAGAAGGGAACGGATCATTACCTCGTATATTCCAGGGGTGAAACGTGGTTCTTTCCGAAGGAACCGGCCGGGTACTATGGGCAACCAGACAAAGGCAAGATCAAGACCAGCTGGGTCGTTCAAGATCTCAAAACGATCGACATTATTCAGCACTATGAAAGAATGGTCGAGTCTGCTCAAGAAGGCGATGCAAGGGCTGAGGCGATGTATCAGCTTGCCAGTGCATATTTCGAATCGGACGATCTCGCGTTTTATAATCCGGCAATGTGGGACGGCGCACGAGTAGGTTCGTTGTATTCACTCCAGTTCAGCTCTCACACTCGTCTGCCGAATGAGACCCGAACTATATTTGAACACCTCCAGGGGCATGAAGGCTGGGCAAGATCGATCCCGTTATATGAGGAAATCGTTGCCCGCTATCCTGATTCCACGGTCGCTCGTGACGCGCTTTACACGGTGGCAGTCGCGCACGAGCGACTTGCGAGTCGCAACAGTGTGTGGGGCCAGATCTATGAACGCGGACTCTTTGCCGGCCCGCGCATGGTCACATACCAGGACGTGAGGAATATCTATCCGGACTATCAGCTTCCACGAGGAACCTACGGCTGGAAGCCTTCGACGCGTACGGTGAACGGTGGGCCAGGCTGGGCTGCAAAGCCGAAACCGCTGCCAAAACTCTCAAGGGAACAGCGTATCGTTCGGAAACTGAAACACTGGGTAAATGACTACGGCCCGCCAGTTTGGGATCGTGCAGTGACGGTCAAGGCTGCCTGGACCGGCTTATTTAACGCTGCCTTGTTCTACGCGCGGCTTTATTTCTTCTTTGTTATTGCAGGCTTTTCAGTTGTGGTCGGGCTGAAGAATCGTCTCTGGCTTCGTGACCGGTTCTACCCATGGGTGGCTGAACGCTTCCGCAAGCGGATGTTGTCGCTGAAAAAACGATTGGGGTCATTGAATGGCAAACTGCCCATGGTTTAGCCATTCAGCAACTCGGTGCAGAAAAAGAATTGCCTCCGACACACCTTAAAGCAGCTAGTGAAACCTCAGTAACGACTGCATTGGATCATTCATTTTCGCCACCCCTCTTTCCTTGCAAAGTGAATTAACGAGGTCGCTGTCTATTAGATACAATCGTTGTTGTGAAGACCATTATCGTAGAGTCGGGGGAGCGAGAGCAGATGATCGAGATCACCGCCGAGGTGGAGCAAGCGCTGCCACCGGGCGAAGGCGTTTGTGTGCTCTTTACGCAGCATACTACCTGCGGGCTGACGATAAACGAAAATGCCGATCCCGATGTACAAAGAGATATGCTCGGATTTTTGCGCCGGCTGATACCGCAGTACGAACCAAACTTCAAACACTATGAACATAACTCGGACGCACATATCAAATCGTCTCTGTTCGGTTCAAGCGTGTCCGTGCCGTTTGAGAACGGAAAACTATGCCTTGGCCGTTGGCAGGGAATATACTTGTGCGAGTTCGATGGGCCGCGAGAAAGAAGAGTACTGCTTAGCGCCATATGACAGCCGGTTATTCACGTGCACCTCTTGCAAAGAAGCTTGGGATAAAGCAAGGAATGAAGGTGTTTTCTGTCGATGCTCCGGACAACTATGAGCAGCTTTTGGCGCCGCTTCCGGCTGACGTAATGATCAGCGAAAAAGAATGCGGCGAGGCGGACGTTGCCCATTATTTCACCAATTCGCGCGATGGCCTGTTGCGCAGCCTGACCCGGGCAAGGAAGCTGATCAAGCAGGACGGAGCCATTTGGGTCTCTTGGTTCAAGAAGGCATCAATACTGCCCACTGAGATCACGGAGGATACAATTCGGGAAGCCGCCCTTCCCCTTGGTTTGGTCGACGTCAAAGTTTGTGCGGTGGATGAGAAATGGTCGGGCCTTAAGTTGGTAATTCGGAAGGAGAATCGGATATAATTCCGGCGCTCGATCACTGCAGCACTCGAACGCCACTTTGTGAGGAGTGTAACTGGAATGCTTTCAACCGACCCTCGGATAGATGCCTACATAGAAGCGTCTGCGGATTTTGCAAAGCCCATTCTGAAACATCTGCGAGCACTCGTTCACAAAGCCTGCCCGGAGGTTATCGAGACCTGGAAATGGAGTTTTCCGTGTTTCGACCATAAGGGCTTGATGTGCAATATGGCTGCTTTTAAGCAGCACTGTGCCTTCGGCTTCTGGAAGCAGTCACTTATTGAATCCCACGCATTACCGAAGGAAAAGACTGCAATGGGATCGTTCGGCAAGATCACCTCTCTGAAAGACCTTCCGCCTGACAAGGTGATGATCTCGCTCATTCACAAGGCAATGGAATTGAACGAAAAAGGCGTCAAGGTCGATAAAAAGAGAAAACCAAAGGCCGAGATCGTTGTCCCTGAAGTTCTGGCCGCAGCTTTGAAAAAGAACAAGATGGCCGCCGCAACGTTTGATAATTTTCCGCCGAGCTGCAAACGTGAATACATTGATTGGATCAATGATGCGAAAACCGAGACGACGCGTGAAAAACGACTTAAAACTACCATTGAATGGCTCGGCGAAGGCAAGAAACGGAATTGGAAGTATGAAAAATGTTGAGATAGGACGTTCGTATCACAGTTCGATCTGAAGATCGAAAAAGGAGGAAATATGCTAGGAGTAAAACCTTACCTCACTTTCAATGGCAATTGCGAAGAGGCCATTAATTTTTACAGGGACGCACTGGGCGGCGAGGTAATTTTCATACAGCGGTTTGGCGAATCGCCGATGAAGGGCATGGGCGACGATGATGCCGTGATGCACTGTACATTGAAGATAGGAGATTCGTATATCATGGCCAGCGACGCTCCGCCGACGCAGCCCGCAATGTCGGGCACCAACTTCTCGCTTGCGATCGGGTTGAACGAGGCCGAAAAAGCTCGCGAGTATTTTGAGAAACTGTCGGCAGGCGGCACGGTTACGATGCCGCTGGACAAGACGTTCTGGGCAGAAGCCTTCGGGATGCTTACGGACAAATTCGGCATTAACTGGATGGTGAACTGCGACGCACCGAATGAGGTGGACAGTTCGGCCGCAGCGTAACATTTGCCCGCGATCTAAGCGAAACCCAGCTAAAGTCAGGAACCAGTTTGTGCGTTTCATGTATTTCGCGGATAAGATTTGATTTATGGCAGAACCAATTTTAGTAGCGAAAAAGGACGCATCGTCCGAGAACTCGTTTTATCTGCTTCCGCAGATGGCGAGCCGCCACGGCGTTGTAACAGGAGCAACCGGTACGGGAAAGACGGTCACACTGCAAAAGCTGGCGGAGGAATTCAGCCGACGCGGCGTACCCGTTTTTGCCGCCGACATTAAGGGCGACCTGAGCGGCATCAGCCAACGGGGCGGCGGTAATCAACGCGTCGATGACCGGCTGGCGATGCTCGGCATCGAAGGTACCGTTTTCGAAGGCAGTCCCATAGCTTTTTGGGACGTTTTTGGCAAGGAAGGCCATCCGCTGCGTGCGACCATCTCTGAAATGGGCCCGCTGCTTTTGTCGCGTATTCTTCAGCTTAATGAGACACAAGAAGGCGTGCTTACGCTTGCATTCAAGGTCGCTGATGAACAGGGCCTGCTATTGCTCGATCTGAAAGACCTTCAGCAACTGTTGATATATGTAGCTGAAAACGCCGGCGAATTAACCACCCAATACGGCAACGTTTCAAAGGCATCGGTCGGAGCGATCCAACGCGGACTGCTGCAGCTTGAACAGCAGGGCGGACATATTTTCTTTGGCGAGCCCGCGGTCAAGCTAGAAGATTTTATGCAGACGATCGACGGCAAAGGCGTCGTTAATATCCTTGCGGCCGATCAGCTTATAAATTCGCCAAAGCTGTATTCAACTTTCTTGCTATGGCTGCTTTCTGAGCTTTTTGAGCTGCTACCTGAGGCGGGTGACCTGGAAAAACCGAAGATCGTTTTCTTTTTTGACGAGGCTCATCTGCTTTTCAACGACGCCCCGCGCGCCCTGATCGAAAAGATCGAGCAGGTCGTGAGGCTTATCCGGTCAAAAGGCGTCGGCGTCTATTTTGTCACTCAAAGCCCGGCCGACATTCCGGATAAAGTACTCGCGCAGCTCGGCAATCGAATGCAGCATGCACTTCGTGCATACACGCCGAAAGAACAAGAGGCCGTCAAGGTCGCGGCAAAGAGCTTTCGCGAGAATCCGGACCTCGACACTGTCAAAACCATCTCCGAACTCGGCGTCGGCGAGATCCTCGTTTCGTGTCTAGACGGAAAGGGCATCCCCACCATAGTAGACCGCGCTTTTGTCGTCCCGCCGGTCAGCCAGATCGGTCCCGTATCACCAGAACAGCGCCGACAGGCTATGAATACCTCGCTCGTCGCCGGCATCTATGATACGCCGGTTGATCGCGAATCCGCCTTTGAGATACTAGGTCAAAGAGCACAAGAGCGAATGCAGGCCGAGGCCGAGGCCAAAGCCCAGCTTGAAGCTCAAAAAGAGGCGGAACGCGAGGCCCGAGCACAACGCTCCGCCGCCCGACAGCCGGACACGCTTATTGAGTCGATCACCAAGAGTGCCGCCCGTTCTGCCTCTACCTCCATCGGCCGCCAGATCGGGAATTCCATCGTCCGAGGCGTCCTTGGCAGCATATTCGGGGGGTCATCGAGAAAGAAGTCTGGGTGGTTCTGAGTTATGACGCAACAAGTCACTTGAGGGACTAAGAATACTGAATAATTGACCGAGGCGGATGACTCGAAGGCGGAGACGAATACGGCATACTTGTTATTGTCACGGGTTGAACCAGTTAAGGGGCTGTTCATTCTCGGTCGCGGAGGGTGTGGACACCTGCCGGTGAAAAGCCAAGGACAATCAACGCGGGCAGAATTTTTACACGGATGAGATATCGCAGTTACTTCATTTGTTTGTTCCTCATTATAGTCACCGGGCTCGCTGCTGCAGCGATCGCGCAACCGAAGAAAATGAAGATATATATTTCCGCCGATATGGAAGGTGTCGTTGGCGTCGTGACAGGTGAGCAGTTGGGGCCGCAGGGATTCGAATATCAGCGATTTCGGGAATTTATGACACAGGAAGTGAATGCCGCGATCGAGGCCGCGTTTGCCGCTGGTGCGACCGAGATCGTCGTGAGCGATTCGCACGGCAACGGTCAGAATCTCCTGATCGAGAAACTTCCTAAGAACATTACTCTTGTCCGAAGCTGGCCGCGGCCCTTGATGATGATGCAGGGCATAGATGAAACCTTTAATGGTGCGATCTTTATCGGTTACCACTCAGGCACAACAAATCCTGAAGGGGTACGGGCACACACAATGTCTAGTGCAAATTTCGCTGACATAAGACTGAACGGTGCTTCGATGTCCGAAGCCGGTGTTAATGCAGCGATCGCGGGCCATTTTGGAGTTCCCGTGATAATGGTGTCGGGCGACGATGCGGCAGTCAAAGAGACGGCAGAACTGCTCGGGCCCATCGAGGGTGCAGTCGTCAAGTGGAACTACGGCTTTCATTCAGCCCGCACGCTGATGCCCGAGGCGGCAAACGAACTTATCCGCGAAAAGGTAAAGCGAGCAATTGGCCGCATTGGTGAATTCAAACCATACAAAATATCGGCCCCCGTCCAGCTCGAAGTGAGATTCAAGAACTATCGGCCGGCCGAGGTGTTGAACTATCTTTCATCGGTCGATCGCACTGACTCGCGAACCATTCGTTTTCAGGGCCGCGATATGCTCGAAGTGTCGAGATTCCTCGCCTTTATAATGCAATACGAACCGGGACTTTCCCCATAGCCGAACGTGAGCGCCCGTTCTGAGCCGCGTGGTCACGCCTATCCGCAACTTTTTGGAGCGATCTGATGCTTATAAAGAACACGGTACTCGACGAAATAAGGGCCGGAAAGATCTCTCTTATCTTTCGCCGGTGGAAGAAGTGCGGCGTAAAGGCGGGCGGTACGCAGATGACGCAGCGAGGTGTCGTCGGGATCGAATCCGTAGATATAGTCTCCGAAGAAAAGATCACTGAGAAAGAAGCAAGGGATGCAGGATTTACGTCAAAGCAGAACTTGCTCGATTCTATGCCGCCGGCTGACGATGAAGCGGATATCTATCGTATCCGCGTTCATTGGGTAGGCGACGACCCGCGAAAAGCGCTGCGGGCGAATGATAACTTGTCCGCGGCGGAACTCAGCGACATCATCAGAAAACTGAGGAAGCTTGACGCCGGCAGCAAACGCGGGCCGTGGACGCAGCTATATCTGCAGATGATCCGCGACCAGCCGAACACCCACGCAAAGATACTTGCCGGATCTATTGGCCTGGATATCCCGGCCTTTAAACCCTGGGTCCGCAAGCTAAAGGCCCTCGGCCTTACCGAATCACTACGCCCCGGATACCGTCTCTCACCACGCGGGAAGGCGGTGCTGGAGGCATTACGGAACAATTTTGATCAGTAGTTGAGATACGCCGCTCTTGATTCTCGAAATAATTTTAGGCCCTCCCTCCAAGAAAGCTCGATATCTTCCAGCGTCCCTCCCGATTCGACCGCTTTGCGGATCTTGTCGGTACCGCAGACGACGTCAAATGGGTTCCGGTCAAATACATACTCATATGGATCGCGTTTCCATTCGAATCGGTCGGGGTAGAGGTCAAAAGCGGTCTTTATCATCGCGACGCCGACGATGACGGGCGTGAACGCTTCGCGGTCCGTCACGTGGATCTGCAATCCGCCGCAGGTAACGCGGGCGTGCTTTTGAAACGTCGGTTGAAAATAGGTTTGGCGGAACGCAACGCCGGGAAAGTTTAGTTTTTCAAGTTCTGCGACCCATGCCCACGGGTCAATATACGGCGCTCCGTTCAACTCGAATGGTTTCGTCGTGCCGCGTCCCTCTGATAGTTCAGTGCCTTCGACATGAACCGTGGCGGGAAAGACCACGCAGGTATCGACGGTCGGGATGTTTGGCGAGGGCATTACGAACGGCAGACCCGTATCCTCAAACCACATCTCACGCCGCCAGCCGTCCATCTTTACGACCTCAAGCTCGCAGCCAATTCCGAAATGCTCGTTGAACATCCGCGCAAGCTCGCCGGTGGTCATGCCATGTCGCGTCGGTATCTCAAATTGGCCGACGAATGATTTGAACTCGTGCTCAGTAATGTTCCCCTCGATCGCCTCCCCGTTGATCGGGTTTGGCCGGTCGCAAACCAAAACGCGCTTCCCGTATTTCTTTGCCGCGCGCATACAGTTCGCCATCGTATAGATGAATGTGTAGATCCGGCAGCCGACATCCTGAAGGTCAAATACGATCGTGTCCACGTCCGCGAGCATCTTTTCGGTCGGCTCGCGCGTTTCGCTGTATAGCGAATAGATCCAAAGGCCGGTATGGGGATCGACGGCGTGGTCCGTCTCGATCATGTTGTCCTGCAGATCCCCGCGGATGCCGTGTTGCGGGCCGAAGAGAGTGGTCAGATTGATATCCGCGTGCTCGAAGAAAACATCCGCCGCGTGGCGAAGATCGGGCAGGATTGATGCCTGGTTGCAGACAAGCCCGACCCGCTGGCCGCTGATAAGTTCAAGTTTATCGCTGAGCAGCACTTCGATGCCGGGACGGATACGCTTCGAAATTGTCATTTGAACTTGTGAGTGATCTTTTTGTTAGACTGAACGTCCACGAGACTTAGCTACGCCTTTCCGCAGAAAATTGCATCAAGAAGTAAAAGAAGAAAAGCCCCGCCGAACTCGAGGGCCTTTCAAATATTCCGATCTGGCTCTGTTCACTTAGCCACGACATCAACGACAGGAGCGTCCGGAGCATTCTTTGCGACTGAAGCGATCCCGTTTTCCATCGACTTCACGCTCTTATACATTTCGCTTTTACCGATCGGCTCTCCATTTCCGGCCTTAAGAACAAAATACGGCGAGCCGTCTTTCGCTGTCTTGCGTTCAAACCGCCCGTCATTGCCCGCGTTCCTACGAACAGAGTCTATCCCCTTCTCGGCAGCCTTTCGGTCGCTGTAGGTTTCGCTTGTTAGTATCACCTGGCCGTTAGAAGCCTTCAAATTAAAGTAAAACTTTCCGTTCTTCCCTGCTTTTATCTCAAATTTTCCTGCCATGGTTCACTCCTGATTCAGAATAAGATTGATCGATCTAACTTTGTCTATGGCCAACAATCTGGATTGATTGGATCAACCAGCTATCATTTCCGCTTGGGTCACCCTTGCGGAGGCGGCCTATTCGATAAAATCGCTTGCCGCTTCGATCGGTTCAAGTTTATTTCGGATTATGATGCGGGCACAGCCGTTCCACCGCAAGATCGCATCATCGTTACCGGCCGGCCGCATCCCTTCAGCTTTTTCAAAACAATCCATAGCCTGCCGAAACAGCTCGTAGGCACCGACCCCGCCCTTGGCCAGCGTCGCCTTGGCCCGTCGTTCGTACATGATACCGGAATAATAGGCCCGTTCATAGTCGCCCTTTATACGGGTCAAATATTCCGTTATACGCTGATCACCGATCGCGTAATCCTTGCCAAACCTGTCGCTCATCGCAAGGACGATATTCTTCAGAGCTTCCTGATTATCGGGCTCTATTGCAAGGATATCCAGATAGATACTTTCCGCCGCTCCGGGCTCATTCAGCAAGCGATAGCGATTGGCCTTTTCTAGGGCCGCAGGGATGGCATCGCGATGGAGTGTTTTAAGGGTAAACATCGTTTCTGATCTTCTAGGCTGATCCGGCACGCCGCTTCAGGAACCATACGATCAAACCGAAAACCAGTCCTCCCGCAACAGCCTGAGCTGCAAAAGCCAACAAGGCGGGAGCAGAGAAAAGATACTCAAGCCAAGGCACGGATGCAGTGAAGGCCCTGAATATCGCGGTTATCAGCGCGACCGGGACGCCGAAAAGAACGATTCCATTAATTATCAGATAGCGGGCAAGCGACGGTGCGACACCAGCTTTCTTGTTTCCCCCATTCATGGCAACTCCTATATGCTACTTTCGTCTGAATATCCGAACGAGTTTCGCGAGCGGATCGTAATGCCGGTCAACCACCCGTTCCTTCAGCGGAATAATAGCATTATCAGTGATCGTAATGTGTTCCGGGCAGACCTTAGTGCAGCATTTGGTAATGTTGCAATAGCCGATGCCGAATTCGTTCTTCAGTTCGTCTACGCGATCTTCCGTGTCGAGCGGATGCATTTCGAGAGCTGCGGCGTAAACCAAAAAACGGGGCCCGATGAATTCTTCATGCTTAACATGATCGCGAAGCACGTGGCATACGTCCTGACAGAGATAGCACTCAATGCATTTGCGAAATTCCTGCACGCGGTCGATGTCCGATTGCTGCATCCGCCATGTGCCGTCCTCAGCATCGGGCGACCGGGGTTTGAATTTCTTGATTCGCTTCTTAACCTCAAAATTCCACGATACATCGGCGATAAGGTCCTTTATCGGTGGGAACGCTCTCATCGGCTCTATCGTCACCTTTTCGCTGAGATCGATCGTGTCCAGCCGCGTCATGCACATCAGCTTGGGCATCCCGTTGATCTCAGCCGAGCACGATCCGCACTTGCCTGCCTTGCAGTTCCAACGGCAGGCCAGATCGGGAGCAGATTCGGCCTGTATTTGATGCACCGCATCAAGTACGACCATCCCTTCGGAGACATTGGTCTGGTAATCGACCATCTCACCGCCCTCACGGCCACCGCGTCTGATTGTGAATGTTGCCTTCATATGGAAGGCGGACGTCTTCGTCCGCGAACGTTCTAAAACTGCGGACGATGGCGTCCGCTTTCCGTTAGCCCATCTCTTCGATCACCGCCCTCAACTCGGCAGGCATATCCGGGATCGGGATGTGCGATATCTGCATTTGCCCATCGGCGTCCCGTTTCACCGCGATGTTCTTTTTTCCCCACTCAGGATCCTTTTCTGGATGATCTTCGCGGAATTGCCCGCCGCGGCTTTCTTTTCTTTCGATGGCAGACCGGGTGATCGCCTCGCTTACCGTCAAAAGATTTCGCAGATCGAGTGCCGTATGCCAGCCGGGATTGAAATCAATGTTGCCGGTGACCGATGCTTTGGCGGAACGCTCGTTCAGTTTTTTCAAACCGTCAAGCGCCTCTCTCATTTCGTCTTCGAGCCGAACGATTCCGACAAGTTTCTGCATCATATCCTGCAGGTCGTTCTGAATAATGAACGGGTTCTCGCCGCCTTCCCGGTCGAAGGGTTCGAGCGCGCGTTTTGCCTCGGCCTCGATCTGATTGTTATCGATCGATCCGTGACCATTCTCTTTCGCAAATTGCGCAGCGTATTCGCCCGCGCGTTTGCCGAACACGATCAAATCGGACAGCGAATTTCCGCCGAGCCGGTTCGCGCCGTTTATGCCTGAGGCACATTCGCCGGCCGCAAAAAGTCCGGGCAGCGTCGAAGCCTGAGTATCCGCATCGACGCGAATACCTCCCATGATGTAATGCGTCGTTGGCCCGACCTCCATCGGTGTGTTCGTGATGTCCAGATTCGCAAGCTGCATGAACTGGTGATACATCGACGGCAGCTTTTTCTTGATGTGCTCGGCTGCGTTCGGCAGCTTTTCCTTTATCCAGGCTATGTCGAGATAAACGCCACCGTGCGGTGATCCGCGACCGGCTTTCACCTCGCGGTTGATGCAGCGTGCCACGTGGTCGCGCGTCAGCAACTCCGGCGGGCGGTTAGCCGATTTATCACCTTGCGTATAACGCCATCCTTCTTCCGGATCGCTTGCAGTCTGATCCTTGTAGTTCGCGGGAATGTCGTCAAACATAAACCGCTTGCCTTCACTGTTCTTCAGGATCCCGCCTTCGCCGCGAACGCCTTCGGTCACGAGAATGCCGCGAACCGACGGCGGCCAAACCATTCCGGTCGGGTGGAATTGGATGAACTCCATGTCGATCAGCTCGGCACCCGCGTGATACGCAAGAGCGTGGCCGTCGCCCGTACCTTCCCACGAATTGGAAGTGATCTTGTAAGCCCGCCCGACGCCGCCGGTCGCGAGGATGACAGCCTTCGCCCTGTACACACGAAATCGTCCGTGCTCGCGTTCGTACGCGAAAACCCCCACGACGCGATCGCCGTCTTTGAGCAAAGAAATGACCGTCACTTCCATATGGACGTCAATGCCCTGATGGATGCCGTGATCTTGCAGCGTTCTAATTAGTTCTAGTCCGGTGCGGTCCCCGACGTGTGCTAGTCGTGGGTAACGGTGCCCGCCGAAGTTTCTCTGGTTGATGCGGCCATCTTTTGTTCGATCAAACACGGCACCCCAAGACTCTAGCTCACGAACGCGGTCCGGCGCTTCCTTGGCGTGCAGCTCGGCCATTCGCCAGTTGTTGACATACTGGCCGCCGCGCATCGTGTCGGAAAAATGGACCTTCCAGTTGTCGCGATCGTCGTTGTGGCCCATCGCCGCCGCCATTCCGCCCTCCGCCATCACCGTATGCGCCTTACCAAGCAAAGACTTGCAGATCAGCCCAACGCTAACACCGGCAGCAGAAGCTTCGATCGCCGCCCGCAACCCCGCACCACCAGCACCGATAACGAGAACGTCGTGTTCGAATGTTGTATATTCGGTCATCCGATAAACTAGAAATCCGTGGTTGGGTCACGGTAGTAAAAATAAGGTGCAAGCCAGAACCACAAAATTGGTGTTAGATTGAAAAATAGAATTAGCCACCAAACCACGCCGCCCTTAGTTCGAATTAGTAGATATAGTATGGGCGGAACAGAAAGGATGCTAATACCGCCAGCGATTATCCATCCGAAAAGATGAAAATAATTTTCACCTGATCCGTGAGGAATAATATCCAAGATAAACAACCAAAACCCGTCGGTGCTAGGCAAAGTGCAAATTTTAAGGCTGTTCTTCCGTCCATAAGCTGACTAAAAGAGTCGATAATCGACCCACACGCCCATCGAGACCATCCGCACGTAGAAATCCGTAAAGCCCACCCAGAACAGCGACAGCCACGCGAAGAGCATATGCCGTTTATTCAGCTTGCTTACCCAACCCCACAGGCCTTGCCGTACCGGCTTGTTTGAAAGCACATCGCATCCGCCGCCCACCAGATGCCGCAAACTATGGCAGCCGAAAGTGTATCCGGCGAGCAAAATGACATTCATCGTCAAGACCAGCGTCCCGACGCCGATACCGAAGCCATCGTCGAATTGTGTTGCCAAGATCGCGTCGTAGCTTAGAATTCCGATAAACACGATCGCGAGATAAAGAAAGTATCGATGTATGTTTTGGAAAATGAGCGGAAATTTCTTTTCGCCGCGGTAATCGTGCCGCGGTTCGCCGACGGCGCAGGCCGGCGGATCAGCCCAGAAAGCCTTGTAATAGGCGCCGCGATAGTAATAGCAGGTGAAGCGAAACCCGCCCGGAGCCCAAAGGATCAGAAACGCCGGCGTCAGCGGCAAGATCAATCCCGTGGGCATCCATGCCGGCCAAGGGCCGAACCACGCATGACTCGATAACGGCTGTCCGGCCGCCTCCCAAATAAGCGGCGAATACATCGGCGAAAGGTACGGCCCGAAGGTGTAGTGTTCGCCCTGCAGTGCGGCCCAGGTCGAGTAAACAATGAACGCGGCAAACCCCAGAAACGTGAGAAGCGACTGAAGCCACCAGGCCCCCCGGCGGGTTGTTTCACCAAAGCCTCGCCGTGTTATCGAAACAAGATTTGAAGCCATCAACTCCTCGTAGTGCCTCTTGCGAAATGAATGCCGAAATAATACCCGGCTGCGATGCCCGCAAAGAGCTACTAACACTTGCCGGGGTAAAATTACGCCTTATGAAAACTGATATTGTTGTACGCGAATCAGGTGTTCAAGTCAAGAAACTGCCTTCCTCTCGCTCCTATTTCAAGTTGAGTTCGGTATGAACGGCGCCGGTTCCCGAAATGCCTCTAATATTGTACAAACGCCGCAGTTTATCCTAGATTGTTTTGATATCGAACTCGGCCGGAACCGACGCTAAGAGACGTTTCTTTACAGATAGAATCCCGGTCAGAAACTGAAGGAATATTTAGCATGGCTATTCTTGTAACCGGAGGAGCGGGCTACATAGGCAGCGTTGCCGTCGATGACCTTGTTGACAGCGGGCAAAGGGTGGTCGTGCTCGACGACCTTTCGCGCGGCCACCTTTCGTCGGTAAACAATGAAGCGAGATTTTACCAGGGAGATATTTCGGACCGAACGCTCGTCAGCCGCATCTGTCGCGAAAACGAGATAACGGCAGCGATGCATTTTTCGGCTTTTGCCTATGTCGGAGAATCGGTCGATAATCCGCAGCTCTATTACAACAACAATACTGTAAAAACGATCGCACTTCTGGACGAGTTGTTAGCCTGTGAGGTCCGCAAGATCGTCTTCTCTTCAACGTGCGCAGTGTATGGCGAGCCGCAATCTCTCCCGATAACCGAGGATCATCCGCCAAAACCGGAAAACCCTTACGGCTGGTCGAAGCTGTTCATCGAGCAGGTGCTCAGGGATTATGGTCGCAGCCGCGGGGTTCGTTTCGTTTCGCTCAGGTATTTCAATGCATGCGGCGCGACCAATCGACGGCGCGAACTGCACGATCCCGAAACCCACCTGGTCCCGCTAGTGCTCGACGTGGCTGAAGGAAAGCGATCGCACCTGACCGCGTTCGGTGACGACCATCCAACCCCAGACGGTACTGCGATACGGGATTACATCCATGTTTCGGATATCAGCAGGGCCCATCTTCTCGCCCTCGATCATCTCGAGGGTCAGGGCGACTCTAAGTTTGTAAACCTTGGCAACGGCAAAGGGTTTTCAGTACTTGAAGTGGTAGAGGCCGCCCGAAAAGTAACGGGAAGGCACATTGAAGTTGTGATAGGGCCCAGACGCCTGGGCGACCCGAGCACCTTGATCAGCGACTGGTCGCGGGCTCGTGAATTGTTTGGCTGGGAACCGCAAATCAGGTCTATCGAGGAAATGATCGCGTCGGCGTGGGCAGGGCGACAGCGCCATGATACCGCTCTCGCCGGAAACGACGGTTAGAATATCTTAGCAGCCCGAACCGGCGCTGTCTTTCTTCTCGCAGATCTGATCGTATCGAAGCCCTGTTGAAAATACCCGCCGGTTGGCGTACCAGCGGGCATTTGTGTTCGTTATCTCTTGGAGGAGCATCCGACGCACGAACCTCTTGTAGAAATATGTCAAGGCTTCGGGGTTTTCGGCGATGGCGGCCGAGGCGGCGGTACGGTTGTATAAACAATGCCTTGCCCTCTGGCGTTGCCTGAGCTGACGGTGAATGCAGTTCCCGGCGTAGCGACAACCTTGAAACCGCTTGGAAGCTCAAAAAGCGACGGGTCCGGCTCGCTCCGAATTATATTGACCAACCGATAGGTCTGCTCGCCAAATCTTGGATCAAAGTGACGAGACATAACAACGAGTTGAAGCTCATTTGAATACCATTTTTCATCGATGATCTCTATCGCTCTTTCATTCCCGATGTCTCCCGCCGGGATTGTCGTTACCGATCTGACCCCTTCGGCACTAACACCCTCGATCGTCCGGGCGCCTAGCTTTTCCATTCGAACCTCGTACTTAGACTTCGTCGGAACCATCTGTCCAGCAAGGATACGCTCAGTCTTCTCTGCTCCAGCCTGAGCAGCTAGCACCGTTGCCCGTGGGGAATTTAGCTCGTCCGGCGAGACGATGCGTCCTGCACCTAGCAATTCCGCTTTTAGCCGTTCCGAAACGGCAGCGGAGCGGTCTCCCGAGCCAGGAGGCAAGACAATAGTCGGCGTAGTCACTCTGACCGAAGGCAGGGCCCCGATCCGCGCGGTCTTGAGCTCCGGATCGATCATGTAGCGGTACCCGACAACTGGATCTAAGATCGTGACGCCGGGCCCGACCGAATAGAAGGAACCAAGCAAGCCGCCAGAACCTCCGGAAAGCTCCCGGCGGAAGCGTCCTTCACTGTTCCGGTACATCTTGTTCGTCGAAGACCGGACGATACGGTTTCCATCCGCCAAAACCTGAACGCTTTCGCTGACAGCGTCCGCAGTGAACGGGATCCCCTTTACTATCTTTTCCGATGATGCCGCCGTTTCCACTAGGATCCGTGATGCCATGTCCTGCTGAGCCTCGATTGTCGCGGTTGTGAACAGAAGGCCTACAATAAGTGCAAGTACTTTCATTACTACTCTCCAAACACTTAATCTAAAATTCGGATCGCTCGGGGCGTTCCGTCGGGGCCAACCAGCAAGTCTGCCTGGATAGGCCTGATGCTGTTTTCAAGTGGAACATCCAAGCCCATTGCGTACAGAACCGAACGCGGCAGGTCCACCCGGACTACACGCCCGTCTATCATCGCATCCTCAAGGCCGTTCGTGATGCCGATGGCGTAAAACTTGGCCTCGGTCGGTTCCGCACTATTTATAGACACTGGTTTTCGCTTTCTAAAGTTAGAGGTCTTGTTGGGACGATTTTGGCCTGCCGCTCGGACATTCTTATCGAGCGCCTCGGGCCCCTTACCCATCGGGAGTTTTGGTTCAGGCTCGGCAACGGATGCCGGGAAACCGATCTCGGGCAGATCAGATCTCATCAAGTCCTGCCCGCCGGAGAGCAGGAGATAGCTCACCAGCGGCAGCAAAAGCACGGCTCCCGCACCTGAAGCCACTAGAGTTTTGCTCGAATGTAAGCTTCGATCCACGCTGTGTGATCCTGATCCTTCTTCAGAAATTCGCAACAGCACGCCATCATACAGGCCCGGCTTCGAGACAATTTCTTCAAATTCGTCCGACTTTTTCGTGACGGTTTTGATCAATCTCGACGCGAGTAGATCAAGTTCGTTTTTTGTGGGTCTTCTTACTTTCATGATCCCGTTCATTAGGACGAAGCTGTCGTGGGAATGGTTACAAAAGCCTTTTCACCACCTCTCGCAGGTGGCGGCGTGCCCTCCATGCCCTGATCTTAGTCTTCGAGTTCGACCATCCGAAAAATGCGGCTATCTCTGCGATACTCATTTCCTCAGCGTAGAGCATGTAAAGAAGTGCTCGATCGTCTTCACTGACGTAAGTCAGGAGCTTTTCTGCAAGGTCGCGGCCGACCAATTCGTCTTCCGCATCCGACCCGTCCAAGTTAATGCAAGCGAGCTCTTCGAATCCACCCAGATCGTCCGCCAGATCTTCAGGGCGTCGCCTCTGTCGTCGAAGCATGTCCAGGCAGGAATTCGCGGTGATCCGTCCGATCCAGCTTGCAAACGACCGTTCGTTGTCACCGCGAAATGACCCCAGTTCCCCATACGCCTTAGCGAACGCTATCTGCAATGCTTCCTCTACCTCGTCCTGGCGTCTAAAATATCTGGCAGAAATTTTAGCCACGAGCCTTTTATGGCGGTCAAATAAGTGTTCGAAGGCGTTCATATCGCCGGCCAGCACGCATTCGACAAGCTGAACATCTGTCCTCTCCGAACGCACGGAAGCCGTGCCGACCAATTCTTCCTCGGCAGCCGCCATCAAGTTATCGTTTTGAAGAGTTGTATCTACAGCGCTCATTAGAAATGCTATGGAATGCGCTCGCTGACAAAAGAGACGCACCGGAAACCATTTCGGTTACCCGGCGCCGAACCTATTTCGAGCAGTACGTCAACCTGGCGAGATTTGTTTGCCCGAAGAGATACCGTGAAATTGGGTTTCGCTTCCTTCGATGTATCTGCGGCGTGGGAATGCCGCACTATATCTGTTCCAGGTCAATCTTCTTCTATACTGCGCATCTTGAGCAGTGTACTGAACTTGGCTGGCTGGACGGGCTTGACCCGCTCAGTTAAAGGAGTAGGAAATTCCGCCATACGGGTACGTCTGACGACTTCGGAGGTTTTGGACAGATCGAGGACCAATACACCTTCCTCCACCTCAACATCGTGAAAAACAATGGTGTCGCCAATATTTATGCTGTAGTAATTGCAAAATGATTTTGCACGAATGGAGTAGTTCTGTGATGTCCCATGCTTTTTCAACTCATATGAATGCTCGACATCCGCTGAACTGGCCTTGATCCCGATCAGTTTCCGCATCTTGTCGAACAGCAGTACCAGGGCGTCCGGGCTGCCAAGCTCTTCGACAACCTTTTGATTCATCACAAAATGCCCGCGGGCGTTGAGAGAGACCTTCAAGATCTCCGAGCGATAATTCGCCTTTTGGGTAAACTCTTCCCACTGCATTGTCATAGCCCTTCCCCGGCCGATCAGATTCCACTAACAAAGATGCCTCTAATGGCCGAGCCAAATGCGTCTTAAATTGGATTGATCGGGACACTTGATGATATGCCCGATCAGAGAATTTGTAAATCGATCTTGCCCGAAAATATGACTTACGCGACTCAACGACGAGACCGTTCGATCACGACTTTTCTGCGTGAATCGACGATCAGTCCCTCTCGCTTCGATGTGACCCAGATGTCCCTTTCTCCGGCAACCTCGTCGAACGGGATCTTTGGCGTGTAGGTGACAACATAAGAGGAATCGATCATTCTTGCGACAAGGGCCGTTTTCTCGATCATTTCGTCGAAGTCCAGCGGTATGATCATCTCGCCATTTGTATTAGCAGTGAGTTCCAGAAGCTGTTCTTCACTGGCTTCAAGATCTGACTTCCTGTTCCGCATCAAACGGAGAAACTCTCTGTCAACGATCAATGTCGGACCGATCTTCGGCGCCTGTGCAGTTTGCCGCACTCCGTTTGGAAGGCCGGCGGCCACCTCATCCGGCATTGCCCTTGGCGGCGGCGTTTTTGAGGTGCCTTTGGTTCGCGGTTCGATCTCGTTCAATTCCATCCGCGTGTAGCTGAGAACGTGGACGGAAAAATCGCCCGCCAGCAATGACCTAAACGCACGCCGCTTGGAAGATATGTCCACAAAGCTGTCTGTTCCGTCGGATATCAGAACAAGATGCTTATTGTCCATTCCGCTCTTTGCCAAAAGGTTCTTGGCCATTTCCAGGCCCTTGACGAGTGCCGATCGCCGGCCAAACCTAGTTCGATTTATTGCTTCGAGTGTCTCGGCCCGATCCGTCGTCCATTCAGAGACCACTTCCGGCTTGTCGCTATACTGAACGATCGCAATGGAATCTTCGGGCCTGAGTGACTTAACCAGGGCCGCTGCGACGCGGCGTGTGCGATCGAGATTCTTTGCCGATCTTAGCTCTCCGCCCGTGTCCATCATGACGAGCACGTTTGCCGGCAGGCGGCGGACGCTGGTCGGCTGATGAAGAATATTGTTTTCGGTGATGACCAGATCCCGCTCGTTAACATCGGTAAAGAATTTTCCATCTTCGTCAAAGGCGAGAACATTGAGCTTGATCTCCTCTGTTACGATCCGGATCGGCACATCCTCAGGTGTCGGCGTCGGCTGTACGCGTCCGCTTTGAGCTGCCGAAGGCACAGTAATGAATGCGCAAAAGGCGATAAATAGCAATAGTGAGCCGAATCTAGACAATTTGAACCCCGAACGCGACTGCATGCCTAGGTTTGATGAAGCAATCATAAGGCCGGATGCTTTTCAACGAAATCAAGAAGATTCCGCACATAAGCCGTCAGATGCGGACAATTTATACCGCTGCGGGCGAGTAACGGTGTCGAAATACCCGAATCATACTCTTGTTCAAGAAAGAAGTATGGGACGCCTGAGTGGGGCAGCCCGGTCAATGCGGGGGAAAAGGGCAGCATAAGCGACCATCGAACGAGGCCGGGTGGCGGAACGAGCAGCGATCTTCTTCCCGTGATCTCCTTTGCTATAAGGTCAAATAACTCGGCAGTGGTCTTCGGTTTGGGGTCGGCAAGTGCAAGTGTCTTGCCTTCAGCTTCCGGATCAAAGGCAAGCGCCGCGATCCCATCGGAAACGAAATCGACGGGTACAAGATTCAACCTTACCTGCTGGTTTCCAACGTTGATGAGCCTGAGTAGCTGCGGTGCCTTAAGGAGATAGTGGATAAGGTAGTAAATACCGTCATACTTGGCGGTTTCGCCCGTTTTCGAATCGCCTACCACCACAGAGGGCCGAAAGATCGTTACGGGAATCGAATCCTTCAGCTTCTCGACCTCACACTCGGCCAGATATTTAGATTCTTCATAGAAATTGCGAAACCCGGAGTCGTGAATGAGTTCGTTCTCACGAATGACTCCGGCTCGCTTTCCCGCAACATAACACGTGGAAACATACGAATAGCGGGCCAAATTCGGCATTGATCCTGCAAGTATGTTCACGTTTCGCGTGCCGTCGACATTTACCTTCATTGCAATTTCGCGTGGTACAGCAAGGTCATAAATGGCAGCCAGATGAAAAATATGCGTCGAGTTGATCCGAACAAACTCAAGATCTTCTCCGGACATACCCAGACCCGGCCGGCAGATATCGCCCTCGATAACGGCAAAATTCTCGAGCGGTGCGCAGGTTGCCTCAGCGATCGCTTCGATCTTTCCGAGCGCGGCAGAAAGAAGGTGCGGCTGAACCAACAGCAAGACCTGGCGATCACGTCGAGCCAGGCGTTTCAAAAGCTGTTCAGCGATAAAGCCGGGAAATCCCGTAAGAAAAATAGTCTGCTCGAACACCATGGCTGGTCTGCTAATGGGCATCGGCGATTGGGCAAAATTATGTCTCGGGGCCCAGTCCGGTCAAAACGATCTTGAGCGAGACTGAAGAAGCTCGTATCGCACCACGTACGGAAAATTATTTACTCAAAAGCCGTCAATATGCTAACTTTTGGGCAAATCGATATAACATCAACCGAAATGGGCACTCCCGAAAACGATCTTGGACCCAACAGCGGGCATCCTCAAAACGAGCTTGAGGAGCCTCGTTGGGCCGTGGTCTCTTTTGAACGCTGCGAGGCCGACAGCCTTACCTACCGGCAGGCTGCCTCTACCCTTTCGGAATTCGAATCTGCCGGGATCACGGGCCTTTGTATTGTCACCACCGAGGCTGCCGCGCGGCTCCGCACCTAAAGCGTAAGTACTACCTTACCGAAGTTCTTATCGGAACCAACATATTCGTGAGCTTCGCGGACAGCCTCAAGTTCGAACACCCTGTCGAGATTCGGCTTTATCTTACCCACCTCGATAAGCGGGAGAACGTCGTAAGCGAACCGTTCTGAAGCTTCGGCCTTTTCCTCTGTTGTCCGGCTCCGCAGGTTGGTGCCAATGATGCGAAGCCTTCGAGAAACTGCGATCCCAAGGTCAAATTCAGCTTTTCGCCCGGAGGTTAGGCCGACAAGAAGCAGCCGCCCGCGAGGAGAAAGACACTCCAAATTCTCCCTGAAATATCCGCCTCCAACGAGATCCAGAATAACGTCTGCCCCACTCCCGTTTTTCGACCTCAAAACCGAAGCGAAGCCCGCGCCTTCGCCCGCGAGGACAGCATCATCCAACCCGAACGGACGTGCCCGTTCGAGTTTTGCAGCGGTCCGCGAAGTTCCAATTACACGAGCACCAATGCTGTGCGCTATTTGTACCGCCGCCAACCCAACACCTGAACCGACCGCGTGCACCAGCAGCGTCTCTCCCTTTTTCAACTCCCCCTGGGTGATGACAGCATCGTGGGCAGTGATGAACGCTTCAGGTATCGCGGCGGCTTCAGCAAATGATAAGTTTTCGGGTATCTTCATCAAAAGGCGGGCATCGACCAATACTTTCTCCGCCTGCGCTTCGCCCGCGGTGATCCCGAATACACGATCGCCAGGCAAAAGGCCCTGAACTTCGGGCCCTAACCCTTCGACCACGCCGGCAAATTCCAACCCGGGAATGTTAGGGGAATAGCCGCTCGGCGGGGGATAGAGGCCTCGCCGCTGGAGCAGGTCCGCTCGGTTCAGTCCGGCAGCTTTGACCGCTATTGTCGCCTGCGAACTCATGGGTTCCGGCGGTTCGGGTACATCGCGGATCTCGATCTCTTCAGTTCCGCCGAATGAGCGGAAATATACTGCCTTCATACAAACCCATTACCGCAAATCGTTTGAAGAGGCGGATTCGATCTCTACTTGCGAAGCCTGGCTTCGATATTGTTTGCGCGCAGCGAGTTACCGGTTGCCCGCTGGAGATCAGCGATCGCCTTGTTCAATTCCGTCTGTGCCCTCAACTCGTTCGATCGGGCGGTCGTTAATGCTGTCTGACGCTCCAGTACCTTATAAATATCCGACTGGCCGTTGTCCAGTTTTCGCTGTTCAGATTCGTATTGCTTGACAGAATTCTCCCTCGCAATCGCCGCCGCCCGCAACCGAGCTTCAGCAGTTCGCATCACCTGCATCGCATTTCTGACATCGACCTGAATGATCTGTTCCAATTGTTCCCTTTGGGTTTCGAGCCGTTCGCTTTCGACCAATGAACGCCCGTACTGGGCCTTGGACGTTTTGTCGCCGAGCAAAGGCAGATTGAACTGAATGCCGACCCGAAACGTCGGATATTTATTTGCAAGCAGGCTTCCGTATGGGCTCCCGGTAAGAGCTTCCAAATTTGCCCTCTGCTGCTGACACGCCGGCGAGGCAGGGTCAATCGTACAGGCCGTCGGGAAATTCGGGCTGAAATTCGGATTCTCAGCCCCTCCTATGCCCGATGAAGAATAACTGGCAACAAGGTCGATCTGCGGCTTGGTCTGTTCCTTGTAATACCGCTGATCTATGGCGTTCAGATCCCGTTGGGCCTTGATGATCTCTAGTTCAGGCCGATTCTGCATCGCCGTGTCGATGGCCTGCGAAAGCGTAGTCAGCGGCGGATCGAGGTCCACAGGATCTATGGGGGTCAAAGAACGTGCCCATAAAATGTCGTAGCGGTTAGCTGCGATCAGATTTTTCAGGTTGTTCTCCGCGATGCCGACTATATTGAGCGCGTCATATACCGCCAGTTCAAAGTTCGCCACCTGGGTTTCGGCGGCCACGATATCGATCGGAGCCAACTGGCCCTCATTCACAAGCCGTTTGTTGTGCTCAAGCTGTTCCTTGGCATCGCGGACCCCATCGCGTTGGACCTGAAGATTTCTTAGGGCATATGCGAGGTCCCAATAAGACCTCTGCACGGCCGTGACGATCTCGATCGTCTTTTGCCGGAACTGCGAATCTGTCAATGAGAGATTGCGTTTTGCGATCTCAATAGTCCGACGAGGCTGATCGAAGCCTCGGCCGCGAAACAGCGGTTGTGTGAATCCGACTGACAGAGCAGCATTGTATTGCGGGCTAAGTATCGAGATCGGATTATCCGTCGTCAATCTCTGGTTCGAGAAGGTTGCGTTGAATTGCGTTCCTAACTTAGGCAGCGTACCTTGCAGTGAGGTGTTGCCAACCAACGTGCCCTGCGTGGTCTCTCGGTTCGAGCTGAAAATGCTAACGTTCGGAACTGTTGACCTCTCGTATTGCGTAAGGCCGGTGAATCTCGGTTCGTAGACACCGCGGGCAGCCCGAAGGTCGAACTCCGCTATCCTGACGTTCTTCCTGGTGATCTCGATATCTTTGTTGTTCTCAAGAGCTTTCGTGATCGCCTCGGCCAGGGTTAATGCCTGTTGATCGGTCATGTCAACACCAACCCGGCCAAGGTCCGGTAGTTCGCGGCTATCAGACCGGAAATCGGCACCAATGATCGGGACCCCCACAAGCCTTTCGGGCGGTACTTCCTGCCTGTCCCTGACAACCGGTGTCGCCGAAGGTGACGGGGTGGCTGCCGGATCCTGCGCAGCCGCCGCTGCCGACCAGATCAATAAAAGCACAGCGGTAGAAAATAAATGCTGTTTCATATAACCAAACTTGTGGGCACTGAAAATATGATCCCACCTTGCGCAAATAAAGAACTGCAGACGCGGCAATTGTGCATGTTCACACGGCTGATCGAACTTTCATCCGCGTCCCATCAGCGAACTGGTCACCGCGGCGAACCTCCGGCGAATGCCGCCAAACATCCAATCAGAAAACTTGCCCACGTATCGGAACAGCCTCAATTCGGCAAGATCATCAAAGATCGAATAAAAGACCGGCACGGCCAACAATGTGAGCAAAAGGCAAAGCGATTGTCCGCCAACCACGAGCACGCCGATAGAACGGTTCGTTCCAGAGCCAGCACCGGTCGCGACGACCAGCGGCATCATGCCCGCCACTAGAGCGATCGTCGTCATAAGTATCGGACGCAGGCGGTCGCGATTTGCCTGGATGATCGCATCGTATCGGCTCATCCCCTGCTCACGAAGGTTGTTCGTGTGGTCGATCTGAAGGATCGCGTTCTTCTTGACAACTCCAAATAACAGCAAGAGACCAAGGCCGGAAAAGATGTTTACGGTCTGTCCGGCGATAAGCAGGCTAACGATGCCGAAAGGCACCGACAGCGGCAGTGTGATCAGTATCGTGACCGGATGAATGAACGATTCGAATTGGGCTGCAAGCACGATGTACATGAAAATGAATGACAATACAAAAGCAAGCATGAAATAAAATCCAGCTTTGCCCATCTCTTTTGATTGCCCAACGTATCCGGTCCGGTAGGCTGAGGGCAGTTGGAGCTGTCCGACATATTCGTTTATCGCTGAAGTAATGCTTGCCGCGGAGCCGCCGGGTCGGGTATTGGCGAGCAGTGTTACCTGTCGCTGCCTGTTCGTACGTTCGATCGAGCTCGGCCCGGTTCCCTCGGCCACCGTGACCAACCTGTCCAGCGTCACCCAGCCGAGCTTTGTCGAGGGAACTATCAGCCGTTTCAAACCCTCTACATTGTTCCGAAACGGATTGATCGCACGGACGTGCACCTCGTATTGATTCGTGCCCTCATTAAAGGTCGTAACCTCCTGTCCGGCGACAAGAGTGTTCAGCGCTTGCGACACATCCCCTATCCTGACGCCGAGGTCAGCCGCCGTTATCCGGTCGATCTCCAGGCGGACCTCGGGTTTTCCGGCAATAAGGGTTGAATCGACGTCCACAGCATCCGGTATAGACTTCATCCGGTCAAGGATCTTCTCCGAGTATTCCTCGAGACGCTTAAGATCTGGTCCGGCTATAAGAAACTGAACGTTCGCGTTCCTGAATCCGCCGCCTGAGAATGCCTGAACTTGCTGTACTCCTGTTCGCAATTCGGGATAATCCTTCAGCAGCTCGCGCGCGTCCGACATCATCAGTTCCTGAGATCTCGGCCGCTCGTGGATCGGCGTCAGTTTTACGTATATGGTCCCGCTGTTTACGACCCCTGCCTGTCCTCCGCCAACCGTAGCAAGCGTGTCGGTAACCCCCGGCATCTGCCTGATCTGCGCGGCGATACGTTCCATGACCTGGGACGAAGCACTGAGGCTATACCCTTCCGGGGCCCTTACCGAGACCTCGAACTGGGACTGATCATCAACCGGAAGAAAATTCTTTCCGACAAACATGAAGAGCGGGACGATGGAAAGGAACACCGCAATGCAAAGAGTGACGATGACCCATCTGTGGCCCATCGCGAATCGAAGCAGCCAGGTGTACCCGGCGTCGAGATGACGAAACCAGCCCGCCTCTTTTGAGAGCTTATGCTGGGGCCTTGTCGGAGTCTCGCCATTCTCCATTGCTTCATCATGAAGAATATCGATACGCTGCTCTTCGGCACGCACGCGTTTTCGTTTAATGAGGCGAGCCGCAAGCATCGGTGTCAAGGTGAACGACACAAGAAGCGAGACCCCTACTGCAAACGAAGCGGTCAGGCCAAATGAAGACATGAATCTACCGACGATGCCCTGCATGAAGCCTATCGGAATAAAGACGGCCATCAGCGAGAGTGTAGTGGCGAGGACGGCGAGGCCGATCTCGCGAGTGCCCTCGATCGCCGCCTGAAAGGGCTCCATCCCCTTTTCTTCCACAAATCGGTAAATGTTCTCTAGAACCACGATGGCATCGTCGATCACGATACCGACCATAAGGGTAAGCGATAGCATGGTGATCGAGTTGAGCGTGTATCCCATCGCGTACATCAACGCGAAAGTCGAGATTATCGATGTTGGGATGGCGAGTGCCGCAATGAACGTCGCGCGGAAATTCCAAAGGAACAAGAACACAACGATCGAGGCAAAGATCGAGCCGATGATAAGGTGTTCCTCGATGGCGGCCAGCGCATTCTCGATAAAGATCGAGTTATCCCCGATGACCCTCATCGAGAAGCCAGGCGGCAGCGTTGCCTCTATCTCCTTCAGCCTTTCCTTGATCTCTTTGGCAACCGCAACCGTGTTTTGTCCCGATTGTTTCGAAACTATAAGCGTCACAGCAGGCTGCCCGTTCAATCTTGCCTCGGACCGAAGTTCCTGGGCGCCGTCTTCCGTGTAACCTAGATCCTTGACCTTTACCTGGTAGTCGCCTCGGGTCGCCACTACTACATTGTCAAAATCCTCTACTCGCTGGATCTTGCCCATCGTCCGGACACTTGTTTCCACCTGTCCTTTATCAAGGCGGCCGCTGGGAAACTCTATGTTCTGGATCCGCAAGGCATTCGAAACTTCAGCCGGCGTTACGTTGTAGGACCTCAGTTTGTCCGGGTCTATCCAGACATTTATCTGGCGTTCCTGCCCGCCCACCATAGTGATCTGGCCGACGCCGTTTATCGATTCGATCCTCTCCTTGACCAAAGTCTTTGCCGTTTCGGTAACCTCTCGCAGAGATGTCGGCGCGGAGATGGATATCCTTAATACGGGTGCTGCATCAGTATCGAGTTTTAGCACCGTCGGCTGCTCAGCCGTGACCGGAAGACGCGGAATGACGGTTTGGATACGGTTCTCGACCTCATTCTGCGCAACATTAACGTCTTTTTCCAAAACGAACTGGACGAAAACCTGCGAAATTCCTTCAACAGAACTCGACCTCAGCTCGTCTATACCGCTTATGGTATTGACCGCTTCCTCGATCTTTTCAGTGATCTCGGTCTCGATCTCTTCGGGCGAGGCGCCGGGGTTAACGACCGTCACCGTGATTGTCGGAAAATCGATCTTCGGGAAAAGATCGAGGCCCAGGCTCATAAAAGAAAAGAGGCCAACGACGACCAGCGAAACGATAAGCATCGTTGCGAAAACCGGTCTTTTAACACAGATCTCTGCCAACCACTGCATAATATTTCTACCCTAATGATCGCGTTTCTATTACTGCCGAACCAAAACCCCGTCGGTCAGTGCCGCCAGGTTTCCCACCGCGATCGTATCGCCCTCGATCACACCGTTCTTAACCTGGATCATTTCATTCTCCAGCAGCCCGAGCTGGACCAACTGTTCCCGCGCTGCCCCGTCCTTGATAACGAAAACAGAATTCGTTTCACCTACGGTTTTAACGGCCTTGACCGGGATCATCACCGCAGGTTCGGGCTTTGATTGAGTGATGCGAACGGTCGCGAACTGGCCGGGTTTCAGCAAGCCCTCCGAATTCTGCACCTCGGCTTCGACGATAAGCGTTCTGGCGGTCGGGTTAACACTCGGCGAGATACGAGCGATCGTGCCGGCAAATTTCCTGTCCGGGAAGGCTGCCGTTTGGAGCGACACGCCTTGACCCGTGGCGATCCTACCGATGGACTGTTCAGGAATGTCGATCCGCAGCCTCAAGGTGGATGTGCGAACTATGGTCGCGATCTTCGAATTCGGCACATTCGGCGAGATAAATTCCCCGACATCGGCGACCTTCTCGGCGATATAACCGCTTATCGGTGCACGGATTACCGTGTCTCCAAGACCTTTTTCCGCCTGCGCGACCTGAGCATCGAGCGTTGCTACCGCTGCACGCGCTCCGGCAGCCGCCGCCCTCGCTGTGTCAACGGCCGCCTGGGCCGAATTGATCGCCCGGATGGCCACCGCCGCATTGGAACGAGCCTCGTCCAATTGGCCAAGCAATGAGTCGCGCTGGGCTTTTCGCTGATCGAAGAGAGCACGCGAAACGTCGCCGCTCTCAAGCAGGCGCTCGGCCCTCCGGAGCTCCTTTTCAGCGAGTTCGAGCTGTGCGGTGATGGATTTGACCTGAGAAAAATTCTGGATCTCGAACGTCTCACCGTCCCTGACCCCTAGCCGGGCCTGTGTCTGCCGAAGGTTTGCAATAGCCTGTTCTACGTTTGCCTCGGCCTGCCCGACCGCCTTTCGCTGTTGTTCTAACTGTGCCCGGGCCTGATCAAGCCTGATTGACGCATCACGCGGATCGAGACGGATCAAAACGTCGCCCTTGTTAACATAACTGCCTATATCAAAGTTGACCTCCACGATCTTGCCACCAACGACGGGTGCGACATCCGTTTGGGCATCGCTGACTAGATTCCCGGTAACCTCTATATAGGTAGGGATCGGCATAACCACGGCTTGTGCGGTTGTGACATCGACGACCGTGGGTTGAGTATTCGAGCTTGGGTTCGTGGCCGAGTTAGCCGACGACCCGCAGCCCATCGATGCTAAGCCGGCTGCGATAGCAAAAACCGCATACGATATAACTAAAAAGAATTTCGATCGCATTAAGAAAAGTCCTCCGCGCCGGCCGAGGCCGCTGAGCCACTTACTACTAGCGCACCTACGAGAATCATCTCCGCAAAGTTCCGCGCCGCTTCTTCATTGCTGATATCAAGTATTCGCCTTTGTTTGTCCCAAAGAATATTGTTCAAAGAATGGTGTATAAGCATTCCCAGAAAGCATCGAACTATGATCCGAGGTTCGATCTTTCGAAATCTTCCCTCTGCTTGCCGCTTCTCAATGTAGCTGCCAAGAAATTTATAGATCTCGACAACGAACTCGCCAAAAAAGCGTTCGGCAAGCTCGTGCTCCTCAAGAGCCGAATAAAAAAGCAGACGCATAAATGCTACATCGGACTGATGTTTATTAAGTGCTTGAAGGGCAAAGTGGTAGAAAACACCTCTGTCGTCTCTTTCTTCCATCGCTCTCAAAAGTTCCTCATTGCTCTCCCATGGAAACTCGTGGAGCCCGTCCGCACATTTCTTTGCTTCAAGGATCGCCCCATAGAGTTCATCCTTTGACGAGAAGTGCTTGAAAACCATTGCCTCGGAAACGCCCGAGCCGCGAGCAATATCTTTGGTAGTCGTGCCGCTGAATCCGCGTTGTGAAAAAAGGTCAAAAGCTGCTTGAAGTATCTGCTCGCGCCTTTTGTCACCCGGCATGCGGCCAGCGTGTTCACATTTGAAAAAGTCTTGGATCAAATTGTCACCGTCAAGCCCTAAGTAAGTGCTTACTAACTTATAAACGGACCTAGATTTGCATTTCGTCAGGGGGATGTCAAGCAGTGGATGGGCTGTTAATTATCATTTAACGCGCCGGGCTTGTTATGGTTCCCGAATTTCGCCGCCCGATCTTCGCATTCCTTTGTCTGAGATCTGCCCAAATAAACGAAAAGACTGGCAGCGGCGGACATAAACAGCAAAATCCGGAGTGTGCTATGGAACTTTCTTGGGTGAGAATCGTAACAACTAATCGATGACGTATATCATCTGAAACGTCCGAAGCGCTTTCGGGCAAGTCGTTAGGAGATCAGGGATAGGAGGATGAAAGAATGTCGGAATTTGATGAAGAAGTTAAGAAGGCCGAGAAGGAATTAGAGCAGAGTTTGATACCGATCGTTCCTGAACGGGGCGATCCTAATCTGGACGACGAATTTTTGGGAGATTTAAAGATGCAGGCACAGGAATATGGACAGAAGCTGCAGGATGCGGCGGGCAAGGCAAAGGTTTATGCGGAAGAGAAGGTCGCTTGGGCCGGCGATAAGCTGAAAGACCTTCAGAACAAGGATCCGAAGGAACTGATCGAGGACGCGAAAGAGTTTGCCCGACAAAAACCGGGACAAACCATCCTGATCTCAGCCGCTATCGGTATGGTCATCGGTTTCTTGTTAAAGCGAAAATGACCTGTTCCTTCTAATTGGTTCGGAAGGCTAAAGGAGAGGCGGCTCGAGGTTGTTCGAGCCGCCTTTTCGCAGGTAAGAACTTAACTATTCTTGTGCGTGAAGCAGACGCCTTGTCGTATCGTCAAAGAGCACGTCGATCTTGTTCGGGTCGAGCACGGCAGTAACCTCGCCATGGCCGAAGTGAGAGTGTGTCATAGCCTGGCCCTTCTTGTAGCGTCTTTTCCTATCGTAAGCATCCGCGACCTTACCCTTGCCAACCGTAACGCCTGTCTTAACACCTGCCTTGAACGTACTTGCTGTCTCGCAAGCGTCGCAAACAGCTGCCGAGATCTTACCCAACTTTGTGACTGCCTGAACGTTATGATTCGTTTCTCCCTCACAGGCGGAACAAAACATTTGGGTGGTATCGCCGACAGCAAATTTTTCAGTTTTCATGACATCTCCTCGCAAACACTCAACGCCGCCGTCGCCGTCCGCCAAATGAGCGGAACGAACTCGGCCTCGAACCCGAGAATTTATCGACCGGCTTAATGCCGCCGAAATCGGGAAGAAATACCCTTTCGACCTGTTGGCCCGTCAATTTCTCGATGGCCCTCAGTGAGTGTTCCTCAGCCAGGGTAAACAATGTGATCGCCTGGCCTTTGTTTCCCGCCCGCCCGGTACGTCCGATCCTGTGGACGTAGTCTTCCGGGGCCTCAGGCACATCATAGTTTATCACGTGTGAAACGGCATCGATGTCGATACCGCGCGCCGCAACGTCCGTCGCGACCAAAACTCTGGTCTTGCCGTTCTTGAAGTTTGACAACGCCGCCTCTCGCTGTGACTGAGAGCGGTCGCCGTGAATGCGGTTTGATCTGTGATCTTGCCTCTCGAGAATGTGGGCTAACCGGTCGGCGCCGCGTTTGGTCCGGGTAAAGACCAACACACGGTCGAAGTCCTCTTTACTCAACAGTTCCAGAAGAAGCGGCACCTTAAATTGGTGAGCAACAGGATATGCTTTCTGATCGATGGTCACGGCGGCTTTACCGCGCTTCGAGACCTCGACGTAGGTTGGGTCCTTCACTATCTGCCGAGCGATATATTCGATCTCGCCTGCCATAGTTGCCGAGAAAAAGAGCGTTTGTCTTTTTTCGGGGCAGGCCTTTACGATACGCTTGATCGCAGGCAAAAAGCCCATATCAAGCATCCGGTCTGCCTCGTCAAGCACAAGCGTTGTCAGGCCCTTTAAGTTGACCATTCCCTGTTCCATGAAATCGATCAGCCTTCCCGGCGTCGCGATCAGGATGTTGACCCCACGTTTAAGGGCCTGAGTTTGTTTCCCATAACCCGTGCCGCCTATCAACACTGCGCATGTAATGCCCTTCGGCGAAAATTTCCGGCACTCTTCCTCGATTTGCGTCGCGAGTTCGCGGGTTGGAGCAAGTACAAGAACGGTCGTGCCCGTTCTGTTCTTCGTGCCCAACTTTTGTATGAGCGGAAGCAAGAATGCCGCTGTTTTCCCTGTTCCGGTCTCGGCCGTTCCGATAACGTCGCTGCCGTCTAAAATGACCGGGATAGCCTGCTTTTGAATGGGTGTAGGCTCAAAATACCCGATACGCTCGCACATTTTCGCCATTTCGGCGTGCAAGCCAAGTTCACTAAAATTCATAATTTTTTTCGTTTCTCTCGTCGAACGGAAGAACAAAAAAGCTGGAAATTCACCGCATTTCGTGCGGTTCATGCGTTCCCGATGCTCCTGGGGCGAACGGACGCATTAGTTCGTAACGCTTTGCAGGCTTCGTCCAGATCCACCAAAGGACGGACCTCTGCCTATTCAGTTCATCTGTGACTATAAAAGAAGTGTCTAACGGTGGGTAATACTTTCGATGTAACGGTAGCAGCGAATGACCAACGTGAGAAGGCTCGCAAAAAACGGAGCCGCTTCTGACAGTGCTAGATTGTCCTTCTCTCAAATTCTGATCGCTTACTCACAACGAGGGCGAAAATACCGTCGACAAGCGAGGGAAGGAATTTCAAATGACTAGACTACAGCAATTTACGAGGAGTTGCAATTTAATGGCGAACGATCCAGTCCAACGCCACGTCTCGCGGAGACCGTTTGTTTCCGTCCACTTCATAGTTCATCTGCCTCATTTCTTCCGTTGAGATGGCATTGGTGAGCTTTGGGAATAGTTGGGCGAGAATGTTCTCGACATCTCGCCGGGCAACGAATACGGCCTGATACGGCGGGAAGTAGCGTTTATCGTCAGCCAGTTGGAAGAGGTCGAGGGCCGTGATCAGGCCATCGGTGGAGTTGCCGGCGATAATGTCGAGCTCTCCGCTCTGAAGCGCCCGATAGGTCAATGACAGGTCCATTTCGCGAGGCTGTTTGGCGAAGTTGAAACCGTATGCCTTCGAAAAGCCCGGATAGCCGTCTGCCCGCGACATAAAA
>JRYF01001556.1_pt1 | contig 103079 bp, 85 predicted proteins | sample 235331 | NCBI WGS metagenome assembly JRYF01 (sample SAMN03074217, study PRJNA261475) | activated sludge metagenome | biome: Wastewater Treatment Plant; feature: Wastewater; material: Activated sludge; isolation source: activated biomass of a wastewater treatment plant treating hydrocarbon... ... | reverse complement strand
AGATGAGCAAGGAAAAATTCGACCGTTCTAAGCCGCACGTGAATATAGGGACGATAGGGCACGTGGATCATGGTAAGACGACGTTGACGGCGGCGATCACGAAGGTATTGGCGAAGCACAATCCGAAGATCGTGGTGCGTGCGTTCGATTCGATCGACAACGCGCCTGAGGAGAAGGCGAGAGGGATCACGATCGCGACGGCGCACGTTGAGTATGAGACGGCGAATCGGCATTATGCGCACGTAGATTGCCCTGGGCACGCTGATTATGTGAAGAACATGATCACAGGGGCGGCACAGATGGACGGAGCGATACTTGTGGTTGCGGCTACGGACGGGCCGATGCCGCAGACGCGTGAGCACATTCTACTGGCGAGGCAGGTGGGAGTGCCTGCGATGGTGGTGTTCATGAACAAGGTGGACATGGTGGACGACGCGGAGCTGCTGGAGTTGGTAGAGATGGAGATCCGGGAGCTTTTGTCGAGCTACGAGTTTCCTGGAGACGAGATACCGGTGGTGCAGGGGTCAGCATTGAAGGCATTGGAAGGAGACGCGGCATGGGAGCCGAAGATCGACGAGCTGATGCAGGCGGTTGACGATTACATCCCGACGCCGGAGCGTGAGACGGACAAGCCGTTCCTGATGCCGGTTGAGGACATTTTCACGATCCAGGGAAGGGGAACTGTCGCGACGGGGCGGATCGAGCGGGGAACGATCAACGTGAACGAGCCGGTAGAGATAGTGGGGATCCGGGAGACGCGGAACTCGGTGGTAACGGGTGTGGAGATGTTCAAGAAGCTGCTTGATTCGGGAATGGCGGGCGACAACGTTGGGCTGCTGCTCCGCGGTGTTGAGCGGAAAGAGATCGAGCGCGGGCAGGTGATAGCAAAGCCGGGGTCGATCACACCGCACACGAAGTTCAAGGCGGAGGCGTACGTGCTGACAAAGGAAGAAGGCGGACGGCACACACCGTTTTTCACGGGGTACAGGCCGCAGTTCTACTTTAGGACGACGGACGTGACCGGGGTGGCACACCTTCCGCAGGGCGTGGAGATGGTGATGCCGGGCGACAACATCCAGATGGAGATCGAGCTGATAAGCCCGATCGCGATGGAGAAAGGGCTCCGCTTCGCAATCCGCGAAGGCGGCCGAACGGTCGGTGCGGGAACCGTGACGGATATCGTCGAATAGAAAGCAGGTAGCATTCAGCGATCGGCAGTGGCGGAGAGATCCGGACCGGCCGATAGCCGCAAACTTAGAGCAGAAGAGAAGGTATGGCAAAGGGAGCTAGGGACAATATCATCTTGCAGTGTACGGAATGCAAGGAGCGGAATTACGTCACGACCAAGAACAAGAAGAACACGCCGAACCGGCTTGAGTTTAACAAGTTCTGTCGCAGATGCCGCTGCCACCGGTTGCACAGGGAAAATAAATAAATGGTGAAGGCGGATTGATGAATGCTGGATCCGATAGCCCGCATTCCTTATTCTGCACTCAGTTTAGGGGTATGGTGTCAATGGTTAGCATGGAGGTCTCCAAAACCTTAGGTGCGGGTTCGAATCCTGCTACCCCTGCCATTTTGAGAACGTAGTTCCTAAACACCTGTTAGGACGTCGGCGTTACAGCGTCGTTCGATCGAATTTTTCAGCTGCGGTGCAAACCGTAAGCGATACGAGGAGCGGGAAACGTGGCGGAAGCTGTTGAAACAAAGAAGAAAGAAGGGGTCGGAGAGTTCATCAGGCACACACGCGAGGAGCTTGATAGGACCACATTCCCCTCGTCAAATGATGTAAAGAACACGACCATCATCGTGATCATAGCGGTCATCTTCTTTGGCGTATATCTTTTTGCGATTGACAATGTTTGGAAGTACCTGCTTGACGGCCTGACATGGCTGGTAAATTGGATCTTCGGGTAAAGAGGAATTTTCATGAGGCAGTGGTACTTCATTCATACGTATTCCGGACACGAGAACAAGGTTCTTGAGAGCCTTAACGCCCGGATCCGCGACATGGAATTGGCTGACCTGATCACTCAGGTAAAGCTACCGAAGGAAAAGGTAGTTGAGAAGCGGGGGAATAAGGAACTTGTATCGGAACGGATGTTCTATCCCGGATATGTGCTGGTTGAGATCGAATGCGACGAAAAGGGGAAGATCCCTGACAATGTTTTTCACGCGATCAAATCCACACCAAAGGTTACGGGTTTTCTAGGCGGAAAACAGCCGACGCCGCTGACACAGGAAGAGGTCGATCAGATAGACCGCAATATAGAGGTAACGACCGAGAAGCCGAAGCCCAAATTCATGTACGAAGTGGGCGAGGTCGTAAGGATCAAGTCCGGGCCCTTCGCGAGCTTTACCGGCAAGGTGGAAGAAGTTAACGAGGACAAGAGCACGTTAAAGGTGTCGATCACGATATTTGGCCGATCAACGCCCTACGAGCTGAGTTTTCTCGAGGTCGAAAAGGTGACTTTCGCGGAAGAAGAGTAATACAGTAAATCGTCAATCGCGAAATAGTAAATCGCGAAAGAAAGGCCGATCGCCGATTGACGGTTGACAAAAAATGAGGACATTCCCGCAGTTTATTGCGGGATCGTAAATCGAAATAAAATGGCAAAGAAGATAGAAGGTTATATTAAATTGCAGATACCGGCGGGCAAAGCCAACCCTGCTCCGCCGATAGGCCCTGCTTTAGGACAGCATGGCGTGAACATAATGGAATTCTGCAAGGCGTTCAACGCCAAAACGCAGAACGACGATCCGGACATGAAGATCCCCGTCGTAATTACAGTTTACGCAGATCGTTCCTTTACATTCGAGACCAAGACCCCGCCGGCCGGCGATCTGCTCCGGAAGGCTGCGGGCATCGCAAAGGGCTCTGGCACGCCCAATAAATTGAAGGTTGGAACGATCTCCAGAGAAAAGATCCGCGAGATCGCGGAAAAGAAGATGCAGGATCTGAACACAACTAACATCGACGCCGCAATGCGGACCATTGAGGGTACGGCCAAGTCGATGGGGCTAACAATTGAATAAGGAATGTGCAATATCGAATTTTAATTTTCGATGTTGTGAATTCGAGATTAGGGAGAACGCATAAAGCGTTCGTTTGTACCTGGAGGTAAAATGAAACGAGGAAAGAAATATCTTGCGGCCCTAGAGAAGATCGAGCCGCAAAAGAAATACACGCTTGAAGAAGCGATCGCAAAGCTGAAAGAGATCGCTTTCGCGAAGTTTGACGAAACCGTTGAGCTGACGATGTGGCTGGGTGTTGACCCGCGAAAAGCCGATCAGCTCGTACGCGGTACGATAGTCCTTCCCCATGGCCTTGGGGGCGCGGCCAAAAAGGTCGTAGTCATCGCTCAGGGCGATAAGATCCGAGAAGCAGAAGAGGCAGGAGCCGATATAGCCGGCGGCGATGATATTGTCGAGAAGATCAAAGGCGGCTGGCTCGATTTTGACGCGCTCATCGCTACGCCTGACATGATGGGAAAAGTGGGGCAATTGGGTAAGGTCCTTGGCCCACGCGGCCTGATGCCCAATCCCAAGACCGGCACCGTGACGATGGACGTAAAGACCGCCATCGAAGAGACAAAGGCGGGTAAGGTCGAATACCGCGTTGATAAGACGGGGGTCATACATTCGCCGGTCGGAAAGGTGTCTTTCGACAATACCAAGCTTGCAGAGAACACTCGTGTCTTGATCGGAGCGGTGATCAAGGCAAAGCCGTCCACCGCCAAAGGGCGTTATCTTAAAAAGATCAATTTGGCGGCGACGATGAGTCCAGGCGTGCTGCTCGACGAATTAGCATATGTTTGATGGGGGGAGACAGACTTTTGGCTATTAGGCCGCGATCGGTCAATATCCGATCAAAAGTCGTATCAAATGAAATGAAGACAAGAGAAACAAAACAAAAGGATCTGGACGCCCTCGCAGCATCATTGGCAGGTTCGAAATCAGCAATGGTCGTTAGTTTTAAGGGGCTTACGGTCACAAAGGACCAGGAATTCAGGAACAGCATAAGGGCTGCTGGCGCCAATTATCAGGTCGTAAAGAACACCCTCGCAAGGCTGGCGGTCAAGGGGACGAGCTTTGAACAAGCGACCGACCACTTCAAAGGCGTGACGGCGATCGCATGGACAGAGAATGATCCAGTCGTGCTCTCGAAGGCGATCTCAAAGTTCATGAAGGACAATGCCGATGTCTATACGTTCAAGGCTGGCGTTGTCGATGGGAAACTGGTCGATCTGGCCCAGGTCACGGCGATCGCGAGTCTGCCTTCCAAGGAGGAGCTGATCTCGAAGCTGCTTTTCGTATTGAATGCGCAGGCGCAGCGGATCGTGACGGTAATTAATGCGGTACCACGCGACTTGGCGGTAGTGATAAAGCAAATCGGCGACAAGGCGCCGGACACTCCGCAGGCTGCGAGCCCGGAAGCGGCTGCCGGCAGTTCGGGTGACGGATCGGGGGGTTCCACTGAGGGCTCGCAGTCTGAGGCTCCCGCCGAGGCTGCCGAAGAGGCGCAGGAGAAGAGGGAAAACGAACAAGATCCGGGAGCTCCCGAGGCCGAACAGGCCTCTGAAGCAGAAGAGAAGTCGGATCAGTAAAATATCTGCCGGCTGATGGGCGCTGTTTGCTCTGATGCCGACGAGAGGCCGTACTCAAGGAAAACGAGCCGGGCGATTGGTCAGGTTGCCTGTGCTGCTCGGGCCAGATGAAAAGGAGATGCAACCGTTTCACATGGTCCCATGGGTTCTAGCGGCGAAGACGAGTAGATAGTGAATCGGCAATAGTAAATAGAAATTCTATTTACGGTTTACTTTTTACCATTTACTAGTAGAAGAACCCTGAATTAGGAGACAGAAAAAAGAGATGGCAATCACAAAAGACGATGTAGTTGAATATTTGAAAGGGATGACGCTTCTTGAGGCTTCCGAATTGGTCAAGGAACTCGAAGAGGTGTTTGGTGTCTCGGCGGCGGCAGCGGCTGCTCCGGTGATGGTCGCCGCGGCAGGTGCCGGCGGTGACGCAGGCGGTGCGGCAGCAGCGGAAGAGAAAGATTCGTTTGATGTAGTACTTGCTTCGGCCGGCGGCAACAAGATCGCGGTCATCAAAGTAGTGCGCGAGATCGTTGCCGGCTTGGGCCTGAAAGAAGCCAAGGATCTGGTTGACGGAGCGCCGAAATCTCTGAAGGAAGGCGTTTCGAAAGAAGAAGCTGAAGAGATCAAGGCAAAATTGACGGAAGCCGGTGCGACCGTTGAGTTGAAATAAGACAGCAGTAAACCGCAACTTCGCCTGCCGCATCATATTGCGGCAGGTTGAAGTATCGGTTTTTTGCTGTTAATCTAGTAAGCAGGCGAAATAGGTCCGTTGAAGGCCAGGCGCTCGTCGGCAACAGGTAAAGGTCCTTGAATCGTGGGATTTACGGGGTCTTTTGCCCTTTAACAGAGGCGGTTTTCTCGCAGAAGTGGAGAGTTAGTGTCCCGTTTCGGCACACTCGGAAAATTCAATATACGCACTTTAGCTGCTTAACAAGCGGTCTGGGCACACTATACCCTTGACCGCAATTGCCGTCTTTTCTTGAAAACTTGGGAGTCGCTGACGATTGAAGAATCCTAGCAATTCTTCTCGGATAAATCAATAGTTTTTTGTCCCGTCCTTATACGATTATGATCAACAATCCTCTTCAGACAAATGCACACGGCCTCGGACGAAGGACCAGTCAATCGCCGGAGCGTGTTGATTTCTCAAAGATCTACACTGCAGCCCAGATACCAAATTTGATCGAGGTCCAACGCGAATCATACGAACGATTTTTGCAGATGGACCTGATCCCGGAAGAGAGAGACAGCATTGGCCTGCAGTCCGTTTTCAGGTCGATCTTTCCGGTGTCGGATTTTCGAGAGACGGCCACCCTAGAGTATGTCGAGTATCAGATCGGGAACTGGCAGTGCAAATGCGGTAACCTCGAGGGGCTAGAGCACCTCCGCGCCAATTGTAAGGAATGCGGGCACAAGATAAAGGTCGACCCGTTCAACCCTGCAGAAGTTCTCTGCAATAACTGTGGGACGTTCAATGCTGTCCGGCCAAAGCTTTGCGATAACTGCGGTGAGCCGGTGGGCCTTAAGCATAAACACGATCAACAGGAATGCCAAGAGCGGGGAATGTCCTACAGCGTGCCGCTGAAGGTGAAGATACGCCTGACAGTTTTCGATAAAGACCCGGAAACCGGGACTTCCACTATCCGAGATATCAAAGAAGAGGATGTCTTCTTCGGCGAGATACCGCTGATGACGGATAACGGAACTTTCATCATCAATGGTACCGAGCGCGTGATCGTTTCTCAGCTCCACCGCAGCCCGGGCGTGTTCTTCAAAGGTGACAAGGATGAATACCTTGCAAAGATCATCCCGTACCGAGGTTCCTGGGTAGAATTTGAATACGACCAAAAGGGCATTCTTCATGCCAGGCTTGGGAAGCGGAAGATTCTTGCCTCGATCTTTCTGCGAGCGCTGGGCCTGTGGCTATCGCCGCAGATCGATATGAAGACCGTTTCTGACAACATCCTCGAAGAGGTGGTCAAGAACGCTGAATACACTAATGCAGACATTCTGAGGCTGTTCTATTCCATCGACACAGCCGTTGTTGAAAAAGGAAAACTCTATCTCAGCGTTAAGCCGGAAGGCGAAACGCATCTGGTCGGAATGCGGGCAGGCCAGGACATAAAGGACAAGAAGGAAGAAGTAACGCGGGTTGGGAAAAAGGTCACTAAATCCGCAATAGCCGACCTGCGCCGAATGAAGATCGAGAAGGTCGAAGTGTCGCCGAACGACTTTGATGGAGCATTCGCAGTTGCGGATATAGTCAATACGGAGACCGGAGAGGTTCTGATCGAATCCAATACCGAGATCTCGCAGGCGAAGCTTCAGCAGATCATAGAGGAAGGGGTTGAGAGCTTTGAGGTCTTCTTCCCTAAATCGGACGTGATCGGGGAAGTGATCACACAGACATTGAGGAAAGACACGATCACAAAACCGGTGGATGCTTTGCTTGAGATCTATCGAAAGATGCGGCCGGGCGATCCGCCGACCGTTCCCACCGCATACCACCTGCTTGAGGGAATGTTCTTTGACGAGCGTCGGTTCGACCTGTCGCGGGTGGGCCGTCTGAAGTTCAATATCAAGATGGGCCGTCCCGAGAAGGACAGGATAAATGATCCGCTGTTGGTTGCGACCGATTTCATCGATGTTGTGGCGTACCTTCTGAGGATGAAGCGTGAGAGTGACCACTATACGCAGGACGACATCGACCATCTCGGCAATCGCCGAGTGCGTGCGGTAGGCGAATTGCTCGAAAACCAGTTCCGCATCGGCCTTGAGCGAATGGAGCGTGCGATCAAGGAGAAGATGTCCATCCAGCAGGATATGTTCACCACGATGCCGCGGGACCTTGTGAACGCGAAACCCGTTACCGCTGCGGTCCGAGAGTTTTTCGGTTCATCCCAGCTTTCACAGTTCATGGACCAGACGAACCCCCTTTCCGAGATCACCCACAAGCGTCGGCTTTCAGCGCTCGGGCCTGGCGGCCTTTCGCGTGAGCGTGCCGGGTTTGAGGTGCGCGACGTCCACCCGACACACTATGGCCGGATCTGCCCGATCGAGACGCCTGAGGGCCCGAACATCGGCCTGATCTCTTCGCTGTCATGCTTTGCGAGAATAAACGAGTTCGGCTTTATAGAGTCGCCCTATCGAAAGGTAGTGGACGGCCGCGTCATCGAATACGTGAAGATACACAACGGCGGGGATACAAAGTTCAAGCCGAACGAACACGTCCCGCTTGAAGACGTAGAAAAAGCAAACCGTAAGGTCGCAAAAGAGGGCGGAAAAGAGGCAGAGTTTGAGCCCTATCCCTTTTACCTGACGGCATGGGAAGAGGACCGCTACATCATCGGCCAGGCCAACATCGAGCTTGACCAGAAGGGCAACATTGTCAACGAACGCGTTCAGGCGAGGTCGGTCGGCGGTGAATTCATAATGGCTGATCGGGCCGATGTCCAATATATGGATGTATCGCCTAAACAACTTGTTTCTGTCGCAGCCTCCCTGATCCCGTTTCTCGAGAACGATGACGCGAACCGAGCACTTATGGGCTCGAACATGCAGCGCCAGTCCGTGCCGCTTCTTCGGGCCGAATCTCCATATGTGGGGACCGGTATGGAAAAGATCGCTGCACGTGATTCGGGCGCAGTAGTCATTGCAAAGCGCAACGGCGTTGTGGATTACGTTGATTCCGAACGTATCATCGTCAAGGCCGACCATCAGGTTGACGGTACGATCTCACGTGAGGTAACTGCCGACATCTACTCGCTCGTGAAGTTCAAGCGGTCGAACCAGAATACCTGCATCAACCAGCGGCCGATCGTTCGGGTCGGTGAACGGGTAACTAAGGGGCAGGTGATCGCTGACGGCCCATGTACGGACCGCGGCGAACTCGCTCTTGGCCGCAATGTGCTTGTCGCGTTCATGCCGTGGCGAGGATATAACTTCGAGGATGCTATCCTAGTTTCCGAACGCTTGGTAAAGGACGATTACTACACGTCCATCCATATTGAAGAGCTAGAGATCGAAGCCCGTGACACGAAGCTTGGCCCAGAAGAGATAACTCGCGACATTCCGAATATCGGCGAGAACATGCTCCGCGATCTCGATGACTCGGGCATTATTCGCATCGGAGCGCAAGTAAAACCCGGTTCGATACTCGTCGGCAAGGTCACGCCAAAAGGTGAAACACAACTTACAGCAGAAGAAAAACTGCTCAGGGCAATTTTCGGCGAAAAGGCAGGTGACGTGAAGGACGCGAGCCTGACCTGTCCTCCCGGGATCGACGGCACGGTCGTTGATGTGCAGATCTTTACCCGTAAAGGGCAGGAGAAGGATGATCGATCGCTCGATATCGAGCGAATGGAGGAAGAAGATCTACGCCGTGACCTTGAGGATGAGATCCGTATCCTTCAGGAACAGAGAGACGAGCGGATCTACGAACTCTTTGACGGCCGCCGGCTGAACAAGGACCTTATGGACGGCAAGGAGGTCGTCGCCAAGAAAGGCACCGTTCTTAGGGGTGAGGCGCTCCGGGCTATCGACACAAAAGTGTTGAAGAAGGCAGACATTTCCTCGGGAGCGATAGACATCCTCGGGGAGATGAAAGAGTACGAACAACGTACTGAACGGCAGATAAACATTCTTGCTGACATCTACGATGAGAAGATCACTAAATTGAAGCAGGGCGACGAACTTCCGCCGGGCGTGATCAAAATGGTCAAGGTCTTTGTCGCGATGAAACGCAAGCTGAGCGTCGGCGACAAGATGGCCGGGCGTCATGGAAACAAGGGCGTTATCGCCCGAATCCTTCCGGAGGAAGATATGCCGTACCTGCCGGACGGCACCGCCGTTGAGATCGTGTTAAATCCCCTCGGTGTGCCGTCTCGTATGAACGTCGGGCAGATACTCGAGACCCATCTCGGATGGGCTGCTCGCGTGCTCGGCCTGCATTTTGCGACGCCGGTCTTTGACGGTGCCAGCGAAGAAGAGATCAAGCAGTATATTGGCCAAGCGAATCGCCGTTATGACGAGTTGGAATTGCCGCCCTCGGTCGGTCCGTCGGGCAAGACCAAACTGTTTGACGGGTTGACCGGTGAGCAGTTCGAACAAAAGGTTACGGTCGGCTACATTTACATGTTAAAGCTTTCCCACCTTGTGGACGACAAGATCCATGCCCGCTCGATCGGGCCCTACTCGCTAATCACGCAGCAGCCGCTTGGCGGAAAGGCGCAGTTCGGCGGCCAGCGGTTCGGCGAAATGGAGGTCTGGGCATTGGAAGCTTATGGAGCCGCCCATATCCTGCAGGAGCTTCTGACTTGCAAGTCAGACGATGTCGCAGGACGCTCGAAGATATACGAAACTATCGTAAAGGGCGTATCGAATTTCGAACCCGGCATTCCCGAATCGTTCAACGTCCTTGTTCGAGAGCTTCAATCTCTCTGCCTTGACGTTGAACTTATACAGGAAGACGAGATCGATCCCGAGGAAGTAGCGGCCGGTGTTGACGCATTGGTTGGAGTTGACTAGAAATTTGCGAAGGCTGATCTGCGAATATCGGCTGAGTCTTATTCGCAGCTCTTTAGTTCGCATATCGAAATTGGAGAAAAGATGTTTCGATTCAACAACGAAAGCAAAACGCAGCTGACGACTAATTATGAGGCGATCCGCATCTCGCTGGCTTCGCCGGAAAAGATCCGCTCGTGGTCGCACGGCGAGGTGACAAAGCCTGAGACTATCAATTACCGCACATTCAAGCCGGAGCGCGATGGGCTTTTCTGTGCGCGCATCTTCGGGCCGGTGTCGGACTGGGAATGTCTCTGCGGAAAATATAAGCGTATGAAGCACCGCGGGGTTATCTGCGACAAATGCGGTGTCGAGGTCACGCAGTCAAAGGTCCGGCGCGAGCGTCTGGGGCATATTGAGCTGGCAAGCCCGTGCTCTCACGTTTGGTTTTTCAAGGGCCTGCCTTCTCGCATCGGGCATCTGCTTGACATTACGCTCCGTGATCTGGAGAAGATCTTGTATTTTGAGACATATATCGTCATCGACGCCGGCGACGTGCCGGACCTCAAGGAAAAAGACCTTCTCAATGACGAGCGCTATCGCGAACTGAGCCGTGATTTTCCGAATCAGTTCATCGCAAAAATGGGTGCCGAGGCTATCAAGGACCTGCTTCAAAAGATCGATATCAACGAGCTAGTCGATGAACTCCGCGTAAAGATGCGGGAAGAGACCTCGCAGCAGAAAAAGCTGAAATTCTCAAAACGGCTAAAGGTCGCAAACTCCTTTCTCCGCTCCGGAAATGCTCCTGATTGGATGATACTGGATGTAATACCAGTGATCCCGCCCGAGCTCCGTCCGCTCGTGCCGCTTGACGGCGGCCGATTTGCTACCAGCGATCTCAACGATCTTTATCGGCGTGTGATAAACCGCAACAACCGGTTAAAGAAGTTGATCGAGCTAAGGGCACCGGAAGTGATCGTCCGAAATGAAAAGCGGATGCTGCAGGAAGCAGTCGATGCGTTGTTCGATAATGGCCGCCGTGGCCGCGTTCTTCGAGGGGCAAACAACCGCCCGTTGAAATCGCTCAGCGGCACGCTTAAAGGCAAGCAGGGACGTTTTCGCCAGAACCTGCTTGGTAAGCGCGTGGACTATTCAGGCCGATCTGTCATCGTGGTGGGCCCCGAGCTGAAATTACACCAGTGCGGCCTGCCCAAGAAAATGGCGCTCGAACTGTTCAAACCTTTTATCTACAACAAACTTGAGGGAGATCAGCACGCGGCCACGATCAAGCAGGCCCGCGAGATGGTCGAACGGCAAGAGCCGATAGTTTGGGACATTCTGGAAGAAGTTATCCGGGAACATCCGGTACTGCTGAATCGAGCGCCGACACTCCATAGATTGGGCATCCAGGCTTTCGAGCCTGTGCTGGTCGAGGGGAAGGCCATCAAGATCCATCCGCTTGTTTGTACGGCATTCAATGCAGATTTTGACGGTGACCAGATGGCAGTCCACATTCCGCTCTCAGCCGAGGCGCAGATCGAAGCAAGTGTGTTGATGCTGGCGTCGAAGAACCTCTTGTCTCCAGCGTCGGGCCAGCCGATAACGGTGCCTTCGCAGGATATCGTACTGGGCTGCTATTACCTCACGCTGTCGCGAGACGGGCTGCCGGGCGAAGGACGTGCATTCAACTCGATCGACGAGGTCCTGCTTGCTCTCGATGCCGGACTTGTTGAAACCCAGACAAAGATACGTCTTCGATGGCAGGGCGACCTTCTTGACCTGACGGTCGAAACTCACAACCAGGACGTCCTTCGGGCGCCGGTACGTGAGAATGTTGATCGGGTGATCGAGACCACGGTCGGCCGCGCCATCCTGAACGAACGGCTCACGCGCGACGGACTGCCGTACGTTAACGGAACGTTAAAGAAGAAGGGCCTGCAGTCGTTGGTAAGCTTCTGTCATCTTCGTCTTGGACATGAGCCTACAGTAGCATTGCTCGACGATCTGAAGGCTATGGGCTTCCTTTATGCGACCAAGTCAGGTATGTCGATCGGAATTGATGATATGGTCACGCCGTCGAGCAAGAGAGCCATCATCGACGAAGCTCGTAAAGAGGTCGATAAGCTTCAGAAGCAGTATGAAGAGGCGACCATGACCAACATGGAACGCGAGAATAAGGTGACCGCGATCTGGTCGGAAGTGACCGATAAGGTGGCGAAAGAAATGTTCAAAGCCATGCACCTTCGTGAAGAAGAGCGAAAGGAGCTGAATCCGATACTCGTCATGGCAGATTCGGGAGCGCGAGGCTCGGATGCTCAGATCCGCCAGCTTGCCGGCATGCGCGGCTTGATGGCGAAGCCGTCAGGCGAGATCATCGAAACGCCCATCGTTGCAAACTTCCGCGAGGGACTAAACGTTTTGCAATACTTCATTTCAACACACGGCGCTCGGAAAGGATTGGCCGACACGGCGCTGAAAACGGCTGACTCGGGTTACCTGACGCGTCGGCTTGTTGACGTTGCGCAGGATGTGATCGTGTCGGAATTGGATTGCGGCACGCTCAAGGGCATCGGGGCAGAGGCGATCATCCGAAATGGTGAAGAGGTTGAAAGCCTGCGCGACCGCATCGTCGGGTGCACGGCGCTTGATGACATAATCGACCCGGTCGAGGGCACGGTCATTGTGCCTGCGAACACTGAGATCGACGAAGAACTTGCGGCCCAGGTTCAGCTATCCGGTTTGCAGAAAGTCCGGATCCGATCGCCGCTCACGTGTGAAAGCCGGAGGGGCATTTGTGTAAAATGCTATGGCCGCAATCTCGCTACCGGGCAAACGGTCGAGATAGGCGAGGCGGTCGGAGTCGTCGCAGCCCAGTCCATCGGCGAGCCCGGAACGCAGCTCACGATGAGAACTTTCCACGTTGGCGGTACGGCTCGCCTTGAACAAGAGACAAAGCACGTGGCCGCAATGGACGGAACCGTCCGCTATGACGATGATCTCAAGGTAATACGTAACAGAAACAAGGAACTCATCTCGCTGAAGCGCCAATCCGAGATCGCGATCGAGGACGATCGCGGCCGTGAGGTCGCCCGTTACCCGATCGTTTATGGAGCCCAGCTTCACGTTAAAGACGGGCAGAAGGTGAAGGAAGACGATGTCCTCGTAACATGGGACCCGTTTACCTTCGCCATTCTGACCGAGGTCGAGGGAACGGTAAAGTATCAGGATCTCAAGGAAGGCAAGACCGTCGAAGAAGAGATCGACAAGGTTACCGGACAGAAGCGGCTGGTCGTCAAGGACTCAGATGAAAAGAACCAGCCAAGGCTTGAGATCAAGAGCGGCAGTAAGACGCTAAAGACGTATCAGATGCCGATCAGGGCAAACCTGCTCGTCGTGGATGGCCAGCCGGTCAAGCCCGGCGACATCATTGCGAAGATCCCGCGTGAAACGACGAAAACGAAAGACATCGTCGGCGGTCTGCCGCGTGTCGTTGAACTGTTCGAGGCAAGGCGCCCATCTGAGACGGCGATGATGTCCGAGATCGACGGAACTGTTAAGTTCGGCCCGATCTCAAAGGGTAAGAGAAAGATCATCATTGTCGGCGACGACGGGGCCGAAAGGGAATACGACATTCCTCGCGGTACACACATCAACGTGCAGGAAGACGACCGCGTTCGCGCAGGCGAGCCGCTGATGGACGGACCGCTCAACCCGCACGACATTCTGCGAGTTCTCGGTACCGAGGCACTGCAGCAGTATATCGTGAACGAGATCCAGGAAGTTTACCGGCTCCAGGGCGTGAACATCAACGACAAGCACATCGAGGTGATCGTCCGCCAGATGCTTCGTTGGGTGAAGATCAAAGAGGTCGGCGACACCGAATTCCTTATGGAAGAGCAGGTTGACCGCTTTCGTTATGAGGACGAGAACCGTCGCGTTCGCGACGAGAAGGGTCAGGCGGCCGTCGGCGAACCGCTTCTGCTTGGTATAACAAAGGCATCGCTTTCGACCGATTCGTTCATCTCGGCCGCGAGTTTCCAGGAGACCACTCGTGTACTGACAGAGGCAGCGATCTCGGGCCGCGTGGATTACTTACGAGGGCTGAAGGAGAACGTCATCATGGGCCGATTGATCCCGGCTGGCACCGGTATGAAGTATTACCGAAACGTCGAGATCGCTCGGGATGCAACGGAGAATCAGAAGAAAGAGGACGAGTTTGACGAATTAGCAGATATTCGCGGCGGACTCGAAATTCCGGTATTCGCCAATGTGCCGGGTGTCGAAGCCGACGGCGATTATGAGGAAGAGGCCGATGTCCAAACGGAGATCGAGGAGGAAGAAGAATTCGACATCGAAGAGGCGATGAAGATCGACCTCGATGAGGATGATGATATCTAATTGCTCGCGGGGCAGGGGCCCCCGGCTGATCTCTTGTTAGTTTAGAAAGGACGGTCTTTGCAGGACCGTCCTTTTTGATTCAAATTCGATCAATAAAAATAGAGTGAACGGTCAATTTCATTCAGGAAAGATCATCGGGCCAGAGGCTTGACTCAGTATGGTAGGATGGTTCAAATGGATACGAACGGAACAAAGAACGCAGTTTTTGCCGTCATTGCCTTTTTGCTGGGCTTCGTCGGCCTGGTATTGGTTTTTTCCGATCCGGCTGAGGGCTGGCTTCTGCGGATGATCATCGGTTCGGCTTTCTTCCTGCTTTCGAGCGGAGCCATCGGCTATCTCCATCCTGATCGGTGGCCGATCGCCTTACTCACGGCCTGGGGCGGAGTGCTGTTTGGGGGCTTGCTTATACTGCTGGCTATCGCCCGCTACGGCCGCGATGCGTTCAATGCCGCCGAGCCGCCGTACATCACCTCCGGCCTGATCATGCTGTTCGGCTCGCTGGGATTGGCCTTTCTCGGAGGACTCCTCGGACGATCGCTTTCCGGACACAGGTTCTCTCAAAGCGGAAAAGTATTGGATCGACCTTCTGCATGATCGTAACTGGATAAGCTACGCCGGAACTCGGCTCTGTAGCTCCTAGGCACTTAGAAAGCGGCTCGGATAAGACCGCCCTTCAAAGCATCGGTATAAAATTACTTTCGATGCCCTCTCTCAACTTCACCGCCAGCCGCTTGCGGTCGGTGTCAACGATCGGTTCATCGCCAAAGGTGACGATCGCCGTGAATGACGGAAGCGAGAATAAGAGCCAGAGATGTTTGAGAAAGCCGGTATCGTCCCACCAGCAGACTCGTTCGCTCGGTGTCGGGCCTCCCTCAGGGGTCGCGTATCGAACGGCCGCATAAGATACCGGCAAGTCCGTCTTGGCGGCGAACTCCAAGAATGACGAGTTGAACGGCAGGATCATCTCGCCCTTGGTGCTCGTACCTTCCGGGAAAAGTATGACGCCCTCGCGCTCGTTCAATTTCCTTATCACCTCAGCCCCCGCCCGCGGGATATCACGCCGATTTTTCCGGTCGATAAAGATGTTTCCCATGTTCCTGATCATCGGCCCCGCCAGGAACCAATCCTTGACCTCGCTTTTCGCTACGAAGATACCATTCGCGGCCAACCTCAGAACGGGTATATCGACGTAACTTACATGGTTTGAGACGAGCAGGAATGGGGGCTTTGGCGGCGGTCCGATCACTTCAAGTTCCATCTGCGCTATCCGGGCAAAAAGTCTTGACCACCAATGAAACGCGACTTGACGCCACAAGGTCTTGTTCGGCACGAACCACGACGAGACCCACCACAGTCCGTAAAGGGCGATCGATCCAAAAACAAAGGCGGCGAGCCGCAAAGATGCAAGGAAAAAAAGCATTTAAGACGAAAGCAGACTGAATCAAAGACCGTGAGCCAGTACATGCGGCCTCATTCCATTCGAATTGTACCGCGAGCCAAACTATCCGGCCAATCTATAAGTACTGCACCGGTTCATGCATGATAGTACTTTGTCACTACATCTTTTACTTCGGCCGGAAAACAAATACGATGGATGCGGTAGCCCGCCTGAAGGCCCCGGACCGGGGCGCTGACCTCGGATATTTCGCGGATGGCCGGGGCCGAAAAGCCGTCTTCAACGTAGATCTGGTCCTTTGGCTTGGTTTCGTCGCGGATGTAAAAATAGTGCGGGGCGTCGCCCGCCTTGTCTTCGATGAAATAATAATCAGCATCAAATCCTGCCTGCTCTACCACTTTGCGCGACTCGTCAATGAAATGCTGCTTTCGATCGTCTGTCATATCAAGGTCGAAAGCCTTGAAAAGTCTGCGGTCGAGAAATCGTGACGACAGGTCGGCAAGTATCAGGTCGGCGGAATGCCTCCACTGTTTTATGTGGTAAAGAAAATCAGAATCATCGAGCGACAAGTGTTCCGAAAGCGAGAGTTTCGCACCCTGCAGCACCTTTTCGAATGCCGAAGCTGGCTGAAACCACACATCGCCGCTTTCTTCGTAGAGGTGCAGAGCACGGCGAAGTATAGAGTGGAGTATCGATTCTGCCGCTCGCAGAGTCCGGTGATAGTACACCTGCCGGAACATATAGTAGCGGGCCCGCAAATAGTCTTCGACCGCATAAACGCCTCGCGCGGATACGTAAAGCTGATCGGCGGCCTCGTTTATCTCGAGAGATTTAATGATCCATTCAAGGTCATAAACACCGTACTTGACGCCGGTCATCAGGCTGTCGCGGAGCAGGTAGTCCATTCGATCGACATCGAGCTGCGAAGATACGAGTTGGGCGAGCGCCATCGGCCTGAAAGTGCCTCGAATTATCGCAGCGACGCGTTCGGGCAGCTCCGACGAGTGTGCAGCCAAAAGCCGGCCGACCTCGGTATCAGGGCTGAGCACCGCCTCGACCGTAAAATCTTCGTGATGAAACTTGAGGATCGGTTCGATCACGTGAGAAAACGGCCCGTGTCCCGTGTCGTGCAGAAGCGCAGCTACCCGCACGGCCATCTGATCTTCTTCTGAGATAGCATGGTCGAGCCGTAGTTTTGCAAGTGTCCGCGACGCCAGGTGAAACGCCCCCAGGCTGTGAGCGAAACGGGAGTGTTCCGCCGCTTGATAGGCGAAATGGGCCAGTCCGAGCTGGCGGATGCGGCGCAGCCGCTGAAACTCGCGCGCATCCACGAGAGATCCGATCAGCCTGCCTTCGTCGGTATCCGTCCGGAGACGAATTATGTTATGGACCGCGTCGCGATAAACCCTTTCACGGCTTGTTTTGATCATGAGGTGTTTCCCGGCAAGCTTCGGAGATCTTATCAAGGCTCGGCACGAGTGGATTTTTTACTCTGAGATTCGCTTTAAGTGTTATAATACGGGCTCAAAACACCAGTCAAACTGCCGAGGTTTTGGAGGTAATGATGGCAAAAGCGAATTTGATATTATTTCGCAGCCCGATACTGCTGATCTGTCTTCTTCTCTTTCCGGTCAGCTCGTTTTCCGCCGGCAATGCGGCGCACACTATTGCCGGAACTATCTTTGATGCCGGGCGGCTGCCGCTTCCTGACATCGATGTCGAATTACTCGATCAATATGGGCGAACCGTGAATAATGGCCGTCAAAAGACCGGCGGCGGCGGCCGTTACCAATTCACCGTCGGTACACAAGGCCGATATACCATAAAGGTCTTTGCCTTTCGTCATGACTATGAAGATGAGTCGCTCGACATCGAGGTCTCTGCCGTCAGCGCGGTAGCCGGCGAGGGCGGCAGCTCTTACAATAACTACGATTTTTATCTTCGTCCGAAACGCGGCGGTTTGGCTGAGGCCGAGCTTGGGGTCGTATTTGCACAGGATGTGCCCTCAGCGGCAAAAAAGGCTTATGAAACTGCAATTCGCGACCTTGCCGCCAAGCGAATGGCGGATGGATTTGCGGGGTTGAACCAGGCCCTTGCGCTCAAACCTGATTACTTTATGGCGTTAAATCGCATGGGCAGGGAGTTGTTCATGCAAGGCCGGTTTGAAGAAGCGATACCGTTCTTACTGAAGGCCGGCGACGTTAATCCCAAGAGCGCGACTGCTTTTTACTATCTGGGGTCTGCACTGTTCCAGCTTGGCAAGCAGTATCATTCTGCCGCGGCCGCCGCACTCGGCAACGCTGCAGCCCACGCACCTTCATCTCCCCAGGTGCACTATATGTATGGACGGGCGCTCAAGAGTGAGGGAAAATACGCCGATGCCGAAAGGAGTCTCGTACGGGCGAAAAAGCTCTCCAACGAAAGCGTTCCGGAGATCCATAAGGAATTGGCCCAGCTTTATGCAGACAACCTCAAAAAGTATGACGCTGCGGCCGACGAGCTGGAGGCGTATATGAAGGCCAGCAAGCAGAGAGGGCCAGATCAGGAAAATACAAAGAAGGTGATAGCGAACCTGAGGGCCAAAGCTAGATCTAATCCCGCAAATTAGACTGCTCTAAAAACTTCGATCTTCGAGATTGTCAAAAAAAGGGCCCGCCGTCATCACGGCAGGCCCTATCAGTTTCTACTCCAGTTTGAGAACTAGAAGAAGAAGCGAGCACCGAAACGGACAGACCTCGGGCCTTGGAAGCCGGTCGGTTCAAGATATGTATTGACCCGTCCTGCTGCCGATGTTCCCTGGGCTGCAAGGTGGTTCAGAACGAACTGTCTAATACCCGTTCCGTTGAATATGGTGTTGAATACCGCCGCCTCCTGAACGCCGCCGGACTGAGCCGCGGTGCCGCAGGTCGTACAACCATTCGCGCGGAGCACGGATGCATTGTAGTTGGTTCCGCTGATGGTCATGTTCTTCGTCAAGACGTTCTTCTCGTTGAAGACATTTCGGATGTCAACGAACGGCTCGATCGAGAACCGCGCATCGCGGCCAAAGCGGTAACGGTGGCTGACACTAACGTCAGTCTCCGTGAACATCTCTGTCCTGCCGGCATCCCCGCGTCCGTTCAGGATCGTCGTGCCAAGACTATAAAGGTTATAGATCGTGGTCAGCGGCGTTCCCGACTGAACGGTCGTGAAAGCAGATACGGTGGTTGCATTGATGTTCTTTCCGGCCCAATTGAAGGTATATCCGCCGTATGCCTTAAAGACGTGCGGGCGGTCCGTTGCCAGACGGCCGTTGTCCGGATCTCCGTCGGCAGTAAAGCCGAGAGGCGGAAGATCGAAGAAACGGTTTACGTTCGGGCTGTTGCGGCCGGCTTCATCCGAGCTGGCGAGACCCGAGTAGTTTCCGTAGAGCCGGCTGATCGTGTAGCTCATGTTCGCAAACCAGCTTGTTGCCCGGCGGTCGAAGCGGATCTCGACTGCGTCGTAATCACGCTGTGCTTTCGGACACGGAAGGTTCGATGCCGAAGCAACGGTACAGATCAGGCCAAAGCCCGGGTTTCCGATGATGTATGCTTCACTGCCCTGCGAGTTGACAACGCCCACGTCTTCGACGGTGCGGTCAACCTGCTTGTGGGTGTAGCGAGCGCTGAGAACCGAGTTACGCCACAATTCACGCTCAACACCAAAGGTGTACTCGCTCTGGCGAGCTGCCTTGATGTCGGGGTCAACTGCGCCGGTCTCAAAGATATCGGCTCCCGCATTGTTGGTTGCGATGCGGAAGTCAAACTGGCAGATAGACCAGCCGCCCGGCCAGATCGGGGCATTAGGACCGGGGCAGTTTCCGCCGATCGGGTCCGTAGCATTGCCCAGAATGTTCTGGTAAGTGTAGTTCGAGTAGTGTGTTCCTCTGCTCGGAAGGATCTCAAAGTAATCGTTCCTAAAGAAATCACCGCCGAACGAACCACGGGGAAGTTCATACTTGAATCGGTCATAGAACCAGCCGTAGCTTCCGAATGCTTTCGTCTTACCATCTCCGGTCAGGTCAACCGAGACGCCGAATCGCGGAGCGATCTTGTCGCCCCAGCCGAACTTGATTGACGTTCCCGACCCAAAACTAGGAACTTCTTCGTTCTCGATGCGAACACCGAGATTAAAGGTCACGCGGCGAGCGATCGTCCATGAATCCTGAACGAACAATGCCTGGTTGACACTGCTTGCCTTGCCCTTGGTCCCGAATCTCTGCATCCAGCCCGAACCCCAGTTGCAGGGGTCAGTATTTGGATTCGCAACATTCAAGCAGCTTCCCGAAGGATTCGCCGCTGTCGAACCAGTAGGCGTTTGACCTGTCAGTGATGAGATCGGGACAGTGTAATCGAGAACAACGACGCCAAGACCGACGTGGCCGCGATCGACCTCGTTAAAGAGCCGATTCCACTGGAAACCGAACTTGATATTATGCCGCCCGCCGGCATTCAGGCCGACAAACTGTGCATCAGCATCGAACGTGGTCCTCGTAGAAACATCGAGGAATACGTTGTTGTTGTTGGGCACGCTGTTAAATCCGCCAACGCAGCCCGAACCGGGAACTGCCGCCGGGTTGCCGTTTGCACGACAGAAAAAGCGTGTAACATTAGGAATGAAATAAGAATTCAGTTTCTCGTTGAGGAACGTACGTCCATAACGGAAGTTGATGACCGTGTTTGACGTAGGCGTATAGGTCGCCTGAGTATTAACGGTGTTGCTGTTGTTTCGGCCTCCCTGGCGGCGAGCCAGCTCGGTTCCGCCGATCGCGCCGATATTGCCACCGAAATTGATCGGTGCCGGCAGCGCGGAAAGACCCGCCGTGAGCCCGGGAACGACGCCCTGCTGGATCACCGGGTTCCACAGGAACGAACCAAAAACGCGGAGCTTCGACCACGGCTGAGCATCCAATCGAAGGAATGCCTGTTCGGTACGAACATCCGTGTTATAAGTCAATTGCTGGACAAACGTCCTGGTGTTGGGGTTGTTGCTCGAAAGGTAATCGATCGTACGGGACACCTCTGATACCTGCGGGGCATAAACCGCTGCGAACCAAAGTTTATCCTTTACGATCGGGCCGCTGAGGCTGGCTACCGGGAACCAGTTCGTTCCACCGTCTTTTCTGGGCTGGAACTGCTCGAACTGGCCTGCACCCGTTCCCCAACGATTAAGAATGGTTCTCGGGTTGCCCTGAAGCTGCGAGGGTTCGAATGAAACGCCAAAGTTGCCGCGGAACTGGTTGTTGCCGCCCACGGTCACCACGTTGACGACTCCGCCCGTTGCACCGCCATATTCGGCATTAAGGCCGGTGGACTTGATCTGTACTTCCTGAAGAAGCTCAAAGGGAAGGTTGCTATTGCGTGTGAGCGTACCGTCACGGAAGTTGGTAACTTCCTGTCCGTCAACGACGAACACGTTTTCGGAGCCGCTGGCACCGTCAACCTGAAATCCGCCGCCGAGGCCTTCAGGGCGAACATTCGGTGCGATCTTGAGAAGGCTGCTGAAGGTCGTTCCCTTCGGAAGGGCCTCGATCACCCGCTTGGTGATATTGGTATCGATCGACGTGTTAGTCGCATCGATCGTGACGGCGGTGTCAGCCGTAACTTCGACCTCACCTACTACGCCAGCCGCCGTAAGAACGGAGCTGATCGAGGTCGCACGGTCAACAACGACCGTCACGTCCTGCGACTTTTCAGCAAAATTAGTAGCGCTGACGGTCACGCGATATGTACCCGCAGGCACGCGCGGGACCGAGAAAAATCCATTTGCGTTAGCCGTTACCGTTTGGTTGAAACCGGTAGTTACACCGGTGCTGACAACACGCACGGTCGCGTTCGGGATCACTGCCCCATTCGCGTCGGCCACAGTTCCTTCAATGCTGCCAGTCGTACCCTGACCGAACGCGACTGCTGAAAAGCAGAACACGAAGGCAAGGATCGACGAAAGAAACTTGAAGTTCTTGTTCATTTTGTATCTCCTATAAGACTTAGCTAAATCTGAAAAGCACGGAGAGCTTAATTTGGGGGGTGTAAAATGACAGACCGTACTTCCGCGGGGATTTAGTCGCAATAACCGTGCCGAAAGCGTTCGGCCATCATAAAGCCTGACATTGCAACAAATAGCGATTTTCTAAGCATTACGCCAGTGCCGCAAAATCCAAATTATTGAACGTAATTATGAATAACTGTATCGACTAAAAATCGATAAGGTGCCCAAGTTTTTCTTTCTTGGTCTTAAGGTAGTGGGCGGCAGCTTTTTCTGCCTTGATCTCAAGGGGAATTCGTTCGACGATCTGCAGCCCGGCTTCTTCTAATGCCCTCAATTTATCAGGATTATTAGAGATCACCCGAACCTGGCAAAGGCCGAGGTCAGAGAGAATCTCAGCGCATTGCTTGTACGTCCTGGCATCGACTGCAAACCCAAGTTTTTCATTTGCCTCGACCGTATCCGCACCTTCATCCTGAAGCGAATACGCCCTGATCTTATTGATTATTCCGATGCCGCGTCCTTCCTGCTGCTGATAAACGATCGCGCCTCGTCCCGCCTTTTCGATGAGCTCCATTGCCTTGTGAAGCTGGGGGCCGCAGTCACACTTTATGGAACCAAAAACGTCGCCGGTGAGGCATTGGGAGTGGATTCTGACGAGAGTCGGCACCTCGGGTTCCATCTGGCCCTTGTAAAGTACAACGAACTCCTCGTCGCTTATCAGCGATCGATAACCCGCGATGAGGAATTCGCCGGTCTCAGTAGGCAGCTTTGCAGTTGCGACCCGCTCCACCGAACTTGTGCTTTCAGACCAGGCGCAGTTCCCAGAAGGGGCTTCTCCGGCTGCGGCAACCTGAGACTCGATCGACATATCCATAATTATATATCCAACCTGAACCTTTGTGTACTCAATTGTTCGCTGTAATTGGGTTTGCAGATGCGCAAAAACTGACCATTCAAGAGATCTTTAGATCTCTTGAATGGTCAATCAGAAAGGCTTTCGCCCCAAAATCAGTTCTTTTCGTCGTCGTTCGCAGGCTGGTTCTCCGGCTGATCCTCCTTGGCTTCTTCCGTATGGGCAAATACCGCACCGTCCGAAGTGCCAAATATCTTGGAAAGCAACCCGCTGAGAACCTCAGAAATCTTCGATGGTTCGCTCTCAGTTCTCGCGTAAGTTTCGATCGGTATATCTGCAAAAGCAAGGTCAAGGCGTATCAGTTCGGCCGTTACATGCCGGCAGAACGAGCAGTCAACCAAATGGGTTATTAACGGACGCGATTCCGTCTCGGACAAAACACCTTCCGTGAAGGCCGCAAGCGAATCTTGATCCGGATGTGGACCCTTCGCAGCATGATCATGGCCGCTTCCAGGCCTAACTTTAAGGAATCGGCCGAGCAGTTGCTGTATCGCTGCTTCTTGCGGGGTAATGTTCACATTGTTTTCCATTTGAGTTTGACCTCCCGATTAGCAGACGTAACCCATTGGAAACATTTGCACTATTTTTTCGACGTCTCAAAAATTCTTTGACGGCGACGATCGGGCCGCTAGGGTAAAGACAGGTTCCTGAAGAGATTATTGCTGTTAATGTCTTGTGCAGCCAGTTCAAGACATGTATCGACCTCATCTTTTCCAAGGCCGGCCTTTTCCGTCAATTCTGCCTTGAATAAAGCGAGGACGCGACCATAACTCTTTTCAAGCCAACGCATTATGGTCGATTCATGGATCCTTCCCGAAGGATTATCCGCCCGCGACTGCGACCTTCTCTGAAACCAGCCGCGCAGCGGAGACGATTCGTTTTCCACCAGCCGTGCAATTTCCCTAAGTTTAAGGTTTTCAACATGATAGAAGAGCAAAAGCAGTTTTTCGTGGTCTTCAAGCGAAGCAAAGGCCGCCTCAAGGGCCGATGCCGTCGCCTTTAGGTAGCGTTCGCGCGAGATGTGGTCGATCATCTCGGCTTCGCCTCCCGGGGCCTGCTGCAAGAAGCTCGCATGTGCGACACCTTCGCCCACGGTCTCGGTCATTTCATCGAGCGATACTTCATCGTGGCTGGCTCTATGAAGGTCAACCAGCGAATGCCAGATCACCGTTCTCAGCCAACCACGCAGGCTGCCCCGGCCACTGTAGGTGGCAAATTTTGAGACCCTTTCTCCATCTACGATCTTGGTACCGTACAGCTCGACATAAACCTGGTCGATAACCTCCTGGGCGTCAACTTCTGATTTAGCAAGGTGTCGGGCTACCCGTTCTAAATACGACCGGTGCTGCTGGTCAAACTCCCACCAGGCCCGTTCGTTTCCATTTGCACATGCCAATGCCATAAACAGATCGTCCGCCTGGATCTGGGTAAGCATACTGTCAACATCGCCGGGATCTGGCGGCCCGTCCGCTCCCAAATACTTAAAGATCGTTTTGGTTAAAGATGTTTTGAAGCAATCCAGGGAGACGCCGAAATTCGGTGCATTCTCGGTGCACCGATTGTAGATCATCTCGATCATTTGATGATTTTCAGGTGAGAGATCGGCGCTCGTTTTCGCTTCGGTAGGCATGCCTAGTGAGCAAGTATAAACCAAACCTTACATTTAATTCTAGTTAGAGGGCCGGAAGCGGTGTTGCCGCATCTCGGGTCGGCAGTTGGGGGCCGCGGTCCGAGTATTGAAGCTGGAAGAGTTTCCAGTACAACCCGCGATGCGCCAGCAATTCGTTATGCGAACCGCTCTCGCGCAGCTCGCCGTGGTGGAACACCATGATCCGGTCACACTTCTGGATCGTCGAAAGCCTATGAGCGATCACCATTGACGTGCGGCTCTCCATTACGCGCTCGACGGCTTGCTGGATAAGCTGCTCAGTCTCAGTGTCGATGGAACTAGTCGCTTCGTCGAGGATAAGGATCGTCGGGTCGAACGCGAGTGCCCGTGCGAATGAGATCAACTGCTTTTGCCCGACCGATAACCCTGCACCTCGTTCGTGGACTTCAAACTTGTACTGGCCGTCCAGGTGCTCGATGAAATCCGCCGCCTTTACCTCATTTGCAGCCCACCTTATTCGCTCATCATCGATGCCTTTGCTGCCAAGCCTGATGTTGTTCTCAATAGTGCCGCTGAACAGAAACACGTCCTGCAGTACTACGGCAAAATTCGATCGCAGATCGTTCAGTTCCCAGTCGCGAACGTCAACTCCGTCCAGAAAGATGTGTCCCTTTTGCACGTCGTAAAAACGCATAAGGAGATTTGTGACGGTCGTCTTACCGGAACCCGTATGCCCGACCAAAGCTACGCTCTCGCCTGCCTTTATGGCGAACGAGACGTCCTTCATTACCCATTCGTTCTCCTTATAAGCGAACCAAACATTGCGGAACTCAATGTCACCCTGGGCTCGCCCTCTTTTCTTTGGCTTCTCAGGGCTCTTTATCTTAATGTCGAGATCTAACAGGATGAAGATCCTGTGCGAGGCGACGATCGCCGCCTGGAGAACATTGAATTTGTCCGAAAGGTCTCTTATTGGTTGAAAGAGCTGCAGCGAATACTGAATGAAGGAAGCCAGTATGCCGACCGTCAAGGCCTGCCCCGCTGCCGACAGTCCCATCAAGTATTCGGCGCCAAAAAAGAAGATAACAAACGCGATCCCGACGGCACCGATAAAGTCGATCAAGGGGTAAAAGACAGCGTAGTAATAAATAGTGTCGATATTCGCTTTGCGGTAGTCATCATTTATTTCTTGAAAACCTTTCTTCGCCTTTTCCTCAGCATTCATCAGCTGGACGGTCTGCGCGCCTGAGATATACTCCTGAAGATAGGCGTTCAACTTTGCATTCCGCGTCCGGACGCGGTCAAACCCCTCGCGCGCATGTTTACGAAACCAGTTGGTCGCGACAAACAGCAGCGGCACGGTTATAAGCGACGCGATCGCCAATTTCCAGTCAAGCCAGAACATCATCCCGATAATGGCGAAGATCACGACCAGGTCGCCCAGAACATCGATAACACCCGAGGTGAATAATTCGTTCAGAGCATCGACATCAGAGGTGAGCCGCGTGATTATCCGGCCGACTGGGTGCTTATCGTAGTAGGCGACATCCTGCCGCTGCAGCTTGGTGAAGATCTCGGTTCGCAGATCGAACATCACCCGCTGTCCGACCATGTTCAGCAGAACTTCCTGAACGTATGAAAAGATGAAGCGGAAAAGGAACAGTCCGAAGAATGCGAATGCAAACAGCCAAACGCCGTCTGTCTGTTTGGGAACGATAAAGTCATCGACAGCAACTTTGGTAAAGTATGGCTGCAGGCTGACCAATATGTTCGTTAGCAACGTAAGCGCGAGAGCAAGTGCGGCCAACTTCCAGTACGGGCGCAGGTAGCCGAGCAGCCGTTTGACCACGCGCAGGTCGTACGTCTTCCCAATGCGTTCCTCTTCGTGGTATTTCTCGACTTCAGTAGCCACGCAAAGTAAGAAAACAATTGTTACTTGGATTTGACCAGATGGGGTTTGACCGCGGCGTGCATTTCATCAGCGACGGCGGCGATCTGATCGAGATTCATTTTCAACTCTTCTGCATCCATAACCCTGACGGATAGATCAATGCGGGCAAAGATGTCGCCGTCCTTGTCGATGCCGATCTTCACGCGGTCATAGTCAGAATTTGCCCGAAGGAGCTTCATTGTAAGTTCCGGAGAGAGCTTAAAGTTCTTCTTTTCGGCGATCACAGAAAATACCACTAGGATATCCTCGCTGAGCGATGCTACGACCGCAATATCCTTCTGGACCTTTCCTTCAAAAGGTACCATCCAAACCGTTTCCGAAGCCTTAGAGACCTTGAAACCAGTTTCGTTCAACAACCGGGCGGCCTTAGCTGCGTTCGTATCTTGTGCCGACGCATTCAACTGAAAGGCGGCCACGATCACTAACAGCGGCACCAAACGGGCGGTCAAGCTAAAAATACTGTCCTTCATTCCTTCTTCCTCCTAATGCCGTTCTCATTCAACATTGTCCAAGTTTACGATTCTTACACGACCGATGTCCCACTTAAAAGCCGCTAGGGCGGATGCCTTCATCTGGCCGGCATCGCCGGTCGTGAAAAACAGGGTATTTCCATTGTACGGAAGCTTCCACTTCGAGGCCTTTGCGGCCAATGCTGCTGCCGGGTCGATAAGAATTGTTGTGGCTGAAACGTACTCCTTGATGACATCGGAAATAGCCGGATAGTGAGTACAAGCGAGAAGAATATGCGAACAACTTCGTAGCGGATAGAGAATTCGTCCGCATTCGGCCCGAAGCTTTTCGGAAGAAATGTCCCCGCTTTCGATAAGGCCGGAAAGCGGCTGCGCGATCCTCTGCTCAACACCAATACCTCGTTGTGCAAAGGCCTTGCGATAGACCCCGGACACGACTGTCCGGCGTCCCCCGATAAGGCCAAGGCGATTTGGCCTCAGGCGTGTGGTCATCTCGACCGCGGCATCGATAACGCCTTCGATCTCCAGCCCCTGCGGATCGAGAAAGGGAATTGCGGTGCTCGCCGCGTTGCAACCTATGACGAGATGGTTCACGCCTTTAGATGCCAAAAAGCTTATGACCCGATTAAGTCGGCTGACCATTTCCGCCCGTGACATCTTACCGTAAGGCTTAGCTCCGGTGTCGGAAAAATAGACCGCCGAAATTTCGGGTCGTCTTTGTTTTATCAGCCTATAAACGCCGATGCCGCCGATGCCCCAATCAACAATTCCCAGCATTTTCAGAAAAGGATCATGAAGAAAAAACCATTAGTTGAAATTCAAAAGCTCACGGAAAAGAAAGCTTAGCATCAAGGCCTTTTTCTACCGGCCCGCTGTCAAAGGCAACGATTCGCGAGTTCCAGGCCATGTTCAGGATCTCCATTTTCTGTCCCGGGAAGCGGCTTTCAAGATACCACTTCATTTCATGCTCGGAGCGTATAGGGTTGTACTCGAGCATTTTTCTCCAGTCAGGATGCGAAACAAGTTTTTTCAACGCCGCATCAAATCTCGCATTCGCCTTTTGGTTCTTCATCGTTCTCAGCTTATCGCCGAACAATCTCAGATATTCTCGGACCGCGACTGGGACGGTGACCATATCCACGATAAGCAGCTTACCGCCGGGCCTGGTCACACGCTTTATCTCGATCAGCAGCGGGTCCCAGTCCAGATATCGGAACGACATCAAGGAAATGACAGCATCGAATGAATCATCTGGAAAGGGAAGCACGGGACCTTTGATGAGTTCAAATCGAAGGTTCGAGACCTGCGAATTCCTGATTCTCGCCCGTTCGAGTATCGAAGGCGATTCGTCAACGCCGACGCCGCTCCCGATCCTGTCCGCCAATGCGTTAAGCAGTGCGCCATTGCCGCAGCCGATATCGAGCACGTCGATCCCTCGATCGAGATCGGCAGGCCCACCTGCGTTCGGAACAACATCCGGTCGTTCGAGCTCTCCTCGGGTAGTAGGAAGATGGTCAATTAGCCATTTCCACTCATCTCTCCGAACGCGAATGTCCGCAAAGGCGGCATCGTAGAGCTCAGCGACCTCATTGTATGTGTCGGCTCCGTCCACTGCTGACGGTTCGAAGGACTTCATCACTTCAGCCGGCATAAAGCCAAGACGTTTTTGCAGCGTAGCCAAAAGCCCGTGCGACTTCCGGCCCTTGCAGCCTATCGTGTAAAGCGGCTTTTCCGTACTCTCACCCGCAGAGGCAAAACGCGTTCTGCTTTTTGAGAACGTCGTGTACCAAAAGAATCCGAAGGCCGTGACATTGAACGTCCTGGCAAAGAATGGAGCGAACCAGCGAGCCGATCGGCAGCAGTGAAAATACGCCGAAGCGTTTTCGTCGAAAGGGATATCCATCTGCTCCCATTCGTAGGGCGAGAACTGCTCGGGAAATGCGACGGTGCCGAACATAGGCCCGTACATTCCCGAATGGCCGACAAAATGAAACTCGCTGATCGTTTGCCCCGAATCACTAATGGCCGCGATCTCCTTCAACACATCTCGTTTGCTCTCGACCGCATGGCAAATGACATCCGCGCCATTCTTTTGCTTTTCGTTGGCAAGCGTTTCTGCAACAACGGGGAACTGGGCTCCACCTTTTCGATAGAGCGTTGTGAAAAGGATCAGGACAAGTCCGCTTTCGGTCATGTCGTCAGACCGTTTAGAGGTCTTTCTCCTTTTTGGCCTCTTTGATCACTCGGATCAGTTTGTGCGAATAGGCCGAGCCGTCAGCGGCGGGATTCGCCACTTTGGTACGTTCGACCTCGATAGCATAAAATCGACCCTTCTTAAAATTGAACCCTTCGATCGGTCCGAAGAAATTCTGCCACGCACCTTCTTTCGCGTCTTTGACCTGCAGGCATTTGGTCTTGACGACACCGACGCAGTCTTGAAGGTCTTTATTCACAAACCAAACATATCGCTCAGGTTTGATGATCCGCTGAAAGCGCATAAAATGTCCGGTCCTTTGATCGGAAAGTGTCAAAATACCTGTTCCGAACGAGAAAGAATCGACTCCCTGAAGTGCTTCGCGAAAGGCTGCCTCAAAGCGGTTGTCGATCCGGTGGCACGCGATCAATGTTCCCGCGAATGGGCCTACGACCAGACGGCCGGAATCCTCAAACTTGAATTGCCCGATAAAACGGTTACAGCCCGAATTGCCCGATATCCTCTGTTCGCGGGTATCGATCGTAACGGTTACATCCTTGTCGTCTATCGGATAGTTGTTGACCCTGGGAAAGCTGTACGCGACCAACCGCCAGTCGTCGCCGGTAGACGGCTGCTGTCCTGTCGCGGAAGAGCATAACGCAAACATTAAGCAAGCAAAACTAAGGCAAAATATTATCTCTCTCATTCAACGGGCCCTCTATGTAAGATAGGGATGTTCCGAAGCACCTTATGCCTCGGCCAGATCGATGAAGCTGATGCTGATTCGAATGTAGATTTTATTCTCCCAAGCGGATATTTTCAATCTATCAGCGCCGCATGGTGTTGCGTTCTTAACATGTTTCATGCTTCATTACCCGGGCACAATATGAATCTGCATCCTGAGGAAGATCTACGAAAGGTTCCAACGCGTTTTCAGGCGACGGTCTTCCGCCTAAAAACCTTCCTTCTTCAGGTACGCCGCGCCGCCACCGACTTGTTATCGGGAAAAGCTACCCGGGCACGAAGATCTGATGAACTTGCATACATGCCGGTGATCTCCTATTCAAGGACGCCACTCTGGACCGAGACCGAACCAGAGGAGAGATCGCTGATCGCGGGAAAGATCCATAACCTCCGCCTAGCAGCCCGGCGGCTTAACTGCATCGTGGTCGGGCCGGGCCAGACCTTCAGTTTCTGGAAACAGGTCGGCCGGGCGAGCCGTCTGAAAGGTTATGTCGAGGGCCGCGAACTTCGAGAAGGCTGCATCATCCCAAATGTGGGCGGCGGCCTTTGTCAACTATCGAACGCTCTTTACGACGCAGCGCTCGATGCAAACCTCGAGATAGTGGAACGACATGCACACACGCAGGTTGTGAGAGGTTCGCTTGCCGAGAAAGATCGCGACGCTACCGTTTTCTGGAATTACGTGGATCTTCGATTCAGATCCGAAGAACCCTTTCGAATCGAAGCTCGTCTCCTCGAAAAGGACCTTCTGGTAACGTTCCGAGGTAAGAAACCGAACGGTCCCGGCCCGCATCAGATCCGCAGGATACCGGTACATAATGATGCGCCGCAGTCTTGTGCTACATGCGAGATGGGCGACTGCCATCGTGTTGTGGATGCTTCACTGACGCATGATTTCGGGAAGACCGCGTTTCTTGTTGATGACTTCTCATCGGAGTTTGACAGCTACGTTCAGAAGGAGCGAACAAGCAAGGACATTTTGTTTTCGCCTATCGACGGGTTGCGTTACCGAAAGAACAATTATGCATGGACGACAAACGGATTCGGTTCGGTCAAACACAGCCGGTTTGTTACGGCGGTTCGATCATATCGTTCGCGAAAACTTTCGGCGCAGGGGCGAGAACGGCAGCTGAACTTATTGGCGATGTATGATCAGCTAGCCGAAAGCTACGCAGATCGGCTCGGCTATGATGTTCTTCACGTTGTCGTCCAACAGAACCTCTTGCCGTTCTTGTGGAAGAAAGGACACCTGGGCGGACGTACCTTTGATGTTCTGATGACGGCGCTGCCAATGGCCGAACTCCAGGAACGGCTGGACATCGCAGCCGGGCGTCATCCAGAAAGCACGACTCTTGCAGATTTCCGGGCTGATAAGGAGCTGGTCGCGGCTGAAACCGAGGCGCTCAGACACGCAAGACGCATCATCACCCCGCATTCGGAGATCGCGTCTTTTTTTCATGAAAGATGCGTGCGGTTGCCATGGGCCGTTCCGAAAGTAGAACGAAGTACCAGAAAGCCTCGAAGCAGAAAACCGGCCGTCGTTTTCCCTGCGGCAACCGTCGGTCGAAAGGGCTGCTACGAGCTCCGCGAAGCACTTCGCGGTCTGGACGTCACGATCATCCTGATCGGGCCTGTCATAGAATCTGTCGATTTCTGGAAAGGATTCGAAATAGAAAAAGGCGGCGGCGACTGGCTTGATCGGGCCGATCTTGTCGTCTTACCGGCTTACATCGAGCACAAACCTCGCCGTCTCCTGCTTGCCGCTTCTCAGAGAATACCCGTGATCGCAACCGCGGCGTGCGGTGTAGAGGGTGTTCCGGGTATAACGATCGTGTGCCCCGGTGATGAAAACGAACTGCGGGAGGCGATCTTAAAAACGTTAAATGGCTGAAATTCTTTTGCCACTTGGCAACTAATCGGAGTGATCTGGTTTCAAACATTCCGTCGGGTATTTCACGTTACCGTAGGAGAGATGTCTTGCAGGCTGTTGGCGTCCTTTCACTGACCCTGATCCTTTTCACCCTGGTTGCCTTCGCTCAGCCGCCGGAATCGACCGAGAACCGGTTGCTTGAGCGGGTGTTCCTTGCGAAGGATGACGGCAGCGGTAATCCAGGGAAGGCGATGATGGAGTTTGAGGTCACGGATACCCCGATACACTGTGTGGTGGTTCTGGCCAATGCCGACACTGTTACTGTAAGAATGGATCTCGTGGTTGTTGATGTGCCGGGCATACGAAGCGAGACCAAGATAGTTTCTACCAGCTACACTACAAAGGACATGCAGGACAGAGTCCTTTTCCATGGGAAACCGCGCGGGCGCTGGCTGGCCGGAGCCTATCGGGCGGACATCTATATTGAGGGAATACTTGTAGGCAAGTTTCCTTTTTCCGTTAAGGCAGCGGCAAGGACTGCGGTCAACGGCCAGCCGAGATCGCCCGTCCAGATGGGGCGACATCGGGCTACAGCTTTGAGATGGAGCTAGCGGCCTAGAATCCGAAAAAGAAGAACGCCCGCCGAAACTAGGCAGGCGTTCTTTTTTCAAAATGGACTTCCTGTTGAGCCTTACCAGCGGTTTGGGCTTCCACCAAAATCGCTTGGCCGGCCACCGCCATATCCGCCCCGGCCACCGCCGTAGCCTCCCCGGGCACGATTTTCTTGGGGCTTTGCCTCATTCACTTTCAGTTCACGGCCGTCAAATTCCTTGCCGTTAAATTCCTCGATCGCCCTTTCTCCCTCTTCTTTGGAAGACATTTCAACAAATCCAAATCCGCGCGATCGGCCAGTTTCGCGGTCTTCGATAATATTTGTCGATTCGACCGTGCCGACTTGTGCGAAAAGCTGCTCAAGATCCTGAACGTTCGTTTTGAACGAGAGATTTCCAACGTAAAGTTTCATTGTCATAGATTAAAAAATTTTCCTTTCCCGGTCTGGGAAGCTTAAGAGAAGCTCAAACCGAACTATTTCAGCGAGGAAATGATCCGCGTCGGGTGCTCAAAAAAGCGAGCGGCTTCTTTTACCATTATCCAGCCTGCTCTCAAACTACCCAAAAAGACCATCTTTAGCGGAGCGCATCCTTGAGATGCGAGAGAAGGACCAACGTTCGTAATGATGCATTTTTTTGAGATCTAATGCAAGAACCAATCTATGGTCCAACTAAAACCTCACCAACGATCGCAGATCGTCGGGCGTGTGCATTTTGAACGCCGGCATGCTCCCCTAGAGCGGGTCGTATTGCCGAGTATAAGATGTGTGAAAGTGTCTCGGCTGCCGCCAGGGGTTTGAGTACTCATTCCGCTCGCCTAAAGAGCATGCGGGGAATGCTTCTGATCACGCCGTGAATCTGCTTATTCACTTGTCTGAAAATGCCGTTAAAATCATTTGAATTCCTTGTGAATAATGGTTAGAATCGCACGAAATCGAACAGCGAGCTGTCCGGGCAATTACAGATCGGGGTTTGCAGGGAATTATGGCAGTGCGGCCCCAGCATTTTTAAACCGGCCTGGCACAAAGCTTCACTTTAATTCCCGGTCGTTCTGACCGGTGATCCGCTGGCAGAAGCGATGCGAATTTCGCTTTCAAAAGAGCAGCAATAGGTTTACCAGATTCAGGAATTGGAGGTTACGGGATGATCTGTCGAATTTTCACCTTAACAATCTTTTTGTCGCTTATGGCAATTTCGGCCGTAGCGCAGGCCGGCGGCTCCACCGCGGAGATCCGCGGACGAGTGGTCGATCCGAACGGTGCGGTTGTCCGCGGTGCGACGGTCACGCTTACCGACCCCGCGCGCGGATTCAGCAGGGTCGCGACCACCGATGACGAAGGAGGCTACCGCTTCCTCTCGGTAACGCCTGGAACTTATTCCCTTCGAGTTGAGTCCAGCGGTTTTAGTACACAGGTGAAGAATGGGGTGCAAGTGACCGTAGGACAGACCTCGGACCAGGACTTCTCCCTGCAGGTCGGCGATGCGACGGCTATGGTCGAGATATCCGGGGATCCTCCGCTGATCGAAACTGACCGGTCTCAACAATCGACCACTATAAGCGAACGGTTCATTAGGGATCTTCCAATTGATCGGCGAGACTATCTGACCTTTACTTTGCTGGCTCCCGGCGTAGTGGATTCGAATGCTTTGGCAGACAATTCAGATTTCCGTGTAACGCAGACTCCACAGAGCGGCCTTTCGTTCTATGGGAACAATGGCCGCGGGAACAATATTACCGTTGATGGCGCGGAAGCAAACGATCAGGGAGGCGGCGTGCGGTCAAACTTGGGCCAGGAGGCAGTGCAGGAGTTCCAGGTGAATCGGACAAACTACAATGCGGAACTTGGCGGAGCCAGCGGCGGCGTTATCAACATCGTTTCTAAGACGGGGACCAACCGCTTCAGCGGGAGCATTTTTGGATATATGCGGCATCAGTCTCTGGATGCAGGCGACCCATTTGCTATCGTGCTCGAAGGCAACTCTCTCCGTCGTATCAAGCCTGACGCAAGCCGTCAGCAATACGGATTTACTCTCGGCGGCCCGTTCAAGAAAGACCGCGTTTTCTTTTTCGGCGGATATGAAGGGCTCCGGCGGCGCGAATCTTCTACGGTGCCGCTCTTGACGAATCTGGCGATATTCCAGCCGACGGCCGGTCAGGAAGCTGTCCTTGCTGCGCTTGCCGCTAGTGCGGACCCGACGCCCGTTCCTTGTGTTACCGGAGTAGCGGTTCCTCGTGCACAATGTGCTCCGATCCTACGAGATGTACTGACGATCGACCAGCCGGTTCGCGACCTTTTCCGTAACAACAGCGGTGTCTTCCCGTTTGACAGCGACTCGCACAGTGCCTCATTCAGGGCAGATTACGTACCTAGTTCCTCGAATACGTTTTTCCTGCGTTACAGCTTCAATGACAGGGAAGAAAGCAACCAGTCAACACGAGCCCTGCTCGCTTTTTCGCGGTCAAACAATTCTTCGGTGCTTGATCACAATCTTACCTTCGGCTGGACCCATATTTTCAGTTCCGGGATGAGCAATGAGCTGCGTGTTCAGGCAAACTATAATGAACTCATCGTTCAGTCGAACGATCCTAACGGGCCTGAGCTTAACGTGGCGGGCTTCGGATTTTTCAACCGCGATATCTTCCTTCCAAGCTTTAATACAGACAGGAGATATGAGGTTGTTGACAACTTTTCAGTGATCGCCGGAAACCACAGGCTAAAATTCGGCGGCAGCTTTTTGCTTCGTGACGGCTTCTTTGATTCGAAGACCTTCTTCTCCGGGCGTTTCGGGTTTGGTACATTGCCCGGGGCCTTGGTGAGTCCCCAGCTTGCTACAACGACGATCAATGCGATCCAATCGCTCGATCTCGGCCTGCCGCAGTCTTATCAGCAGGGATTTGGTGACGGGATCGTCGGCGGAAAGCTTCCGTACTATTCTGTTTATGCCCAGGATACCTGGAAAGCGACCCGAAACCTTACACTCAACTATGGCTTGCGATATGAGATCGACACGCGGAGAAAGCCGCTGCGAACATTCTACGGAAACTTTGGGCCGCGGGTCGGCTTTGCTTGGGATCCTTATGGCCGCGGTAAGACCATCATTCGCGGCGGTTATGGGATGTTCTATGCTCAGATCCCGTTCGTGATCGATTATGTCGTACAGTCATTGAACGAGATCAACGGTTTTCGTCAGATCCCGCAAGTGCTGACGACCCTAAACGCAGCTAACCCTTTGGCCGTGAACGGACCGATAAACATCTTTCGCACGTTGCGGGCACAGGGTGTGATCGGTATTCCGACCACCATTCGCCAGATCACGGCTGCTGATCTTGCACAGTTCGGGATACCGGTATCCCAAACCGGTCCTCGAAATCCGCTTACTGTTTTGTTCAGGGCCGATCCGACATACCGTAACCCCCGTGCCCAGCAGGCTAGCCTAGCCGTGGAGCACGAATTTGCTCCCGGGTTCTCAGCGTCAGCAAGCTACGTTTGGGCATTGACCCAGTACATTACCCGTGCTCGCGACATTAACCTCCGCAACCGGCCGATCGGTTCTCGCGGTATCCGGGAATGGGGAGCGAATGCCCCCGATTGTGCCGGTGCGGGCATCGTTAACTGCTTCGTGAATCCGACCCTGTTTCAGGAGATCATCTATGAATCGGCCGCCTCAGCAAATTACCATGGCTTTATGGTCGAATTTCAGAAGCAGTTCGGCAGAAATGTAGCCATCGCTGGCAACTACACTCTTAGCGAAGCCTTCGATCAGGTGACCGATTACAACAGCGACTTTCGGGCCTTTGATCAAACGTGGGATGTTCCGGAATATTCACTTTCGGCGTTTCACCAAAAACATAAATTCGTGATCTATTCGGTGTTAACGACTCCGTGGAAGAGTCCCGGGCTGCGAGATTGGACGTTTACGCCTATCGTTCGAGCGAACAGCGGGCGTCCATTCAACCTGCTCGCCGGGGTCGATGTGAATGGCGATCGAAGTACTAACGGCGACCGTCCGTTGTTGCGTTTGAACGGGCTGGACCAGGGAGCGATACCAAGGAACGTGGGTAAGGGGCCGAGTTTCGCGACAGTTGACCTTCGTGTTACCAAACGTATTGGTTTCAGCGAGAACATGAGTCTTGATCTGACCGCAGAGGCATTTAATCTGTTCAATCGCCTTAATTTCTCGTCGGTAAACAATACGGTCGGTGCCTTTTTCCCCACTACCATCGACGTTCGCGGAAGGCACGACGTGGGCCCGAGCGGCCCGCTCGGATTTACGTCAGCGTTCGATCCGCGGCGAATCCAGCTTGGGGCGAAGTTCCGCTTCTGATACCCGATGTTCCGGGAAGAATAGAGAAGGCGAGGCCGATGCTTCGCCTTTTCTTTTTACCTATGCAATACGCCGGATCTTACTGTCTTAGAGTCTGTTATTGTTGGCCCAGAAGTCTCTTTATTTCAGGCACCTTCTCTAAAGCTGTTTGCTCGCCTAGCGCTATCAACTCATCCCGTTTTCCGATCTCATCAGGCCGAATGTGGGCGATCGGCGGCTCTATTACCACGTCAGCGCGGTAGTGCTGATTTTTCGACGCCGTTCTTATCATTATCATCGCAGATTGAAAGAAGGTGCCGATAAGCGTGTTCGGCTTTCCCCAATATGTCGATCCGCAGGACAGAACATCTACAGCTATCACAATATCCGCACCAAGCTTCTTTACTGCTCGCGTCGGCATCGGAGTGACGGCGCCGCCGTCGACCAGGCTGCGCCCGTCCTGATCGATCATCGGGACAAATACTCCCGGGATCGCACAGCTCGCCCTGATCGCAAAAGCAAGGTCACCCTCATCCTTAAAGACTACCTCGTCTCCCGTTGTCAGATCGCAGGCAACCGCGGCAAAAGGTATTTTGAGGTCTTCAAAACGATCAACAGGGAAATTTGCGGTTATGAATTGACCCATGGCGCCACTCGAAAGCAGGCCACGCGGAGAATAAGAGAAACCGGCCACGGCCATCCAGCTAACCTTTCGCCCGATCTCGATGATCTCGTCCGGGGTCAGCCCTGCGGCAAGAGCTCCACCGACGAATGATCCGGCAGAGACTCCCGAAACAAGGTGCACAGGTATTCCATTCTCTGCGAGAGCTTTCAGAACACCAACGTGCGCGAATCCGCGTGCGCCGCCTCCAGATAGTGCGATTCCGACCTTAGGAGTTGTCATGGCAGAGCAATTGGCTAAAAGGGCCGGCTGGCCGCCTTCCTTACACGGTATTTTCAGGACATTCAGTGGGCACCCCGCACCCAGAACATCGGTCCGATCCGAGATCGTCACGCCCCACGAATTAATATGCTCATTGATTTTACCCGGTCTCTGTGGAAAACTTAACCGTCAAAATGACGGTTCACGAGTCTCGTCAATTCCAGCGGCCGACACTAACCGCAGACCTCGCTGCCGGGGGAAAGGTGTGTCCGGTTTGCTATCGGGAAACACCTGATGAATTCGTACCGATGCTGGTCCTAGCAGACGATCTGCAAAGGCTTGTGGTCGCGAATGCTCCGGACGCCAGAGAATTCAAGGCTGTCTGTGCTCGTTGTGTCAGGCTGTTTGAGAGGGCAAAGGATCACATCGTAAAGGATGCGGCGATGCAGAAGGACGGGTCGCATGTTCTCTCGACACCCCTGCGGCTTGATGCAGATGAAAGGTTTTCGGGAAAGGGGGTAACCATCGCTTTTCTTGACTCGGGCTTTTATCCTCATCAAGATCTGACCACGCCCAAGAACCGGATAATCGCTTACCGCAGCCTGCTTGAGAACGACGGCGAACTTGGTTCGCTATTTCAACCGGACGTAGCGAGCTGGCATGGAATGATGACATCGGTGGTCGCTGCCGGTAACGGTTCTCTTTCAAATGGGTTCTACCGCGGTATCGCGTGGGAATCTGACGTAGTGCTGGTGAAGCTGGCGCGTACCGGACGGATCACGGACGATGATATTCAGCGGGGGCTCGAATGGGTTATGAAGAACCGTGAGCGATACAAGATTAAGGTCGTAAATATATCCGCCGGCGGCGACGAGCAGCAAAGCTATTTGAATGACCCGCTGTCGCAAACGGTCGAACGGTGCGCGGCCGAGGGGTTGGTCGTTGTTTGCGCTGTAGGGAACGCCGGCCATCTTCCTGACCATCCGGTTTTTCCTCCGGCGAGCGCTCCCTCTTGTATTGCCGTCGGGGGACTCGACGACGATAACTCGATCAATCGCGCCCGTCGCGGTATGTATAGGTCGTCCTATGGACCTACCTTCGACGGCCTTCAAAAACCCGAAGTAATAGCTCCGTCGATCTGGGTACCCGCGCCGATATTGCCAAACACGCCTACAGCGCAGCAAGCGGCTCTTTTGAAGGAACTGGACGCTGCGGACGACGAAGAACTATACGAAATATTGGAAAGGAACACCGGGATCGATCCCGAACTTGATGCCGCCGCCGACCGGCCGTCTCATGTGATCCGCCAACTTCTTGTTCTAAAGATCCGTCGGGAGAATGTTATAACTCGCCATTACAAGTACGTTGACGGCACCTCGTTCTCGGCACCGATCGTTTCCTCGGTCGCGGCCCAGATGCTTGAAGCAAACCCGTCATTATCGCCATCCGAGGTGAAGAGACTTCTCATATCTACCTCGGAACGCTTACCTCACTATGAGGTCGATCGCCAGGGCTGGGGCGTAATTGACCCGCGGCGTGCTGTAGAAGCCGCAATCTCGTTTCTTTAGCATCAGTAAGAGCACCCTTAACAGCCGATTCTTTCACTTTCGTCCGATTTTTATTACACTTTAAGATTTGTAATGATCATAACTAATTGGAGCAAAAAGGTTTTATATGGCAATTTCAGCAAATGATATAAGAAAAGGAATGGTGATCTTGCACGAAGGTGCACCTGTTAAGGTGATGGAGTTTCATCACCATACGCCAGGTAATTTACGGGCAATGGTTCAGGCGCGGCTTCGCAATCTGCTGACTGGTAATTCATTCGAATATCGCTTCCGCTCAAATGATACCCTCGAAAAGATAACACTAGAGCAGCACAAGATGGAGTATCTTTACTCCGACGGTACCCACCATCACTTCATGAACAGCGAAAATTATGAGCAAGTCGCATTGACCGAAGAAGAACTTGGTGATGCGGCTCAGTGGTTGATGCCGGGCCTGAAGATCGAGGTTGAGTTCTACAACGGCACGCCTATCGGGGTGGCTTTGCCTCCATCCATGGAGCTTACAGTCGTTACGACCGAGCCCCAATTAAAGGGGGCCACCGCATCGAACTCTAATAAACCGGCCACGCTAGAAAACGGCGTGACACTGTATGTTCCTCCGTTTATTCAGGAAGGCGAGAAGATCCGAGTCAATCCTGCTGAGGCCCGTTATATGGAGAGGGTCAAGTGATGTCCATGTGAGCGGCTGTTCATAAATTCTATACGCCGGCGAAGTTGCGATCGGGGAATCTTCCGGAATGGTGATGTATTCTCTGTATTCCTCGTCGAGCGCGGCAGATCATGACAATGTCAGATAAGATGGAAGGGGTTTTCTGCAGAAAGTAAAGGTTCGGTCATCCGAATGTTCCTGCTGTATTCGATCCTGTTAAGTATCGGGTTTCTGCTCATGTTGCCGTCGTTCTTTCTGCGGCGGCAAAAATATGCTGAAGGTCTCAGACAGCGACTGGGTAGGTATCCGACTTTTATCCACGACGGACGCCCGGTCATCTGGCTTCATTGTGTCTCGGTAGGTGAAACGAATGCAGCCAGGCCGCTGGTCGTGGCTATAAGGAGAAGCTTTCCGGACCATAGACTGGTCGTCTCTACGATAACTCAAACCGGTCAGGCCCTCGCCCAAAAGGTCTTTACAGGCAAAGCAGATTCGGTATTCTATTTCCCTTTTGACTGGAAGTTCAGCGTTAAAAGGGCATTGGATCACTTTAGGCCATCGGTTGTTATGTTGATGGAAACCGAGATCTGGCCGAGATTTGTTCTTGAGGCCGGGAAGGCGAATGCGCGTATCGCGATCGTCAACGGTCGGTTGTCAGAACGGTCTTTTCGACGCTATCGATTGGCGCTTCCACTCTTCGGCACCGTCTTCAGACGGATCGACCTTGCACTGATGCAGACAGAGAAAGAAGCGGGGAGGATCCTTTCACTGGGAGTTGACGCCGACCGGGTCTCAGTGACGGGAAATTTGAAGTTCGATATTGAACTCGCGGCCGATGAGTTGACCGCGACCAGCGAACTTGGCAAAAGGTTCTCCCTTTCTCAAGAAGGAAGATCGGACGCGCCTCGACGGCCCCTGATCGTCGCTGCGAGCACGCATGAACCCGAGGAACGGATCATTCTTGAGGCATATTGTTCGGTCGCCGCAGGCAAGGGACAACGTAAACCCAAACTGTTGATAGCTCCGCGTCACCCGGAAAGATTCGAGGCTGTTGAGAGGATGGCCAATGACCTCCGTAATGACCCTTCGTGCGAATGGCCGCAATTTTCGACTGTGCTACGTTCCGACAATCCGTCGGCTAATGATGCAGCAGCAGACGTTATCATACTAGATTCAATTGGCGAACTTCGTGCTGTGTATCCTTTGGCAGATATTGTTTTCGTTGGCGGTTCATTGATACCTCACGGCGGCCAAAGCGTGCTTGAGCCTGCGGCGGCCGGTAAGGCGATCGTGACCGGCTCACACACAAAGAACTTTGAGCAAGTTGTTCGGGCCTTTCTCGAGAACGACGCGATCGTACAGCTTCCTGACCGTGTCGGCGCTCAGATGGTGGATGAGCTCTTTGATGTGATTACAGACCTGCTCGATGAGCCGGAACGTCTGGAAATACTTGGACACAACGCTTTGGCCGTGATGAATGCGAACCGGGGAGCGACGGGCAAGACCATCGCCGCACTCAACAGGGTAATTTTGAGCCGTCGATTGACGTCAACGACAAATCAATGATCTACATCTATTACCTGTTTGCGGGCCTGCTGCTTTATCTCAGCTACAGGTCTTTTCTCGGCGGCCTGAAATACATTTCGCATTTCAAGTCTGAATTGTCGGTGCCGCCCGGCAGCAGTTCTATGAAAGCGAGCATATTCGTACCGTGTCGGGGTATCGAAAAAGGCCTTGCTGAAAATCTGACCGCGCTTCTAGAGCAGGACCATCCGGAAAACGAGGTGATATTCGTGGTCGATGACCGCGACGACCCGTCGGTTCCCGTGATACTTAATGTAATGGATGGGGTCTCGCGATCGTCAAAGCTTGTGATCGCTCCTGCCGCTGTTGACTCTAGCCAGAAGGTCGAGAACCTTCGCGAAGCCGTGCTGCATGCAGCACTTGACTCGGAGGTGTTTGCGTTCGCCGATTCGGATATGCGGCCGCCGCCGAATTGGCTTTCAAGCCTTATCGCGGCTCTAAGAGACGAAAAAGTCGGCGCTTCGACTGGGTATCGCTGGTTTTTTTCCGAGCGGCCGTCCATTGCCTCAGAGCTGCGTTCGGCTTGGAACGCATCGATCGCATCAGCTCTAGGGCCGGACCGAAATTCAAATTTTTGTTGGGGCGGTTCAATGGCGATCCGTAAGGCGACGTTTGAGAGATTGGAAATTCGTAAGCGTTGGAAAGGTACTCTGAGCGACGATTTCGCATTGACAAGGGCCCTAAAAGCCGCCGGCCTAGAAATACATTTCGTTCCGGCCGCGCTTGTTCCGTCAAAAGGCGACTGCTCTTTCGCCGAACTTTTTGAGTTCACAAACCGTCAGATGAAGATAACCCGGACGAATGCCCCCGATCTCTGGGCGTTGTCTCTATTGGGTGCTTCGCTTTTCAATATTGTGATGTTGGCTTCCGTCGCTATCGTAGTCATCCGCCCTTTCGCTACGGTCGAATGGGTCGTGGGGGCGATAACTATCGCACTTGTTTCTATCTTCAGCATCGGGAAATCTTTGGTGCGGATCGCGGCCGTCCGCATGTCGCTTCCGGAATTTCGGCCTGAACTTATTCGCCAATCCATCTCCCACGGCGTGCTCTGGGTGTTAACTCCAGCAATTTTTCTTATCAATTCGCTTGCCGCGCTTATTTCACGACGTATTCAATGGCGCGGCATCGAATATGAAATGATCTCGTCCAACAATACGAGACTCATCCGACATTCTGAATCAGTGGTAGAATAAGAGGCATTACCGTTGAAGTGTCACGGTGCCTAACCTGTAATTATGCGGCTAAAGCCTGTTTCCCAAAACTTAAGCTCGGTGCTTCTTTTCCTGATCTTACTGCCGTTTGCATCGTTTGCGGCAGATCGGGACGGAAAACCTCCTGTGATCATCATACCTGGCCTGACCGGTTCGGATCTTTATGACACGAGGACGGGCGCACGCGTTTGGTTCAAACTGATCGGCCTGAAAGGGGAAGAGATCCGCCTCCCTATCTCATCGGACCTGGCCAAGAATCGAGACCACCTTGAGACACGGGATATTCTTCGGGAAGTCAGTGTCATTAAGATACTTCCAGAGATCGAGATCTACGAGCGGCTTATACACGCGCTTGCCACACGGGGCGGCTACAAAGAGGGACAGTGGGATTCGCCCGAAAAGGACGGTTGGCGTGACACGTTTTACGTTTTCCCCTACGATTGGCGGCGAGATAATGTGGAAAGCGCCCGGCTCTTGGTCCGAAATATTGAGTCGCTCAAGCAAAAGCTTGGACGGCCGAACTTAAAGTTCAACGTACTTTCGCATTCCATGGGCGGGCTTATTGCCCGATATGCCGCGATGTATGGCAATGCGGACATACCGCCGCCGGGCTCAAGGGTCAATTGGGCCGGAGCCCGCCATTTTGACAGGATCTTTTTGCTCGGCACACCGAACGGTGGTTCCGTCTCCGCCCTGAATGCTCTGCTTAACGGTTATTCTTACCTCGGGGGTGGGCTTAGGCTTCCCTTTATCCAAGGCATCAGCAAGTATGATATTTTTACTTTGCCGTCGATCTATCAGCTCCTACCCCACGACGGTACCGCCTTCGTTTATGATGACCGCCTGCAGCCGATGAGCATAGATATTTATGATCCAAAGACCTGGGAGACCTATGGTTGGGGCGTCTGGCGCGATGACGGTTATGAAAAAAGATTCAAGCCCGAAGAATTGCCCAAGCTTCGCAGCTACTTCGCGACTGTCCTAAACCGCGCCAAACGTTTCCAGGCCGCTTTGAATGCCGGGAATGGACGCAACGTGCCGGTGAATTTCATTTTGGTCGGAGGTGATTGTAAAGAGACGCTGAATGGGCTCGTATTGAGGCGCGATGGGAGGCGAGAAAGATGGATAACGACGTTCCGGGCAGAACCATTCACTAATCGTGACGGTGAGCGTATCTCAGCCGACAGGCTAAGGTCGCTGCTGTTCGCGATGGGAGATAATGTTGTGCCAAAAGACTCACTTTCGGCTATCAAGGGCGGTTTAACTGAAGGCGGCAGCCGATTGCCGGTCGCTCACGAGATCTTTCAATGCGAAGGACACACGAAACTTGTGACAAGCCCGGATGTTCAGGATCGGCTGCTCCAGATATTGAATCCGCCTGTGCCATGACAAGATATGATCAAGAGTTTTTTGGAGGCTAATGAACAGCCCGATTCAAGCCCTATCGCGCCGGAGGCGAAAAGTGCGACGCCCCCGGTCATAAGTTTATTCGATAATGACCTCGCTTTGGGCAATGAGGCCGGTGAGGCCGAACCTTTTATCTTGTCGACGGCCGAGCCTGAATCGATGCTCGAGACGGCAAGAAAGAGCGGCCTTGCCTGGTCAATGGGTGTCGTTTTCTTTTCGGCCGTGGTGGCCATGCTGATCCTCGGTTGGGGGGCAGACCTGTTATTCGGCAGTTCTCCGTGGGGGATTGTGATCGGGATCGTTATTGGCTCCTTGATCGGATTCTTCCAGCTTTTCAGGATATCTTCCCAGATATTTAAGCGAAATTGACCACGCTTCGTCTCCATTGTCAGCAGACTAAAGCTGACATCTTCCCCTGACTATCTGAATCCCTTTGCCCGCTTTGCTAAGCTTGAGGAATGCTAGTAGAATTTAGGTTTCGCCATGAGCGATGAGACCGACCCTAGCGCACCTGTAACCCGAGCACTTAAGCCAGTGTCGCACCGTCGGATACTCTTGCTAATGGCAGCGATCGGATCGCTCGGCGGGGTCTTTGGATCCATATTCATTTCCTTGCGGTTCGGTATGGGTGTTCTGATCGGCACCTTACTTGCTTTTGCTAATTATTACTGGCTAAAGTACTCGCTGAGAAAGGTTTTTGCTCTGGCTGCCGAAACTGGGGAACGCCCGCGGTTGCTTGGCCTGAAGTATTTTGGCAGATATCTGGTTCTGGGCGGGTTGGTAGCTTTGCTCTATGCTTCTGACGTGGTTTCAATAACAGGCCTAATTCTGGGTATCGGTGTATTCGGGTTTGCGGTCGTTTTTGAAGGCTTGTTTCGGATCTTTTCTGTACCATCAAATGATGGAGAGTATTGATTAAGAATGTTCTTGTTTGCTGAAGGCGGACATCATACGCCGCTCATTGTAGAGTTTATAAACCATTATTTTGGTGAACCGGTTCACTATTTTCAGGTGAATTACACTCAGAAAATGTGGGATCATTTGGTTTTCCGCCACTTCGGAACTACGGCTGAGAAGGCGTTCGGCCCGTACACGGTCGAGAACGCGATCCCGTGGTACACGATAATGTTCGTGATCGCTTGTATCCTAACTGTGACGATAGTTTACCTGTTAAAGGGTAAGCTGTCTGAGGACGATCCGTCGCAAGGACAATTAACTCTGGAAGCTGGCTATCTTGCGATCAAGGACATGGTTTCCAGCATAATCGGCGAACACGGTTATAGGCATTTGCCTGTTGTTGCGACCTTCGGCGTGCTTATCCTGGTGTCGAATCTCATGGGTCAATTCCCATTGTTCATGTCGCCCACGGCGTCGGTGAATGTTACGTTTGCGCTGGGAATTTCATCCTTTGTCTATTACAACTACGTAGGGATAAGCGAGAACGGTTTGGTCGGGCATATCAAACACTTTGCCGGACCAAAGCTGCCGCTGCTGATGTTTCCGATAACCATACTGATCTTCTTTATTGAACTCATCAGCAATTCAATTCGGCCCTTTACGCTTGGAGTTCGATTGTTCGCGAACCTATTTGCGGACGAGCAGGTCTTCCTCCAGATCACGAGTCTTTATCCGCCGTTCACTCATTTTCTGGTGCCGCTGGCTATTACGCTGCTGGGAACTTTCGTGGCATTCGTGCAGGCCTTTGTGTTCACCCTGCTTTCGATGATCTATATCGGCGAGGTGTCTCATGCCCATCATGATGAGCATGGAGAAGAGCACCACGACGAGCCGCACACCCAGACCGAGGCTGCGGTTGCTTAAATATTGTAGTGTCTGCTTTTGCGGGCCTCTACAACGAATAGGTCTTAGTGCCTATTCATCACAGCCGGCGATCTCGTCGGCACCCCCGGGAGTTTCGTTCGAACGGCCTGGCTTTGATAAGAAGGGAACGATAAGTTTTGTTGTTCCAGCATGCCCGCACGCAACAGGCGCGCCTGACTCTTGGGGAGTATAAAATCAGGCGAATACCGGAAGCGAGGCGAAATCATACGAGCAAAAGCCTGCTGAGGGAATGTTCCTCCTGGAAGAAAAAAACTAGTAACAGGAGAATAAGTAAATGAATAAAATGAAGTACTTTATCTACGCGACACTTGCGATCGCGTTGATGGCTATCGTGGCTGCGGCACAACCTGGAGGTGCCGGAGCTGCCGATAATGAATCTACTGTAAGTGCTGCCAAGGCGATCGGCGGTGGAATCGGTTTCGGACTAGCCGCGGGCCTTGCCGGTATCGGCCAGGGGTTGGTGGGTTCGCGCGCTGCCGAAGGCGCAGCTCGTAATCCAGGTGCTGCCGGCACGGTTCAGACGCTGATGATCATTGCCTTGGCGCTGATCGAATCGCTGGTGCTTTTCGCATTGCTTATTGTTTTCGTCAAGCTCTAAACTGAAAGGCGATGACAGGAGCGCGGATGCTGGCCTGGATCAAGGCCGCGTCCGCGTTTGTCGCTGTTTGGGGAAAACGGCTTATGATCTTGGAAAGATGAACGCCTTCGGGGTATGTAAGTGATTGACGGATTGCGGTTTGAGGCAGATCTTAGCGGGGTGGAAGAAAAGACGGAACGAAATATGCAACCTTCCGGCGTAGGTATCGTTCTAACTAATGATGGCTGAACAGTTAACAGGTACGATCGTGGCCGACAAATACCGCCTTGATTCGCTGTTGCGGAGCGGCGAACTCGGCGATTTCTATCGAGCCCGCCACCTATTTATGGACAAGGCAGCGACTCTCAAAGTTCTGCCACGGTCGCTCGCGCTGGACGACGAGATCCGCGATCAGTTCTTTGCTGAGGCAAAGGCGGCCGGAACGCTTGAGGATCCGAACATCCTCGGAGTCTCCGACTTCGGTTCTGACAAGGACGGCACTTGTTTCATTGTTTACGAGGGTTCTGATGGCGAACCGCTTATTTATTCGGTGGGGGCAGGGGTGCAATTCCCGATCGAACGTGCCGCATCCATCGCCCGCCAGACCGCTTTTGCAATGGTGACCGCCCATGAGAACGGCTTTATTCATGGAAACCTGACGCCCGACAGCATATTGGTAGCAAATATTGAAGGCGGCCCGCAGGTGAAAGTGTTCGATTTTGAGATGGCTGACGTGGTTCGGGCGAGGCGATCTGACAATCGCGGTGCTGCAAGCGTGGCCTATTTGGCGCCTGAGTGCTTTTCGGGGCTTCGCATGATCGATGGGCGCTCAGATATTTACAGCCTGGGGATCATTCTTTACCAAATGCTTGCCGGTGAGGTGCCGTTCAAAGGCGAGACACCGACCGATGTAATGCTGAAGCATGCGGAAGAAGAACCCCCGCGGCTTTCCAACCTTCGGAAAGATGTTAGCGGACCCCTTGAGAATGTCATCCGAAAAGCTTTGGCCAAGGATCCAGAAGAGCGCTATCAATCATCAGCCGAATTCATCGATGATCTCGACAAAGCCATATTGGAAGGAACGAGAGCTTCTCGAAGTTTTTGGCGAACGGCCGCAGTTGCACTGTTCGGGATCATGGCGCTTGCCGGGGTGCTTATTTATACGACATCGAGCAAACAGACCATGCCTTTGACACAGCTGCAGCCGGATCTGAACGGGCTTCCGGTTCAGCCGTTGAGCCCGGCTACGGGCGCCGAAGAAAAATTGCTCGTTTCAATGCCGGGAGCTTTGCCCGGATCGATGACAGAAAGCGACATAATCGCACAGCCGCCGGCAACACTGCCCGGAGGAGACAATTATAATCCCTGGGCAACGGGTGTCCCTCCGCCGGGTGCTCCGCCCTCATATATCCCGCCCGGCGGACAGTATTATCAAATTGACCCGAGCACCGGGAGTCCGTTCATGCCCAACGAAGAGGGTGTGATCCTGATCCCTGTCCCGGTCAATTCGAACACGCAGCCACGGCCGTCGCCGACGCCGAGAAACCCGGCCGCGAACACGAATTCGCCATCGACTCCTCCTAGCGAGGCCGCGCCGCGTTCCGTTCAACCTGAACGACCGGATGCGAACCCCTCGGGTACGTCGAGACCGGAGACCGCATCGACGCCAAGACCTCCGGCGAACCGTCCGGGCTCGGAAGTTGGGCTATCAGGCAATTGAACCAGCGAGCACATCATAAACGGTCTTGACCGCAAGAATGCCCACAGCAGAAAGGAATATCCATTTTAGGACGGCATCGTTTGCCCGCGCGGCATAGTGCGCTCCAATGTACGCCCCGGCAAACATGGCGATCGCCAGCAGGGAGCCCAGCATCACGTCAACGATGCCCTGGATCAGGAAGACGATAGTGGCTACTAACGACGAGACCAAATTGATGACCTTAGTGGCCCCGACTGCTTCGCCAAAGGGCATAGCCGAGAATGCGACCAAGACCGCCGTCAAGATCGTCACATAACCCCCGCTGTAAAGGCCGCCGTAAACGGCCAACGCAAAAGCGAGCGCGACGGCGAGGCCGGGCCTCTTAAGTGGTAACTGCCTGCTGTCGGCGGGCTTATCTTGTCCAAATAGAATGAAAACGGCGACCAATATCATGGCCGCCGAAACGATCAACTTCAATGCTTCATTTGTGATCACCCCGACTAGTGCGGCGCCCAGGGCCGACCCAATAGCCGTTACTACTAAAAAGGGGGACAGACTTTTAAGGTTGATCCTTCCAGCACGAAAAAACGGGATTGACCCGCCCGCCGCCATGAAGGTAAGCCCGAACATGTTCGTTGCAACAGCAACCTTCTCATCAATACCGAGCTGGAACATCACCGGAACGGTGATGAGCGAATTACTTCCTGTCACCACGCCTACCGCGCTGGTGAGAAAAAATAATACGGCAAGAGCAATGAAAAGCCAGATGGTCAGATCGCTGATTCAGAGGCCCAGACATCCGTCCGGTTAGTTCGACGGTTTTGTTTGATCATCGGCCGATTCTCGCATCTGCTTTATCGCCTGGCGAAGCTGTTCCGCATCAGGTGCTGCGGGGGTTAGTCTTAAATATGTCTCAAGCTCCGCAGCCGCCCGCTTCTTGTCGCCTCGGGCACTATAGATGATCGCAAGCACCCTATGTGCCTCCTTCATTTGCTCTTTGCCCAGGCTGAGCGCCGAATTCAGCTCTTTTTCCGCATCGTCGAATAGACCAAGGTTTGCGAGAGCCTGGCCGAGGAAATATCTGCAAACGGCCGAGCCTTCATCGATCTTCTTGGCCTTTTTAAGTACGGGCACTGCCTCACCATAACGCTTTCGCATTACATTAAGGATGCCGCGATTCACCAGGGCTGCGAAAGATTCCGGATTCAGCTTAAGGGCGGACCCAAATGCTTCATCGGCATGGTCAAGTTCATTCAGCCTCATGTACTGAACACCCATTTCGTTGAATGCCTGCAAAAACCTCGGATACTCTCCTACCGCCAGCTTGAATTGTTCTATAGCGCCCGGGCGGTCGCCGGCATTGGCCTTTTCAACACCCGCTGAATAGTACTTGAGGGCTTCTTTTGGAACACCGGCAAATTCAGCGTTAACGACCGCAGGCTTTGCCTCCGTCGTGATCTTCGGCTTCAACCGAACGTTCACATTCATTACCGTGGATGGAGCACCGCGGAACTGTACTATATCGACGGCTTGAGAGAAATTCTCAAAGTCGTTTTCCTTTTCAACAACGACGGTGTATGAGCCGGGCGGCAGCCCATTAAAAGCGAACCTGCCATTTTCATTGGTGTAGGCCACGATCTGTCCGCGCATCTGGGTCATCAGGACCACTCGGATACGCCGATTTATAGCCTGGCCGTTCTCGCTGTGGACAAAGCCTTCGATGCGATTATTCCCACCGGTTGAGGTGGCCGAGCCTTCGCTAGAGATTATCGGCGGGCCCTGAGCGGCCGTGCTTATGGAATAGGCCGAAGCCGCAAGAACGATGAAGAGAAGGCTGCAGAGTTTGGCTCCTTTAGTGTAGAACATAGATCTTACCTCCGATCCAATGCATTAGTTCCTCAAGTGGCCATCCGCCCTGCAAGACGAAAAGAAGCGTTCGTCGCTTGCTGAAGGCCATTGATGCTCTCCAGGGGGCGCCATGGAACTTTACTTTTCATTGATCAGTTTTGGTCGAAAACGATTATATCCCTTTCGTCCACTTTGGCAACAGTTTTTGACAGATATTGCTGCCAGTTAATAGCAGTCAACGAAAAAGGCGTCACCGGTTTTCCGGCGACGCCAAGATTGAACATTTAACAACAAGCTTAGGTCAAGCCCAACAGGACTAGAACCTGACACTTCCAGTGAAGTGAACGATACGGTTGCCGCCGCCTTGGGCACTGATCAGACCAAAGCTGGTCGAATCGAACACCTGGCTGCCGGCAGCAAAGTTCGTATGGTTAAGGATGTTGATGAACGTCGTCTTGAGTTCAAGCCGGACCCTTTCATTGACCGGCACCCTCTTGACGAGGCTCATGTCCACATTGAAGTACTGCGGGCCGTTGATAGAGTTCAGCGGGAAGTTGCCGAATGTGCCCGGCTCCGGAACACCCAGGATACCCGGTTTTAACGTCGAGCTTACATAGCGGCCCGTCGTCGGGTTGACCGTGATGTTCAACATCTCCGGATTAAAGAAGTAAATTCCTTCCGGCCTTCTGTAAACACCTACGTTCCTCCGGAACTCCTCAAAAGGAATGAGAAGCTGGGCAGGATTTATTCCCGGATTGAACTGGTTGAAGGTTGTCCGGTTCGAAACGAACGAGATCGGAGGCCTTGTTGACCAGGTTACGATGGCACCGACAGTCCAGCCGCCGACAAGCCTATCGACCAATCCGTTGGCATTGCTCAGCCACTGGCGGCCTCGGCCAAACGGCAGGTCATAGATAGTGTTTCCTACTACCCTGTGCGTCTGGTCAAAGTTTGCCCGCCTCCAGTCAAGACGTTTGTTGCGGAGCGTTCGGAAGCTTACGAGGTCGCTCTGGTTATTACCCTGAGCGTCTGCAGCATCCGTCAACGCCTTGCTGAACGTGTAGTCGAGCTGGAACTGAAGGCCGTTCGAAAGCCTGCGGCGGATCTCAGCCTGGAGGGCGTGGTAATTCGAAGCCGAGTCGTTCGTCAACAGACGTGCAAACAGAGCATTCGGATTTGCTACCCAGAAATTTGCCGGGAAACCGTTCGCCGGATTCTCACGGTTGGCCCTGTAAGTGGTGCTGAAGGCCAGTGTGTTCGCCATCGTACCAATGTTATTCGCCTGCAGGTTCGAGATGAAGCCCGTGCTGGAGAATCCATTGGCGAGGGCGATCCCTGAGAACAGCCTCGAAAGGATTGGCAGCGGTACGCAGGCCGCGCAGGCCGGCAAACCTGCCGTTCCATCCGGAGCAAAGCTCGAACCGCCGCGGGCGGCCAGGTTAGCCTTTGCCCGATTGAATTCCTGAAGGAATCCATTCTCGAAGATGTTGACCTCGTTAAAGTCGTTCGCACGCCATACCTTCACAGCACGGTTACCGACATAACGGATCTCGAAAGCTGTGTTCGGGAAGATCTCACGCTCAAATCCGAATGACCACTGCTGTGCGTACGGAACCTTGAGATCGGGATCGATACCCCACAGACCGTTGTTCGGGTTGATAAGGGCGTTCGCCCGGTCGGTTATCGGCATGGTGAAGGTCGGGATCGTCAGCGGTACCCCAGCCGCCGTCAGAACACCGGTCGGTGTAGTATTGGCAGTGGTCTGGATGAGGCCAGGGTTCGTCGTTCCGACGCCCATCGCATTGCTGATGACGGTGAAGCCGTCACGCAGATAGCTGATGGAAAATCCGGTCCGGATCGAACTCTTTCCAGGCGAGCCAAACAATGCACGTCCGAATCCGCCGTCAAAGCTCGGCGACCATGCCAAGCCGACGAAAGGAGCAAAGTTGTTCCAGTCATCGTTATAAAGTGCCTTGCCTGTATCGCCGCTAACGAAGTTGAGCGTGGCAACGGGTGCAGGGGCACCGATCGCCGCATTCGGATTAAAAAGATTCCCAAATCCTGAAACCCCGAAGATATCACGCGGGTTCGGCTGGATCGCGAGGCCGTTTGGAATGGTCGGCACACCTTCCCACTCCCAGCGTACGCCAAAGTTCACGGAGAGGTTCGTCCTCATTCTCCACTGGTCCTGAACATAGAGGGCCAGATCCTGCTGACGAAAGACCCTCTCTCGCGTCGCGCCCGGAACAAAACCCGAGGTTGGGCTCGAAACATTAAGCGTTCGCTGCGAAGAGCCGAGAAGGCCCACGATATTTACGTAAACGCTGGTTGCAGCGTTGAGGTTTGCCTGCGTTCCGAACGGAAGTTCGGAAAGAAGGATGCCGCTTGGGTTGGCAGTGTTCGTACCAAGCGAGATCGTCTGATTGATCCCCGCATCGTTGAAGGTGTAGGCGAAGATCTTCTGATAATCGGCACCAAACCTGATCAGGTGCTTACCCTTTGCCCAGGAGACGTCGTTCTTATACTGATCCACCATCGTATTGCGGCCCTGTGACAAGAAGCCGCCTCCCGCATAAAGGGTCGTTATGCCGGAGAAGAAGACAAAAGGTTCGGTCGGGTTCTGATCCAGCAGGAATCCGACGGGGGCCCACTGCCGGCCATAACGGAACACGTTGGTCCAGTTACCCATGTTCGAAACAAGAGCGCCGGTCAGAAGATATCGCTTTGATTCTTGGAAAGCGTTGACGCCGCCCGGGAAAGTAGCTTCAAGCCCGTTGAATGTATCGGGTTTGAGCAGGAACTTTGCACGGTTGAACACGAATTCAAACTTGTGCGAGCCAGCAGCGCTGTCCTTCACGATCTGGTGATCATAACGGGCAACATATTTGTCGTTCTGGTCGTTGCCGCTCACGTTATAACGGAAGCCGGCGGTGTTGAAGCCATCCCCTACGAGCGTATTGTTCGGGGCAGGCGTTTGGGCGATCAGGGCCGTCATTATCGGATTAAGAACTCCGACGTTTCCTACCTGAAGTAGGTTGACGGTCTGAAGCTGTCCATTCGTTCCAGTGTAGCGGAATATGCCCTGACGAGCCTCAGGGGTGAGGACGGTCCTGTTACGGGTGGCCTGGAAATTCTCGCGGAATCCTTCATAGGAGAAGAAGAAGAAAGCTTTATCGCGTCCATTCCAGAACGGCTTGGAACCTTCGCCAAAGCCGAGGAAGTAAACCGGGCCGCCGATATCGAAGCCGTAGAAATGCTGCCTCTGCCTCGGGCGGATAGTACCCACCTGATTGTTGAAAAATGTATTCGCGTTGAACGCATCGTTCCTGTGCAGGTAGAAAAGGCCGCCAGAAAATCTGTTCGAACCACCGCGAGTGACCATGTTCACCTGCGCCACACCCCGTCCGGCTTCGGAGCCGGTGGTGTTGGTCGTGATGCTGAATTCGGCGGTCGAATTAAGCGACGGAGCGCTGATCGCAAAGAACGAACTCGTTTTCACGAAATTGTCCATCGCGTTGATGCCGTCCTGCGTAACGTTGGTCGCCGTTTGGCGAAGTCCTCCTACCGATGAACCACGTGTATCGGCACCCACCACAGCGATACCGGCCTGAAGAGCGGCCAGGTCGAGCGGGTTACGGGTCGGAAGCGGAAGGTCAACAACCTGCCGAGTATTGATCACGTTTGTTAGGGTCGGCGAAGTCGTGTTAATTGTTTCCTGGGCCGCGGTCACCGTAACCGTCTCGCCCTCGAGTCCGACTTCGAGCGTTATGTTTACGCCCGCATTCGTAGCAACGGAAACGTTGATGTTTGGAGCAACGGACTTTTTAAAGCCCGAATTCTCCACCTCTACGGTATACACGCCAGGCTGCAACGCTTCGAAACTGAACGTTCCCTGAGCGCCGGTGGTTGTGGTCCGCTCGACGCCAGTGGCGTTGTTCCTGGCAGTCACAGTTGCCCCGCCCACTAACGCACCGTTTGGATCGGTGACGGTACCGGACATGGACCCTGTCGTTTGGGCTTGTACAGTTAATGAGCTGAGTCCGCCCAAAAACAATAATACAAAGCCTAGAACAAGCTTTTTCATATTGGTCCTCCAAGTTAATAAATTCACTAGATTAAGTGCGTTGTGCATCACGAATGAACGAGCTTTTTCGGGTTTTGCCGTTCCTGAGAAGGCCGCAGGCCGATGGATCATGATGGGGTTCGATACGCGATCGATTCCCTGCGTAGCTCAGTTTCTATTACAAATAAAGGGTTAGACACGAATGTCTGCAAAGGAAGGATGCAATCCAAGTGCCACTAAGTGTTGATTTTCGGACTAGTTGCCGTAAAAGTAAGTGTCTGAAAGGCGAAATGGTCGTCGAAATATTAGATACAACCTAAACCCGGACCGAAAATGCTCGCTTTTGTTCGATTTTTTGATTTTAGTTCAATATTTTGGATAAACTTGCCTGAGTCAAGACCCTTAGTCTCTTGGGTGGATGTTGTAAGACTTTATCTTTGAGTTCAGTGTGGTCGCATTCAGGCCAAGCAGACGGGCTGCTCTGGATTGATGGCCTCCCGTTTGGTCAAGGGCCCGCCGGATCAGGTCGATCTCAAACCGCTTGACCTCGTCATAGAAATTCACGCCTTTTGCGATGTCGATCTCATTCGAAACCCCTTCGGTTCTTTTGATCATTTCCATAGCCCGGTCCGGGTCGCGAACCTCCGGCCTTAGACACTCAACGGTAAGTTCATCTGATGACGCGATTACGACAGCGCGCTCGATAATATTCTCAAGTTCACGGACATTCCCCGGATAGTAGTAGTTTTCAAGCAGCGAAAGAACCTCCGGCGAGATCTGTTCTGAGATCGACCTCCCGTTCTCAGCATTGTACTTTCGAATGAAATGTTTTGTAAGCGGAAGTATGTCCTCGGCCCGTTGGCGAAGCGGAGGAAGTTCGATGGGGACGACAGACAGTCGGTAATACAGGTCCTCGCGAAATGTGCCTGATTTGACCGCCTCTTTCAGATCGACATTGGTAGCGGCGATTATTCGAACATCAACCTTCACTGGTGTCGTTTCACCCAAGGGCGTAAATTCACGCTCCTGAATTACCCGCAGCAGCCTAACCTGGGTCTCCGGCCTTAGGTCGCCGATCTCGTCCAAAAAGATCGACCCAGTATCTGCCACCTCAAAAAGGCCCTTTTTGGCCGCAACAGCACCGGTAAACGCTCCTTTGGTATGGCCGAAAAGCTCTGATTCCAACAATTCCGAGGGAATGTTTGAACAATTCACGGCAACAAATGGCTGGTCGGCCCTTGGGCTGGCTTCGTGTATCGCACGAGCGATCATTTCCTTGCCCGTTCCGCTTTCGCCAGTTATCAGCACAGTTGAACGTGCCGGTGCCACGCGATCTACCAATCGGAATACTTCCTCCATCCTTTCCGATCTTCCTACGATCGCATCACGGCTAACTGAACGGGTAAGTACTTGCCGGAGGGACTGTCGCTCCTCTTCCTTCTTACGTTTTCTGATGCCTTTTGCTACGAAGGCGAGGATCTGCTCATTTTGGAAAGGCTTTCGAATAACGCCTGTCGCCCCTTTCTCCCACGCTGAAATAGCGGTATCGAAGGTGGCAAAAGCAGTTATCATCAGGACAACGGCCTCCGGATCAAGTTTTATGAGTTCGGTAAGCGCGGTTATCCCGCCCATTCCCGGCATCGAAACGTCCATTAGGACCAGGTCGAAGGGTTTCTGTGAATATAGATCTACCGCCTCTTCACCTGTTTTTGCGAGTTCAACGCGGTAACCGGCAGAGGAAAGAAGCGTTTCGAGCACTTCACGCATTATTTCCTCATCGTCGCAGATGAGAACCGATCCCTTCTTAGCCATAATCATCGCTACGACGGTTTTTGCCGTCTAGCAGAACAACGAGTATAAGATGCACCAAGCAGAATTGAAAAGTATGGCCGCTCCAGGATGAGCTAACCAGGCATAAGCTCTATATTGCCTGAAACAACTTCGCTATGTCAGAACCTTTTATGCGGTCGAGCGTATGGATATAATTGACCGAAGCAGTCAGTAGGGCTGCAGTTGAACGAAAATGGCTACATCGAAAACCACAAAATTCCTGATCCTGGGCGGCGCGATCACGCTGATCCTTTTTCTAGTTGCGGTCATTGGCATTGCTCTTTTAGTTACCTCGATCGGCCGTCCGAGCGTTGATCAAAACTCCGTTCTGGTCCTGAGCGTATCGGGTTCTTTGCCCGACTATACTCCCGACGATCCGGTTGCTAAAGCGATAGGGTTATCTCAGCCCCAGTCATTTACCAGTCTGCTGACCCAACTCAGAAAGGCGAAGGTGGACAGTCGCATCAGCGGCGTGCTCCTCGAGATAAATTTTCCTGCGATAGGGTGGGGTAAGGCTGACGAACTTCGCGACGCGATCGCTGATTTTCGCACATCGGGCAAACCGGCCTATGCCTACATGGAACTCGGCACGAACAAGGAATTTTATATCGCGACCGCTGCCGAGAAGATATATTTGCCCCCCTCTGGCGATCTATACATCAACGGACTAGCTGCCGAGGCAATGTTTTTCAAAGGGTCGCTGGACAAATTGGGGATCGAGACCGAGGTGATACAGATCGGGCCCAAATATAAGAATGCCCCGGACCAATATACCCGAAAAGAAATGGGCGAGGGCCAACGTGAAGTTTTCGACGATATTCTCGATGAATACTTTGGTCGCCTAACCAATGCAGTTGCTGAGAGCCGCGGCAAAACAGCCGAAGATGTGCGCAAGTTGATCGATTCAGCCCCTTACAACGCTCGCGAAGCAGCCGAACTTGGCCTTATAGACGGCGCTCTTTATCGTGAGCAGGTCTATCACGAGCTTAAGGAAAAGCTAGGATATAGAGAAAACGAGAACCTCAGGACGGTCCGTTCGGGCAAATATAAGGAGATCCCTTCGGATTCGCTTGGGCTGAACACGGGCGAAAGAGTTGCGGTAATTTTTGCAACGGGACCGATCATGTCAGGACGCTCCAATGATGGAACTTTCGGAGCGGAAAGCGTTGGTTCGGACACGATAGTGCAGGCAGTGAATGATGCGGCCGCCGACACAAGCGTGAAGGCGATAATTCTGCGGGTAGATTCACCCGGAGGTTCTGCTCTTGCATCCGATCTTATGTGGTTCGCCATCGAGAATGCGAAGGCTAAGAAACCGGTCGTTGTCTCAATGGGAGATGTTGCCGCTTCAGGAGGTTACTATATATCTACAAACGCGAATAAGATCGTTGCCCAACCTTCTACGCTGACCGGATCTATCGGAGTTTTCATGGGTAAACCGATCTTCAGAGGGTTCTACGATTGGCTGGGAATAACCAACGAGTATGTACTCCGTGGAAAGAACGCCGGCATATTTCGTTTGACTGAAAAATGGACACCTGATGAGCGGGCCAAAATGGAAGCACAGACCAATAGTATCTACTATGACAACTTTATCCCAAAGGTGTCGACAGGACGAAATATCACCCCTGAGCGCGCGAACGAACTAGGTCAGGGCCGAGTTTGGACCGGCAGCCAGGCAAGATCCAACGGACTGGTTGACGAGTTTGGAGGTCTTGAGAAGGCGATACAGATCGCAAAAGAACTTGCAAATCTTCCTGCAGACAAGGACGTCCGCAGAGTTGTCTTTCCGCAGCCGCGGCCTTTTCTCGAAACGATCCTGGCAAGTGACGATTCAGCCGAGGTCACCGCGGAACGCAAGGCGCAAAAGGCACTTGCGGATGCCCTTCCAGAGGATGCGCGGCGGGCCTTGCGCTTTGCTGCCCTTTTTGATCAGGCAAAACAAGGCCAGGCCTTAATGATGCTGCCTTTCGAATTGCGGATAAAATAGGACTCTGGCACCGTTCGAGATACGATCATCGGGGGTGTTGCCTATACCATTGGACCTCGGTCGACTGTAGCGAGAGTTGCAGTTTCCGGCTGTTATTTGGACCCGAGCCTCTTACGGAAATAAAGAGTGACGATTGAGGCCCGTATGTGATAGTTTATATACGTTGAACATGTTTGTTCGGTGTCGTGTATGACCAAAGTCGCTGAAAGGCCCGGCGTCCCGGTTTCGGAAGTTTCGATCGAATCCGTTCTCCTCGATGCGGACCTTTTCATCAAATACAGCTCACCGGAGAAGGCTCACCGTTTGTTGCGCGAAGCGATCGATCGAAGCCCGCGATCGATACCGCTTCGCGAAAAAATGCGGGATATTTGTATCAAGCAGAAGAACCTGACCGAGGCTGCAAAGCAATGTCTTGCGTTGGTCAGCCTATACATCGCTCGCGAAGACTTCGATCTTGCCTACGACCGTTTGCAGGAAGCAAAACTGCTCGACCCGAGGATTTCAGTCGCTCCCGGCCTTGAAGCGATCCGTCGGGCAAGGCGTCCTGAATTCGCGGTGAACCGAGACCGCACGCCCCAGAACGTAAGAACAGACGTAACATTTGCCGGCAACCTCGCCTATGTGAGCATTTTTGACGCCGTTCAGGTGATCGAGAGTGCAAAGATGACCGGGCTGCTTGTCATCAAATCTGAACGGCACCTCGCGAGCGTATCTTTCAATGAAGGGAAGATCGTCGATGCAGAATGCAATGGCCATAACGGTGTATCGGCCTTCCGCGAAATAATTGAGATCAGCGGCGGTACTTTCGAGTTCAGTACAAGTGAGAACGAGTTTCCCGTGGTGATAAGTATCACCAGCAACACGAACTTTTTGCTTGATGTACTGACGGAGCTCGATAATGAGCGCGCGGAAAAGCAGGGCCTGCGTGACATGAGCCGGGAAGCGATTTGATACACAAAGATTTCCTGAACATTCTCTTGTTCTTGAATAAGCCGATCTACAAGGGGGAAGTCTAACGGCATGGCATGTTTCCTGTTTCGGGCCACAAACAGGGTTGACTTAGCATCACCATTACCCCAAAATGTAGTGTCCTGTCAGAATGGCGGCACTATAGAATGTTCAAGCTCCAACGCCTCGAAATAACCGGCTTTAAATCCTTCGCCGATCATACCGAGATCATTTTCACCGGAAATGGGATCACCGCCGTGGTCGGGCCAAACGGATGTGGAAAGTCCAACGTGTCGGACTGCATTTCCTGGGTCCTTGGAGAGCAGCGTGCAAAGTCTCTGCGCGGCGGCGAGATGAAAGACGTGATCTTTCAGGGTTCGAGGAACCGAAAACCCGCCGGCATGGCCGAGGTCGTGCTTCACCTTGTTAAGGATGGCGAAGCCGGAGGAATCGATGACGAGGAACTTTTTGACATCGACGAAGCTCTAGGCGAAATAGATGAACGCGCGGTTCACGTTGATGCGCTGGAACCAGAAGTTGCTGTGGAACAGGTCACAGCGTTGCAGCCGCAGCCCTTCGAGAATGGAAATGGCGGCCGAGGCGATTTTGAGGAAGGAGATGAGGTCGTCATGGCCGCACAGGTCGGTTCGGCACAAATTGTGCAGCGTTCCGTGCGGACAAAGCGACATTGGCGACCTCGATCGGTCGCACTCGAGTTTGCCCCGGGGGAGGCGGTCTCGGTCGCAAGAAGGCTTTATCTATCAGGTGAGAGCGAATATCAGCTAAACGGGAAGCCGTGCAGGCTTCGCGACATTCAGGACCTATTCGCCGGGACCGGCCTTTCCGGTGCACATTACGCGATCGTTGAGCAAGGCCGGATCGGCCAGGTCATATCGGCAAAGCCCTCGGATCGCAGGGTGCTGATCGAAGAGGCAGCCGGTATATCAAAATTCCGTACGAGACAGCGTGCGGCCGAGGCGCGTCTTGAATCAGCCAAATCAAACCTCTCCCGCATCTCTGACATTGTTACTGAGATCGATAAGCAAGCGAATTCGCTTCGCCGGCAGGCTGCAAAGACGCGACGATTCGTCGCGCTCCAAGAGGAATTCCGCAGCCGGCTGCTTGAACTATATGCTGCGGAAGGCAAGCGTCTTTCTACTACGATCGATCAACTCGGAGACGAACTCGGAAAGGCAGAAAAGTTTGAGCAAGAGCTCACGATCCAGGTGAGCGAGCATGAGGCCATGTTTCGCGAAGCAACCGAAAGGGCCCGATCTTCTGAGGACGAATTGGCCCGCGTGCGGAATGAGCTTGCGGAGAATGCACTGGAACGCGACCGTGCCGAGCGCGAACACAGATATCAGTCGGAACAGGTTGTTGCATTTGGGAACCGGCTGGAAACGCTTAGGAACGATAGGGTCATTGTGGGTCAGCGGATAAAGACCGCTGAAGCAGAAATAGATCGCCTTCGCAAAGACGAGGAACGAGAGACCGCAGAAGCAGATGCGGCCCGATCGCTTCTCGTGGAAGCCGAGAAGGTCTGGGGTGAAAGGCTCAGCGTCGTCAGTGAGATCGAACAGGAACTGGACAAGCTTCGTACCTCACTTGTTCGTCATTCGGCTGCGATCGAGCGCTTTAACGAGATACATCGCCAGCTGTCCCTGAACAAAGACAGGGCAAACGAAAGGACGAATGGGTTGAAGAAGGAGCTGGAGCGAGCAGAACGCCTGCTCCTTGAACAGCGCGCGGAATTGGAAAAGGTCTCGAATGAGATCAGGGCAGAACGGTCAAAGCTTGAAGATCTTATCAAAGAGAGGTCCGAGGTTCTCGCGGCGTCGGAAGAGGCACGGAGGGAACTTGCGGACGCAGAAAGTTTGCTAAGAAAGATCGAAAATGAAGCGTCTTCGGCAAGGCATCGACTCGATGCCCTCCGGGATCTTGATGAGAACCGCGCGGCCTATCTTCCGCAGATACAGAGGTTATTTGCCGAGAGGGACACGATCGGTGCCCGGATCGACGGTGTTGTAGCCGACCGGCTCAATGTCGGCGAAAGAGCGGAAAGAGCTATTGAGTCTTTGCTTGGCCCTATCCTCCAGGCAGTTCTGGTGCCGACATATGAAGATGCAGTGCGCGTCGGTGAGTGGGCAGCTGAGACCGGCGCTGGAAGGATAATCACCCTGGTTGTTGATGGATCCACGGCCCACGAAGTTGATATTCCATCAGGAACTGATACCAAGATCATTGCAGAATTCCTCGGTGCTTCGGACGATCTTCGTTCAGCGTTATTCGAAGTGCTGCCAAAGGAAATGTCTGCTGTACTGGTCGACGACGTCCGCTCGGCTCTTGCATCCGCAGGGGAGCTGATCCTGGATGCTGAAGGACGAATGGTCATCGGGAAAAGGCTCTTTGTCGCTGGCTCTGCAACCGCTGGCGAAAGTAATGGCTCGCTTTTGGCGTTCAAACGCGAGTTGGCAACCCTCTCCGAAAGAGTTGTCGGACTAGATGCAAATATTGCCGAGGCCAGAGAGAAAGCTCAGTTGCGTCGATCTGCTTTTGCGTCGCAAGAGGAGAGATTGGTCGATCTGCAGTCACTGATCATAAAGGTCGAGCGCGGACTCGTCGGGTTGGAACTGAACGAAAAGGCGTGCTGTCAGGAGCTTGAGCGGGCCGAGAGGCACAAGAATGTAATAGTGGCGGAGCTTGGTGACCTTGAAAAGGAAAAAGAACAGATCGAGACGCGGCTCATGGAAGCCTTTGCGGACGAACAGGCGGCGGAATCCAACAGGAAGGCGGCTGCCGAGGAAATAGAACGGCTCGCTGGAGAACTTAGTTTGGCGAGGTCGGCCGCCGATGCTGAATTTGCGGCCGTAAATCAGAAGCGAACGACGGCAGCGACATCTGGAGAGCGTCGGCGTTCGGTTCAGTTCGCCCTGAAGCGCCTGGAGAACGAAAAGGCGGAGCTCGAATCCCGATCCAGCCTCCAGCAGCTTGAGATCACGGAAACCGAAGAAAAGATACGGCGTCTCCGTTCAACAATAGCAGCTCTTGCTGAGCGTATTGCTTCATCCGAGGATGAGATAGGACGCGAACAGAACCTTGTAGCTGACGCGCTTGCGAAACTTGAGGCGGCACGGAAACAAGCTGATAAAGCGAGCGAGGAGCTGGCTGATATAAACCGGCGGGCGGCTGATGCTATCAATGCCAGAAGTGCGATAGAGGTTAGCCAGGCAGCCGCGGTAACCGAACTAAAGAATTTGAACGATCGATGCCTGCAGGAACTAGCGCGTTCGCTGACAGACCTTGTTAACGCTGTTGAGATCGACAAAGAGTTTGATCTGCTCGCTTCGCGAATGATGGTAGATGATATGCGCCGTCGCTTGGAGGGGTACGGTGCGATCAATATGCTGGCGGTCGAAGAGTTGGCAGAGGCCGAGGAACGACTCGACTTTCTGACGGCACAGCGCCAGGACATAATTGACAGCATCGCGTCGGCCGAGGAAGCGCTCAGGGAGATCAAGGTGCGTTCCCGGGAACGCTTCAGGCAAGCTTTCGAGGCCATAAACAAGAATTTCGCTGAATACTTTTCTGAGCTATTCGGCGGTGGCCGCGGCGAGATGTCGCTGCTTGAAGCAGACGACATCCTGGAAGCGGGCATTGAGATCGTTGCTCAACCACCCGGCAAGCGGCTACAGAATATTCTGCTGCTTTCAGGCGGCGAAAAAGCCATGACGGCCATTGCTCTGGTACTGGCGATCTTCAAGTACCGTCCTTCGCCATTTTGCCTCCTCGATGAGGTTGATGCTCCTTTGGACGATGCAAACGTCGGCCGGTTCGTCTCAAGGATCTCGGAAATGGCGGAAAAAACGCAATTTATCGTGATCACGCACAATAAACGAACCATGGAAGCTGCGCGTGCACTTTATGGTGTGACCATGGAAGAGGCCGGGGTTTCAAAGGTGGTATCGGTTAAATTTGAGTAGTATCACACCGAAAAGAACCTGAATCGAACCTTCCTGAAGAATTGCACATCTTATCCACCTGTATCATTCTGTTGTTCTCTCCTCCAAGAAACAGACGAGATGAAGACAAGATCCTCCAAACTTCCGTTCTTATTTGCGGTGGCTATCTTGATTTTGAGTGGGTTCGAGCTTAACGGGCAGACCCGAAAGAACCGCGCCACTGTCAAACCGGCAACAAAAGCCGCAACGGTCGAGTCCGAAAAAGAGGATCCTCCGGCGTCCATTCCCTCGACGGCGCCGGCAAAAAGGAACGAACGCCGAGATGCCGCTGGAGTTGAGGATCAAAAGCCTACGGCCGGATCAACATCGCAGGCCTCGACCGCACAATTCCGATATGAATTCTCGCAGCCGGAATTCGTCGTTTCCAAGATAGTGATAGAACATAACGAAAGTGGATCGGGTACGATATCGTTTTTGCGTCAGAACAATAGCGAGACTATCTCCGACCCGATCATTGTGTCGCGGGCCGCCCTCGAGAGGATCAACCGTGCGGTCGCGGCGTTAAATTTCTTGGATTCAAGGGAAGACTACCAGTACCCCAAAGACTTTTCACATCTGGGCACAATTAGGTTTAGTTACTCAAGACACGGTCGATCGCGTGAGGTGTCTATTAACTGGACGGAGAATAAAGAAATGAAGGCAATACTGAACGAGTACCGAAAGCTCGGTCATCAGTTCATCTGGATCTTCGACATCTCCCTTTCACGCGAGAACCAACCTTTAGAGTCCCCTAAGCTGCTGAGGTCTCTTGATTCGATGATGGCGCGCAATGATATTTCTGACCCACAGCAGCTTGAACCGTTACTGATCGAGCTTTCGAATGATGAACGCATTCCCTTGATCGCCAGAAATCACGCGGCAAGGTTGGTAAAGCAAATAGAAAAACTTAAACTTAAAGCCTCAAGATAGAAGACCGGCATCGTTGATCAGCGAGGCAATATCCTGCCGTCTGTCTCAAAACGCGGCGAGGTGTCCGGGAAATCCGCTGCGGACAAGGCCTTTACCTTTTTAAGTGCGGCTCCGTCCGGATCAAGTACCGGGATCCCGCGACCCTCCTGTCGGCCAGAATTTATTCTTCCTTCAATGAATCTCCCGTCCGCCCCCAACTTAACCTCAAGAAGCATCGTCAAAGCCGTTTCGGCTTCAAGCCTGAACCAGCCGTAGGTAGCAAAGTTTCCGAGAGAATACGCGATCAACCTGTCTTTATAAAGCTCCAGCCCGCGAAGCACGTGTGGGCCATGGCCAAGCACAAGGTCCGCCCCGGCGTCTATCACAGTTCTGGAGAACAGCGGAAGATTACCCCGACGTTCACCGGCATAGATCTCAGTAGCACGCGGTACGTTTTGATGATCGGTCCCCTCGGCACCGCCGTGAAACGAAACGATAACTATGTCCGAATCGCGAGCCGCCCTGGAAACCAGCATCCGGGCCGCATCAAGATCGTTCACATTCGGCACAACGGCGTTGTGGGCAAAAGCGACGACCGCTACCCTAAATCCCTTCACATCAATAAATACCGTTGAGAACTTTTCTTTGTCGCTTCCGGCATGCTTGATGCCGAGGGCATCCAGTGTCTGCCTAGTACTTAGGCTGCCCGCCGCGCCGAAATCCAAAGCGTGATTGTTGGCAAGGCTCAAAACATCGAATCCTGCATCCTTTAGATATTTGCCGTACCGCGTTGGCATCCGGAAAGCAAAGCAGCGGATCGGTTGGCCGGGACGAGGCGGCCGGCATTTCGTTGAGGTGCCTCCGTCCACCATCGGCCCTTCCAGATTTCCAAAGGCAATATCAGCCGCAGATATCAACGGAGTGAATTCTTTTAGTAGGTCAGCTCCATCATTCGGGGGCATCCGGGTATCATTTGGGTACGGCGAGCCCAGCATAATGTCACCGACAGCGGCAACCGTGATGAATTCGGTCAGCGGGGTTGTTGGTTCGTCCGGTGCCTTTTCGACGAAACGGGACTCGGGTAGTGCTGTCTGTCCGACACAGGACGATAGCAAACCCGCAACCGCCAGCAGCAATACGGAGATCGATCTTGAAGCAATGTACATCGGCGTATCGAGGTTTCTGATACCTCAAAGAAAATTGATGCGATCTCGGCCGGGTCGTTTGCCAGAATATCTGAACTTCACACGGCAACGGTCGGAACATCTGTACATCCAAAATCGAGGCAGTCGTTCAAAGGATCATGCACTCGCAGGGGCCAGCTTTTCTGAGACCTCAGGTTCACTGGCCGGTGCAATTTCACCCGTATCTACGATCATTGCGTCGTCAACGACCTTTTTCTGCTCCAGTTCGTGAATTGCGTACGAACCCGTGGCCGGCGAGGCGGAGGCCGGGCGTCCGACATAGCGCAATTCGATAGTTTCTGGAACCAAGTTTGTCAGCCGCGGCCTCACAAAAGTCCAACCTCCCATGTTTCGTGGCTCCTCTTGGGTCCAAAACAGCTGGTCGGCATTAGGGTAAGATGCGATCAACTCGCGGATGGCAGTTGATGGGAACGGGTAAAACTGCTCCAACCTTACGATCGCTACCCGTTCGTCCTTCGATTCCTCGCGGGATGCATCAAGATCGTAAAAGACTTTTCCACTGCAAAGAACGATCCGTTTAACGGATTGCCGGTCATTGACTTTCGTATCGTCGATGATCGGGGCGAATCCGCCATTCGTCAACTCTTGTAGTGTGGAGCTTGCCGCCGGAAGCCGCAAGAGGCTCTTCGGGGTCATTACGATCAGTGGGCGGACCACTTCCTGCTTCACCTGCCGCCGAAGCAGATGGAAATACTGAGCCGGCGTGGTCGGGTTGCAGACCTGAAGATTGTTCTCAGCGCATAGCTGCAGGAATCGTTCCAGCCGTGCCGAAGAATGTTCGGGGCCCTGTCCTTCGTACCCATGTGGCAGCAGCAGAACGAGCCGGCATTTCTGGTCCCACTTGTCTTCCGATGCCGCGATATACTGGTCAATTATCACCTGCGCCCCATTCGCAAAGTCTCCGAATTGGGCTTCCCACATCACAAGGTCGTTCGGACAAACGACCGAATAACCATACTCAAAACCAAGAACGCCGGCTTCCGACAAACTGCTGTCAAAAACGTAGAACCGCGCCTTAGCATTCTTTTCACTTTTCAGCTCAGTTAGCGGTGACCATCTCTCCCCCGTAAGCGTGTCATACATCGAGGCATGTCTCTGCGAAAAGGTCCCCCGGCCCGAATCCTGTCCGCTAAGCCGGACAGGAAAACCTTCCAGAACAAGGGAGCCGATCGCCATTGCTTCGGCAAATCCCCAATCCATAGGAACTTCTCCAGCCCCCATCTTGGCCCTTCGGGCAAGCTGGCCGACCATTTTCGGATTGATGTTGAAGCCTTCAGGCACGAGCGAAATCTTTTCTGAAGCAATCTTAAGAAGATCAGCGGAAGCCCCTGTCTGGAGAACATGTGAGCCGTCATCCTCTACTGGATGGGGGGCAAGTTCGAGCTTACCTGTCTTTTCAGACGCGATCTGTTTCGCCCTATCTAGTATTCCCTCGTATTTTTCGACGACCTTTCGCGTCATTTCTGCAAGGCTACCTTCGGAGATCACCCCTTCACGCATCAATTGCTCGGCATAAAGGTGCCTTGAACCGGGATGGGCCTTAACTCTGGCATACATTACAGGCTGGGTATAGCTTGGCTCGTCACCCTCGTTATGTCCCAGCCGCCTGAAGCCTACAAGGTCGAGTACTACGTCTTTATCGAAGCGCGTTCGATAGTCAAGAGCGATCTGTATCACGCGATAGGCCGCTTCGGGGTCGTCGCCGTTAATATGGAAGATCGGCGTTTGCGTGATCTGAGCGGCATCTGTCGAATAAATCGAACTGCGAGCCGATTCCTTCCCGGTCGTAAAACCGATCTGGTTATTGATAACGATATGTATGGTGCCGCCAGTTCGATAGCCGGGAAGATTCGCGAGTTGAAGGGTCTCCATCACAATACCCTGTCCAGCGAAAGCGGCATCGCCATGCAGAAGGACCGGCATGACCAAATTAATGACCTCATCTCTGGACATCTGCTCGCCATTCCGCAGATCGTCCTGTTTACCTCGGGCCATCCCCTCAACGACGGGATTTACGAATTCGAGATGGCTGGGGTTACAAGAAAGTTCGATCCGGATCTCATGGCCGGACCTTGTGGTTCTGGTATCTACAGCCCCCTGGTGATATTTGACGTCCCCTTCGTCTGCCGGAAACGACGGATGGGCGGTTCCCTCAAAGACCGTAAAGATGCGTTCGGCCATTTCCCCTTTTTCAGGGTCGCCGACTATGTTCGAAAGAACATTTAGGCGCCCTCGATGGGCCATTCCCATATAAATATCTCGAACGCCTCGCTCGGCAGCACCTTCCACCAACTGGTCAAGCATTGGGATAACGGTTTCGCAGCCTTCAAGCGAAAAGCGCTTTTGGCCCAAATATTTCTTGTGCAGAAATTGCTCGAACTGCTCCGCCTCGATCAGTTTTTGCAGCAGAGCGACCTTAGTTTCTACCGGTAACGGTTTCGTATCCACAAAATGTTCGCGGACCTGTTGGCGTATCCAATCCTTCTCTTCCTTGCTCTGTATATGCCTGTACTCGATACCGACCTTTCCACAGTATGCTCGCCTTAGGATCTCCAAAATGCGGCGGAGGGTCGCGGTCTTTTCGCCATGTAACCCGCCTGTGATGAACTCGCGGTCAAGGTCCCAGATCGTTAAGCCGAAATGCTCAAGATCCAGTTCAGATGAATCCTGGGTGGTCATATTCAGCGGATCGATGTCGGCCAGAAGGTGGCCCCGTATTCGATAGGCATTTATCATTTGCAGTACGTTGGCCTGTTTTTCCGCCTGTTCTGCAAAACGGTCACCTCCGAGAAGCGAGGGATTGAAGTCAGGAGCCCACTTGAGCGGTGGCAAGCTGATCTCCAGATCCTTGAAAATACCGTCATAGAACGAGTGTTCACCGATAAGTAACTCGTGAATGCGCGCAAGGAAAAGGCCGCTTTCTGCTCCCTGAATGACCCTGTGGTCGTAGGTACTTGTCAGAGTAATGGTCTTACTGATCCCCAGCTGCGAAAGTGCCGCCGGCATCATTGCCTGATACTCCGCCGGGTAATCGATCGCCCCGGTCGCGATGATGGCACTTTGCCCGGCCATCAGCCTCGGGTTTGAGGCTGCTGTCCCAATGGTGCCCGGATTGGTAAGTGATATGGTCGTTCCCTGAAAATCCGAAAGCTCCAGCTTGCCTTCCCGAGCTTTTGTTACCTGTTCGTTGTATGCGATGAAGAATTCGGCAAAGTTCATCGCTTCGCAGCCTTTGATGTTAGGTACAAGCAGGTTTCGAGAACCGTCTTTCTTTTCAATGTCGATCGCGATGCCCAGGTTTATGTTATCCTGCACCAGCCGGGACGGGACACCGTCAACTGCCGCAAATCCCTGATTCATATTGGGATAATTCTTTGCTGCCTGAACTATGGCCCAGCCGATGATGTGTGTGAAAGAAACCTTTCCTTTGCCGGAAGCAGCCAACCGAGTATTGATGATGAGACGGTTCTCCTCGAGCAGCTTTACGGGTATAGTGCGGAGGGACGTCGCCGTTGGAACGCCCAGGCTCTGCTCCATGTTCTCGACGATCTTCCGAGACGGCCCCGTGATCGGCTTTGTGTTTGCAGCAGCTGAAGAAAGGGCCTGTTCCTTAGGTTTCGCATCTGTGCTTGACGTCGCGACCTGGGCCGGAGGCATCGGGGCCTGGGTCGAAGACGGCTCTCGGCCGTTCCGTGTGCCCAATAATTCATCAAAATATTCCTGCCATGATGCGTCAACAAGGTTCCTGTCGACCCTGAACCTTGCTAGCAGGCCCTCTACATAGGTTGCATTCGCTCCGAAGTTCTCGGCAATAAACTCAGACAATTTCGTGTTCTCTTCACTCACGCTGGCGATCTACCTCGCATTAAAGTTGGTGTACAGCCATTCTATCCTAGAAGCGGGAACTTTTATAGACGGGCAGCCTCTGTCCCGCTCCGATGCCGACCGATCAATGCGATCTGGGCGACACAAGCGATCCAGCTCTCGTATTGCTTACGGGCGCACCCCGTGAGAAAAAGGTCAACCTGGCCGAATACGATCAGCTTGAGGATGATTGAGACCGCTCTTTAGTGAGCGCGGCATTAGAAACCGTATTCTTTTCGAGATCGAGTTTTATGGCGTCGAGTATTCCGTTAATGAACTGAGTTGCTTCAAATGTAGAGAAGCGGCGGGCTATCTCTAATGCTTCATTGATGACAACTGTATGGGGCGTGTCTTCAAACAGAAACTCATATACGGCAAGGCGCAAGACGTTCCTATCTACAATGGCCATTCGCTCTATTCGCCAATGCTCCGCCCGGGTACGTATTCGTTCGTCAATTACATCAATATTCGATAAAGCCCCATCCACGAGCTTATTCGCAAAAGGCCTGGTCGCAGCGGTCGAAGTGACAAGTTTTGCAAAGGCGGGGAGCAACTCTTCCTTCAGTCGTCGTAAAGCATTATGTCCGTGCGAACGAAGCTCGGCGAAATGAGTCTTCTCTTCAGATTGAAGGGTGGGGGCATGGGGTAACACCTTTGTTTCGAGGCCAGAGACAAGGGTCTTAAATTCTTTTACTGCCCGCTCTGCTTCGCTGGCGGTTCTCTCGTCAGTAGGAATACCCCCGCTGGAAAGTTCTGATGCCTCAGACAGGAAAGCTGCTTTCAATCCATCAACAGAAGTCGAGAATGCTTTTGTCCAATCAGAGCGTTTGCCCGTACTTTCTGTTGGGTCAGCTTTTTTGATCCAACCCCGGATTGCCTCGGCTTCAGAGGAAAGCTTTTCGATCTCGTCGCGGATGTCGAGGGCCAAAGTGCCGGCGCCCTTTTGTACTTCGTCGAAGCCGAGTTCGGCCCAGTAGGTCGAAGTAGAAAAAACATCTCCGCCAACAAGATCAGCCGCAAACAGCATCTGCAAAGCGCATTCACGCGCCTTCCGGCGAGAACCCGAATTCTTCCCTGATTTATCAAGCGACATTAGGAACTGCCTTCTTCTTCAAACCAGAACCGTCGTTTGCGGCGTCTATCTCGCGGTAAAGATTAGCCATCTCCACCGCAGCCATTGCTGCTTCGTAACCTTTGTTTCCAGACTTTAGTCCGCAACGGTCTACCGCTTGCTCCACAGTGTTTGCGGTAACCACACCGAACGTCACCGGCACGCCGGTCTGCAGTGACACTTGAGCGATCCCCTTTGCCGCTTCGCCCGCTACCAAGTCAAAATGAGGCGTTTCACCTCTGATCACTACGCCAAGAGCGACGATCGCGTCAAAACGTCCCGATTCAGCGATCTTCTTAGATGCGCCGGGCAGCTCAAAGGCCCCCGGAACCTGAAAAACCTCCACAAATTCTTCATTCGCTCCCAAACTCTTCAAAGCATCAATGGCACCATCTGCCAATCTTGAGGTCAGAAAATCGTTCCATCTGCTCACGATGATCGCAATGCGCATATTGCCGGTTTCAAGCTTTCCGCGGTTGGCCTTAGGTCTCAATATAAATCTCCAGATTTACTATTTTTGTACTGAAATAGAGTATAGAGAACGTCAAATCCAAATGACAAGCAAAATCACAGGTTTCCAGTATCGTTGAGGTCGGACGTGATTGCCGTACAAAATTAATGCAAAATGTGCTTGATTTGGCGTTTATGTTGAACGACGAAAGAAAAAACCGTTTTGTACTAACGTTGGTTTTTGTGGTATTCCTATAACGCTGTCCTGTTTCGCCCCGGAAGGTCTGATCAAATAGTGCGAAATAAGAAAATACTGATCACCGGTGGAGCCGGCTTTATCGGTTCACACCTTGCGTCTCATTTATTGACTGAAGGCGGCTGGAGCCTCACGATAGTTGACGACCTGAATGATTTTTATTCGACCGATCTAAAGCTTGCGAATTTGCAGGAGATCGGCCGGTCAGGGGAGTTTCGTTTTGTAAAGGCTGATATACGATGTGCAGAAGATCTTGAAGAGGTCTTCTCAGAAGGTTCCTTTGAGTGTGTGGTTCATCTGGCGGCCCGAGCAGGCGTGAGGCCCTCGCTGAAGGAACCAAAGCTTTACGCAGAAACGAACATAACCGGGACGATGAACCTGCTTGAGCTTGCAAGGGATTACGAGGTCCCTAGGTTCGTCTTCGGTTCGTCCTCAAGCGTTTATGGGATAAACGCCAAGGTCCCTTTCTCAGAGGATGACCCTATCCAGCACCCGATCTCACCCTACGCTGCGACTAAGGCGGCAGGCGAGCTCTTGTGTCATACCTATACCCACCTTTTCGGTATCCGAACGATATGTTTGAGATTTTTTACGGTTTACGGCGCGAGGCAGCGGCCCGATCTCGCCATTCACAAATTCTCACGCCTGATATCGGAAGGAAAGCCGATCCAAATGTTCGGCGATGGTTCGTCACGACGTGACTATACGTATATCGACGACGTTATACAGGGTGTACGGGCGGCGATCTCCTACAAGGGTTCGATGCATGAGGTATTCAATCTCGGCGAGTCAGAAACGACCGAGCTTTCGCGACTTATCAATCTCTTGGAACGTTCGCTTGGTAAAAAGGCAGTTATTGACCACCAGCCGATGCAGCCCGGCGATGTGCCCATCACCTATGCCGATATTTCGAAGTCAAAGGCTCTCTTGGGCTATGATCCTCAGACGAGGATAGAGGACGGTATTCCAAAGTTTGTCGAATGGTTCAAGTCTGCGATGGATGAAGTTGTAGCACGTGTTCCGTTCTAACCCTTCATAATCGAAAGATCCCAATAACCGGTTTGTAAATAGCTGAGACGTTGACCCGGTTTCAAAATGCTAACCATATCCTTGATGTTTGAACACGCAAATCAAGGATGTTACGGCCTTTCTGCTCTTACCTCACCCGGCTTGTCAAAGCCTGCCTTGACATAGTTTATATTTAGAATTATTCTAATCTTTCACGCAAAACGCCTATCAAACATGAAAGAAGTCGTAAGTTCAGTAAACACGAAGCAGAGGCAAGCTGTTTTGCAGGTAATTCGTGATTCTGAGGAGCATTTGACTGCGAATGAGGTTTTCGATCGTGCACGGCAAGTGCTTCCTGGGATCTCTTTCGCAACGGTTTACAACTCGCTTCGCTTCCTCAAGCAGGAAGGTTTGATCGGCGAAGTGCGTTTTGGGAACGACGCCTCTCGTTATGATCGAAATCTGAACCGTCACGACCATGCGATCTGCATCAATTGCGGAAAATTAGTAGATTTAGACCTGAAAATCCCCGGATCGCTCGTAAAGAAAGCGGCTGAGTTGTCTAATTTTGAGGCTCAATCCGTGGAAATGACGCTGCGCGGGATTTGTCCGGAATGTACAGCATGAATTTCTTAGCAATTAAATAAACCAAAAAGTAACGGAGACTGACTATGGACAACATGGAGAAAGAGAATCAGGGTGAGGCATTAGAGATAAACGACTCCAGCCGATGCCCTTTTACAGGTGGGGCAATAAGTTTTACTACCAGCACAAAGCGGTCGAATCGTGATTGGTGGCCGAACGCGCTCGATTTGAAAATACTCAGGCAGAATTCCGAACTCGCTGATCCGATGGGTGAGGATTTCGATTACGCGGCTGAGTTCAAGACGCTTGATCTCAATGCGGTGATGGAAGACCTCAAAGCTCTCATGACCGATTCGCAGGATTGGTGGCCGGCCGATTATGGACATTATGGGCCATTCATGATCCGCATGGCGTGGCACGCAGCGGGAACATATCGCGTAGCAGATGGCCGCGGCGGTGCAGGCAACGGCGAGCAGCGTTTCGCTCCGACAAACAGCTGGCCCGACAATGGGAACCTTGATAAAGCACGCCGCTTGCTTTGGCCGATCAAACAAAAATACGGCCGCAAGCTCTCATGGGCTGACCTATTCATCTTGGCCGGAAATGCGGCTCTCGAATCGATGGGCTTCAAGACGTTTGGTTTCGGCGGCGGACGTGCGGACGTTTGGCAGGCGCAGGAAGACACCTATTGGGGTTCGGAGGGTGAATGGCTCGCCGACAAACGTTACACGGGCGATCGTGAGCTTGAGAACCCGCTCGCCGCTGTTCAGATGGGATTGATCTACGTTAATCCCGAAGGCCCGAACGGCAATCCGGACCCGCTTGCATCGGCGCGTGATATTCGCGAAACGTTCGGCCGTATGGCGATGAATGATTATGAAACGGTAGCTTTGACCGCCGGCGGACACACTTTTGGTAAAGCTCACGGGGCGGGCGACGCAGCCCACGTTGGCCCCGAACCGGAAGGTGCACCGATCGAAGCACAAGGCTTCGGCTGGCTAAGCACATATGGCTCGGGAAAGGGTGCTGATGCGATCACGAGCGGCATCGAGGGGGCGTGGACGCCGACGCCGATCCAGTGGGACAACAGCTACTTCGAAACCCTGTTCGGCAATGAATGGGAACTGACCAAGAGTCCCGCAGGAGCGAATCAGTGGCGTCCCGTGAACGCTGAGCCGAACGTTCCTGATGCTGCAGACCCGAACAAAAAGCATCTGCCGATGATGACAACCGCGGACATGGCGATGCGGATGGACCCCGAATACGAAAAGATCTCTCGCCACTTCCTAGAAAATCCTGAAGAATTCGCCGATGCGTTCGCACGTGCCTGGTTCAAGCTTACGCACCGTGACATGGGGCCAAAAGCACGCTATCTAGGTTCGATGGTGCCGGCTGAAGACCTCATTTGGCAGGATCCGGTTCCCGCCGGCACGCCGCTCAGCGATGGTGATGTTTCTGCATTGAAAGACAAGATCCTCGCTTCCGGGCTAAGCGTTTCGGAATTGGTCTCTGCGGCGTGGGCGTCTGCGTCGACCTTCCGCTCTACGGATTATCGCGGAGGGGCAAACGGGGCACGCGTCCGTCTCAGCCCACAGAAATTCTGGGAAGTTAACAATCCTGTTCAGCTTGAGAAAGTATTGAACGTTCTCGGCGGGATCCAATCCGAGTTCAACGCCGGCGGCAAGAGCGTGTCGATCGCCGACCTCATCGTGCTCGGCGGCAATGCTGCAATTGAAAAGGCGGCGAAGGACGCAGGCTTCAATGTCTCAGTGCCGTTCACTTCCGGCCGGGGCGATGCGACCCAGGAGCAAACAGAGGTCGATTCGTTCAAATATCTGGAACCGCAGGCTGATGGTTTTCGCAATTACAAGAAAGGGCATCACGGTACTCCCGCCGAAGAAATGCTTGTTGACAAAGCAGGTTTGCTCGGGCTGACTGCTCCGGAAATGACCGTACTTGTCGGAGGCATGCGTGTGCTCGATACAAATTGGGACGGGTCGAAACACGGTGTGTTCACATCGCGTCCCGGACAGCTCACGAATGATTTCTTCGTTAATCTGCTCGATATGAGCACGCGTTGGGAATCGGCGAACGGCGATGGGCAGGTGTTCAACGGTATCGACCGCAAGACGGGCGAAAAGAAATGGACGGGAACCCGCGTCGATCTGATCTTCGGCTCGAATTCAGAACTTCGTGCACTTGCCGAGGTCTATGCTTGCAGCGATAGCAAAGAGAAATTCATCAAGGATTTCGTCGCGGCTTGGAACAAGGTGATGAACGCAGACCGATTCGAAGTAGCGTAAACTGTTCAGAGTGACGCCTTTAGGTGTTCCTTAGAAATCAAATCAGGCGGCTCTTCAACGGGCCGCCTTTTTGTTTAAGGAAAGTATTATTAGAATCTGGTAGAGACCGACCTACGCGAATGAACGCTGCCCACACAAGGATCTTTGTGGTAGTACTTGTCGGAGTATTGCTTCATCTCATTGTTCCAATGATATTTGCCGTGCTTGTTGCGACATTCTTCATGGCCTGGACGTTGGGCGAGGTATATCGCGCGATAGCCGAAGCGACGGCCTTTTTCCTAGGCTTGCAGTTCGTTGGCGCGTTCATAAGCTCGGCCTGCTTCGCGGTTTGCGCCTTCCGATTACTTGAACGCCTGAGTTCACTTTGGGTTTATCCGCTTGTCATCGCAACTTCTCTTGCCATCCACCTTTGGTTTCTGGGAATGACGGTCTTGAGCTGGTACTTGACATACAGCAAGAATATTTACTTCGGTATTCTCAGATATAATGTGATCATCGCTGTTGTGGTTGCACCTATTCTTGGCTTTGTCGCGATCATCTCGAACGCGGTCGCGGGCCGGAATAATAAAAGATTAGATCAGCGGTCGCTGGAACATGAAGAATAAACAATTGACGTTGGATAATGATGAGTCAATGCTCGGCATTTGGGAAGCGCGGTTTGAAAAAAATATGGACCGCCATATGGGCGTTAAGTGGGCCGAGGTGCGGGCGAATCTCGAGGCAAAGCCCGAGAAATTCTTATCGCTCGCAGAGATGGAACGCACAGGCGGCGAACCGGACGTGGTCGGCTTTGACAAAAAGACCCTTGAATGCATCTTTTTTGATTGCTCGCCGGAAAGTCCTAAGGGCCGGCGTAGCGTTTGCTACGATCCGGAGGCCCAGGAATCCCGCAAGGAACACAAGCCCAAGCACAGTGCTTTAGGGATGGCTCTGGAAATGGGAATTGAGATATTGACCGAAGACGAATACCGCCACTTGCAAACGCTTGGCGAATTTGACCGCAAGACCTCAAGCTGGATACATACGCCCGACGATATCCGAAACCTTGGCGGTGCAATGTTCTGCGACCGGCGTTACGGCACGGTCTGGACCTATCACAACGGCGCCGAATCCTATTACGCCGCCCGAGGCTTTCGCGGTTCTTTAAGGGTCTAACCTCGACGAGCGGCCTCGATCGCAGCAATGTCGATCTTCTGCATCGGCATCATTGCTTCGAAAACTCGCTTGGCGACCGCCGGATCCGGGTCGGTGTAGCCTTCTGTCAAGGCGATCGGCGTGATCTGCCAAGATACGCCCCACTTGTCCTTGCACCAGCCGCACATGCTCTCCTGCCCGCCGTTCCCGACGATGGCGTTCCAGTAACGGTCGGTCTCTTCCTGATCTTTCGTCGCGACGATAAAAGAGAACGCTTCGTTATGCCTGAACTCAGGCCCGCCGTTGAGGCCCAGGCAGGGAATGCCCATCACTGTAAAATCCACCGTTATAACGTCGCCTGCTTTCCCGGAAGGGTAATCACCCGGCGCTTTGTGCACCGCATCGACAGATGAATCAGGAAAGGTGGTGGCGTAGAAGTTTGCCGCCTCCTCAGCGTCGCCATCGTACCATAGACAAATAGTGGTTTTTGCATGCTTCATACGACTGAGATTATCGCACGAACCTCATCGATCATTCTCATCAATTTGGGGGGCTCCGGTTTTAACATAGCCGTCGCGAGAGTACGTGATACAGATGTTGCCGTTTGGCGAGATCAGGCTGTCGGTTACCTTGAAGGACGCGGGGATCGTGCCGTCCTGAAAGAGGCGTTTGCCCTCGCCTAGCGTTATCGGCATTATCATCAGCTCCAACTCATCGACGAGATCGTTTTTGAAAAGCGTCTGGAGCAGGTCCGCGCTTCCGAATACGTACAGGTCGGGGCCGTCTGTTTGTTTGAGTTCGCGTACCTTTTCCGCCAGATCGCCGCCCAAAAAGACTGTCGGCTGCCAGTCGCTCGAGGTGCGCGTGTTCGAGGCAACGTACTTCGTCGCGGTCATCACATTCGGCCAGAAATGCGAATGCGTCGGCCAATACGGCTCCCAAATGTCAAACGTCTTCCGCCCCAACAGCAGATCCACCTCTTTCCCCAGCCGCCTCTGTATCACCGCCCCGGCTTCCTCGTCCGTATATCCGAAAAACCACCCTTCATACTTAAACCCGTCTTCCGGGCTCGACTGTATGACACCATCGATCGTCATGAATTCTGCTGCAGTCATTTTTCTCATTATTTTCGTCTAATGACCACTACCGCGTTTCTAACCTGAGAGCCTGCCGCACCTTCTTGTCCAACAAGGCATTTCTCTCTTCTAAAAGTCCTAATTTCCTTTTCCTCGGGTTCCAAAGAGAATTGAGTTTCGCCGTCGCGTTACGTTCCGCGATATCGGCATAGAACTTCACCTTTTCTCGGTCACCTTTCGAGGCGTAGATGACACACAAGACAGATGCGATGGTGTACCACTGAGTCGGGAAGAGAACTCCGCCGTTCTCTATCTCTGCGAGCATTGTTTTCTCCACCTCGTCATACCATTCGGTTCTGTCTTCCTCTACGACAATCTCCGCAAAACTTAGAGATGCCCCCCAGATTACGTTAGGAAATTCTTTCTCGAAGTCGATGGCGTGTTTGAAATAGTTTAGTGCTCTTTCATTGTTCCCGCGTCTCCTGTAGATTCCGCCCAGCATAGTGAGAGCCGGACTTTTTTGAAGTCGATCGTCCGGATATTCGGTCAGGATCTTGTTCAGCAAGGATTCTGCGACGTCCAGTAATCTCAAATCTCCGCTATCGATGAGATGAACTGCCTGAATCCTTAGATACTGGGGACGTCCGTCCTTTCTTGCACGCCCGAGCTTTGCGAAGAAATGTTCTTCTTCTGCCTTTGTCCACGACTCACATCGATACCATTCCTTCGCCATTCCTATCGCTCCTTAACCTCAAACCCAAATCGTATTGCCGTTTCGAGAATGTCGGTGTTTATATTTTTTAGAGTTTTGAATCGTATGCAATAGCCGGTCACGGTCGCTTTGCCGAGGGTTTTCCCAAAGGTCTCGGCCAAATACTTCTTGTCGGCGAGGCCCATGATATAGACAGAGATGCCTGTCTTATTTGCGCTCAAGCCAACTTGATAGAACTCTCTCACCGTTCCGTCAGAATACTTTATCTCGTACGAACCGTAGCCGATACTTGGATTAGAAACAACCTTTCCCGCCTCGTTTTTGCCATCCAAAAACCACAGTTTGCACGCCGAATCGATTCTCATGACCAATTCGTGCAGTTGCTGCATCTCAGACGTTTTTGATCCTGCCTGGCTGGCGATAGAAGTCTTTATCTGTTCGTTTACTATCGTTGTTCTTCCCCGAGGCGAGCGAGAAGTTCGTTCAGTTGTCCGAGCGTCATCGTGATGCCTTCCTTAAAGCCCATCGCAAGCAGCGTTTCCATCCGCTCTAAGGATTCGTTGTAGATACTTATGGTTACGGTTGTCTTGCCGCCGTTCTCGGTAAAGTTCAGGTCCCATTCGGAGCCAGGTAATTCAAGATTTTCGTTCTCGTCCGAAAAAGCATTATATAGCTTGAAGTTTGTCTTCGGGGTGATCGAGGTGTATTTCTGCACCGACCATTTTTCGAAGCCGTCAGGGCCGACCATTGCATAGAATCTGCGCCCGCCTACCTTGAATTCCATCACTTTTGTTTTCGAAATAAATGGCTTCGGCGCCCACCATTGGTCGAGAAGCTCGGCCTTTGTATATGCGTCCCAGACGAGGTCACGACGCGCATTGAACACTGCAGTGATCTTGACGGTCTTTGCTTCTTTGTTAACGATAAATTCCATTGCTGTTTCTCCAGTGTCTGGTGTGGTTTCAGCTACATCTCAGCCAAAACTTTGTCGAGCTGTTTGTAGCTCATTTCCATGCCGTCGGTCATGCCGGTTGAGATCGCGGCATCACGATCCGCTTTCGACGCGAATTTGATCGACGTGGCCACGTTCGTTACGCCATCGGCCTCATCGAAAGTGACCGTGATGATCGATGGGCCGTCTCCCATCGATCCGCCCATCGTGCCGGGGTCGTAAAGTTGCGTATGCACGATCTTCGAATGCGGGGCAACCTCGAGCATCTCGCCCGTGAACCCGAACTCGACTCCGTTCGACTCATCGCGCCATCGCCAGCGATACTTGCCGCCGACATCGGTGGTCATCTCACACACAGGCATCGACCAACCTGGCATGGCCGTCAGCCAACGCCGCATCAAATCGGGTTCCGTATATGCCCGCCACACCAAAGCGGCGGGAGCATCAAAGCTTCGTTTAATTAGCACTTCCCGATCTGATGGCGTGCTAACTACTGCAGGTTTCATTTCTGTAGCTCCTTCTTGTCTTGTTGTTTCAATTCGTTAAGTAACGAATCGAGCTGCTCGAACCTCGACTCCCAGATCTGGCGATATTGCTCCAGCCATTCGTCGATCTCTTTTATTTTGTCGATCTCGAGGTGGTAATAGATCTCGCGTCCCTTTTGTTCCTGTCGTACGACCTCACACTCGGCGAGTATCCGCAAATGCTTCGAAACCGCCTGCCGCGACGTGTCGAAATGCTCCGCGATCGCGTTCGGTGTCATCGTCTGCAAAGCGATCAAAGCAATGATAGCCCGCCGCGTCGGATCCGCTATGGCCTGAAAAACGTCTCGTTTCATAACGTCGAACAGCAGTATGCAACCAATCAGTTGCATATGTCAAGCGCAACCGAACGGTTTCGTAAATGGGGCCCAAATGATCTTGGTGAACGCGGAGAGCTGCCCTGCGGTGGGGCAATAACAAAATTATGGCCCGTAGTGAATCACTCCTGCCGCCTAATGGTCAAATTGTTTGTTAGGGATCGTGAGCGATATTTCCGGCCTCGCAAACCATTTGAGCGAAATCGTAAGGCCTCTGTTTCCAGCCTTCGCTTTTAGCCGACAACCTTCTTGACTCCCAAACCGAACCCATCTCGTCGCTTCTATTCAGCAACGACCGTTTCTTTGCTTTCGAGGCGAGAACCCTCAGGTGAGGACATTCTCAGCAGCAGATAGCCTACGACTCCGCCTATTGCAGAAGCGACGAAGATGCCGAGCTTTGCCTGGAGGATAAGTTGTGCATCATTGAATGCGAGTTCGGTAATAAAGATCGACATTGTAAAGCCAATGGAAGCAAGAAATGCGACCGCATAGATCTGCTTCCATGAAGTTCCCGCAGGCAGGGAAGCGAAATTTAGAAACACGGCTAGTTTGCTCATTAGAACAATACCGATCGTTTTGCCGAAAGTGAGCCCGAATAGAACTCCGAGAGTGACGGTGCTTGCCGCTTGCGAGAAAAGGTCGCTGGTGATCGTGATCCCCGCATTGGCGAATGCGAAGACGGGCAGCACGACGAATGCCACAATTGAATGCATTCCGTGTTCAAGTCGCTGGAGAGGTGTGTCGACGGCATTCGTATAGCGCTTTATGCTCTCGATAATATGAAGCTGTTCATAGCTGATAAGACTCTTTTTGCCCGGCGATTCTTCACCGAACCGGTCGGCAAGGGAGCGAATATTCGACAGGAAACTTTCGGAATCGACCTTCACCGTTGCCGGTATTGTCAGGGCAGCCAGTATTCCCGCGATGGTTGCGTGTACGCCCGAAAGAAGGAACGCGAGCCAAAGACCTCCGATACCGATGATCCCGTAAAAGACCGGAGTGCGTATCCCAAGGAGATTGCCGCCGATGAGAACCGCCAAAAAAATGCTTCCTAATCCAAGACTAAATAGAGAAATTTCTGATGTGTAGAAGAATGCGATCACAAGAACAGCACCGATATCATCGGCGATCGCCAGGGCGGTCAGAAATACCTTAAGAGAAACAGGTACCCGGCTTCCGAGCAGAAACAGAATGCCTAGAGCGAATGCAATGTCGGTCGCCATCGGGATACCCCAACCCGCGATGCCGTCCGTACCCCGATTAAATAGAACATAGATAACCGCGGGAAAGAACATTCCGCCAAAACCCGCAGCCAGGGGGAGGGTGGCCTTTCGCAGATCAGACAGTTCTCCGCCTATGATCTCCCGTTTAAGCTCGAGGCCAACGACGAAGAAGAATACCGACATCAATCCGTCATTTATCCAGTGATGCAGGGATTTTGAGATCTCAAAACCAGCGAAATTAAAGCCGAACGGATATTGCCAGAGCTGGTGATAATAATGCTGCAGCGGCGAATTGGCCGCTATCAGAGCCAGAACCGCAGCAGCAAAAAGAACGATACCGCCGGCGGTCTCATTCTTAATGAACCTGTTTACCGGCCTTAGCCAAATATCGATCCGATCTTGCCTCATAGAGCAACCTACACCCCTTTAGTCTCGAACTGACCTTGCTTTGCGAACGGTATGCGCATCGTAACCTGGCCGATAGCGTGCGAAGCAACAGCACCTTCTATCGCAAATGGTTTAATCGACCTGTACTTCTAAAATTACCGCCGTCAGCGAATGAGCCAAAATTTTGACTTCTCGACGGAAATGAGGCCTTCCACTTGATTATACACTTTGAATATTCCGAGGCGCGACCCCGGCGCGGTGGATCATTTCGATGATCTCCTGCCTGGTCATTTTTACTTCGCCTTCGTTCGCGTAGCTGTGGGTGAGTTCGCCGCCGTCGAGTCGGACGCTATCACGCCTCGGAAAACCGAAGTTTGGCGACCTTTCCGAGTTTGACCGTGCGGCGGGCATGCCAAAGATCATAGTTCGACTGCAACGCGAGCCAACTCTCCGGCGAACGTCCGACCGCCTTGGACAGCCTAAGTGCCATTGTCGGACTGACTGCCGTAGCACCCTTCAGTAAGCGGCTCAAGGTCGAGGGAGCAACGTCGAGTGCGTCAGCAAGCTCGCGCCCGCTGATGTGATTCGGTTCAAGGTAAACCTCCGCGATAAATTCTCCGGGATGCGGCGGGTTGTGCATAGTCATTAGTGATAGTCCTCGTAATCCAAAATGTAGGCGTCGCCAGCGACGAACTCGAAAGTGATCCGCCAATTGCCGTTGACCCAGATCGACCAGCGGCCCTTGTCGCCACCCTTTAGAGGGTGAAGCCGAAAACCGGGGATGTCCATATCATCGATAGCAACGGCCGTATCCAAAGCAGCGAGCTGCATCCTGAGCCGCTTCGCGTGATGCGGTTGGATCCCGGCCCGGCTGCCGGTGCTGTAAAACTTCTCAAGTCCCTTGTGGCGAAACGACTTGATCATCCATTAGAAGTGTAGCATGTTGCACAACATGCAACAATAGGAATTTTCCGTTTGGCGGTGGCGGGCTTCGTGAAGCACGTGTTGCCCTTCGTGAGAGACTTTTTTGCCTTCGTGAGGGACTTAAACCGCTTCGGGAGCGAGTTGCTGTGCTTCGGGTCGAACTGGTACTGCTTCGTGAGCTATTTTAAACGCTTCGTCAAGCACTTGCACGGCTTCGTGAGGAAGTTGCAGGCCTTCGTGAGGGACTTACACCGCTTCGTCCGAGACTGGCGCGGCTTCGGCTGGAATTTCCCGCTTTAGTTCCCAATTATTCTCATAGCGACTGAGGAGACCTCCATCGAGCTTCTTCCACGAAATCTCTCGATTGTGCGGGTCTTTGCGTAACGCACCGGGCTTATTCGCGTTTTCACAGGCGATATCAAACGGAATGATCCAAGACCGGACGGAACCAACCTTAGGCTTGAATATGAATACGAGCCATTCGCATCTGGAACGATCATCAAACTCGAACCAACTGCCAGCCTTCCAACTCTCTGTTTCACTCCGTGTCTTTACGCTCACTCTCACCAAGCCGTTCCCGGACTCGATTGCGAGGTCATACGCCGACCAGCCCTCCGGCATTTTCGAGCCCGCTCTGCCGGCGAAAGTGAACTGGCTTAACGCGTAATGCTCACCCGCGTCGCCCAGCATCTTACGTGTAACCTCGAAGTTAAGTGATGTGTCGGCCATGAGTTAGCAGTTGTAGTAATTCATCGTCTGATACGTTGGTTCGACCCGCTTGCCTAGGTATTTCGTTTGCATTTCCTCCGACGCGGGCTTTCCGACAAATTCGGATCTGGCCCTGAGGGTTTCGGGTTTGTGTTGACGAAACTTGTATGGCGTGGCTCCGGCGTCGTGCCAATGAGCGACTTCGTAAACGGCCTTGATGACTCCGTTGTGAACGCCAAACACGTACTGAATCTTGTCGAGCTTGGACTTGTCGAGCTTCCAGATGCCGCGGACTATCTCATACAGTTCTTCGGCGCTCATGCCCTCACGGTACGTCTGATTTATCTTGACTACTAAGACAGGCTCGTCGATTGTCAGCATATAACTCAACTCCTTACACGAAACGCAGCACCCACACTTCACTCTACGTAGAACTCGACGACAAACTTACACTGCGGCGACGCGGTTGTAGACGGTGTCTCGTTCCACCGCCTCAAAACCGGCACGTTGGATCATTTCGATGATCTCGTGTTTGGTCATTTTCACCTCGCCTTCGTTGGCGTAGCTGTGGGTGAGTTCGCCGCCGTCGGTGATGGTGCCGTCTAGGTCGTTGGCGCCGAAGTGAAAGGCGAATGCGGGCCTAGGCTGCCAGCACCTCAACGTAATCACTTTTCGACAGTGGAATCGGAATTTCCGCGCCCGAGTCCGTTAAATCTTCAAGATGCAGTTCGATCGCTTCTTGAATGAGCTGTTTAACCTCTTGTTCGGATTCGCCAACGGCGACGCAGCCTGGCAGATCGGGAACGTAGGCTCCCCAATTTTTTTCGCCTTTTTCCAGAACTATCATGTATCGCATATCTATTGTTTAAGGCCCGCCTGTTTTAGAACACTATTCAAAGTTCCAATCGGCATGTCAAGACTTTCTTTCCCGGCTATGGTAACAGTTCCCGGTTTCGACGGGTGGTGGAATTGCCGATGACTACCTCGGGTCCTCACCAGAAACCAGCCATCTTTCTCGATCAATTTTATTACATCCTTAACTTTCAAGCCGCTATTTTCTCCACGCGGTTGTAGACGGTGTCGCGTTCGATAGGGTCGAAGCCGGCACGGCAGATCATTTCGATGATCTCTTGTTTGGTCATTTTCACTTCGCCTTCGGCGGCGTAGGCGTGGGTGAGTTCGCCGCCGTCGGTGATGGTGCCGTCGAGGTCGTTGGCGCCGAAGTGGAGGGCGGTCTGGGCGGTGGCTTTGCCGAGCATGACCCAGTAGGCCTTGATGTGGTCGAAGTTGTCGAGCATCAGCCGTGAGACGGCGATGGTTTTGAGATTGTCGATCGCGTCCGGGCCGGGAAGCGACGAAAGAGCTGTGCCCGGCGGATAAAAAGCGAGCGGTATGAAGCACTGGAAGCCGTGCGATTTGTCCTGCTGTTCTCGAAGGCGGACGAGATGGTCGATGCGGTCTTCAATTGATTCGATGTGGCCGTAGAGCATCGTGGCATTGCTCTTGAGGCCCGCTTTGTGAACTTTCCCGGCCAATTCCAGCCAGCGGTCACCGTCGCATTTATGGTCGCAGATGCGCGAACGCGTCGGCTCGGCAAATATCTCAGCCCCGCCGCCGGGGCAGGAATCCATTCCGGCAGCTTTTAATTTTTCAATAACCTCTTCGTCGGACATCTTGTAAAACCGTGCGAAGAAATCCAGCTCGACCATCGTCAGGGCTTTGAGATGCAGATTGGGGAACTCGCGTTTTAACGACGAGAAAAGATCGGTGTAATACTCGAACGGCAATTTGCTGTTCAGCCCGCCGACGATGTGCAGTTCGGTCGCCCCTTCATTTACGGCGGCACGAGCGATCTCGATGCCTTCTTCTATCGAGTGTGTGTACGCGTCTTCCTGCCGAGCTCGGCGATAAAATCCGCAGAACTTGCAGTCAGCGACACAAATGTTTGTGTGGTTAAAATGCCGGTTGACGTTGTAATACGTCGTCAGCCCGTGCTTGCGCCGGCGAACCATGTCGGCCAGTTTGCCAAGCGCGTTCAGGTCGGTGGTGTTGTAAAGAGCGAGCCCTTCGTCAAACGTCAGCCGCTCGCCGTCTTCGACCTTGAAGGCGATCTCGATCAAATTCTTATCTAATGAAAACTGCATTAGTTAGCCTCAGTCTGCTTCATGCAACTCTTGTATTCTGCTTTGAAAATTCTGGTTTCGAGTTCCGTGGACAGTCCATATTCTATTGAATATAACTCACCATCCATGATCTTCGGGACCGGTGACGTTAGCGTCAGTTTTGGGGTCGAGCTTTGTTTGATCGAATATTTGAGACCAAACTCATCACTGAAAGACTCCCAAGAGGCTCCACCCGAGCCATCCCTAGATAAAATGGCTCCGCCAGTTCGTTTTGGGAACGTTGATGCCGCAACCTTATCAAATCGAATTAATATTTTGGGAGTAAGAGTTATCTTCTCAATCGTACCCATGAACTCATTCAACGGGCACATTGCCCGATCCCTGATTTGCTGGGTTGTCATACAGTTTTCACAACTCAAATAATCAATCTTGATTTTGAACCTTTCATCGTAATCGCAGCCCTTTTCACATGTCTCTCCGAATATTTTCTTGATGTCTTCATTCTTGGATTTGCCGAACTCGATAGTATTTAATTTGCCCTTTCCAAAAAATTCGTAGTCTGGTAACTCGTTTGGAAACTGGCTAAGTTGAGCGTTTGTCGTGATTACACTCAGATTGGTAAGGCTCGAAGCCAAACCCACAAACAGGGTAATCATAAATATTAGTAAATGCTTCATCTTACTTCTGAGATTCCATTATCATGTCAATTGGGTCGGCAAAGCTTCCATGATGAAAGGCCCTTCGTCAAACGTCAGCCGCTCGCCGTCTTCGACCTTGAAGGCGATCTCGATCAAATTCTTATCAAATGAAAACTGCATACCGATAGAATGATTTTATCAGAAATAACGGGTACGACGTATTGATGCTGGCTAGTCGAGCAATGCTTCCGGAAAGTAGGTAAACCCGGTAAGCTCTGCAAGCTCAGCGTACTTGGTAAGCAGATGACGGCAGATAACGCGAGGACTCTGATAGGTCTGAAAAGCCTTAAAGAGCAGCAGTTCGAATGCCGAGGACTCGATCCAATCAACGTCTTTTGTGAATCCGGTAACAAGAGCCACACCGGTTGCCTCAGCAAAATATGCCACCTCGCGGGGTTTTCGCATCGTGCTGCAGGTGCCAAAATGAACGATCCAGTTACCGAACCGTTTGCCCATCATTTCGGCAAGTTCGGTCAGGGTTATTTTTCCGCTGTGCAGGTGTATCTTGCCCGGCGATCCGTGAAAAGCGAAATAAAGCACGCCATAGTTGCGTTTGCACAGCAGATTCAGGTTGTAGCGGAGTTCTTCCCGAGTGTTGCAGGTAAGGTGGCTGAACCTGGCCTCCATCGTTCGTGAAACCAGCTCCAGCGTGGGCAAGACATTCAATCGATTCTCGATACGCCTTGTCCACATTGATTCAAGACAGGCGATGTTGCGCTTCCGAAATGCCATATGATCTCAGCTCGCGAGAAAAACTCCAGCACCGAACGAAAAGAACATGATCACGCTGACAAAAGCGTTCGTGGTAAAAAATGCGGCATTCATTCGCGAAAGGTCGCCCGGCTTCACGATCGAATGCTGGTAGATCATCAACAGGCCAACCGCAGCAACACCTGCGGCTGCTATCCAGCCCAAACCAGTAGCCGCGAGAAGGATCAAGAGCACGATGAATGATTGAAAGTGAAATAAACGGGCAATACGGAACGAGTTTTTAAGGCCGAATCGAGCGGGTATCGAATAAAGACCGGCCGCCTTGTCGAAATCGTGGTCCTGACATGCATAAAGTACATCAAAGCCGGCGGTCCACATCATTACAAAAAGCGAAAGTAGCAGCGGCACCTCCGAATCGAGTGTACCGCGAACGGCTATCCATGCCGCCGAAGGTGAGATCGCAAGAGCCCAGCCGAGCAGGACGTGTGCCCAAGCGGTAAACCGTTTCGCATATGAATAGCCAAGCACGCTGATCAGGGCGATAGGGGAAAGCAAGAATGTCAGCCAATTAAGAAAAAAGGCAGCCGTTATGAAAAGGACGACAGAGGCTGCAAGAAAGGCCCAGGCAAACCCGACCGACAGTTTACCGGAGGGTAGCTCGCGGGTTGCCGTTCGAGGATTTTGCGCATCAACCTCGCGATCCGCGATCCGATTGAACGTCATTGCTGCTGAACGCGCCCCCACCATTGCCAGCGTGATCCACGTGGCCTGCCATAGTGTCGGTAAACCATTTGCGGCCAGGACCGCGCCGAGAAAGGCGAAGGGAAGAGCGAACAGCGTGTGCTCGAACTTTATCATCGAGAGCGTTGTCGCAAACTTCCTGAAGGTGCCAGCCATCAGGCACAGATTCTAGCAAAAACGGTAGGAAATCAGAGAATCCAGTGTGGCCGCTGATCACAAAACAGGTCGATCCCCGTCCAGATCAACGGTCATTTGCCTGTTCGGGCCTGTGAAAGCCTGAGCGACTGCCGGCGAACGGCGTCCGATACATTCTTGTTCTTTGAAAGGGCAGCAAGGTCGCGAAGATGCAGGCGAGATAGAATAGTTAACACGTTTGCAATGGGTGTACGCGGATTTCGGGCGAGATTGTGGACGATCGCATAGCTGCGCGACCATTGCCGGTCGTTCGCGATCTGCCTGAGCACGTCCTCCGAGATAGAGCGCATCGACGCGATCTTTTCCATTTCCTGTTCGGTGATCCTTGGATTCTGTACTACGGCTTGCGATACGATGCGGTTCGGATCGCGAATCAGGATATTTCGAGCCTCGCGGTCGCCCTTCATCGCCAGTTTAACACGATCTTTCATGCCCATTTTCATTATGCGGTTAATGACGGAGATCCGCTCGCTCCCGATATCTGATTCATCGAGCCGGATATCTCCGATTATCTTGTCGACTATGCCCTGCCTTTGAGCCGGCGTTTCTTCATAGATCTCTTCGATAAATTCCAGCCCGAGCCACGAATCATCTGTCTCGCTATCCGGGACCTCGATCATGCTGGCCAGGAACATCGCATCGTCGATATCCAGTCCCGAGCCATCTAGATCTTTACCAAACTCAGAAGTCTCAATGAACTCGGCCGCCGCCTCTTTCCCTTGGGCGCGGAGTTCATTCGCTATTTGCTGAGCACCTCGTTCCTTCTCGAAAAACTCTCGCTTTGTTTCGGCTGCACGGCGCGAGGCCTCTGAGCGGCTGTTCGGATTTGCAAGGATCGCCTCTATCAGATCCGGCGACCTTATGAGGAGCTGTTGGTTCACGGCGATCCGATCGATCAGATCCGCGTTGGACGTCGTACGTGCAAATTGGACCAAAGAAGCTGCCGGGGTCTTCGGATTGGTGACGATAGCTTCGTGTACCGAAGAAGGGAACGCCGGCTGTTCTGCGAAGAAACTGAGAACTGCAGCGGCCGCATCATCGCCGCGGAGACAGTTTTCGATCGCTGCCGGATCATGTGTGAATATCGTGCTGCGGGCGTTTTCTGCAAGTTCGCTGTCGTCAGAGCGCGCAAATGCGACCAGGACCTCGAGCAGGTCGCTTTCTGGCAAGGGCAATACGCCGCGCGATGCCGCCACGACTGCTGGACGAGGTGCAGAACCCTCTATCAGGGCCCTGACTACCGGATTAGTCGACTCTATCGACAATGCCATACGCTGTGAACGATCTGGCGGATCTGCCAAGTGAGAGCGGGAACCGGAAATTGACCGGTTTTCGGAATTTTAACACAATCAGTATTATTCTTGACCTTTGCCCTGAACCGGCAAGGTACTTTCGCAATCAATTCGCATCTGTTTCATTAAATTGGTCATTGTTAAGAATGGTAAACGAAACTCTTAAAGAACTTATCGTTGATAAGAAGGCGCGCATCGGGGTTATCGGGCTCGGGTATGTTGGGCTTCCGCTGATCGTGGAGTTCTGCCTGAAGGGATATAAGGGCATCGGATTCGAAGTAGATGAAAAGAAGGCCGAACAGCTTAACGCCGGAAGATCATACATCGTCGATGTCCCCGACGAGAACGTAAAACACTGTGTAGAAGGCGGCTTGCTCAAGGCAACCACCGATTTCAGCAAGCTCTCAGAGTGTGACGTTGTTATCATTTGTGTTCCCACCCCGCTGCGAAAAACAAAGGACCCGGACATGTCGTTCATTATTGCGGCGGGTGAGCAGATACAGAACTACATGAGAAAGGGCCAGCTGGTGATTCTCGAATCCACGACCTATCCGGGAACGACTGATGAAGTGTTGCAGCCGATGCTGGAAGAGAAGGGATTCAAATTAGACGAAGACTTTTTGCTTGCTTTTTCTCCGGAGCGGGTTGATCCCGGAAATCCGCAGTTCCAGACCCACAACATACCAAAGGTGGTCGGCGGGGTTTCGGACGATTCTACAGAGGTCGCCGCGCTTCTCTATCGACAAATAGTAAACGAGGTTCATCCCGTCTCTTCGGCACGAGTGGCCGAGGCATGCAAGCTTTGGGAGAACACCTTTCGTGCCATTAACATCGGTATGGCCAATGAAATGGCACGCCTCTGCAATACGCTTGGCATAGACACTTGGGAGGTTGTTCGGGCGGCCGCCACAAAGCCGTTCGGCTTTATGCCTTTCTATCCCGGCCCTGGTATCGGCGGTCACTGTATCCCGCTCGATCCTCACTACCTTTCCTGGAAGGCCCGCCAGCATGGATTTGATTCTCAGTTCATCAGCCTGGCCGAGCAGGTAAATTCGGGAATGCCGGCTTACGTGGTCAAGCTTGTTTCGACCGCACTAAATGATGTGAGAAAAGCCGTGAATGGTTCCAAAATTCTGGTGCTCGGCGTCGCCTACAAAAAAGACATTGACGATATGCGCGAATCGCCCGCTCTTTCAATTATCGATCTTCTGCGATCAAGAGGAGCGGATCTGACCTATCACGACCCGTTCGTACCGGAGGTCACCTTTGACCACGCATACACTATCGGGGAAGCGGAGCCACTGCATAACAGCGAATTGACTGATGACCTTATTCGTCAGAGCGACTGCGTAATAATCTGCACCGAACACAGTTCGGTCGATTACCACCGCGTCTGTGAGCTTGCGTCGCTGATAGTGGATACGCGAAACGCTCTCTCGTCAGACCTTCGAAACGGCAGCAAGGCCAGGATCGTAAGGCTTTGATCAGGGCCGCACTCCGCCGCAAAAGGCGGCGTTTTTATCGCACGCCTTTTTCGGTTGGATAGCCCGCATCTATCCAGGCTTGCGTCCCCCCTATCAGAGCGGCCGCGTTGTCGATACCCTTTTTCTTTGCTGCAGTGACCCAACTGGCACTGGTGGCTTCGTTCAGTCAGGAACAATAAACGATAATCCTTTTGCCCTTCGGCAGCTTATTGATATTGGCGTCTATCTCTGTGGTTTGAATGCTCAATGCGCCCGGCAGTCGCTGCATCTCGTACACTTCGCGAGACCGCGTGTCGATGAATATTGCGTTTCCGGAGTCGTATTCTCGCTTTGCATCGGCTAGCGAGATCCGGTCTGCCGGTAAAGGGGTTGGTGTAGCCGGCAAGTTGGTGCTCGGCGGTGAGGCCGGTCGGTTCGCCGCCGAACGATCACCTTCACCGGTTGCTGAACAGCCGAGATTGAAGGCAGCAATACCTGCCAAGAAAATAGAAGGGACAAAACTAACTCTTGTGTGAGCCATCATTTCTCGCCGAATGCTTTGAGCACTTCATCTGCGTGCTCTGAAACATTTACTTTGTCAAAGATCTTCACGATCTTTCCGTCCTCACCTATCAAAAAGGTCTTTCGATGGGTGCCCATATATTTCTTGCCGTACATACTCTTTTCACCCCAAACACCGTACTTCTCCACTACTTTTTTATCAGTGTCGGCGATAAGGTCGAAGGGAAGATCGTATTTTGATATGAACTTCTGGTGTGACTTTTCATCGTCCACCGAAACGCCCACTACCTTTATGCCTTTCTTCCTGTAGATCGCATCGGCATCGCGAAATGAGCAGGCTTCTTTGGTACACCCAGGCGTATCATCCTTAGGGTAAAAATATAGTACTACCCTTGTGCCTCGATGATCTGACAGTTTGAATTTTTTCCCCTCTTGGTCAACAGCCGTAAAATCCGGTGCCTTAGTTCCTTCTTTGAGCATTGAAGAGCCCCTTATTGAAAAAGTATAAATTAACTCAACCGAACGGATACATTCTCCCGAATGGCCTGAACTTTTTCAACACAAACCGCTCATTTTTTCTTGCCGAAATTCCACTTAAGGCCGGTTGTAAAGAGAAAATCGTTCTTCTTTGCCGCACCCGCCGGGTCATTATTGAATCGGTCGCCGATCGTAACGAAGACACCTATCCGCTTTGTCACGTCTGCGGTCAGCGAAGCGTCGAAAAGGAATCGGAAGGTCGAGAAGTCGGATACATTCTGAAAATAGGTAAATGCTTTCTGGATGCGCAGGCGGTCATTGAACTTATGCTTGAAAGTAGTTCCTGCAAGCGCCTCAGGGGTATCAGTGTTCGGGCCCGGAAGCCAAGTGCGGTTCCATGCCGCTCCGCCGAGGATATCGATCTCGGTTTGTTCTGTTCTGACGAAATGATATCCGACGCCGCCACCGGCCACAGATCTGAAATTCAACTTCTTGGGCCGATCCCGCTCAAAGTCGTAAGAGATGAATCCGAAGGTCTTGTGATGGATCCTGCGATCGTAACGGCCACCTCCCCAGAAAGCGTTCTGGGTGGTGATCATTCGTCCTGATCCTCGGTTGCTGTTCCAAAGGCTGCGGACATAAACCGTGAGCTTGTCATTCCCGATCGTCTTCAGTGCTCGAAGCCCGGTGGTCATCGTCGTATTGTTGGAGTTTCCCGCTGTATAACTAAATCCCACATTGGCATTTCCTTCCCACCCGTCAAACAACACTTTAAAGCGGTCGCCAAAATCTTTGCGTGAGGGCGGCGAGGCGGGCACTATCGTTCCTACAGGCTGAGGCTCAGTATCCCCGACGGTCTCATTGGCGGCTGGCGGTGCCGGACGTTCTTCCGGCTCTTTCCCATCCGCCCCGGAGAGTTTTGCAACGTACTTACGCTCGATCTTGATAACGCCGGCATAGGTTGTTTGAAGTTCAATCACTTCCTCACTTTGCTTTATGATCGTTCCAGAAATTCGATCGCCATTCTTGAGCGTAACTTCACCGCCCGACGCTGAAATCAGAGGTGTGAGAATAAGAAAAATCAAAAGGGGCAGAGATCTTGGCATTTGTAAAACTCTCTTCTTTTCCTGTGAAGTCTTGGTTTATTGGGCGTTTCGCTGGCGTGCGAGACTCTAAACACACTAACACCGTCCGCCAGAGGAGCAAAAATGCTCTGGTCATTTATTGCTTAGCGAGTTAACCTCTTGGTTTGAGGGTGCACTTGTGAAACCGATCTCAGAATCCAAGGCGATCGACCTTTTAGCGGACATCCGATCTCGTTTTGCAAGGGCGGTCGCTGCCTACGAGACCAAGGCAAGTAAATGCTTGGAATGTCCTAACCCGGGAGAATGCTGCGTGGATGCACATTTTGTCAATGTGCGGATCACTCGGCTAGAGGCAGAGGCCATACTCAGGTACCTTAAAACTTTAAGCAGTAGACGCTATGCAACGATACGAGAACGGATAACGCGAACGATTGACGACTTTGGGCTGGTCGCAGGCAGCGATCCCGATCTGAGAACGTTTTCTTGTCCTTTATTTGAGGAAGGGCTGGGATGTTCCGTACATTCGGTCGCTAAACCGCTGCCGTGCCTGGCCCACGCGTGCTATGAGAGCAAAAGCGATCTGCCGCCAGACGATCTCCTCACCTCTGCCGAGGCCGAAATAGCGGACCTGAACAAAAGAGTTTATGGAAGCATACAATTGCCGATATCTCTGCCTGTTGCTATTGAGGCAAGGACCCGAGCCTCAACTGGCTCAGACGGATAGGTCAACTGAACATCATTCCCGCGATTTGAATCTTCCTCCCGCGACCGTCATTGGAACGACAAGAACGAGAAAGATCAGGTGAAACCAAAGCGGCATCAGACGCCACATTGATATCTGGACAAAAAGGCCGACCAGAAAGAGCAGAATACCCAAAAACAGCGGTGCCTTGTGATTCTCGCCCGAGATAACCGCCGCAAGAAAACCTGCCATTAGGGAAAAAACAATGCTTCGGATCAAAGAAATAGCAAGTATGGTATTGTCCGCAGAAAACGGGGCATTATTGTAAAAGGCCTTCTCCATTTCGAACTGATGATCACCGTACCAGTCACGAAAAAGATTGATCAGTACCTGATCACTTCCTACCCAAAGAATCGACCAAACCAGAAAACCGAGAATTACACCAAGAATTATTCGTCCCATATAACTCCTTTAGTTCGTCCCGTATCGCTACAAGGGCATTCAACGGCTATTCGTTTTCGAACTTAGTTTAATAAAGTAAGGCTTAATTCACGGGTGAATCGCGGGGATTATATGAGATTTCTGGCGCCGTTACAAGGAAAGCGTAAAGTCCTAATGACGACGTGCTCCCATTACACCGTCATCCAAGGTCCCACTTGACTATTTCATTGTCTTTCAACTTATTTCGGTTACCGAATCATCCTGGATACACGGGACAGGCAAGTAATAAGCCTGATCTTCCTCCGGCTCTCCATTTTGGGCATCACATCTGAACGCTTCCAGGCTGCCTTGGCCATCTAAGTGTTGTCTTCACTATATTTAACTAGAAAATAGGTTATCGAAAGACGATCAGACGAAATCGAATGAATAAACTTGACAGTAATGCACTCAACCTTTATACTTGGATTCGGCTCAAGTATTGATAAATTAATATTGATAGATTGAGGGACTGCAATAGAAATTGAGTGGAGAGAACTTAAAATGAGTAAAATCATCGGCATCGATCTGGGAACGACCAATTCAGTCGTCGCGGTTATGGAAGGCGGTGAGCCTGTGGTGATCACCAACAGCGAAGGAGGGCGTACAACCCCATCGGTGGTAGCTTTCACGAAAGACGGCAACCGGCTTGTCGGACAGGTTGCCAAGCGACAGGCGGTGACTAACCCGGAGAATACACTATATTCGATCAAGCGTTTCATGGGCAGAAAGTTCGATGAAGTGCAGGACGAGATCAAACAGGTTCCGTATAAGGTCGAGAAGGCTCCGAACGGTGACGTTCGCATTAATGCAGAGGGAAAACAGTATAGTCCTCCTGAGATCTCTGCGATGGTGCTTCAGAAGTTGAAGCAGTCCGCTGAGGATTATCTCGGCTCCAAGGTTGATAAGGCCGTCATCACTGTTCCTGCTTATTTCAATGACGCGCAGCGGCAGGCGACTAAAGATGCCGGCAAGATCGCGGGCCTCGAAGTTTTGAGGATCGTGAACGAGCCGACCGCCGCCGCTTTGGCGTATGGGCTTGACAAGAAAAAGGATGAGATCATTGCTGTGTTCGACTTCGGTGGAGGAACCTTTGATATTTCGGTCCTTGAAGTTGGCGAAGGCGTCGTCGAGGTCAAATCGACGAACGGCGACACGCATCTTGGCGGCGACGATGTAGATGAGATCCTGGTCGGGTGGATAATTGATGAATTCAAGAAGGATCAGGGCATTGACCTTCACAATGACAAGATGGCCCTTCAAAGGCTGAAGGAAGCTGCTGAAAAGGCGAAGATCGAGTTGTCGTCGGCAATGGAGACCGAGATCAACCTGCCGTTCATCACGGCAGATGCCTCGGGGCCGAAGCATCTTGTGATGAAGCTCACGCGGGCTAAGTTCGAAGCTCTGGCAGAGCCGGTGTTGAAACGTCTGATGCCGCCGGTAGAGCAGGCTATCAAAGACGCAGGGCTGCAGCCGAAAGACATCGAAGAGATCGTCCTCGTAGGCGGTTCGACCCGAATTCCCAAGGTCCAGGAGATGGTCAAGGAATTTTTCGGGAAAGAATCGAATAAATCTGTGAACCCGGATGAGGTCGTGGCTCTTGGGGCGGCGGTCCAGGCAGGCGTTCTCGGAGGTGAAAAGACCGATATTCTCTTACTTGATGTAACGCCGCTCACGCTCGGGATCGAAACTCTCGGCGGGGTAATGACACAGATGATCGCAAGAAACACCACCATACCGACCCGCAAGTCAGAGATATTCTCGACTGCATCGGATAATCAAACGTCGGTCGAGGTCCACGTCCTTCAAGGCGAGCGGCCAATGGCTGCAGACAATAAAACTCTTGGAAAGTTTCATCTGGTAGGCATTCCCCCCGCACCTCGGGGCGTTCCGCAGGTTGAGGTGACCTTTGATATAGATGCTAACGGAATCGTTAACGTGTCTGCCAAAGACGTGGGAACCGGCCGCGAGCAGAAGATCACAATTACTGCTTCGAGCGGTCTGTCGAAGGAAGAGATCGACAAGATGATGAAGGATGCCGAGTCTCACTCGGCCGAAGACGAGAGGAAAAAGGCCGAGATCGAAGCTCGGAACCGACTTGATGGCCTCGTTTACAGTGTGGAGAAGACGTTCTCTGAGAACAAGGACAAGTTGGATGCCGCTGCCTCCGGCGAGATCGAGACCGCCGTTTCGGAGGCAAAGACGGCCCTGGCCGGTTCTGATTCCGATGTGATGAACACTGCTTTTGAGCGATTGCAGACCGCATCGCATAAGCTAGCCGAGGCAATCTACAACCAAACGGCGAACGCCTCTCAGGCTGAGCCATCCGGCGAGCAGGCCTCATCGGCAAGTGCGGGTGCGGACGGCGACGGCGGGTCCGCTTCGGCTTCGGATGACAATGTCATCGATGCTGAGTACGTCGATGTTGAGGAAGACAAGAAGTAAACTCCAAACAGTGAGCGGTAAGCAGTGGGCTCGCCGTTCACTGCTTACCTTTTTTGTATTAGACCGATATGTTTTGAACCTTATTTTTCAATGAGTTAAACTGCTCTTGGTTCACATTTTTGGTTAACTAAGTCGATGGCGAAGAAGGACTACTACCAGATCCTGGGCATCAAGAAGGATGCGAAAGCGGACGAGATAAAGAAGGCGTACAGGAAACTTGCGCGCAAGTTTCACCCGGACGTCAACCCGAACGACAAGGTCGCCGAAGAGAAATTCAAAGAAGTGCAGGAGGCCTATGACGTACTCTCCGACGAGAAAAAGAGAAAGGTGTTTGACAAGTTCGGATACTTCCACGAGAACCTGGATCCGGATTCGCCGTTCGGGGCAGGGGCTGCGGCGGGAGGTTCGCCGGGATTTGATTTCTCCGGATTTGACTTTGGTTCGGCCGGGGGCAGAAGTGGGTCCGGCGGGTCCAGCTTTCGGGACATTTTCTCCGACCTTTTTGGCGGAGGCGGCAGCGCCGGCTATCAAACAGAACCGGAACCGCCTCGGGCAGTACCCAAGCGTGGTCGGGATATCGAGATGCCTCTAGCCCTAAGTTTTGAAGAGGCTGTGACCGGGCTGACCACGAATATCACGGTCAATCGTTCCGAGCAGTGCTCGAGGTGCCAAGGTGCGGGCGACACCGGCGGCCCCGTAGTTACCTGTACGACCTGTAGCGGGACCGGGCAAGTAATGAGGACCGGAGGACGGCTGCAATTTTCTCAGTCGTGTCCTGATTGTCAGGGTACCGGCCGCCGCCGTACCCCATGTTCATTATGTAACGGTAAGGGTGTAACTCCGAAAACGGAGCAGGTAAAGGTGAAGATACCGGCCGGCGTGGACACCGGTTCGCGTGTTAGGATCCCCAAAAAGGGTCATGGTGGCCGGCTTGGTGCAGAACCGGGAGATCTTTACATACTTACAAACGTCGGCAAGCACCGTTTCCTGGAACGAAAGGGCGACAATGTTTATGTGACCGTGCCGATAAGCGTACCTGAGGCAGCCCTCGGAGCGAAGATAGAAGTCCCGACGATAGAAGGAAAGGCCCAGCTCAAGATACCGGCCGGAACCGAATCGGGGCAAAAGTTCAGGCTTCGAGAGCGCGGTTTCCCGAGCCTTAGAAATCCTAAATTGCGAGGCGATGAGTTCGTGGAAGTAAAGATCACGCTGCCGCGCGTCATATCGGAAGAGACTAAGGAACTTTTGCGGCAATTTGATAAGCTGAATCCAGAAAACGCCAGAAAAATGATGGGGCTCGACTAAGGTCGCGTGGTCGGTTGGAAAAACAACGCCGGCTCCAGACAGATCGGCGTTTTAGGAAGGAACGTTCTCGGTGTCCCAGGTCCTCGAGTTTGACGGCGAGGAAATTTACGATTGTTTCACGTGCTTTGAGCTATGAAGAAACGGGTCAAGACATATACGATCAGCGCCGTTGCGGAGCTCTACGATATCCATCCGCAGACGCTGAGGCTATATGAGCGGGAGGGTCTGCTCAAACCTTCCCGTTCGGTCGGAAACACCCGTCTGTATGAGGATAGCGACCTGGAACGTTTGGAAATAATACTTTCGCTGACCCGGGACCTCGGCGTTAATTTAGCCGGTGTCGAGATCATCCTGAACATGCGAGAGAAAATGGCCTCAATGCAAAGGGAATTCGAAAGATTTTTTGAGTATCTCCAAACACACGCGGGAGATTTTTCACAGCAGGTCCAGAGCATGAATCAAACGGACGCACTTATCCCGATCTCTCGTTTTCGACGTGTAAGCTATCAAGAGAAAGTTGCAGAAGAATAAGCGCCCTACCGCAGTATAGTTCCTGGCCGCAGCCTGCCTTTACTTCCATACCCTCTCGGGTGCAAAATAGTTCGTTAATTCGAACAACAACATTTGACCGGGAGTATCAGGATGTCTTATTCGGCACTATACAGAGCGTTCGTCTTCGTTCCGCTTTTTCTGGTGATCGCCGCCCATTTTGCAGTAGCTCAAGACCTTGATGACGTTACGATCTCAGGCCGCGTAACCGATCCAAACGGGCTGGCAGTTGCCGGTGCGTTGGTGAAGGCCACGCATATAGAGACCGGGATCGAGCGCACCGCCGTAACTAACAACGAAGGCCGCTTTCGTCTGATCGAACTGCGGCCCGGGACATATCGCGTGGCCGCGTCGCAAACTGGCTTTGGGACAAAAGAGCGAAAAGATCTGAGCACGATCTCTGGGCAGAATCTGCAGCTCGATTTTCAGTTGTCCCCGGCAGATGTACAGGCCGTGACCGATGTGACAGCTGATGACGACGATGCCCCGCTGGTTGATACTACTCGGACCATTGTCGGCAGCACGTTGGGTGAGCGTGAGATCGAAGAAATACCCAACAACGCACGCAATCCGCTCGATCTGGTGCTTACGCTCGGCGGCACATCCGAAGAGCAGCTTTCGACCAGCGGACTTGCTGAGGACCGGAACTCTAATCCGCAGGGTACACCTCTTGAACAAGGGAATTTTTCGCTTTCCGGCGGCACCGCCTATTCAAACAACATCACCATAGACGGCTTGGACAACAATGACGACCGTTCGTCGCGAGACCGATTTCAGCCTTCGCTTGAGGCGATCGTCGAGGTGCAGGTAATTTCCAATCAATTCTCGGCCGAATATGGACGGGCATCGGGCGGACGTGTAAACCTTCGAACACGGGCTGGAGGCAATGCTCTTCGAGGGCGCGCATTCTTTTTTTTCAGGGATGACGCATTGAATGCGAACAGTTGGTACAACAACAGTCGCAGGATCCCAAGACCTGATCTTCGGGAATGGGTGCCGGGATTTTCGCTTAGCGGCCCTATCGTGCTGCCAGGGATATATAACGGCCGCCGACGCACATTTTTTTCAACTACCTACGAGTTCGCCAAGCTCGACGATACTACGCTTATCGACACCTACATTCCGGTTGTACCGAATCCTCGCTACAACCTTCCGACGCCGACCGGTACACAACAGTTTTGCGACAATGCGAACGCCGCCGCCTGCACTTCAAATCCCCCAACGGCGGGCTTTGTTTCGGCCTATTCAAAACTTCATGCCACTCCGAATGTGAACCATGTTGTCACCGCCCGGATCGACCATAAACTTTTCAGGAATAATGATCTTACCTTCGGTATCCAATTTGCCGATCGAAACAATCGAAGGACGAACGGAGCAGCGACGACAAGGCTGGAGGAGGCTTTTCAGGAGCGAAACAATAACACGCTTGCTTTTAATGTTACTGATAATCACGTGTTCGGTTCATCCACGGTCAATCAGTTCCGCCTGCAGTGGTCCCAGTTCAAGCCGAGTTTTCAAACGGCTGATCCCCTTGACCCGGTCGTTCTGGTCGGTTTCAGAAACCCGGTAACAAACTCAGTGCAAACCTTGATCGCCGGAAATTCTACGACAAGCACGTCGCTGAACTTTGCCGATTCGCGGACCGAAACACGATGGCAAGTCCAGGATTCAGTAACGCACATCTGGAAGAACCACACATTCAAAATGGGAGTCGATGTGCAGGACGTGGTTTCGAAAGTTCTCGGACTCGGCGACGCAACGGGCACCTTCAATTTCGGGTCGGTGCTTCAGTATTCCAATAACCAGGTGACCCGTTTTCGCCAGAATTTCGGCACCGGGCAAGACGTTACGAACACCTATTTCGGCCTGTTCTTTAATGACGAGTTCAAGCCGGCCCGAAACTTAACGATGAGTCTCGGACTTCGCTATGAACGTGAGACCGCAGTCAGCGACAACGACAATTTTGGCCCAAGACTCGGTATAGCATGGAGTCCCTCTAAGAAAGGGCAAGGTGTGATCAGATTCGGCACGGGCATTTTTTACAATCGCGTTCTTCTCAGAACGGTTGGCGATTCCATCCAGAACACCGGCGGCAACCTTGTCTCGTTCGATTCGAACACCATCGGAACCGCTGCAACAGACCCGCGGCGTGTTGCGATACTCGCGGCTATAGCGAGCCGTTTTCCATCAAGTTACGGTTCGCTGCAGGAACTTCGGAACCTCGTAACGGCGACCTGCGCTAATGTTGTCACCACCTTTCCTTGTAACGCGAACACGGGTTTTGCCACGAATGTGTCGAGCGCCGGAAATCCACTTCGATCGGTCGATGCCGATCTGAAGATCCCGGAGAGTTATCAGTTCAATCTTGGTTTCGAGCGGCAGATCGGCAGATCTTTCGTTTTCGAGGCGAACTATACCTACAATAAAACGGCCAGGCTTTGGCGCGATTACAACCCGAATGTTCCCATCCTCCCGCCCGGCTATGCGGATTGGACGGCCTATTTGTTGGCAAATCCGTTCGACTTATCTCCGACGCGCCGATATACATTCTACCTCGGAACAAATGCAGCAGATGGCAGCGGTATTCACACGGCACCGAACGGCAATGTTCAATGCGGCACTACTACGGCGAACTGTTTTGTAAACCTGAATACGATAAATACAGCGACCACCGCTCCTGCAGTGGCGGTTGCGGGCCAGAATAATAATGCAACTGGCGCGCCGATAGGAATAGCTCTTGCGGCGATTGCCCGATTCCGGCCGGACCAAACGGTCGAAGAGACATCGCGGATCGGCTCGCGGGGTAATGCCCTGTATAGCGGGCTGGTGATCGAGTTAAGGCGCCGGCTTCGCGACCTGGGTTACGGGTTTAGAAGTTCGATGCGGATAGCTTATACACTGTCCAGCACCAAGGATGATGGCCTGAACAACACTGCAAATGCGGAGATAAATGGGGATTTTACCCGCGAATGGGCACGTAACCTTCAAGATCGCCGACATCGCATCGCCTTTACCGGAACGCTCGATACGCCTCAGTGGCTTGGCCGAATACGGCTTTCGCCGCTGCTTCGCTGGGCAAGCTCGTCGCCATTCAATCTGGGTGCAGGCGGCAGCGACAGAAACCTGGACGATCTTGGTACAGACCGTTTGAATTTCAGCGGGAATATCAAGGATATCGTTTATCGCAAACCGGGCTCGCCGGTCCCCGATGCCCTTATCGCGCGATTCTCTCTTCAGCCTATAGGGGCACGCAGCGGCAACCTGCCCAGAAATGCCGGCACAGGCCCGCAGCTTTTTGTCTTCGATCTCAATATCACAAGGGAATGGCGGCTCGGCGAACGGCGCCGTCTGCGGCCGGTTCTTGAGATAAATAATGTATTTAATAATTCTGTCTTCAGCTATGGAGCTGAGTTCATAAACTTTGCCGCCTTGCGAAACGACGGCACACCGCCAACGGAAGCTCAGCTTCTCGCCCGGCAGAATTTTCTTGTGCCGACGAGAACTTACCGCCAACGAAACATGCGTGTCGGGGTCCGGTTCGATTTCTAGAAGCTAAGATCGTCGGGATGGCGGGCTGCTGACATCATCATCATCCGCGTTCCGCATAAGTTTCGAAACGAAGAAAATGTAGTGCACGCCAGAGATAACGGCGAATATTACTACCAGCGAATACACTGACGGCAGATAAAAACTGTAACCGGTAACCGGGGACAGCAAGATCAACCCTACCGCTACTACCTGAACAAAGGTGCTTATTTTCCCGAGTACCGAAGGCCGAAAACCGCGGAAACCGGTCATAACATTTATCGCTGCAGCGACGGTCAGGATCAGCACATCGCGACCGATCACTGCGGCCGTTACCCAAAACGGCACGGGCAAGTGTTTTGCGGGCTGCATGACGTTCGGCATTGTCAGGATTATGAATGCGGTCGTCATCAGCAGCTTGTCGGCGATCGGGTCAATCACCGTGCCAAGTTCCGATTCCTGCTTGAACCTTCGCGCGATGAAGCCGTCAAGCCCGTCCGATAATCCCGCAATGACAAAAACGGCGAGCGCCAGGGCGCTGTTGCCGTAATAAAGCAGCACCGCAAACACCGGTATCAAGGCCATTCGGAGAAAAGTGAGCAGATTAGGGAAGGTAAGGATCGAGTTCATTCGCCGCGATTGAATTCTACACGGAACGAAGTTCCAGCAAGGTGATCTCCGGAGGACATTGGTAGCGAACAGGGAGGACAACCGTCCCGATGCCGCGCGTTATATAGATCTGCGAGTCGCGGCGGCGGTGGAGGCCGTTGGACAACTTGCGGCGCCGAATGAGACGTTTCTGTCGGTCGCGTACTCGGACCTGGCCGCCATGCGTATGACCGCTAAGTGTGAGATCGATTCCGTAACGGACCGCTTTTCTAAAGATGATGGGATTGTGAGCAAGCAGCAGCTTCATCTCATCAGGATACGACCCTTTGAGAGCCGCCACGAGATCGGTCTTGCCCACCATATGATCATCCACGCCCGCCAGCCAGAACGATGCGCCGCGCGCTTCGAAACGGAGCCCCTCGTTGACCAGCATATTGATGCCGGCGGCCCGAAAAGTTTCTGTCACCAGATCCGGATCGGTCCAGTGGTCGTGATTGCCTAGGCATGCATGAGTGCCGAATTCGGCCTGCAGGCCGCCCATCAGATCGGCGACCGGTTTGATGTAACTTGTCTCGTGCGAGACATAATCACCCGTTAATACAAACATGTCCGGCTTCAGTCGGTTCGCGACCTTCACCGTTCGGGCGATATGGTCAGAACTTGTGAACGGGCTGTGGTGAATGTCGGAAAGGTGGATGATACGGAACCCGTCGAGCTTTTTCGGCAGTCGTAAGAGCGGTATCTCTACACGCTCAAGTGAAAGGCTGTTTGCCTCGTCGATCGCGTATTTAGCCAACTTCGAGAGATCGCCAGCCAGTTTTCTGAGCGGCGTGTCTGACGCGGCGAACGTGTTGAAACGCTCGGCCAGCGTAGCTCTTCGTGAAAATATCGTTTGCATTCGGTTGCGCATCAGTATATCGGTTAGGGGCAAAGTGTCAAGATTGACAGGGTTGGGGGCTGGTGAGGGATGTGCCTATTATACCCCTTTTAAACGCAAGAATTTCAACTTACCGACCTGGACGAGTTTTCCTTCACCGTCTATTTCCAATTCGGCGTTTGCCGTTGAGGCCTTTTCACCGTTCACTTTCACCCCTCCCTGGTCGATAAGCCGACGGGCTTCGCTTTTTGAGGCGGCCAGGCCGGTTTGTGCCAGCAGATCGGCCAATTTATAAGTGCCGCACGCGACGGAGCGTTCCTCGATCTCGTCCGGTACTTCTTTCTTTACGAATCTCCGGTCGAATTCGTTCGCTGCTTCTTCGGCGGCAGCGACGGAATGAAAGTCTTTGATGATGAGCTTTGCGAGCCCGACCTTTATATCTCGCGGATTTCGGCCATTTTCAATTTCAGACCTCAAATTTGAGATTTCAGACGGGCTAAGGTCTGTGAGCAGTTCGTAATAGCGCCACATCAGCTCGTCGGAGATGGACATCACCTTGCCGAACATCTCGCCCGGCGGTTCTTCTATGCCGATATAGTTGCCCAGCGATTTCGACATCTTGTTTACGCCGTCAAGCCCTTCGAGCAGCGGCGTGGTCATTACCACCTGCGGCTCCTGGCCAAATTCCCGCTGGAGGTTGCGCCCCATCAGGAGGTTGAATTTCTGATCCGTGCCGCCAAGCTCGACGTCAGATTCCAGCGCGACCGAATCGTAGCCCTGCGTTAGGGGATAAAGAAGTTCGTGGAGCGATATGGGTTTCTCTTCCTGCAACCGCTTTGTGAAATCGTCGCGTTCGAGGATCTGCTTGACGGTCGTCTTGGCACAGAGTTTTACGAAATCGGCGGCGGTAAATTTGTCCATCCATTCGCCGTTAAAACGAAGCTCGGTCTTTTCCGGATCGAGCAGC
>JRYF01000509.1_pt1 | contig 105736 bp, 89 predicted proteins | sample 235331 | NCBI WGS metagenome assembly JRYF01 (sample SAMN03074217, study PRJNA261475) | activated sludge metagenome | biome: Wastewater Treatment Plant; feature: Wastewater; material: Activated sludge; isolation source: activated biomass of a wastewater treatment plant treating hydrocarbon... ... | reverse complement strand
AATGAATCTTATGTTGCATTGAGAGGGGGGCGGCCTTGCGATCAAGACTCAGCGGCGAACCGACCCGAACACCGCTTTGAGGTCGATGGAATCCCAAAGTACGAACTGCCGCGTCGTCGTTTCGTAACTGTACAGATTCATGCGCTGGGCAGCCGCGTCGGTCACGTAAATAAGCTCACTCGTCGAGCTGAACTGGCCGGTGACCACGATGTAATCCCCGCCGCGATCAATCTGGGCGAAGGCCCGGGCTTCCTGCGTGGTGAAGAGTCCGGCAAGTAGGACACCGACCAGCAGGATTGTCGCGGTGATTGAGAGCACGCCGATGGCCAGGTTCTTGGGGTCGTTACCGTACATTTGATTCGCACCTCGTGTGCATGGATTCCAGTTGCTCATTACCGACCGCCGCGAAATTCCTTCTGCAGGTCACGCCAGCCGCCGTGGAACACGGTCCGACTTGCCTGATTCCGGTTCGGCAGGAAGACGTGCATCCGCCGCTGTGCCAGGTCGATTACGTACAAGGCATCGACGCCCGTGCGAATCTGACCGGCCACCATCACATAATTCTGCCCGAGCGGTGCCGTCTGCGCGCGGGCCTCCGGCAGTTCCCAGGTCCAGAGCACCAGCGTGGCCAGCAGGATCAGATTCACACCTACAAGGAGCACCAGAAGGGATTGTTTGGTCATCAGCCAAGCTCCCGTTGCGGATCGGACCTCTACTTCTTCTGTTCGATCGCGCGCTTACTCGGTTTGAATCCCACGGCCAGTGCAGCGAGGAGGAAGCCCCCGGCCAGGGCATAGTGCAGCACCGGCGCCTCGGACTTGAGCAATTCAATGTTCTCCGGCTGTACAGATGAATCGTTGATCTGCGCGGCGACCGGCAGGATCACTCCGAAGAGCACGGCGCCCAGCGCGACGACACCCGCGCACACACGTCGCCCGATTCGTCGGCCTATTACTGCTTCGTCATTCTGCATTTCAGCATTCTACCTCGACGTGTAGGTCATCGCAAATCGAACCCGAGCGAGCACGATACGCAACCTCGGCAATAGGTACGACTTCATACTCAACACGGCGCTGCCTCCCAGCACTGCTCGAGCCGCCGGCTGATCTGAAGGAACCGTTCACGTGGGATGGCGACCGTGTCCCAGCTTCGCGATAACTGCTTGGCGTACCGCGCATATTCCTCCACCGGAGCGAGCCAGAAACTGTACTGCCGCCCCGCCAGGGTAAATACATCCTGCTCGAACAATCCGTGCGTCGAATGGCCGTCCCCTGCCAGCCAGTAGCCGAATGCGAAAAACGAGGCATATTGCGAGCCGAAGACCTCCTGCCACGACTGCATGTCGCGAACGTCCGCGCGGGTCACCCAGTTCTTCTGACGGCAATCCCCGTCCCTGCCGGACTTCAAGGTCTTTCGACCTTTGACATCGACAAGACAGGCCCGGCCGCATGGTGGATAGACGATGTAATCGAACGCCTTGGCCCCGAGCCGTGCCTTGACGTGATGTCGCACATCTTCGACGGCAACATACGGGGTGCCGCGGCGGTCCAGGTACTTCTCGAAAGCGATCTCGTAATGGCTGCGCCGAATACTCACCAGTCCTGCTCCAGCACCCGCCTCGGGTCGGCCAGCAGCTCATCGAGAGCGACCTCGCGCTCCTGCCCCCCCGCCATTCTCTTGATTCGTACGAGCTGCGGGTTGGTCGAATCAGCCCCCAGCATGATCACCGCAGACACCCCCTTCTTGTCCGCCAGCTTGAGTTGCTTCCCGATCGCCTGCCAGGAATATGCGAACTCCGTTGGCACGCCCCGACGGCGCAGCCCCGCGACCACTCGCAGCAGCGTCGGCCGCAGACTTTCTTCAGCATCGAGGACGAAGACGACCTGTTGCTTACGGCCTGTCTGAAGCAGACCCTTCTCTTCAAGCAGCAGCGAGAGCACCACGTCGCCCATGCCAAAGCCGACGGCCGGCTCTCGAGACTTGCCCATCTTGCCGAGCAGATCGTCATAACGCCCCCCGCCGCAGATGGCTCGTTCCTTTTCGCTGCGATCGTAGAACTCAAACACCGGCCCGGTGTAGTAGGCAAGTCCGCGCACAACGCGGAAATCAATTCTACAGAATTCTGTAATTCCAAAATTAGCGAGCAGTTCCATCAGGCGGCGCGTCTCTGCAGCGGCCTCGCGCAGCTCTTTCGAATTCCGACCGCCCGGAAGCGATTCCACGGCATCGAGGTCTGAGGAAGACATCATGTCGCGCAGTTGCGCGCTGAGCAGGTGCGAACCGAATGCCGTGTCCCAATGCCGATCAAATTCCACCGGATCGAGCTTGCCGAACTTATCCATCAGCGCGTACGCCACGCCATGACGATCCTCCGGGATACCTGCTGCGTTGAGCATCGCAGCCATGAGGCGCCGATTGCTGATGTGCACCGCGAAGTCCGCAGACGTGAGTCCCAGCTCGCGCAGCGCCTCGACCCCGACAAGAATCACCTCGGCATCGGCCACCACGTCCGCAGACCCGATCACGTCCACATTCCACTGGAAAAATTCCCGCAGCCGCCCTCGCTGGACGTTCTCACCGCGAAACAGCGTCGGGATACAGAACCACTTGATCGGCTTGGGCAACGCATTGATCCTGGCTGCCACCATGCGCGCCAGTGTCGGCGTCATCTCCGGGCGAAGAGCCAGCTCGCGGCCGCCGCTGTCAGTAAGCCGGTAGAGTTGTCCAACGAGTTCCTCACCGCTCTTTTCGCGATAGAGATCGAGGTACTCCAGCGTCGGGCCGTCATATTCCTCGAAACCATGGCGAATGGAAACGTCCCGCCAAACGTCGAAGATGCGGCGGATCGGCGCCAGCAGCTCCGGGTACAGATCACGTGTGCCTTTGACAGGTGGTATCTTCATGTGCGCGCGATTCTAAAAACCCCTGTCGGGTGCGTCAAAGTTTGATTGGATATACTCCCGCCATGCGCGTGATCGCCGGTGCATACCGTGGAAGACAGCTTGAAGCCCCACCGGGACTGGGAACGCGGCCGATTCTCGACCGCGTCAAGGTCGCCCTCTTTGACTGGCTCGGCTCACGGCTGGCCATGCCCGGCGTCCTGCCGCCGATTTGTGTGCTCGATCTCTTCTGCGGTGGCGGCAGTCTCGGCATCGAGTCCCTGTCGCGCGGTGCGTCTCACTGCACGTTCGTCGAGCAGGACCGCACGGCCATCGCCTGTCTTCACAGGAACCTGGACTCACTCGGAATCGGACAGGCGCAGGCCCGCGTTCTCTGCGAACCTGCCCAGAGATTTCGCGCCTCCCCCCCGCCGCCGGCCACATGCTACGACGTCGTCTTTCTCGATCCGCCCTACTCCTTCTCGGAGAATCTCGGACCCGATGCGGTTATGTTCCGATTGCTCTCGCGCCTCGGCGAGTCCGACACAGTCTCCTCGCATACCCTCGCCCTGTGGCGCCACGATGCCAAAATCATGCTCCCGTCGATGGTTCCCGGCGGATGGCAGTCGTCGCAGCGCCGCGTCTGGGGTAGCATGGCCATCACCATGATCGTGCGATCCTCGCAGGTGTCACCGTGACCAGCCCAGCGCCCGAAGATCACGCTTCAAGTGGCCCGACGCGCCGTTCGCCTCCGCCGCGACTCACCATGGAAGAAGCGGCCCTGACCGTCGTACGCGCCCTTCAGGAGGCCGGCCATATCGCATACTTCGCTGGCGGCTGTGTACGCGACATGGTCATGGGGCAGACGCCGACCGATTACGACGTTGCCACCTCTGCCCAACCGGACCAGGTATCGGCTATCCTTCGCCGCACGCGAAAAGTCGGTGCCAAGTTCGGCGTCGTTCTGGCCCGTATCAGCGGCCACGATATTGAAATCGCCACGTTCCGACGCGACCTGGATTATCAGGATGGTCGTCGGCCCTCCGCCGTCGAATTCACCGACGCCCGTGAGGATGCGATCCGGCGCGATTTCACCATCAATGGCATGTTCTACGACCCCATCCGACGCGAACTGGTCGACTTCGTCGGCGGGCGTGCAGACATCGAGGCCCGGATCATCCGCGCCATAGGCGATCCGCATCGTCGCTTCGCAGAAGATCATCTGCGCCTGTTACGAGCCATCCGCTTTGCGGCTCGTTTTGATTATCGCATTGATCCCGACACCTGGTCGGCCATGCAGCGCCATGCGCCGCAGCTCGTGAAGATCAGTCCGGAACGGATCCGCGAAGAATTGGACATGATGCTCAGTCATCGCGGCCGTGCCAGGGCCTTTCGAGACCTTCGCGACAGCGGTGTGCTGCGGTATCTCTGGCCCACGGCGGAGCGTCTGCTTCCCAGGGCCGATGAAATTCTCGCCTTGCTCTCCGCTTTACCGGAAGACACCGGCCTCGAACTGTGCTTGGCGATCATGCTGCTCGATTATCACGACGCCGACGTGGGTGAGGTCTGTGACGCACTGCGTTGCAGCAATGACACTCGAAGAGAAATAACCTGGCTGATTCAACATGCTCCTGCGCTCGACGATCCGGATCGACTCACCCTGGCGGACCTGAAGCTGCTGATGGCCGACCGCGCATTCGACAGATTGGTCACCCTGCTAGCGGCGAGATTGACGGCAACCGGCCAGCCCATGACCGCGCACCAGGTACTCACGGCCCGCATTCGCGCGATCGATCCGGCAGAGGTATCCCCCCCGCCGCTGCTGAGCGGCCGCGATCTGAGTGAACTGGGCGTCCCACCGGGTCCTCTTTACAAGAAGGTGCTCGATCGCGTGTATTATGCCCAGCTCAACCGTGACGTCGCTGATCGCGAGTCGGCCCTTCGCATGGCTCGCGAACTGATCGCCTCGGCAATTTAAAAAACGGCAACTGATCGGAGAACGGGAGGATCGCATCACATGCTGCAGTCCATGCAACTCAGCCCACGGCGCGGCCGCTATCTCGAATTCTGCCTGATTCCGCTGGCCGCCGTGCTGCTGTCCGGCTGCGCCCGGCAGGGCGATCCTGTTATCCACGAAATGCTTGCCGAAGTTTCCGAGCAGAACATCCGGTCCCATGTCCGACGGCTTGCCGAGTTCGGCACGCGTCATACCCTGAGCGAGACTGACAGCGACACACGGGGAATCGGCGCCGCCCGTCGCTGGATCCATCAGCAGTTCGAGACCTACCGAACCGAGAGCGGTGGTCGCCTGCGCGTCGAATCGCAATCCTTCATCCAGCCCGCCGACGGCCGGCGAATTACTCGCGACGTGGAAATCATCAACGTCATCGCCACGCTGCCCGGCGAGGATCCTGCGAAGGACCCTCGTGTCTTCGTCGTGAGCGGGCATTACGACTCCATCTGCAGCGACCCGACCGATCATCTGTGTGATGCACCCGGCGCCAATGATGATGCCAGCGGCGTGGCAGCCGTGCTGGAGATGGCACGTGTCATGTCGAAACGGCGATTCCGTGCCACGCTCGTTTTCGCCGCAGTCGCTGGCGAGGAGCAGGGGCTATTTGGTTCTCGCTACATGGCCGCAAGATATCGCGACGAAGGCGTTCAGATCGCGGGCATGTTCACCAACGACATCATTGGTAACACCCTCGGCCAGAACGGCATACGCAATCGGTCACAGGTACGCGTTTTTTCCGAGGGTGTCCCCGTCATCGAGTCCAGCCAGGATGCCCGGCAGATCCGCCTCGCCACCGGCAACGAAAACGACTCCCCGGCCCGTCAGCTCGCCCGATATGTGGACGAGATATGCAAACAATACCTGCCGGGCTTCGAAGTCCTGCTCGTCTGGCGTCGCGATCGCTTCCTGCGCGGCGGAGACCACACCGCATTTTCCGAACAGGGCTACCCGGCCATCCGCCTTACCGAGGTGAATGAAGACTATCGCCGCCAGCATCAGAACGTTCGTCTCGAAGACGGCATTCAGTACGGCGATCTGCCGGACTTCGTGGATGACGGCTACATCACGCAGGTCACGAAGGTCAATCTGGCGGCACTCGCATCACTCGCCCTCGCTCCCCCGCCGCCACAGAAGCTGCGCGTTCTGACGACGAAACTTGAGCACACCACCACACTCCAATGGGAAATCCCGAACGACGACGACCTGTCCGGCTACGAGATCGTCTGGCGGGAGACCACCGCCCCACGATGGCAGCATTCGCAGTTTGTCGGCATCCAGACTGGTTGTGTTCACCCCCTGAGCAAGGACAATTACATCTTCGGCGTCCGCGCCGTCGGCAAGAACGGTCATAAGAGTGTCGTCGCCTACCCCCTGCCGGCCCGTGAATAACTGTAGTCAGCCGTCCTGTGAACACATCTTTTTTCAGGAACAATGGTTATGGGAATCTTGTGTGTAAGTTGATATCCCCCCCTGCTTGTGGAATACAATCAAAGGATGTCGAGCCGGTGAGGCCGCGACCCGCCCGGGCCTCAGGATTGAAGCGTACCTTCTCCCCTTATCAGTGAGTGGACATGACAACCCAGTCTCGAAGAGGATCGTTCCGCGCCGCACGCGCTTCCGTTACGCCATTGCTGCTTCTCTGCGTACTTTCAAACATCGGACCCGCTGGCATGCTTCGGGCAGATACCACCGCGCCACGCGGTGATGCCCAGACGAATGTCCTGTACTTGACGACCGATACCTGCCCGGATGAGTTCACCGACACGCTGTACGTTGAGCTCCGAATGGAAAACCTCGACCAATTGATCACCGGCGTTCAGGCCTTCCTCCAGTTTGATCCGTCAGTCCTTTCCTTCAATGGGGTCGCAAGCTGTTATACGAAATGCGAGGAACCCTTCGACGCCCCCTGCGGTCAAGGACCCTTCCAGCTGCATTTCCCATCCAACATTGCCAGCGCCAGCGTCTTCACCGGTGCCCAGCCGGGTCAGCTCAACATCACCGCCTCAACGAGCTTCTTCGGTGACTGCACCGATCCGACGCAGGCCGACGCACTGCTTGCCATACTCGTCTTTGACATTCTTGCCGAAGACGATTGCACCACCACCACCGTTACGTTCCGGGACTACGGCGGCCTTAATTCGCAATTCAGCTATCAGGGCAATCCCGTTCCCACCACACTGCGTGATACCGGCCTCATCGCGCTGCGCGGCGAACCCATCATGATCGAATCATCCACACCGAGCATCGATCGCTGCGAAGGCGGAGAGGCCGTTTTCGAAGTTGCACTCACCGGATGCGGCCCGTTCACCTATCAGTGGTCGAAGGACGATGTCCCGCTCGAAGAAGACGAAGACATCTCCGGTGTCCAGGGACCGTTGCTAATAATCAGCACGCTCACTGCGTCCGCAACAGGCGACTACACCTGCCGTATCAGCTCGCCTTGCGGCGAGCTGACGACGACGCCGGCGACTCTTGTCATTCACGCTTCCGGAAGTGGAGATACGAATCTCGATACGGTGGTGGACGGTCTGGATATTCAGGATTTCCTCTATCACCTGCTGAGCGGTACGCCGGCCTCGGCGTCATACTGTGCCGCAGACATGAATCACAACGGCTTGGTCGAGCAGTCTGACGTCGAACCCTTCATCAATCTGCTCCTGGCGCAGTGATCCACAGGAACAATCTCGTTTTGTCAGTCGTCGTTTGGACGTTTTGAGCCGGTCCAACTGGGACGCTTGTACGTCCGCCCGACAAAAGATCGATCGGAAGATGAATGCCGAAGGTGGGAATCGAACCCACACCCCCTTGCGGGGACCGGATTTTGAATCCGGCGCGTCTGCCAGTTCCGCCACTTCGGCGTTCGCGCAATCCCGATCTCAGGTATCGATTCTCCAATCCGAGGATTGCGATTCAGATCGTAACTTTCGAGCTGAAGGCGGGCAAGACCGATCGCATGGATGCCAAGGCGCACGAAGTCGCGACAATTCGGCCCGGCTTCGAGAGTTGCGTCGCGTCGGGCCGCACAACGGACCTGTGAGTTAACGATTGCAAAGATCGCGCAAGTATCCCGTGAAGAGTCCGAAAAGTCTGCGGTGTGCGCTTCATTTTCGATCGGAATCTGGTAGAATGATTAGACAGTAAAGTGCCTCACCCCAACCGGGGATTCTATGGAGGGGCCCCGACCTGCTCCCCCGCTGCCGGGGCCATCATTGAGATGGCTCATCCGACGGTGTAAGTCCGGCATGAGCGCAACCGGGTTCATCGTACAAGTTGCGAATCCGCGGAGGATGCGTCAGGCCATGTCACGAGCGAGCCGAGGCACCATGCAGGTGTGGAATCACAGGATCAACCCAATCGCGTCAGCTCCGAACCCCCAACCGTAAGAGCTCGAGGAGAAAGTTAAGATGTCTAAGTCCGCCGGGAATCGAACCAAAGCCCTCACGATCTGTAGTTGCTTCGCATTGCTCTTCGGCGCATGGGCCGCGCCGGCATCAGGCCAGATCATTGCCTACTGGAACTTCAACGACACCAGCAATTTGCTCACGGTTTCTCAGGGCGCTGGCACAATGACCCATACGTTCAACCCGGTGAACATCGTCAACTTCGCCGGCTCCTTGATCAATGCCCAAGGCGGCGATCCGGCTGGCTCAGCCCTGGCGCTCCAGGGAGGCACGGGTCTGGTCAACAATGGTCAGTACCTCATCATCGCGGTAGACACATCCGGCTCACAGAACATCGTCATGAGCTTTGCCTCTCAGCGCTCGGGCACCGGATTCAACAACAATCAAGTCGCCTATTCCACCAATGGCGGCTCTTCTTGGACAGATTTCGGTGCACCTTATGACCCTCCGCTTGCCTTCGCACTTTTCACCTTCGACTTCTCAGGCATCACGGCGCTGGAAAATAATCCCAACGTGAGGTTCCGAATCCAGTTCAACGGTGCGACTTCGGCTGCCGGCAACAATCGCATCGACAACCTCGTGATCGCCGGTCAGGGCGCCGCAACCGGCCCCTGCTGCCAGCTCGACGGCAGCTGCTCGCTGCTCTCCGAAGCGGCATGTACGAACGCCGGAGGCAACTGGCAGGGCGCAGGTGGCTCGTGTAGTCCCAATCCCTGCCCCCAGCCCACGGGCGCCTGCTGCAACCCCGACGACGGCACCTGCACACCTGACCTGACCCGGCCCGAGTGCGAAGGCGACGGCGGTATTTACAAGGGTAACTTCACCGATTGCGATCCAAACCCCTGCGTCGGCGCCTGCTGCGATCAGGGCGGCTCGACCTGCAACATCCGTACGCCCCAGAACTGCATCGGTCAGGTAGGCGGCGGCATCTACCGCGGCGATGCGACGACATGCGAAGCGGAGACCTGTGACTTCAACTTCGACGGCATCCTCATCAACGAAATCCGAATCGACCAGCCCGGGACCGACACTGATGAGTACTTCGAGCTCGTCAACATCAGCAACGAAACGCGCGACCTGAGTGGCCTCTTCTACATCGTTCTCCGACAGACAGGCACCCTGCTCAACAGCGGACGCGTCAAGAGCGTCACCGACCTCACCGGATTCTCCATCCCGCCGGGCGGTCACTTCCTCGTGGCTACCGGCTCGTTCGGTCTGCAAGGCGCCGTGCCGGACTTCGTCACCAGTCTGATCTTTGAGAATGGTGAAAACACGACGCACATGCTTGTCTCCGGCTTCTTCGGACAGGTCGGTGACGTCGTCGATACAGACAACAATTGCCAGATCGATAACCCGCTCTGGTTCCAGGTCATCGACAAGGTCGCACTGATCCGTGCGGACAACCTGCCCGGTGGCCCATCGACGCTGACCGGTTGCCACTACGGCACCGGCGATCCGTTCATCGACACCCTCAAGGACGGCTCATTTGTCCCCGGTCATGTCTTCCGATGCGGCACCTTCCCCGGCTCGCCCTGCATCGACGGCTCGAACTTCGGCTTCGAAGACTGGTTCGTCGGCCCGTTCAACCCGGTCTTCGGCGATGACACTCCGGGGGCCCCCAACCAGCGATCGACCGGCGCCTGCTGCGCGGTCGATTCCTGTCTCGACGGTTACGAGCGCCAGGTCTGCGTCGAGGCCGAAACTGGTAACTGGCTCGGCCGCGATACCACCTGCATGGCCGACGGCGCCCGCTGCGAAGGTGCCTGCTGCACCTGCCTCGATCCTCCGGCTTGCGAATCCTACACCTGTACTGTTGGCTTCCCGATCCCGTGTACGTCTACGGGCGGCATTTTCCAAGGACCGCTTACGACCTGCCCGCCGGAACCGAACGGTGTGGACTGTGCGGACTGCATCACCATTGCCGAGGCCCGGGCCCTGCCACTGGGCAGCCCGGTTCGTCTCTGTAGTGTGATCGTTTCTTCAAAGACGAATCTGATTAACTCGGCCAGCTCGAACAACTTCCACATCCAGGATGAGAGCGGGGCCGACGGCCAGTCGGGCCTCACCATCTTTGGCACGGCCACCCTCATTCAGGATCAGTTCGGCGGTGCGATTGAAGGCAACCGCATCGGCATCCAGGGGCAACTGGGCGTCTTCAACGGCCTGCTTCAGTTGCAGGACGGCGCCAACCGTGCTCTGGCCTTGGTGAACATCGCCGGCTTTGAAGGCGTTCCCGCCCCAGTCACGGTGACGGCTGCTGACTTCCAGAACGGCAGCCCGACCGCGGAAGGATACGAGAGCGAGATCATCCGCCTGAATTGCGTAGTTTTTGAACAAACAGGCAACTTCGCTGCCCTGACGAACTACACGGTCACGGACGGCACATACAGTGTTGTGGTCCGCGTCTCGACTTTGTTCCAGGTGGACATTGTCGGCCAGCCCATCCCCACCGGTCCGGTTAATATCACCGGCATCTTCAGCCAGTTCGATACCAGCGTCGGTCAGAACAGCGGCTACCAGATCCTGCTTCGGACCATCAACGACATCCAGCCCGGCAGCACCTGCGGTGATACGGCTGCATGCTGTCTGGCTGGTCCGAGCTGTCGCGATGATCTCACGGAGGATCTCTGCCGCGGTCTCGGCGGCCTCTTCCGCCCGGATGACCAGAAGTGTCCGCCGGCCGAGCCCTGCCCGGACAATACCGACGTTCGCATCACCGAGATTCGCATCACTCAGCCGGGTAACGATCTCGATGAGTACTTTGAGCTTTCCGGTGTACCGGGCACGCCACTGGGAGACCTGACATACATCGTCCTCGGTGATGGCCCGCAGGGACAGAGCGGATGGATCGAGTGCGTCGTCCCGTTGGCCAGCAAGTCCATCCCTGACGACGGCTATTTCCTCTGCACGGAAAACACCTTCACGCTGCGTCCGCTCTCTGAAGTGGACCTCGTGCTCGTTCCCAATGCTTTGAACTTCGAGAACGATGACAACGTCACCCACATGCTCGTCAAGGGCTTCACGGGTGCGATCGACGACGATCTCGACCCGGACAACGATGGTGTCCTCGACATTACGCCGTGGGCGCAGGTCGTCGATAAGGTCGCCATCATCCGGCAGCACAATCCCCCGACGACCACCGAGTGGCACTACGGGCCCCCGGTTGTCGGCCCCGCCGGCGGTACCAGCCCGGGCCATGTGGCCCTCTGTCCGTCCAATCCGCCAGAATGGCGCGTCGAGGCCTTCGACCCCGCCGTGGGCGATGACACGCCCGGCGAGCCGAACCCCGCGGTTTGCGCCTGTGCTGGTTGCCTGGGCGATCTGAACGTCGACGGCATCCTCGATGCCCGGGACATTCAGCTATTCGTCAATACGATCACGATGGGCCAGGGCGATGGTTGTGCGGATATCAACCTCGACGGCGAGCTCGACGTCGATGACATCGCTCCATTCGTCAGTCGACTGCTGGACAAGGCCGTCTGTGGTATTCCGCGTGCCTCTGGTGTCCGCGTCATGACGTGGAACCTTCTCAATTACTCCGGCACGGCGCCATCCAATCGCAAGACCGCTTACAAGCGCGTCCTGAACCACGTCCGGGCGGACATCATCGTCTGTCAGGAAGTGAACAACGTCGCCGGCGCCAACGACTTCCTCACGCAGGTTCTCAACGCGTCGGACGGCCCCGGCGGCTACGCCATGGCCGAGTTCACCGATGGTCCCGGCAGTGATCAGGTCTTGTATTACAAGACCGACAAGATCACCTACACCAACGGGAATCACACGGCCTTGGCCACCACGCCGCGTCCCACGGGGCGATGGCGGGTCGGTGTCGTCGGCAGTCCGCCGAATACCGACTTGTATGTGTACGGCATGCACCTGAAGGCCGGCTCGGCCATGGAAGACCCGAGCAACCCTGCCGACCGCGAGGCGGCTGCCGCAATCATCCGAGCCGATGCCAATGCCTTGCCGGCCGGTTCGCAGATCATCTACGCCGGTGACATGAATCTGTACACCAGCGCCGAAGGCGCCTGGGCTCGGTTCACCGAGTCACAGATGATCAACATTGGTCAGGCCTTCGACCCGGTCAACCAGCCCGGCAATTGGAGCGGTAACTGCGCGTTCGCTTTCTACCACACGCAGTCCACTTATCGCGACAACGCGGGCTCGCCGGCAGGTGCGGCAGGTGGCGGTCTCGATGATCGCTTCGACTTCATGTTGATCACGGATTCGCTGCGAGACGGCGTCGGACTGTCCTACCTCAACAGCACCTACAGGGCCTTCGGAAACGACGGCAATCACTGCAACATGGACATCAACGACCCGCCGGTCATCCCGCAGGGTCAGTTCATCGCTGATGCCTTGCTGATGGCCAGCGATCACCTGCCGGTCATCATGGACCTTGGCATCTTCGAGCCGCCTGCACAATAACGAATCGTCAGGAACGCTCGTAAGCGCAGGTCTGTAATGTCTGAAACAAGAAAGCCCGGGGCTGATTTGGCCTCGGGCTTTTTCTACGCGCTTGCAGCAATGTGGAGGTGGATGCAGGTCAGCGGTATGAATTCAAAAGCGCGGGCCATGGCAATGGGAATATCCGCCGGCCGAGGCCGGACAAGCTTTCCGCACAACTCAGCGCGTAAGACGGAGACGCGCGAGCCGCATCAGTATGGGAGTAGCTTGGCAATCCGCGGCATCATGTACTGCATCGACTCCTCCTCCGCCGTCCACGTCCCGACGAGGTACGCGCCATGCGGGGGAAGAAGATTCGTCGAAAGGGTGGAGTCGTCCTTTTGACGCGAGAGAAGCTGCGTGTAGCGTGCATGAGCGTCGTACGCGGCCTTGTTCGTGGGATACTGCACCAGCCAGACGACATTCGGCCCCTGCCCTTCCGGTACGCGATAACGTCCAACGCACATCAGGGTACTCTCATTGAGTCCCAGCAGTTTGCTGACCTGATCCGAGTCAGGTGCCCGTGCAAATTCAAAAGCCGAGAGCGGAAGACTGCCTAGGTGGCGCACCAGCCAGCGATTCTCGAGCAGATCCGCATCTGCCGGCATGGCGTCGATCAGAGGCGGGCGATCCTCTCGCGTAATCCGACCAGTCAGGTGGATCATCAAACGCAGCACCTGCTCCGTCGTCTCGCTGTCACTCGATGCGACCGACACTCGAATGTAGTTTCGCCCCTGCCAGGAATGAAGGTGAAAGCCATCCCCCCGCGACACGCGCGTCTCACCGCCGATCTTCAGTTGCTCCCGGCCATCGGTCTGGCAGGTCAGAATCCCATATGCGTCCTCGGGCGTCTCCGACTCCACGACCAGGATCCGGGCGGTCTGCTCCCTCCCGCCGCTCCTGCAGACATAGGCAGATGTCGCGGCAGAAAGCACGCGGAAATGGCTCAAACGCAGTACTTCACTGGGCGATACAGCCCCCACGAGTTCGCCGGCCAGATAGACGCGGATCGGTTCAACCTTCCGCCAGCCCGCTACGGCCTCGCTCGCGGGAAAGCATGCGGGGGCATTCGGTGAGTCTCCGCCGCTCAGGCCGGCCGATGAAGTCGCGGCATCGACGGGTGTTACGCCTCCCCGACCACCGCTGCGTTCCGCATCCGGCTGCGTCGTCGAGGAAGAATCCGATTCCTGACGGCAAGCCGGCAATCCCGCAAGAAGACAAAGCATCCCCAAGAGGAGGCAGCCACGGCCGACATGTGAAATGAACATGGAAGGCCTCCATGATCGAAAAGCGGGGTCGCGAAGGATCCATCCTTCACGGTGCGGAGAATTGTAATCCGCCGGCCATCCCCGGCAATTCTGTTTTTGACCTTTCCGTGGCCATTTATATAATCGGCTTGGGTATCGCCAGGACGCGAGAACGCACATGATCATTACCATTGACGGACCGGCCGGTTCAGGGAAGAGCACAGCCGCCCGAAAGCTTGCAGCCAAGCTCGGCATCGCCTATCTCGACACCGGCGCCATGTACCGCGCCATCGCCTTTGCCGCCTTGCAGAAAGGCGTCTCACTCAAGGACGAAGACGCCATCCTCGCCGTCGCAGAGCAGTCCAGCATTGAAGTCGACTGCGGTCCGACCCACACCCGTGTCATGCTTAACGGGCACGATGTCAGCGAAGCCATTCGCACGATGGCCGTCAATCAGGCGACCAACTTCGTCGCTCGCATTCCGCGGATTCGCCAGATGCTCGTCGAGAAACAGCGCGAGATCGGCCGTCGGCTCGGTTCGCTCGTCACAGAGGGTCGTGATCAGGGAAGCGTTGTTTTTCCGAATGCCGATCTGAAGTTTTTCCTCGATGCCAGTCTTGAGAAACGGGCCCTTCGACGCTACCAGGAACTGACCGCCGATGGCGAGGAGGCCCCTTACGAAATGATCCTCGAAAACCTCCGCGAACGCGACGGAAACGACCGCAAGCAATGGGCCCCCCTGCTTGAGCCTGCTACGGCTGTCCACATCGACACGACGCAGATGACCATCCACGAAGTCGTCGAGCGCCTGCTTGATTGCGTCTCCCGGAAGAACTTGGCCAAATAATCCGACACCGCGATGCGCCCCTTTTACCGCTTCATGCGTGCATGGTCACAGGCGTTTTACGCCCTCTATTTTCGTGGGCGAGTCTTCGGCATCCGGAATGTCCCCATGACCGGCGGAGTTCTGCTCGCCTGCAATCATCAGAGTTTCTTTGACCCCGTCTGCTCGTGTCTCGCCCTCCCGCGGGAAGGCAATTTCATGGCCCGCGACACACTCTTTCTGAATCCCTTCTTCCGGCGGCTCATCGTCGCGCTCAACGCCTTCCCTGTGAAGCGCGGCGCAGCCGATGTCGGCGCCGTCAAGGAAATTCTCCGCCGCTTGCGCGACGGCAAGCTGGTCGTTGTCTTCCCCGAAGCAACTCGAACGCGCGACGGCAGCATCGGTGAGATCAATCCTAATTCATTGCTTATTGCCAAGAAAGCAGGCGTTGCCATCGTCCCTACTGTAATCGACGGCGCCTTTGAGGCCTGGCCGCGTACTCAGCTCCTGCCCGGCCCCGGTCGTATCTACACGACCTACGCCGAAGCAATCACGCCGCAGCAGGTCACCGATTGGCCGATGGAAAAAATTGCCGAGACTGTTTCAGAACGTTTGACACGAACACTGGGTCGCTCTCAGGCCCGGCGTCACCGCGCTGCCTGCCCTTTCTCGACCTGTGCAGGTGTATCGTAGTTCGGTATTCGCCCCCGCATCATTCCGCCGTAGCTCCGGCCGCCATCGATTCCCAACGCGTCCCCGCTACCACGACTTGCCGAATCTTCGGCACGGCCTTGTCAAAGAACGCCTGCGCGTATTGCTCGAAAGGTGATCCGGTACGGACTTCCTGCTCGATCTCTGCGAGCGCAGACGCCAGCCCTCGCAGTTCCGCAGGCAGCGACGGCGGCACCGGCTCCGGACGATAAAGCCATCGATCACCTCGCAACTCGAAGCGGGCATGCACGAGCGGCACATAATCCGCCTCCTGCAGGGTCACCGTCGCCTCCGCGCCGCGATGCTTCTGATTTATCAGGGTGATCTGCGAGGAAAACACGCCCAGGTTGTCGGCCATGCTCGCCAGACTCCACGTCGCGTAGTACGGCACTCCGTAGTACTCCTCCGCCGTTCGGCGAAGCGAGGCATCCGCCTCCAGCACCTTTGAAACCGAGCGAAGCATTTCAATCGTCGCAGCGCGCTGCTCCTCCACAACGAGCGAGGCGATCCCGGCGTAGTCCCGGATCGCAAAGCAGGCGTTCAACCGCCGCGCAACGGCCGCGGGGCTGTCTTGCCTGCCGCGTACTCGCGCCGCTGTGCTTGAAGCTGCGGCTTCGGACTCAGACTCGTCGGGCCGACACGAGACAGCCGCGAGCACAAGAAGCAGTACGCACGCCATTGCGCGGAGAAATTGGATACCGTTCATACTCTCATATCGGGTAACAACGCCACCGGAAGTGAACCTACTAGGCATTATCGTTTTCCATGACCACTGACCGTAAGTGGCAGTCCTCCAACGCTCAGAGCCGTCGACAGCCGTGGCCTGCGTCGGCTACCATTCCGACGACTGCAACCCCGGAGTTGGCATGAATACGATCTGTAAACTCTCTTGCCTCGCGTTTGCTGTGACCGTCGCCTGGCATGCCTCGCGGCGTCCCGTGCAAGCCGTTGACGAAACGTCAACAGGCCGTCCGACCGTCCCGAAAGCGTCCCAAGCCCCCTTCCACGGAATGGCCGTTCAACTGCACGGAGGAAGCGACGTCTACGAGCACTACAAGGGACTTATCCCGGAGATTGCCGCGCTCGGAGCCGATTCCGTCCTTTTTGTGGTGCACGGCTGGCAGACGCACGGCGGCAGTCTCGATCTGCACATCGACGCCCGGCGGACGGCCAGCCCCGAGGCACTCGGTAAGCTGTGCGATCTTGCAGCTGAGCACGGCCTTCGCGTCATCCTCATGCCGGTCGTGCTCCTGGAGCACCCGCGAAACAAGGAATGGCGCGGCCGGATCGTCCCGGAAGGTCACAACTGGGATGAGTGGTTCCGACGGTACACACGGTTCATCGTGCACTTTGCCCGCATCGCCGAGAAGCACGGTGTTGCACTGCTGATGGTTGGGTCGGAGCTGATCAAGACCGAGGTTTACACCGATCGCTGGGAGCAGGTCATCACCGAAGTCCGCCAGAACTATCGCGGCGCGCTGGGCTATTCTGCGAATTGGGACCACTATCAGTCGACAAAGATCGGTTTCTGGCCGCGTCTCGATTACGTCGGCATGACCAGCTACTACAAGCTGGCCGACGGTCCAAACCCAACCGCAGAGGAGCTCGATCGCAACTGGGCGAAGTTCAAGAAGGAAATCATCGCGTTTCAGTCCGAGGTGAAGAAGCCGATCCTTTTCACGGAGGTCGGCTGGTGCAGCCAGGAAGGTGCCGCTAAGGAGGGCTGGAACTATTACGCCAATCAGAAGGCCACGGAAGCCGGCCTCCGCGAGCAACAGCTTCTCTATGAGGCCTTTATCCGCAACTGGGGCGAGGAAGGCGGGATCGGCGGCATCATCTGGTGGGAATGGGACCGCAGCACCGGCGGCCCCAACGACTACAACTACACCCCGCGCGGAAAGCCCGCCGAAAAGATCCTTCGTGCGTGGTTCGCCGGCCGCCGCAACGATTGATCTACCTCCAGATTCGTAATTTTCGCCGCGCAAAGAAAAGCCCCGAGCAGATTTGCCCGGGGCTTTAAGCAGTCATTCGCAACTCATCATTCGCGAATTACATTCCCATGCCGCCCATGCCGCCGCGGCCGGCGGGCATCTTCGGCTTGTCTTCCTTGATCTCGCTGACCACGGCGTCGGTCGTCAGCAGCAGCGTGGCGACGCTGGCAGCGTTCTGAAGGGCGATGCGCTCGACCTTCGCGGGCACCAGCACGCCCATCGCGATCATGTCGCCGTACTCGTCGGTCAGGGCGTTGTAGCCGAAATTCGGATCCTTCGACTCAAAGACCTTCTGAGCGACAATGCTGCCATCGACACCGGCGTTCTCAGCGATGACCTTGATGGGGGCCCACAGTGCGCGGCGGACGATATCGACGCCGGTCTTCTGGTCACCCTTGAGGCGTGACTCTTCCTTGTCCAGCACGCGAGCCAGTGCCCGCAGCGGTGCCACGCCGCCGCCAGGAAGAATACCTTCCTCAACGGCCGCCCGACAGGCGTGCAGGGCGTCCTCGACGCGGGCCTTCTTCTCCTTCATCTCGACCTCCGTGGCAGCGCCCACGCGAATCTGCGCCACGCCGCCCGAGAGCTTGGCCAGACGCTCCTCAAGCTTCTCGCGGTCGTAGTCGCTCGTGGTCTTTTCGATCTCGGTCTTGATCTGGGCGATGCGGCCCTTCACGTCGCTCGTGCTGCCGGCGCCCTCGATGACGGTGCAGTTGTCCTTGTCGACCACCACACGCTTCGCCTGGCCCAGGTCCTTCAGATCGATCGATTCCAGCGAGATACCCAGGTCCTCGAAGACCGCGCGGCCGCCGGTCATCACCGCGATATCCTCCAGCATCGCCTTGCGGCGATCACCGAAGCCCGGTGCCTTGACCGCACAGCACTGAAGCGTGCCGCGGAGTTTGTTCACCACCAGCGTCGCCAGGGCCTCGCCGTCGACATCTTCCGCGATGATCAGCAGCGGGCGGCCTGCCTTCGCGACCTTCTCAAGCAACGGGATGATGTCCTTGATCGCGGAGAGTTTCTTCTCGTAGATCAGGATGTACGGCTTGTCCAGTCGGACTTCCATGCTCTCGGGATGATTGATGAAGTGCGGCGAGAGATAGCCCTTGTCAAACTGCATGCCCTCGACCAGCTCGACGGTCGTTTCCAGCGTCTGGCTCTCCTCGACCGTGATGACGCCGTCCTTGCCCACCTTGTCCATTGCCTCGGCGATTTTCTTACCGATGTCCGGATCATGATTCGCCGCGCAAGTGCCTACCTGAGCGATCTGCTTGTTCTCCTTGACCGGCTTCGACATCCGGGCATATTCCTCGACGATCGCTGCAACGGCCTGGTCGATGCCGCGCTTGAGTTCCATCGCATTCGCACCGGCGGCGATGTTTTTGAGCCCCTCGTTGAAGATGGACTCGACATATACCGTCGCCGTCGTGGTGCCGTCGCCGGCATCGGTCGAGGTCTTGCTGGCCACTTCCTTGACCATCTGGGCGCCCATGTTCTCGTAGGCGTCGTCCAATTCGATCTCCTTGGCCACCGTCACACCGTCCTTGGTCACCGTCGGCGAACCGAAGGACTTCTCGAGGACGACGTTGCGTCCACAGGGGCCGAGCGTCACTTTCACGGCCCGTGCGAGCTGGCTCACGCCGCTGCGGATGGCTTCCCGTGCTTCCATGTCAAAAGCGATTTTCTTAGCTGCCATAGAGGTCTCTCCAGTTGATTCGTGTTCCTGTTTTCCTGTGTCGTTATCCGTTGCACCCTACCGAAGCCGAGACGGCCCGGCTCAGTGCGTTCGTTCGAGAATAAACTGCTGCGGATCAAAGCCCATGCTTCGCGCCGCGGAGGCCGCCTTGTCCCGTACGACGGCCAGTGGATCGTCCATGTTGGTCACCAGTTCACCGGCCATCAGCTCCGTGGACGGGTTTTCGATCGACAGCACACGCCAGCGACGCGTCATCGTGTGCGCCGCCTCGCCCGTGCCGAAGGCGGATTCCGAACTGATCGCCAGACAGCAGGGACGCATCTTCGCGTGCTTCTGCACACTCGACGGGTCCGCCCCAGCGCCACTCCCGGTCTCCATGTACGGTGAGAGGATCATTGCTCCTCCTCCTCGTCCCCAATGCCCTGGAAGGGCTCGTCCTGCCAGACGCTGCCCTGCTGCTTGACCTGCAGCTCCACCGTCTCAATCGAGGTCGCATCGACGAAGATCACGTCGTCCACGACCTCCGCGTCGTCGTACTTGCTCACGCGGATCTCGATCCGAAATCCGCTTTCTTCGATCTTGTTGTACGCCAGCGGATGGATGTGCATCGCGTCCTCGTTGCCGGGGAACGTGATGACCAGCCGAGCCGCCGACCCGAACTTGATCGCCTCATCGAGCGCTGCTTCGAACAGTTTCGGTCGCACGCTTGGGCTCTCTGACTGCCGCAATCAGCTCTCAGCAGCTGCGCCGCGCTGAAGGTCGATCGCCGGGTTTCGTTTCTACGCTTCCTGCAGGTCGGGCCGCGCATCAGCCCTCGACCACGGCGAGGATATCCGATTCATCCATGATCAGGAACTCTTCGCCGCTGACCTTTACTTCGGTACCGGCATAGCTTGTAAAAAGCACCTCCTCGCCCTTCTTGAGCTGCGGCCGGGCCCGTTCCCCTGTGTCCAACAGCTTGCCGTCGCCCACCGCCACCACGCGGCCGCGCCGGGGCTTCTCCTTCGCCGTATCCGGAAGAACGATCCCGCCCGCCGTCTTCGATTCTGCCTCGATCCGCTTGATCAGTACTTTGTCACCGAGGGGGCGAATCTTCATCTTGGTCACAGACATCTCATTGCTCCTTCCTGAGGTAAACTTGACTTGCTTGCTTCCCTGTACCGATTTACTCAGTTCACTGCCGGCCGGGACTTCCAGCCAACGAGTTATTCCTAATTCGAATCACGACCAGCCGGCATGACGACGTTGTACCGCTCGCGAATCACTTTCATCACCGTCGGCACAAGCGTGTCTCGATACTGCGCAGCCAGAATGACCGAAACCACGTCCAGATCCAGTGCGTCACGCAGCAGCCGATGATCGGACTCACGCGAGACCAACAGACACGGAAAATCCAGCCCGTGCCGGCGCATCCGCCTCAAGAGGCCCAGCCCGCCGATTTCCGGAATCGCGTCGTCCACCACGCCCAGATGAAGCGGACCCCGCCGGGCAAGCCCCAGTACCTCATCTTCATTGCGGGACCAGTGAAGATTAACGCCGAGGTCGCTGAGCGAACCGGCCAGCCCGACTGCCCAGGGATCCTGAGCCGCGTGGACTATCATAATGTTCAACCGGATCGGCAGCATTCCTGACAAAGTCCTGGTCATGGTCTAAGCTTACGGATATTTCGGCGCAGTCCTCTGGCGCTCCACTGAACAAATGCAATGAACATGCCAGAGGCATGGTACAACCTTTCTGTAGACTGATGATTTTTAAATCATTACTAATAAATGACTTACACACAATTGCGCTGCCTATTATTGTTTGACAAAGTCCGGGTGCACGGGCAGGAATGGCAGTCCAGGTATTCGGCGGAACCATCTCGGCTGTCAAACTGGCACATGGCATGATGGGCCGGCATGCTTGCAACGCAGGAGGGGTTTCACCGAGTCGGCCGTGCCGACTATCTTCGCCAACTGCCAGACGAAGTACGGAGGTGCATCAGCATGAAGGACCATTATCCCTGCTACGTCGCCAACCTTCCGGAGATGACCGGTTCCCAACTTGCCGTCACAAACAAATACGACGGCAGCATTTTCGCCGCTGTCGCTCAGGCCGACGCGTCGACGATCACGCGTGGAATCGAGGCCGCAGTCGAAGCGCGCGAACCCTGTCGCCGGCTGCCTGCATTCGCCCGCGCGGCCATCCTCGATCACGTGGTGCAGCGCTTGCGAGAACGTGCGGAGGAGTTGGCAATGGTCCTCGCCAATGAGGCCGGCAAGCCGATACGCGACGCACGAGGCGAAGTCAGCCGCGCGATCGACACGTTTCGAATCGCATCGGAGGAAACAACTCGAATCGTCGGCGAGTATCTCCCGCTGGATGTCTCCCCTCGCGCACAGGGTTGCGAAGGAATCTGGAAACGCGTTCCCGTCGGAGTCTGCTCTTTCATTTCACCGTTTAACTTTCCCCTCAACCTGGCGGCACACAAGATCGCTCCCGCGATCGCCGCCGGTTGTCCGTGGATTCTTAAGCCGGCATCCCTGACTCCCATCAGCGCGTTGATCCTCGGTGAAATCCTCGCGGAAACCGATCTGCCTGCCGGGGCCTTCAGCATTCTCCCCTGCAAACGAGATGCCGCCGATCTGTTCGTCACCGACGATCGCATCCAGTTACTGTCATTCACCGGTTCGCCCGATGTCGGCTGGGCGATGAAAGGCCGCGCGGGCAAGAAGAAGGTCGTCCTCGAACTTGGTGGCAATGCTGCCTGTATCATGGACCGCGGCGCCGACCTCGACTTCGCCGTAAGCCGCATCGTCTTCGGCGCTTTTTACCAGTCGGGCCAATCCTGCATCAGCGTCCAGCGGGTGATGATCCACGAGTCTATTTATGAAAAGGCCCGGCCCATGCTCGTGGCTGCGGCCGCTGCACTCAAGTCCGGCGACCCGCTTCACGAAGACACATTCCTCGGGCCGCTGATCAGTGAACAGGAGGCCCGACGAGTCGAAGCATGGGTTGAGAGCGCCACGACGCGCGGCGCACGCGTACTCTGCGGTGGTCATCGAAGCGGATCATTCTACGAAGCAACCCTCCTCGAAGGCGCACCCGACGACGCGGATGTCAGTTGTACGGAAATCTTTGGACCCGTCGCCATACTCGAACCGTTCACCGACTTTGAATCCGCCTGTCGCCGAGTCAATGCCAGCCGCTACGGTCTACAGGCCGGCGTCTTTACGAACAATCTTGACTCCGCCTTTTATGCCGTCAACGAATTGGAGGTTGGCGCGGTGATCATCAACGACGTACCCGCATTCCGCGTCGACAGTATGCCCTATGGGGGCGTAAAGGACAGCGGCCTCGGCCGCGAAGGGGTACGCTTTGCCATGGAAGACATGACTGAACGCCGACTTGCCGTGCTCAACAAGGTGGGCCAGCGACCGGGGACCTGAATCCACTCTGCGATTCATGCTATGATATGGCATTCTCGTTAACTGCCCGAAGGAGATCAGGGATATGCAGTTCAAGGCCGCGATCAGCACACTCAGCGATTCCAGCGCCGCCATCGCCCAGCTGCGGGCCGCGCTCGAAGGCATGGAACCCGACCTCGTCCTCCTGTTCGTCTCACCGCATCACGCGGAGAATTGCGACGCGCTCATCGCCGAGACCCGCGACACCATCAACACGCGCAACATCATTGGATGCACCGCCGCCGGTATCATCGGGCCGGATCGTGAAGTCGAAGATGCGCCGGCTATTTCTGTCTGGGCCGCGAAACTCCCCGGCGTTCGCATCCTGCCGTTTGTCATCGATCAGAACGATGTGCAGTCTTACACCGGAGCCGAGGCATGGTACGACCACCTCGGCGTTGCGAAGGATGCCTGCCCCGCATTCATCATTCTGCCCGACCCCTTCTCCGTCGATGTCGAAAGCTGTCTCGAGCAGCTCGACGACGCCTATCCCGGTAGCCGGATCGTCGGCGGCCTGGCCAGCAGCGCACACGCCCCGGGTGAAAACCGCCTCTTCCTGAACGATCAGGTCCTGCGGCAGGGTCTCGTCGGCGTTTCGCTCTCCGGGCCCATCGCCATCGACACCATGGTATCGCAGGGTTGCAGACCCATCGGAGAGCCGTTTGTCGTCACCCGCGCCGAGCGAAATGTCATCCACGAACTGCGCGGCCGACCGGCGCTCGAAGTCGTCCGCGACATCTACGCCACCGCCCCCGCCGCCGACCAGGCCCTCATGCAGAACGGTCTGCACCTCGGTCGCGTCGTGAACGAGCGACTTGAGCGCTTCGGCCCCGGCGACTTCCTCATCAGAAATCTGATGGGCGTCGTCGGTGACAGTGCCTTGGCTGTCGGCACACTTATCCGCCCGGGGCAGACCGTCCAGTTCCACGTGCGCGACTCACGCAGCGCCGATCAGGAGATGAAGCAGCTTCTCAGTGAAAAGCTCGCCACCCTGCCGAGTTCGCCAGCCGGTGGGCTGCTCTTTACCTGCAACGGCCGCGGCAGCCGCATGTTCGGTTCACCGAATCATGACATCGCGGTCGTTAACACCTTCGTGCGTGATTGCCAGGTCGCCGGCTTTTTCGCCGCAGGAGAAATCGGCCCAGTCGGAAACAAGACCTTCATCCACGGCTTTACCAGCAGTCTGATCCTCTTCCGCAAGCCGTAGCCAGTTGCTTTATTCCTTGGCATGCCGAGTTGTTGTCATACGGCTTGTTTGGTGACGCGTCACTTGAGCGTCACCAGGACGCGGATCATGCCGCGGCCTTTACGGAGCGGCTCCATGGCCTTGCCGAGGATCGCGCCGGTGGGATAGACCACGGCACCCTGTACCTCCTGCGGCACGGCCTTCATCGCATGGCCCGGCGTCGAGGACGTGGTCAGCAGATCACCAGGTCGGATCGGGCCGCCCTCGTCGCATACCTTCGTCGGCACGATGCCGATGATGGCGACGGGAACTTCGTCCTTATCGACGCGTATATCGCCCTGGCCCTTATCCGCACCCAGGAGGCCGGGCCGCGTGGAATAGACTCCGGCCACTCGGGTGTCGTTGCGCCGCACGCACTTTTTCACACGGCCACCCTGCGATTCACTCAACACCAGCACGTCACCCGGTTCATAGTTCTTAATCTTGCCGACCACCCGAAGACTCTCCGCGAAGTCGCCCCCTGCGACGTAGGTGCCGTTCTTGTTAATGTGGAACTTCTGTACAGGGGCATTCGGCGGCGACCAGTCCAGACCCTGGACAAAATCGTTGTCGCCGCTCGGAGCTCGGTGCATCTTGATGACCGGAATCGTGTCTTCGGAGAGACGCTGCCGAATCCAAAGCGCCTCGCCGCCGCCGTCCAGCTTCTCAACCATGACGGCCGCATTGGTCGTCGTCGTGCTCAATCCCGAAAGGGAGTTGGCGCGTGTCAAGCGAATGCCACCGGAGGAAGCGACGAAGAACTGATTCGGGCCATACGATGGGGTAAACACGTTCCCGCGACCGGAGTCTGCCCAGACGAAGCAACCGTCGTGGTCGGCTCGCGCCTGATATCCCGCGGCGAAGCTGCGAGCCCCGTTGGCTTCGTTACCAGAGCCGCCCGGGACTGTCGAATAGAGCCCTGTTGCCTTGTTATTGCGTCCTCCTGCCACGACTCCAAGAGCCGCGCTGACCAGGTTGTTCTCGCCGCCTCCGATGAACGATCCAATTTCTTGAGCACGGTTGTTGTTGCCGCCGCAGACTGTCGTGTAGAAGTATATCGCTTGATTCAGTTGGCCGCCGCCGATGAAAGCGCTTTGACCCGTTGCATTGTTAAATGCGCCGCCGCCGACGACGGCCGTAACACCGGCCTCGTTGCTCGTGCCACCCAGGATCGCTCCAAAGCTCCCGGACACGACGTTGTTCGAACCGCCGCCGATCGTGCCGACATCCGACATGATCTTATTGGCAAAAGTCTCGATGATCCCGTTATCATTGATTTCATAGCCGCCGAAAACGGTCGCCCCGATGACGCCGGGTGTGACGGAGTTTCCGTCGTACCCACCGATCACATTGAGACCCACAAGGGTGCGGTTCAGCTGCGCGCCATCGTCACGCATCGCGTGTTCCAAGCGCAGTGCACGGCGGTTGTTTGCGCGAATATCCATCGGCCGATCGTCCGTCGTGCCAAGAAATTGCGCGGCGGGATCGATATTCGCATTACCCCCTTGCTTCCAGTAGCGCATGTCGGTGAAGACGGCATCGAGTGATACCTCGCCGGCGTTGACGGCGATACCTTCGCCGGCAGTCACGGTGGCGTTCGTGCCGGGCGGCCCCTGCGGACCGGGGGGACCTTGCGCGCCTTGGGGACCCTGCGGTCCTGCAGGACCTTGCACGCTGGCGACGTCTGGGGCGTTCGGCGTTGTCGAACCCGCCGGCACCATGCCTCCCATGCTTGTGTCGCAACCCGCCGACAAGAGCAAGATCATCGCACATGCAGAACAGAGGAAAACAAACCGACTTCGATATGCTGGCATGATGCACCTCCGAACTTGGCGCATGTGACGCCGAGGCACAGAACGGCGGCACGAGTGGCGCGCGGAAATGCTCGAACGAGTGAATTATACCACTGATGACATTCTAAACTAAAGCAGGAGGATCTGTTCTTGGGGCGCTGGTATCGCTTGATGGTACTCGACACCACCGGTCGTTTTTTAAGAATCAACGGATATTAGAACCGTTTTATCTCGGCTACGCTTCAGGCCGTGGTCAGTCGGTCGATCTTCGCCGCCAGGACGAAATCGCTCTCGGTAAGTCCGTCGATCTTGTGCGTCCAGATTTCGATACGCACCATGCCCCACGACAGGTAGATGTCCGGGTGATGGCCTTCCTCCTCTGCCACCGCGCCGACCCGGTTGACGAAATCCAGCGCCTGTTTGAAATCAGGGAAGGTGAATGTCCGCAGGATGTGGTGGTTCTTCTCCACGCCCCAGCCGTGCAGTCGCCCAAGTAGCTCCTGGACACGCTCGGCCGACAGCGTCGGCACACCCCCCTGACACGGCACGCACTTCTGATCCGCAAGATCGCTCATGGCACGCTCCTCCCGGACCTATGATAGCCCGAAAGCCGCTTCGTGAGGCAACCCGTCACGGACAGCCCTGCCCCAGCAGACACGCAACAAAGAACGTAACATCCGCGTCGTCAATCACTCCATTGGCATCCATATCCGCACAGGCACAGGCCGGAGTCGTCGGCAGGCCGTTCAGGTAGCAAACCACCATGGCACTGATGTCCGCACCATCGCGCTTCGTATCTGCATTCAAGTCGCCTCGAAGTCCCTGACAGATGCAGTCAACCGGCCCATCCTCGCAAACATCCAGCAGCCCGTTTGCATTGCAGTCGGCCGCCGGGTCCGCGGCGATTTCGCAGGCATCGGGGATGATGTTGTCGTTGCAGTCGAGCGAGCCGATCACCACCGCATCGAGATGCACTTGATCGATCATCCAGCCCAAGAGGATATTCAAAAACGACGTCCGCGAATCGAAATGGAACGCCAGTGTGACCGTCTGTCCCTCGTAGGCCGTGAGGTCCACCGTCCGAACGCGCCACACATTGACCGGCACACCGGACGATGTCCCGCTCACATCGTCCACCTCCACGCCGTTGACCGACACCCACGCCCAGTCGCGGCCGCTCACGTTTGAATTGCCGCCCTCGCCCCCGTATGCCGAGCAGTAAGTCAACGTGATCCGCTGCACGCCCGTGGGCAGTTGCACCGCCGGCGCCGTCAGTACGCCCGCGTTCGCCGCCCCCGTATTGAAATTGCAGCTCCCGTCGAGGCCGTAGTACGCCCAGCGGACCGGGTTGCAGTTGTTCTCCCTCGGACAGGCGCTAGTCGTATGCCACAGGCCGGTCGCCGACCACCCGGTCGGCAGGCCGCCGCCCTCGAAATTCTCGCTAAGCAGAACGTGCGTGCCGTTCAGTTCGCACTCATCGGGCACCTGATTGGTATCGCAATCCTGACTCGTTCCGTCGAAGATGTCACAGATGTCCGTGATGCTGTTGTCGTTGCAATCCTCATTCGGTTCGCACACATCCGGCACCAGGTTCTGGTTGCAATCCTCCAACTCACCCAACGGCGGTACCTCGCACTCGTCGGGGATCAGATTCTGATTGCAGTCACCGCTCGTCCCCAGAAACACGTCGCACAAATCCGGCACGCCGTTGTTGTTGCAGTCCAGCAGGCCGCCGTACTCACATTCGTCCGGCACGCCGTTTGCGTTGCAGTCCTGACTCGTGTTCGAGGCGATATCGCAGGCATCGGCGATCCCGTTTCCGTTGCAATCCGGCTCGCACTCGTCGGGCACGCCGTTGGAGTTGCAATCTTCACTCGTCGAGTCGGCAATGTCGTCGGCATCCGGCACGCCGTTCGTATTGCAGTCGTCGACGAGGATCCGCATGTAATAAACATCCTGCTCGCCGTTAAACGTGGCCGCGTAGGCGAGGTGCACACCGAAGAGGTCAGACTCCATGTCGTAGTAATCACCCAGCTTGTTCTGATTCGGAAAACCGACCAGCGAATCGAATTGCGGCGTCAGCGGCGTATTGGCCGTCCACGATAGACCTCCGTCGGTCGAATAAGAGTAATAAACGCGCGACAGCATCTGATTGGGATCATCGCGCGTATCGTTCCAGACGATGTCGATTCGTCCATTCGGCGCCACAGACATCGTGCCGAACCACTGCCATGCCCCGTTATTCAGTGCGTCATCATTAATCCGCACCGGCGCGCTCCACGTCTGACCGCCGTCCGTGCTCCGAGAGAACATCACATCCATCGGATCGCCTCCCGGCGGATCGACGGATGCGCACAGATACGCATGGCCTCGTCGCGAGCCGAAGGATTGATCAATCGCGATCCACACCTGCCCAAGCAGTCCATCCGGATTCGGCCCGCCGCCGCCGCGAAGCGCACCACCCAGCAGATTGCCCGTCACCGTCATGTTGAACGTTGGCGCCTGGGCGGGGTCTTTTGCATTGTCGGATCGAGCCACCACAAAGTTGGAGTTCGTAAACGTCGGAAAATCTACGCCCGCCACATAGACCTCGCCATCAGGACCGACCGCCACCGTGCCGAAGACCGCCGGCAGCGGCATCGGCACCGGCGCCTCCCAGCTCAAACCGTGATTCGTCGAACGACAGAATGTATTGCTGTTCGTGCAGGTAGCGGCGAAGCTCCACGCCTGATAAAGATGCCCGGAGCCCAGGCCGAACGTTCGCACGTCGACATCCATCCACGCCTTGTCCCCGCCGTGCGCCGCCACCTGGGTAGGCCAGCTCATGCCCTGGTCCGCGGAAAGATACACATCAATACAAAACGTACTGCGCAGACTGTTGTAAAAAAACCGGCCGAATCCGTCGGAACACAGCACCGGATCGCTGCGAAAGACGCCCGGCTGTACCACGCCGGGAAACGTCCACGTCTGCCCGCCATCGACCGAGAAGCCGAACCCCGCCTGTCGAAAATTGGACGTGATCGTGTCGAACTGCCGCCAGCCGATCGCCATTCGGCTCGGATCGCTCGGATCGATGGCGATCGACGGCTCGTTGGCCGCATCGCCGACGATGTTCAACCCTTGCGAATCAACATTGACCTGCACACTGCCCGCCGGCGCGCGTGGCGCCGCCACCTCGACTGCTGTTCGCGGTCGGGCAATGTACGAATCCTCCTGCCGTTCAAGGTGCGGAGAATCCGGCACGGCGGGCTTCTTAGCAGAATCCTGTTCTGCTCCGGCTGCTCCGACCGTCATCAACACAAGACCAAGGAAAGTTAGAATACAAAGACCTGCAATCACGGCGCGCGAAGAAAACATACGAACAACTCCGAATATGTCCGACTCACATGACTGGAATGAGCGAACGTCCTGCCCGCCCCACCCGAGAGGACACGCCTGACGAGGTCGGCGGATCGAGATGCGCCCCACGAGGAACAGGCATTTTACGAGAAAACAGGTGAGAATTGCAAGCATGCACCGTCGTCCGGCTTCAGCTTTTCCGGACTACTTTGCCGGACGCATCAACTGCCGCAACACCGTCTGCAGTATGCCGCCGTTCCGGTAGTAATCGATTTCAATCGGCGTATCGATTCTCACGACGGCCTGGAACCGCTTCTCCGCTGCGCGGCCGTCCGCTGAACGTGCAACCACAGTGACTTCTGACTTCGGTCGAATGGTGTCCGACAGTCCCTCGATCGAGTAGATTTCCTCACCGGTCAATCCCAGCGTCTCGCGGTTCTCGGTCGGTTTGAATTGCAGCGGCAGCACGCCCATACCGACGAGGTTGCTTCGGTGAATCCGCTCGAAGCTCACGGCGATGACGGCGCGAACCCCCAGAAGCAGCGCTCCCTTGGCCGCCCAATCCCGCGACGAACCCGAGCCGTACTCCGCACCCGCCAATACGATCAGCGGTGTGCCGCTTTCTTTGTACTTCATCGCCGCGTCGTAGATCGACATCTGCTCACCGCTTGGGAGATATCGCGTCACACCGCCTTCCGTGCCTGGCGCGAGCAGATTCCGCAGACGAATGTTGGCGAACGTACCCCGAGTCATCACGCGGTCGTTTCCCCGCCGCGATCCATAGCTATTAAAATCCTCCGGTCGGACGCCGTGCGCCATCAGGTACTGCCCGGCCGGACTTTTCACAGCGATGCTGCCGGCCGGCGAGATGTGATCCGTCGTTACCGAATCGCCCAGGATCGCCAGCACCCGGGCATCCTGAATCGGGCGGATCGGTTCGGGTTCCGGCTTGAGATCAATGAAGAAAGGCGGCTCCTGGATGTACGTACTGTCCTTATTCCAGTCGTACACCTCGCCCCCGCTGATCTCGATCCGATTCCACTTTTCGTTTCCATCAAAAACATTTGCGTATTGCTTTTTGAACATCTCCGGCGTGAGATACTTCGAAACCGCCTCGCGAATTTCCTGCTGCGATGGCCAGACATCGCGCAGATACACCTTGTTTCCCTGCGGATCGACGCCCAGCGGCTCTGTCTCGAAGTCGATATCCGCGCGCCCGGCAATAGCGTAGGCCACCACCAGGAGTGGAGACGCAAGGTAATTCGCCTTCACCAGCGGATTGACGCGCCCCTCAAAGTTTCGATTGCCGCTCAGGACAGCCGCAGCCACGAGATTGCCTTCCGTGACTGCCTGCGCCACCGGCTCCGGCAATGGTCCGCTGTTGCCAATGCACGTCGTGCAACCATAACCAACGGTATGAAAGCCCAGCCGCTCGAGATGCGGTGTCAGATTCGCGGCCTGCAAGTATTCCGTCACCACCCGGGAACCCGGCGCCAGACTCGTTTTGACGTGTGGCTGAACGTTCAGGCCGCGCTCCACTGCCTTTTTCGCGAGGAGGCCCGCGCCGACCATCACCGAAGGATTGCTCGTATTCGTGCAACTGGTGATCGCCGCAATGACCACCGCACCATGTCCAATCTCGTTGCTCCGGCCGTTGTCGCGTACCGTGGCCTTGCGCCCCAACTCAGTCTCCGGCAGGCCGAAGCCGCGCTCTTTAACCGGCGCCGTGAGCGAAGCGCGAAAACTCTTCTTCACTTCGGAGAGCCGCACGCGATCCTGCGGCCGCTTCGGACCGGCAAGACTCGGCTCCACCGTCGATAGATCAAGATAAGCCACGTCGCTGTAATCAGGCGCCGACATCCCATCGGTCCGGAAGAGTCCCTGCTCCTTCGCATACCGTTCGACCCGATCGACTTCTTCCTCCGTACGACCCGTACGGCGAAGGTATCGCAGCGTCTCTTCATCGATCGGGAAGAAGCCCATGGTCGCGCCGTATTCCGGCGCCATGTTGGCGATCGTCGCCCGATCGGCCAGGCCCAACTCCGAAAGGCCGTCACCGAAGAACTCGACGAACTTATCGACCACGCCCAACTTGCGGAGCATCTGCGTCACGGTCAGCACCAGATCGGTCGCCGTCGCACCTTCCGGCAGCCGGCCACTTAGTTTGAAGCCGATGACCTCCGGCGCCAGCATGTAAATCGGCTGGCCGAGCATCACGGCCTCCGCCTCGATGCCGCCGACACCCCAGCCGAGCACGCCCAGTCCGTTAATCATCGTCGTATGGCTGTCGGTCCCCACAAGCGTATCGGGTATGGCCAGCGTCTCACCCGAAACTTCGCGCCGAATCACGACCTTCGCGAGGTACTCCAGATTGACCTGGTGGACGATACCAGTCGAAGGCGGCACCACGCGGAAATTTGCGAATGCGGTCTGTCCCCAGCGCAGGAACTCATAGCGCTCGCGATTGCGAACGAATTCGATGTCTTCATTGATCGCCAGCGCCCCCGGCGACCCGAACTGATCCACCTGCACCGAATGATCGATCACCAGATCGACCGGCACGAGCGGATTGATCCGCTTCGGATCGCCGCCAAGCCGCACGACGGCCGATCGCATGGCCGCCAGATCGACGCAGCACGGCACGCCCGTAAAATCCTGCAGCACGACGCGCGCCGGCATGAAAGGCAGCTCAATCGGCGCGACGGCCTTCGCATTCCAATTGGCCAGCGCCGTCACGTGCTCCGCCGTCGTGATGCCATTGCCCTCATGCCTCAGCATGTTTTCCAGTAGAATCCGTATGCTCATCGGCAAACGATCCACGTGACCGACGCCGTCGGCTATCAACTGGGCGAGTCGGTAATACGTCAAACGACCGGACTTCGTTTCCAGCGTCGCCTTGGCTCCAAAGGATTGCTGCGGGCTGCTCATGGTGGGTGCTTCCTGGATGTTCAGATTCAATCGGACGCCGCGGCGTCGAATTTCCGCCGCTTGCGGATCGGAGGGATTATACACGCAGACGGACCGCTGTTAATCGCGTTGCACGACCGCACGACCGGCGGCTAGAATCTGAGTGTGTCCGTGCAGAAAACTCGCCGCACGAACCTGCTGACCCCTGCGACACGGGAGACTAATCATGAAGAAAATCGCCGTCTGTCTGAGCGGCTGCGGCTTTCTCGATGGGGCCGAAATTCACGAAGCCGTGCTCACCCTTCTGGCCATCGATCAGGCCGGCGCCAAAGCCGTCTGTTGCGCGCCGGACATCAACCAGGCCTCCGTTATAGACCACCTCACCAAGTCTCCCACCGCCGGAACGCGAAACGTCCTTGCAGAATCCGCCCGAATCGCCCGCGGCGAGATCGTCAACATCCGCAAGGTCAGCGCCGATCAGATTGACGCGCTGATCTTCCCCGGCGGCTTCGGCGCAGCGAAGAACCTGTGCAGCTTTGCAGGTGATGGTCCCGAGTGCAACGTCAACCCCGACGTGGAGCGCCTGACAACCGAGATGCTCGCCGCGCGTAAACCGATCGGCGCCATCTGTATTGCACCGGCTCTCCTGGCTCGCATCGTCGGCAGGAAGGACCTGCACCCCAAGCTCACCATCGGCACCGACGCTGCCACCGCCGAGGCCATCAACAAGATGGGCGCCCGCCATTGCGATTGTCCGGTGACCGATATGGTCGTCGACGAGAGACACAAAATTGTCTCCACGCCTGCCTACATGCTCGGCAAGGGGCCTGCCGAAGTCTTTGAGGGCATCCGAAAGACGGTCAACGAAGTGCTGCGGCTCAGCGCCATCTGATAGAACCTGGAGAAAAACTACGTGAAGGAAATCAACCCCGAATGGGAAGTAAGCGTTGCGCAGGTCAAGGAAATGCTCGATCGTCGTGAGTCCTTCCTGTTGTTGGACGTGCGCGAGCCCGACGAATACGCGATCTGTCGCATCGACGGCGCCCACCTGGTACCGTTGGGCGAACTTGCTGCAAGGTGTGAGGAACTTCGCACCCTTGCAGCAGATCGACCCATCGTCACCCAGTGCCATCACGGCGGCAGAAGTCTCAACGCCGCCATCCTCCTGCGAAAGCTGGGTTTTGAAGGTGTCCGCAGCATGGCCGGCGGTATTAACGGCTGGTCCATCCAGATCGATCCTGCCGTACCGCGCTATTGAGCTGACACTGACCTGTGAAGTTGCGCCGTTTGATGATTCAGATGTTCGCGAACTGTCCGCCGGGAAGCCCCACCTGCGAGACCATCGCCGCGCGGCGGTCCGGCAGACCGGTTACTGCGCCCGGTTTGCGAATCGGTCTGCCATCGGGACCCATGTCGTACAAGTCCTCGTGACGGAAGCTCTTGGCGTTGCGCCGATTGTTGTCTTCCGTCGTCTCGAAAAGCGCCGGACATCCGTAGCAGAAATGATCCTTGAGCGACAGGTCCCGCTCAACAATCGTCGGGTCAGACACCATGCGCCGCGCCAGCCGATACTGCTGATTGTTCCATACTTCCCGCAGACTGGTCTTGAAGATGTTCCCCAGAATCCGCGGATCGTCCACTTCCGTGTACTGCTGGCCGATGCGATACGTGCAGCACGGAATCACGTCACCGTTGTACTTGATCACGATCGAGCTGTGCGGCCAGTAGCACTGCGGCAGACCGCGCCGCGGCTTGGGCGACTGAATCTCGTAGACATCCGGGTCGCCATCGGTGTAGTTGGCCAGCGATCCCCAGAAGTGCGTGAACTGATCGACGCCGAATGACTCTACAGCGCGCTGCGCCGCTTCCAGTTCATCCACGTTGTGCTGAAACTTGATGTATTGCACTTCGACCTTGGGATACTCCTGCTTCAGTTGCGCTCGCACTTCGCAAAGCCGGCGCAGATTGGAAAGCACTCGGTCGATCCGCCCGCCCACGCGCGTCAGTTGATACTTTTCCTGGCTCAGCCCATCCACGCACACCGAAATATGCGTCAGCCCGCTCTCAGCAATCCGTCGAATCCGCGCGTCCGTCAGGGCGAAGCTGAAGTTGGTGCTGATATGGATGTTGAGCCCCGCATCCCGCGCCACACGGCACATCTCGTCCAGGTCGGGGTGCACAAGCGGGTCGCCGATGTAGTAAAGCGACACGGCCGCAGAGACACCTTTGACCTCGTCGACGATCCGCTTGAACTGATCGACGCTCATCCGATGCTTCGGATCAAATACCTGCTTTTCAAGTCCGGGGTTGCCGTTCGGATCGGCGTGAACACAAACCGTGCAGCTCAGGTTACACATCGGTGAAATGTCGATCTTCACCGCGACCGGCAAAGCGAACATCCGCTCGTTCTTGAGCGCGAACTGCGTGCCCGTTAAAGCCATATTGAACGCCTTGCGGAAGGTCAGGTTCTCCATGAACCAGCCCTGTCGCCGCTTGGCTCCCAGCGCCAGCCCGCGCAGGTAAATCAGCCGCTTGCCCATGCGGCTGAGAAGGCCCGGTCGCGCCGCGGCCTTCGCCTTCTCTCGAAACATCTCGTCCTGATTTTCCGCAAGCATCGAACGCTACCCCTCCCACGATTCCGGCCAGGCCGGCTTCGTGAAGTTCGTTACGATTCGCCGGTTCGTTCGGTTCTCGGACGCCTCGCAATCCTCGCGGCCGCTGAGTCGCATCGATCGTTGGCCGGCAGGCGGATAGATGAGGCAGCCGCCGACGCCGAACCAACCTCGTCAGGCACGGGACTTCATCGTCCGATCGCAGGGCCGGGTCTAGGTTCCCACGCAGATGGCGCGGTCCTATCGTGCATGCACGAGTCGTTATTCACAGCTGTTGCTGGGCCGGGTCCCAGAACCCAAGGCCAAAGCCCGACGAAACTTATCTTAACAACCTGTCGCTGCGTTGGCAAGACGGATGCCCATTGCTAACGTCCGATCTGTAGTCTTGGCAGCACCTGTAAATCACGCCCGCGATCAAAACTAAGCGCTTTCTTCACAGTCGGCTCGTAGAAGCGGCGTCGAAGTGACGGCGGCCACCGTGCTCGAGCTGAAGCAGCAGGCCGTTCATCGGATGGACGTCCAGAATCCGTCCGCGATATGCACCACTCGCATCGCTTAAGTCCACCAGTGCCTCGATATCCGTACTGTGCTCTCGCCATCGCGTCGCCAGCGTCTCGTCGCTGACGTTTGCCATGATGTAACGATCCAGCGCGCGAAGCACCGAGCAGACGACAGCATGACGATCGATCGCCTGACGCGATTCAATCTCGAGCGAGGTAGCTCGCTCTGCAAGCTCCGGTGAAAAGTGCCCGCGCTGCTGTAAACAGTTGATCCCCATGCCCAGCGCCACGGCGACCGTTCCCGCTCGAAGCTGCTTCGTCTCGATCAGGATGCCGGCCAGCTTGCGATTACCGACGTAAAGGTCATTCGGCCAGCGGATCGTCGGCTCCACATCCGTGGCCTCGCTGATTCCCTCCACGCCGGCCAGCGCGCTGCTCATCATCAATCGGCCGTGTGAGAAGCCCGACTGCGGATAGGTCAGCACGACCGTCAGTTGAATGGCTGCCCCACGAGGCGCGATCCATCTGCGACCCAGTCGCCCGCGCCCCGCTGTCTGGTGCTCCGCAAGCACCACGGTGCCGTCTGCCGCCTGCCCGTCGCCTGGCGCCAGCATTTCCATCGCATAGCGATTGGTGCTGTCGACTTCTGCAAGCAGAACGATCCGCCGGCCGACGCGCCGGGTGGCCAGGCCCGCGGCCAGGCGCTCGGCGCAGAGCAGATGCTCGTTCCCTGCCGCCGTCATGCTGCATCCAGCCCCAGATCGAGGATCGGCGCCGAATGCGTCAGTGCCCCGACGGCAATCCGCTCCACACCCGTCTCCGCGATGCGCCGTACATTCTCAAGCTGCGTCCGCCCGCTGGCCTCCAGTTCAATCTTGCCGCGCAACCCATGTCGGTCTCGCAGTTCCACCGCCTGCCGCAGTGCTTCGATTTCGAAATTGTCCAGCAGAATTACATCGATGCCGACCACTTTGAGCAGTTCCTCAAACTGATCGAGATGGTCGCATTCCACTTCCACAAAGCTGGAGCGAATCGGAAGTGAGGCCAGGCGATTAAGCATCTCAAAGACCGCGTGTGCCAGTCGTTCGCGCGGGATCCCCGCGAGATGATTGTCCTTGATCAACACCGCATCAAACAATCCGATGCGATGATTGTGCCCACCGCCGCACCGAACGGCATACTTTTCCAGCGTTCGCAGTCCCGGGGTCGTCTTGCGGGTGTCGTAGATCTTCGCGCCGGTACCTGCCACCGCAGCCACGTATCGCGCCGTAAGCGTGGCAATTCCCGAAAGATGTTGCAGGAAATTGAGAATCGTTCGCTCGGCGGCCAGCATCTGCCCGACATGACCTGCCAGCTCAGCGATCGCCTCCCCGCGCGAGACGCGCCCCTGTGGATCATCTGGCCCGACACGCAGCAGGCGAACCTCCGGCGCAAGCTCACGAAGCAGAATCGGAAGCAGCTCGCGCCCGCAGAATCGCCCTTCATCGCGCGCTGTCAGTCGCCAGCGCCCCTCAGCCGAAAGTCGATGTGCCGGCAGCAGACTCGATGTCACGTCTCCGTGCTGCCCAAGGTCCTCCTCGCGTGCCAGCGCGATGACCCGCAACACCTCGCTGCAATCCAGTTCCGACGCCTCCGCCATCGTCCCGCTCACATTCCCCGGCTGAATGCACCGTTATCCGGAAGGCGCTTCAGTGCCGAGTCTGCTTTTCACGCGCCGCTTCGAGGATGCGCTTCTCACGCCGCGTCAGACTCTGAATGCCCTCGCGGTGGACCTTGTCGAGGATTCGATCCACATCCATCTGCAGTTCATAGATTTCTCGCCGTCGTGCATCAAGCGAGCGCTGCTGCGCATTGGCGCGCCACCGGCTCCACGCACCGGTCCAGCGCTGCCCGCGATAGCCGTAGGCGACCCCGAAGGCCAACCCCGCCAGGTGACAGGCATCGCCGCCGGCATTCGACCCGCGGGTTCCGAGATTAAACAAATAGAGCACGGCAAAGAGCAGCGCCGCGGTGCGTATCGGCACGGGAAAGAAAATCAGAATGATGCGCATCGCCGGAAAAAGAACAGCACATGCCCCGAGGATTCCCAGCACCCCGCCGGAAGCCCCGACGAGTGCCGCACCGGAAGACAGCCATCCCAGCGACGTAAGAAGAAAATACATCGCCACGGCCACGAAGCCGGCCACGGTGTAGAAAATGAAGAACGATCGCGTACCCAGATACCGCTCCAGATGCATCCCAAGAAAGTAAAGCCCGATCATGTTGAAAAGAATATGCAGCACATCATGCTGGCTGTGCAGGTAGGTGAACGTGAAGAGTCGCCAAATCTGTCCCTTGAGTACCAGATCCGTCCGCATTTCCAGCCAGCGAAAAATCGCACTGTTCTCACCGCCCGTCGCCAGGCACAGCACGAACATCCCGATATTCACCAGCGCGATCCACTTCACCGCCTTGCCCGGCGACGGCAAACCGCCGAACCAGGAGCGCAGACCCCCACCGTGCTGCGGCTCGTCTTCAAAAGCGTATGGGCGATGTTCCCAGCTCATGCCATTCGTCTCAATGCGGCAGACGGGCCCGCTTTTCCATGTCCCAGCGCAGCAGCGTGAGAATCGTCTTGCCATCGACGATTCGACCTTCGCGAATCATCGTATAAAGGTCGGCAATGCGAACACGTTCCACGCCAAGAATCTGCTCCGTCGGACCAAGCTTCTGCTTCGCTTCCGTCAGTCGGGTGGCGACGAAGACGATGATACGTTCGCTCAGCACGCCCGGCGACGTAAAGAATTCGCACAGCCGCTCCAATCGCTCCGCCCGATGACCGGTCTCTTCTACCAGTTCCCGTGCAGCGGCGGCCTCCGGCGACTCGCCCGGTACATCCAGCGTTCCCGCCGGCAGCTCCCAGAGCGTCTGATCCACGGCCGGACGAACCTGTCGCAGTACGAGACATTCATCGTCATTCAGCAGCGGCAGGATGACCACCGCCCCCGGATGCATCACATACTCGCGCGTATGCGAGTTTCCGTCTTTACCGGAGACCAGCTCTCGCACGACCTCGAACTTCCGGCATCGAAGAAGCGATTCCATGGAGTACCCCGCGCCTCGAAAGCTGATCGCGGATTATAGGTTGACCTTGCAATCCCTTCATCTCTTCTAAAAACCGCGTTCTCAAGACGTTATGCACTGCTCGTCCTTCCGGCCACGCCGGACCGCGATGTCCTGCAAACGCCGACCGACCGCACCGTCAAACGACGCTTGCCACCACGGCCGCATCGGCTAAAATACTTTGCTCGGCTCACAATGAAGTGGCCGACAACCAGGGCGACGATCACCATGAAGGAAGGCATCCATCCAAAGTATTTCCGCTGCACCGTCACCTGCGGTTGCGGCCACACCTTCGAGACCGGCAGCACGCGCGAAAAAATCGCCGTCGAAATCTGCTCCGCCTGTCACCCGTTCTTCACCGGTCAGCAGAAATTCGTGGACACCGCCGGCCGCGTCGAAAAGTTCCAGAAGAAATTCGGCGGCGACTACTTCAAGGGAGCCAAGAAGAAATCCGCCAAGGCCTAGCTCTTGTGGCATTCGTCATTACGCCGCACCGGCGTCGGTACCTCCGTCCGACGATCGCTGCGGCGTGTTTCTTTCAGCACCGGCAGCGCACACCGTGTAGTAGCGTGTCCGGACGCTGAACCGCCGGCCCTTGGTATTCGTGCCCGTCGCGACCATGACCGAAACAGCCGCACAACCCGCATTCATGGCCAAACTCGACGAAATGGCCGCGCGCTACGACGCCATTACCGACGAGATGAACCAGCCCGAGACCGCCACCAATTCCGCGCGCATCGTCAAGCTCTCACGCGAACACGCCAACCTCGCCCGACTGGTAGAGCCATATCGCAACTACCAGCGACTCTGCGAGCAGCTCGCCCAGGCCCGTCAGCTTCACGCGGATCCGCAGACCGACGCCGATCTTCGCGAAATGGCCCGCATGGAGATCGACGACCTCTCCGAGCGCACCTCCCGCCTGCTCGAAGAACTCATTGATGGGGTCCTCGGCGGCGACGATGCCAATGTCGATTCCGTCATCATGGAAATCCGTGCCGGCACCGGTGGTGACGAAGCCGCTATTTTCGCACGCGATCTGTTCGAGATCTATTCCCGCTACGCCACTGCCCGCGGTTTCAAGATCGAGGTCCTCGACCTGTCCACCAACGAATACGGCGGCTACCGGGAAGTTGTCTTCAACGTCAAAGGCCCCGGCGTGTATACCCACTTCGGTTACGAAGGCGGCGGTCACCGCGTCCAGCGTGTCCCCGTCACTGAAACACAGGGACGCATCCACACCTCCGCCGCCACCGTCGCCGTCCTGCCCGAAATCGAGGAAACCGAGATCGACATCGACTGGGACAAGGACGTCCTCGAACACGTCAGCGCCGCCGGCGGACCGGGCGGGCAGAATGTCAACAAGGTGGCATCCGCGATCAAGCTGGAGCACATCCCCACCGGAATCACCGTCTCCATGCGCGACGAACGCAGTCAGCACAAGAATCGCGCCAAGGCCCGTCGACTGATGGCCAGCCGCGTCAAAGCGCACTATGAAGAACAGGAACGCGCCAAGCGGGACTCGACACGTCGCAGCATGATCGGCTCCGGTAATCGCAATGAGCGCATCCGCACCTACAACTATCCTCAGAACCGCTGCACGGATCACCGGCTCAACGAGAATTTCTCGCTGGAGCGAATTACCTCGGGCGACCTTCAGGAGATGATCGAAGCCCTCCGCCGCTTTGATCGGCAACGCCGCCTGAGTGAAGCGTAAAACGTTTTTCCGAGCGGTATTCTCGTGTCACGCACACGCAGTCACCGTGCTTCCCGAACACAGCAACTTCATCGCCCTGAATCAACAGCCCATAATCTAAAAACGTGTTGGGCCCGGTGATCCTGCCGAGCAATCTTCCGATCGCGCAGACGCTCCTTCGCGGAGCCCGTTATCCGTTAAAATGCAACTCATCGGCGGCGCGGTCCGCCGACGTCCAGCAACGCCGCCCATGCAGGAGTGACACCTTGACCGACACCCCGGACACGCCCAATCGCTTCATCACCATCCAGGAACATATCATCAACGAGCAGCGGCATCATCCCGCGGCCACTGGCGGTTTCAGCTGGCTTCTCTCCGGAATCACACTCGCCGCACGAATTATCTCTGCCAACGTCCGCCGCGCCGGCATCCTCGATGTCCTCGGCGACTCCGGTGATTCCAATGTCCACGGCGAGCAGCAGCAGAAGCTCGACCTGCTCGCCAACAAGACCATCGAGCTCTGCCTCGGCTACCGCGGCAACGTCGCCATGATCGCCTCCGAGGAACTCGACCAGCCCAAGGTCATCACCCGCGGCGAGAACGACGAGGCCCGCAAGTACATCGTCGTCTTTGATCCCCTCGACGGTTCGAGCAACATCGATGTGAACGTCTCCGTCGGTACGATCTTCTCCATCTTCCAGCGCGATCCTTCACGCTCCGACGCCGCCGACCCCGCCTCGGAAATTCTTCAGCCGGGCGACCAGCAACTTGCCGCCGGCTACATCGTCTACGGCTCCAGCACGGTCCTCGTCTACACTACCGGCGAAGGCGTGCACATGTTCACGCTCGATCCTTCCGTCGGCGCCTTTCTCCTCCACAGCGAACACATCCGCATGCCCGATAAGGGCAAGACCTACAGCGTCAACGAAGGCAACGCCGGCTCGTTCCCGGAAGGCGTCCAGCGCTATCTCGAGTGGTGCAAGACCGAGGAAGCCGGCCCATATTCGGCTCGATACATCGGCTCGCTCGTCGCTGATTTCCACCGCACCTTGCTCAAAGGCGGCATCTTCCTCTATCCTCCCACGGCCAAGTCCCCGAATGGAAAGCTCCGGCTTCTCTACGAAGCCAACCCGATCGCTTTCCTCGCGGAGCAGGCCGGAGGCATGGCCACGGATGGCAGGATGCGAATCATGGAGAAGGCGCCGAAGTCCGTCCACGAGCGTACGCCGCTCTACGTCGGCAGCAGGGTGGACATGGAGCGCCTGCAGCGCCACCTCACCTGAACTGCCTGAGTCACCGGCTCGCGAATATATTTCCCCCACACTGCAAAAGCGCGCACATGGCTGAGTCGGAAGCGACACGCACACAGGAATGGACCATCGGCCGCCTGCTCGGGTGGACAAGATCATTCCTCGAATCCAAAGGCGTTGACGAGGCCCGCCTGGCCGCAGAAGTCCTTCTCGCCCATGCCCTCGATTGCAGGCGGATCGATCTTTACGCTCGATTCGAGGAAGCCCCCACAGATGAAAAACGTGCCCGCTTCCGTGAACTCGTCGCCGGCGCCGGCGAGCACAAACCGATCGCCTACCTCGTCGGGCACAAGGAGTTTTACTCGCTCGATTTTCTCGTTACGCCCGACGTGCTGATCCCCCGGCCGGAAACAGAACTGCTCGTCGAGCGCGCCCTCTCCTGGCTCGAACAGCACGCGACGCGGCCGTCTAACCTCCTCGACATCGGCACCGGCTCGGGCTGCATCGCCGTCACTATCTGCAAACGCGCTCCCGATGTCCGCGCCGTCGCGACGGATATTTCAGAAGCAGCGATCGCGGTGGCCGGGCAGAACGCCGCGAAGCACGGCGTCACCGATCGCGTGCGGCTCATCAAAGCCGATCTGCTCGACCTTCCCGCCGATTGCATTCCCGAATGTGGGTTCGATGTCGTCGTCTCCAATCCGCCCTACGTCGCCGAGGCGGACCGCGACAACTTGCCCGAAAACGTACGGCGCTACGAGCCGGCCGCCGCCCTCTATGCCGGTCCCGACGGCCTCAGTGCCTATCGACGACTCGCGGCGTCGATCCGCGGCGTGCTCAGGCCCGATGGCCGCTTTCTCCTCGAAGTCGGCCACGATCAGGCAGACGCCGTTGCGCAAATCATGCAGCAAGAGACCGGCCTGACCCTCCTCGGACGATTTCGCGATCTGGCGAAGATCGAACGGGCCCTTGAGTTTACACTACCCGCATGACGGCAGCCGACTTGGCCCAGCGCGACTTTCGGCGAATCCTGCTCATCAAGCCCAGCTCGCCGGGCGACATCATCCACGCCCTTCCGGTGCTGCACGGACTGCGACGGCGCTATCCAGCCGCCCACCTCGCCTGGCTGGTGGCGACGCCCTTCACCAACCTCATAGAAGCCGACCCGGCTATTAACGAAATCATCCCCTTCGATCGCAAGCGTTACGGCCGTCTCGGTCGCAGTCTGAGCGTCACCGGCGAGTTCGCGGCATTCGTCAAGTCGCTCCGTGCCCGCGCATTCGAGCTGGTCATTGATCTGCAGGGGCTTTTTCGCAGTGGGTTTCTGTCGATGGCCAGTGGGGCCTCGGTGCGGATCGGCTTTCAGAACAGCCGCGAGCTGTCGTGGATGTTCTACTCACATCGCATCCCGAGAGGGCCGACGCGCGACGAACACGCCGCGGATCGCAACTACCGTGTCGGCGCGATGCTCGGCTTCGACGCCTCACCCTTGGATTTCTCGATCGTACTCACCGATGAGGACCGCGCCGTCGCTGCCGCGCTCGCGGAGGAATCCGGGGTAGGAAAAGGAGAAAAGTACGCCGTGCTCGTGCCGGGCACACGCTGGGAAACCAAGTGCTGGCCGCCGGATCGGTTTGGGATGCTCGCTGCGGTGCTCCGTGAACGGCACGGGTTTCGTTCGCTGCTGGTCGGCGGAGGGGACGACGTTAATGCTGCAGCTGTCGCGGTCCATGCATCCAACGGCGCGGCGGTCAATGTTTGCGGCCGTACGACGCTACGACAGGCAGCGGCGATGATTGAACGCGCCGCCGTCGTCGTCACCGCGGATTCAACGCCGATGCACATGGCCGCAGCCCTGAATCGCCCGCTGGTGGCCCTCTTCGGCCCGACGAATCCGCTGCGCACAGGCCCCTACGGCCACACCACCGACGTGCTGCGAATCGACCTCGAATGTTCACCGTGCTATTTCAAGAAACTCAGCCAATGCCCGCACAACCACGCCTGCATGCAGCGGCTGGACGTGCTTGGCGTGGCAGATGCCGCGAGCTCGCGATTACCACAAATGTGAAGTGCCTGGATTCTGGCATCAAAGAGAAAGCCCGGAGCAGGCCTGCCCCGGGCCTCGGCTTGGCAAGACGCAAAGAGCATGATCGGGCGCGAGAGAATCACGCCGCGCTGCTCTTCGCATTACGTCTTCCCCACCGGCGACCATCGGGCGGCTTTCAAAGGCCGCGCGAATCAGCCGCAAGTGGCTTCCACAAGCCCTCCATCGGATATTATATCGCCGTGAAGCGCGAATGAAACAGGCACGAGAAGGGATTTGCACACGCGCGTGCAGAACACGTTGTTCGCGTCCGGGCTCTGTTCATGCGTCAATGATTTCAATCTGCAATTCGCCGTTACAATGGCACAAATGAGCGCCATCATACTCGGCACTGCCGGACACATTGACCACGGCAAGTCCGCACTCGTCAAGGCCCTCACCGGCACCGACCCGGACCGCCTCCCCGAAGAAAAAGCTCGCGGCATGACCATCGAACTGGGTTTCGCTCACCTCGAGCTGCCCGCCGAAAACAGCGATAGTAACGTCCTCCACGTCGGCATCGTTGATGTCCCCGGTCACGAACGCTTCGTCCGAACGATGGTCGCCGGCGCTACCGGTATCGATCTGGGCTTGCTCCTCGTCGCCGCTGACGACGGCGTCATGCCGCAGACCATCGAGCACGTCCAGATTCTCGACCTGCTCGCCGTCGGATCCGGCCTGATCGTCATCAGCAAGTCCGACCTGGCCGATGCAGATCGCCTCGATGAACTGCGAGCCCGAATCCGTCGGCTCACCGAGCACACCTCTCTGCATCACTGGCCGATCGTCGCCTGCTCAGCACGAACAGGCGACGGCCTGGATGAGATTCGCCGGACCATCCGCAAGCTCGCGACCAACCGATCGCCGCGCGAAAACGGCGGAATTTTCCGGTTGGCCATCGACCGTGTCTTCACCATTCACGGACGCGGCACGGTCGTGACCGGCTCGGTCCTCTCGGGCAGGGCCGCCGTCGGCGAGACGCTCGAACTGATGCCGGCCGGCCTGAGCTGCAGGGTTCGCGAAGTCCAGTCCCACGGATCGAGCATGGCCGATGTCGTCGCCGGCCAGCGCGCCGCCCTCAATCTGACCGGCATCGAACGTAACAGGATCGAACGAGGCATGGAGCTAGCGACGCCGGGCTACCTCACGGCAACGCGCTACATCGACGCTCGGGTGCGCGTTCTCGGCACTCCTCGACCGGGGAACACGTCGGCTGTAACGAATGCACGATCCGCTGCCGGGCAGAATGGCAGCGGCTTCCTGCGACCTTGCCGCGTCCGAGTCTGCATCGGGACGCACGAGGCGATGGCCATGCTCGTCGTGATGGGGAGCGACTCAATCCAACCGGGCCATGAGGCATTCGTCCAGCTTCGATTCTCCGAGCCGATGGTCGCGGCATTCGGTCAGCGCTTCATCCTTCGCAATGAAACGGCACAGGTGACACTCGGCGGTGGTCAGGTTGTGCGACCAGTCTCGCGTAGACTACGACTGATGGCTGCGGGCGAAATGGAATCACTTCGCCGGGCAAGTTCGACGGAGGAGACGATTCGCTGTGAAGAAGCGATTCGCTTCATGGGCATTGAGCCGATGACCGCGCTGAAGCTGGCCTGCCGAATCGGTGTAACGTCCCAGTCCGCATCGCAACTGCTCGCCACGCTGCGCGCATTGGGCAGACTCGTTCCCCTCGTTTCGGGTCGGGAAGTTCACATCGATGTCCTAAACGCGTTACAGCAACGCGCATTGGCGTATCTCCTGCGGCATCATCAGTCGAACCCGCAGGAGCCCGGCGTCCCGCGCGACCGATTCATCGGCTGGCTGGAAAGTCGCAGCACTTCAGGTGCCGGTCGTATCCTCTATGAGCGGCTTGATAAAGCGGGCAGCATCGTCCCCCGCGGGCCATACGTGGCCCATCGCGACTTCCGCCCGGCGCTGTCGGCCGAAGACGCGGCATTGCTCGAAAAACTGGTGGCGGAAGTGACCGCAGCGAGATTCGACCCGCCCGCGTGGACGGCGCTGAAGTCGATTGTCGGTCTCTCGCGCCAGCGTGCGAAGGTACTGGAAGACATCGCCCGCACCGAGCCGCGGTTGGTGCAGTTCGCGCCGCAGCATTTTATCGCACGTCAGGTCGTCGAAGAACTAAAGCAATTGGTGTGTCAATTGGGAGAAGGCCGCTCCTTCAAGCTGGCCGAGGTGCGCGATGCCATCCACGCCTCGCGCCGCGTGGTGCAGCCCCTGCTCGAATACCTGGATCGCGTACAATTCACCCGTCGCGTCGGAGATGAGCGTGTGCTGATATCGGCCCGCGCCTCCGTCGATTGCAGCACCGCGGAGAACGCATCTTGAGCCGGGAGAAATCACCCGATTACGCCCGCATTCCGTCGATGACGGTGCTGCTCGACGCGGCCGCACGGGATGCACGGCTGCGCGCCATGCCGCGCGGACCGCTGACCGATGCGCTGCGCCAGGCGGTTGACGACTACCGTGCACGACTCAGAACCAGGGATGAGGAAGGCGACATCACGGCCGCCGCGATTCTCGACGCCGCGGCACGAATTCTCGACGCGCATCATGCCAGGCGATTGACGCCCGTCATCAACGCCACCGGCGTGATCCTCCACACCGGCCTGGGCCGCAGCGTCCTCGCGCCCTCGGCGGTCGAACGCCTCGCGCGCGTCGCCGCGGGCTACTGCAATCTGGAACTCAACCTGTCTGATGCAAAACGAAGCCGTCGCGGCGCCTTCGCCGAGAACCTGATCTGTCGGCTCACCGGCGCCCAGGCCGCAATGATCGTCAACAACAACGCCGCAGCCACACTGCTCGCCCTGCGCGGCCTTGCCGCGGGCCGCGAAGTCCTCGTCTCTCGCGGACAGCTCATCGAGATCGGCGGCTCCTATCGTCTGCCCGACGTCATGCAGGCCGGCGGCGCGATACTTCGCGAAGTCGGCACGACGAACAAGACGCACCTTCGCGATTACGAAAACGCCATCACAGAACGTACCGCGATGATCATGCACGTCCACACCAGCAACTACCGCGTCGTCGGTTTTTCCGAGTCTCCCGGCGTACGCGAGCTCGCATCCCTCGCCCATGCCCACGGACTTGTCATGTTTGACGACCTCGGTAGTGGCGCACTGCTCAATGATGATCTCTGGCGCGCCGCGAACGAACCCACCGTTGTCGAGAGTCTGCATGCCGGCGCAGACTTCGTCGCCTTCTCCGGCGACAAACTCCTGGGCGGTCCGCAGGCCGGAATCCTCCTCGGCAATCGCGAGACCATCGAACGCCTTCGCGAGGACCCCATGGCCCGCGCCCTCCGCATCGATAAACTCACCATCGCCGCGCTGGAAGCCACGCTCGAACTCTACGACGACCACGCTCGCGCGAGACAGGAGATTCCCACCCTCGCAGCCCTCTCCGAGTCGATTGATTCGCTCACCGCCCGGGCAGAATCGCTCGCAACCTCGCTGCGTCAGGCCATGCCCGGCGAGTCGTTCATCGTCGCGCAGGACGAGAGCTTCGCCGGAGGCGGCTCGCTCCCCGCCTGGCCGCTGCCCACTGCCGTCATCCGCTGGAAGCCCCTCGCTTTCTCCGTCGACGAGATTGCCCGTCGCCTGCGCCAGGGCGATCCCGCGGTACTCCTGCGAATCCGTGAAGATACCTGTCTGATCGATCTTCGCACCGTACCGTCCGAATCACTTCCCGCATTGATCGATGCATTGCGTAGTGCTGCACAATGCCCATGAGGCCGGATCCACATCGACGGCCGTTCTTGACATCCGCGTCGCCTCGCCTTTTAGTCACGCGCGATGAGCATGAAGTTCGCCATCATTCTGCCCGACGGGGCCGCCGATGAACCGCTCCCGGCGCTCGGCGACCGCACCGTCCTCGAGGCCGCACACACGCCGAACATGGATGCCGTCGCCGAGATGGGTCGCATCGGCACCGTGCGCACCGTTCCCGATGGCTTCACTCCCGGTAGCGATGTCGCCACGATGTCCCTCCTCGGCTATGACCCGCGCACCCATTACACCGGCCGCGCACCGATCGAAGCCGTTGCCCAGGGCATCTCGCTGCATCCCGATGACATCGTTTTCCGTTGCAACCTCGTGAACATCACCGACGGCGAAATGGCCGACTTCACCGCAGGCCATATCCGCACTGAACAGGCCGATGCGATTCTCGCCGCGTTGAACAACGCATATGCCGGTGACGAAATTCGCTTCCAGACCGGCGTTTCCTATCGAAATTTGATGATTCTTCGTGAACCAGGCGCGATGGATGTTTCCTGCATGCCGCCGCACGATATTCCCGGCGAACGCATCGAGGCCTATCTGCCAAAGGGCAAAGCTGCACGCCGCGTTCGGGAGATCATGGACCGCGCACGGCCGATCCTCGCCGCGCATCCCGTCAACCACGCCCGTCGACAATCCGGCGAACCGGCGGCCACCGACATCTGGCTCTGGGGACAGGGCGTCGTGCCCATCATGCCGCGCTTCCGACAGCGCTTCGGCGTGCGCGGCGCAGTCATCGCCGCTGTCGATCTGATACGCGGATTGGGCAAGCTCCTGGGTTGGTCGCTCATCGACGTCCCCGGAGCGACCGGATACATCGACACCGATTACGCCGCAAAGGGTCGTGCGGCCGCGGCCGCTCTGGATGAGTACGATCTGGTGGCCGTCCACGTCGAAGCGCCGGACGAGGCCGGTCACATGGGCAATGCCGATGCCAAGATCGAGGCACTCGAAAAGATCGATGCCCTGGTCGCCGAGCCGATTCTCGAAAAGCTTCATGGTTTCGGCGAGTGGCGGCTGCTCATCGCACCGGACCACCCCACGCCAGTTGCCCGTCGGACGCACACCGATACGCCGCCGCCCTTCTGCATGGCCGGTATCGGTCTGGTCGCCGGCGCCGTTCGCGTGGATCGCTTCTGCGAACGAGCCGCCGTCGGGAGCGGTTTTCACTTTGAGGCCGGTCACGAATTGATGGAGTATTTTCTTCGCAGGTAGCATCGCCGGGGTATTGGCGATATGACAATGCAGAACGATCCCGCGGCCGGATGCCGATGCGACTCGACGCCGGCCGACTGCCGGTGAACATCCACATGATCCGAACAAAATTCATCGCCACGATCGGACCCGCCTCGGACTCCCTCGAAACCCTCGGCGAACTGCTCGATGCCGGTGTCGATGTTTTCCGACTCAACTTCTCACACGGAACCCTCCAGCAACACGCTCTGACCTACGACCGGATTCGCTCCGTCTGTCGGCAGCGTGGTATGCCCGCCGCTGTCATGGCCGATCTCTGCGGACCCAAGATTCGTGTTGATCCCATCGAGGAAGACGCCTTCACCCTTTCGCCGGGGGATCGCATCGACATCGTCTCCGGCCATGTCGTCGGCGATCGCACGCGCATCTCGACGAATCATCCGGAACTGGTCCGCGAAGTGGGTGTCGGCCATCGCATGCTCATTGATGATGGAGCGGTGCGCCTCCGGGTTGAGGCCGCCCTTTCCGATCGGCTGCAGTGCGTCTGCGAAGTCGGCGGGCCGGTGAGCACGCGAAAGGGCATCAACCTGCCCGACAGCCAGTTGGCCATGTCGGCACTGACCGCCAAGGACCGCGAAGACCTCGCCTGGGCCGTTCAGCACGGGGTCGATTACGTCGCCATGTCTTTCGTGCGGACGGCGGCCGATCTGCGCGAACTGCGAGAACTACTTCCCCTGTCGGACGACCATTGCCGCCTGGTCGCCAAGATTGAAACCGTCCAGGCCATCGAGCATCTCGATGAGATCATCGAGTCCGCCGATGTCATCCTCGTGGCACGAGGCGACCTCGGCGTCGAGATGGACCTGGCCCGCGTTCCGCTCCTCCAGAAGGAAATCGCGCGCAAATGCCGCCTGGCCGGCAAGCCGGTCATCATCGCTACGCAGATGCTGCAATCCATGGTCGAAAGCCCTACCGCCACCCGCGCCGAAGTCAGCGACGTGGCCAACGCCATCCTCGACGCCGCCGATGCCGTCATGCTCAGCGCCGAAACCTCCGTCGGTAAGTTCCCCGTCGAAGCCGTGCGCATGCTCGCCCGCATCGCCGAACAGACCGAGGATTATCTCGATCGCGCTGCCGCATCATCCGCCCTCGATAAGAACCTGCTCCTGCCGCGTGTCCCCACCGCCGTGGCCCACGGCGCCAACCTGCTCGCCCGCGACCTCGACGCCCGACTGGTCGCCGTCTGGACGCAGACCGGCAACACCGCCCGGCTGCTTTCCAAGTGTCGCCTTCCGATGCCGGTCGTCGGTCTCTCGCCCGATGAGCACGTCTGTCGCCGAATGGCCATGTACTACGGCGTCATCCCTGTGCAATTGACGCGCGAAGATGAAGTCCTCGCCATGCTGGCCGATGTCGATGCCATGCTGCTCGAACGCGGCTTCGCATCCCGGGGAGACATGATCGTCGTCATCGCCGGCACGCGGCTCCTGCAGGTCGGCTCCACGAACGCCCTGCTGATTCACCTCGTCGGCGACGAATCAAGCGGCGAGCCCGAAATCACCGGCTGATAATAGCTCGCACAAATCGCAGCCCTGCACCGCAACGCGCGAATCTCGCGTGCGAATACCGGCCTCCCACCCCGCATCTCCCGCTCGACCGACCGTCCGCAATCTTCCGATAAAGATAGAGCCATCGAAGAAGGTGCGCGCCGGCATTCCTTTCTGCACGGCTGCGAATCTGCACGAACCGGCGGCACGACGCGCATGACAATCATCGAAGCAACATACCTGGAACACACGTCCACGCCCATCGCGACCGGTCTCCGCGCCGGTCTTCGTCCTGTTAACGCATCCGTACGCAGACTCACGATCTGTCATCCGATCTGGCGGCTCGAGTGCGGCGGACTCGAAAAGCAGATGCTGTCCATCCTGCGCGCGCTTCCGGAAGACGAGTTCTCACACATCATCGCGATCCAGGACGGTCCGGCGGATGACCGGCATGTACACCTCCGTTTGCCCAATACCGTCTGCCGTGGGCACACCAGCTCCGGGTCGGATCGTCATTGGAGCGCTACGCTGGCTGATATCCTGCGCCGCGGAGGCGCGGATGTCCTTCACGTGCGCGGCTTGTCCCTCTTGATCGATGCCCTGATGGCCGCCGACTTCGCAGGCAGAGTGCGCGTCGCCTTCAGCTTCCACGGCTTCGAATCCTGGCCACCAAAGTTGAGCGCCCTGCGCCGCCGCATCCTGCGCGCCGCTGTCCGACGATGCGACGATCGATGGGCAGTGGGACCGTCGGCCGCACGGGCCATCGCGAAAGTGCTGAACATGTCGGCCGATGAGTTTGCCGTCGTCCCCAACGGCGTCGATACAAGGCACTTCTCACCTGCGGTCGATCGTGCCGCGGTGCGGCTTCAACTCGGCCTTCCGGAAGACCGACCGGTGATCCTGACGGTCGGCAATCTCAAACCGATCAAAGGCCACGACGTTCTGCTGTACGCCAACGCCAAACTGTCGACGACTTCGCCGCTGTCAGCGTTCGTCCTGGTAGGTCACGACGATTCCGCCGGCCGACTGCCGTTGCTCGCGAAGAAACTTGGGATCGCAGACCGCTGCATCTTCGCCGGCCCGCAAGCAGACATCCTGCCCTGGTACCAAGCGGCGGATGTATTTGTGCTGCCCTCGAGTTGGGAGGGCATGTCCAACGCCCTGCTCGAAGCCATGTCCTGCGGCCTGCCGGTCGTCGCCACCGCCGTCGGCGGCAATGTTGATCTTGTGCAGGATGACGTCACCGGCCTGCTCATCCCTCCGGGCGATCCACAACAATTGGCCGTCGCGATTGATCGTTTGATGAGGGAGGCCGTCACCCGCGAACGACTGGGCTCGGCGGCCCGCCATCATGTTGTTCAGCATCACGACCTGAACACCTGCGCCGAGACGCATGCCCGCCGATACCACGCGATCGCTTCGCCCAGTAGAAAGGATGCACCATGACCACGCTCAGCAGTGCGACCGCCGGGATCAACGCCGCCAGCACCCATCGACTGCGCACGCTCTGGAGCTATCGCGAGCTGGTCTGGATGCTGGCCTGGCGCGATATCCGCGTGCGCTACAAACACACCTTCCTCGGCGCCGCGTGGGCAGTTCTGCCCCCGTTGGCCATGATGCTCATCTTCAATTTTGTCTTTGGTAGCGTCGCCGACATGGATCGCGGCAAGCTGACCGGTCACCCGCACCTGCCCTACGCCCTCTTCGCCTTCAGCGGTCTGGTCCCCTGGATGCTCCTGGCCAACGGTTTGACCGCCGCGACCAGCGCTCTCGTCGCCAACAGGCAACTGGTCACCAAGATTTACTTCCCGCGAGAGGTCTTTCCGATCGCCTCCGTGCTCAGCGCGCTCGTCGACTTCCTGATTGCCTCCGGCGTACTCGTCCTCATGGCCGTTTATTTCCACTTCCGCAGCGACGGTTGGAGCTACTCCTTCCACGCGTCAGCCCTCATGCTCCCGGTGGTGATCATCGTCCAACTGATCTTCATGACCGGCGTCGCCCTCATCCTCTCCATGCTCAACCTCTTCTACCGCGACGTCAGCTTCCTGTTCCGCTTCGGTGTCCAGCTCTGGATGTTCCTCACCTGTGTCGTCTACAACCTCGAAGCCCCTTCCGGCTGGAAAAGGGCCATCATCGAACTCAATCCGATGACCCCCATCATCCGCGCCTACCGCGATTGCCTTCTTTATGGAAAATGGCCCTTCAGTGCCGCCTTCCTCAATGCCGCGGCATGGTCGTTGATCCTGCTTCTCGTCGGCTGGTGGTGGTTCCGCCGACGGGAGTTTGAATTCGCCGAACGCATCTGACCACCGGCCGGTAGCCGTGGAATGAAGCAGACTCATTCGGAACGCCGTTCCGCCGCTCCCGAACCGGCGAAAGAGACCGCTTTCGGCGCAGGAGAGCCCCGCGCCCCTCGATGGCTCCTGCCGGTCCTCCTGCTGGCCGTAACCGCCGCCTACGCCAACAGCTTCCGCGGCGTGATGCTCTTCGACGATTTCTATCTGGAGACATCTCCCCACCTGCAAGACATCCGCTATTTTAAGGAACACCTCCTGTCATCGCGGCTCCTGGTCGACCTGACTTTCCTCCTGAACCACGCAGTCCACGAGTTCCGCGTCTTCGGGTATCACCTGGTCAATCTCGTCATCCATCTGTTCGCCTGCTGGACACTCTTTGCCCTGCTGCGTCGCACCTTCGAATCCCCTGGCGCAAGAAGCATTCCTCATCAGCGCGCCGCCGTGCTCGCCTTCGCCATCGCCCTGCTCTGGGGACTGCATCCTCTCCAGACGCAGAGCGTCACCTACATCAGTCAGCGGGCCGAATCGATGATGGGGCTCTTCTATCTCCTCACGCTCTACGGTGTGGCGACAACCGCACAGAATCCCGCTTCTTATCGCTGGCCGACTCTGGCCGTCCTCATGTGCGCAGCAGGCATGCTCTGTAAGCAGGTCATGGTCACCGCCCCGCTTATCGCCATGCTCTATGACCGCGCCTTCTGGGCTGACTCCTGGCGCACCGTGATTATCCGCCGTTGGAAGCTTCATGCCGCCCTCGCCGCAACCTGGCTGCTCCTGCTTCTCACCGGCGTCGTCCGCGACATCTTTACATCCGCAGCAACCGTGAACGGACCCGTCACTGTCGGTTTCGGTGTGTCGACTGTATCACCCCTTCAATACCTCTGGACTCAGACCGGCGTCTTGCTCCATTACCTCCGACTGAGCGTCTGGCCCGACCAGCTCTGCCTCGATCACGTCTGGCCGGTCGCTTCCTCGTTTCGCGAGGCCGCAATTCCAGGACTGGCCATGCTCTCACTGCTCGTTACGACGATCGTCGCTTGGCGAAGAAGCCCCGCCCTGGCCTTTTCCGGCATCTGGTTCTTCGGCGTACTGCTTCCGACATCCAGCTTCATCCCCATTCAGGATGTCATCTTCGAACACCGCATGTACTTATCGCTCGCCGCCGTCATCACCCTGGTCGTCGTAGCCGTTGACGGATTGCTTTTCAGGGCGTTCCCCAATTCCTCCTCTCGCCCAGGCGCGTACCGCGTGATCGCCACAGCGCTGCTCATCTCGGCAGCTGTCGCGCTCGGCGTGCGCACCCATCTGCGAAATCGCGACTACCACAGCATCGAAGCGATGTGGTCCTCGGTCCTCGCCATGTATCCCGACAGCCCCCGCGCCACCTGCAACCTCGGCGGTGCGAGGATGCGCGCCAGCCTCGTCGCGGAGGCGGAGCAACTCTATCGCCGTGCACTCGAACTCCAGCCGCGGCTCTCAGAGGCCCGTTACAACCTCGGTCATCTCCTGTTGCTCACCGACCGAAACGACGAAGCCGCCAAACACCTCTCAGCCGTTCCGCCCATCGCACTCGAATACGCGGATGCCCAGCTCGACCTCGGCACCATCGCCGCCGTGTCCGGTAAGCTCGACGAAGCCATCTCGCACTTTCGAGAGGCCGTCCGCGCCCGTCCACACTTCGCCGATGCCTATTTCAATCTCGCCTGCGCCCTCGCGGAGTCCGGCAATATCGAGGGCGCGAAGTCCGCCTTCCGCGAGGCCCTCAGACTGCGGCCCGATGATGAAGAGGCCGCCCGCCGCCTCCATGATCTGGAAAACGCTGCACTGCCACGCGGCGGCCCCATGTCTCTGTAAAGGCACACACAATCCGCTCGACTTGCCTGCACCTACAAACTAAACTCTCGCCCGGTCGTTTCACGACGTGTTACGCATCACCGCAAATAATGTGTTCTGAAAGGTTGTAGCCCCGCATGAAATTCGCCATCATCGGTCCCCCTCAGTCCGGCAAGTCCACCCTCTTCGCCGCCATCACCGGTCAGGCGATCGACCCCTCCCACGCGCCGGCCGAACGGCTTGCCACCGTCCTGGTGCCCGACGATCGTCTTGATTTTCTTGCCGCCCTCTACAAGCCCAAGAAGTACACGCCGGCACATCTGGAGTTTGTCGACATCCCCGGCGTCTCCCTCGCCGAGCCCAACGGCCCGAAAGAGTTCCGGCGGACGATGGACACTGTACGACGATGCGACGGCATTGTCATGGTTGTCCGCGCCTTTGAATCTGACAGCGTCGTCAAGTATCGCAACCGTATCGACCCGAAGGCCGACGTCGACGAGCTGCACGCCGAGCTGATCTTCGCCGACCTCGAACAGGTCGTTGCCCGCATCGAAAAACTGGAAAAATCAACCCAGAAGCCGACCAAGACGCGGGACGCCGAACTCCGAGAACTCGCCTTCATGCGCCGTGCCCACGAAGCCCTCGAAAAGGAATCCCCCGTCGCATCCGCCATTCACAACGACGAAGAGCGTGGCATCGCCACCAGCTTCGGCTTCCTCACCCAGAAGCCCGTCATCGTCGTCATCAACGTCGGCGAAGGCGACATCGCCAAGCCACCATTCTTCACTCACGAGCACGCCCGTGCGACGACCGCCCTCGCCGCGGAGATCGAGGCGGAGATTTCGCAGCTCGACGAAAAAGATCGTCCCGCCTTCCTCGCTGACCTCGGCATCACCGAGCCGGCCAGGACGCGCCTCATCCGCACCTGCTACGACGCCGTCGGCCTTATCTCTTTCCTTACCTGCGGCGAAGACGAGGTCCGCGCCTGGACAATCGCCAAGGGCACGACTGCCGTCGACGCCGCCGGGAAGATTCACAGCGACATCCAGCGCGGCTTCATCCGCGCCGAGACCGTCGCCTTCGTCGACCTCAAAGCCGCGGGCGACATGCGCGGCGCCAAGTCCGCCAACAAGGTCCGCCTCGAACCCAAGCACTACGTCGTACAAGACGGCGATATTATCAATTTCCGCTTTAACGTCTGAGCGACGCTTCGTTGGCTGGCCTTGCGAATCTTCCGAGGTTATAAATCCGCGCTTCGTGCGTCCGACACGCGGTGCGGCGAGGACGCCAAAATGAGTCGCGGATGGCCATGCCCTCTCAATCCACCCTTTTCTTCTTCCAGCGCCCGCAGTGGGCACTTGCCGGCTCCTTCCTTGGACTCATCACCCTTGGCACCCTGCTGCTCGCCCTGCCTGTCTCGCACGGCGCCCGGAAGATCAGCCCGCTCGATGCCCTCTTCACCTCTACCTCCGCCGTCTGCATCACCGGCCTCGTCGTCGTGGACACCGGCACGGATTACTCACGCTTCGGACACACCGTCATCATGCTCCTCATGCAGCTCGGCGGACTGGGCATCATGACCTTCGCCGTCCTCGGCACCCAGCTCCTCGGCCGTCGACTCTCGCTGCAATCACAGGCCATGATCGCCGAAACCTTCTGGCAGAGCGACGCCGCAACTACCGTCCGACGCGACCTCAAACGCATTGTCGGCATGACCCTGCTCATCGAAGCGATCGGCATGCTCTTTCTCTACGGTCACTTTCGCCACGTAACGGGCTACGAACATTCCGCCCCCTTCTCCGCCGCCTTTCATGCCGTCAGCGCCTTCTGCAATGCCGGCTTCTCGCTCCATTCCGACAGCATGATGCACTTTCGCTCAAGCCCGCTGGTCATGTTCGTCATCATGGGCCTCGTCTTCTTTGGCGGAATCGGCCACAGCGTCACCCTCGAAGCCATCCGCCGATCCCTCGCTCGAATCACCGGAAGCCAAAAGGGTTCCGTTAACTGGTCGCTCCATTCCCGCGTCGTGCTCAGTGTCTCGCTGCTTCTGATTGTGGCCGGTTCCGTGCTGCTCTATGTGTCCGGTGCCGACCGCGAAACCGCCAGCTTCGCCCAGCGCTGGCTCGACGTCCTCTTTCAGTCCGTCGCCTCACGCACTGCGGGCTTTAACAGCGTGGACATCAGCCGGCTTCCGCTGGCCTCTCTACTCGTGCTCGTCCTGCTGATGTTCATCGGCGCTGCACCAGCATCCTGTGCCGGCGGCATCAAGGTAACCAGCGCCGCCGTCTATTTTGCCGAAGTTCGTGCCCGGCTCACCGGGGCGAGAGAAGCCGCCCTTTTCGGCCGACGCCTGCCGACAGATGTCATCGCCAAGGCCACCCTCGTCATCAGCCTGTCCGTCCTGTGGAACATGATCGGTTGCCTGCTGCTGACCATCACTGAGCGGTCCTCGCCCGGCATCCATCTTGAACAACTGCTCGTCGAACAGGTCTCCGCCTTCGGCACCGTCGGCCTCTCCACCGGCATCACCCCCGAGTTATCGACGCCCGGGCGTATCTGGATCATACTCAGCATGTTCGTCGGCCGAATCGGACCGCTGACGGCCGCCATGGCCATGATGCCCAAGGAATCCGGCGGAATCCGATACCCCGAGGAACGCCTCATGATTGGTTGACGCTCATGCAGAATGATACGACTTGCAGAACTGACAAGGGTGGTACGGGCGTCTCGCCCATCATTGGCCGGGTGGCATGGCCGCGGCTTGGTGCGGCCATGTATTCGTCCTAGCCCGCGGCGGGCTGAGGTAAGCGAGTTTGCCTGATCGAATGGAAGATGGAACATGAGACAAGTAGCCGTAATCGGCCTCGGACAATTCGGTACCCACCTGGCTCGCGCACTCACGCAAATGCACTGCGAGGTCATGGCCATCGACTCCGACGAGGCCCGCGTCGCCGAGCTGCGCGACGACGTCCACCGCGCCGTCATCGGCGACGCCCGCGACATGGAGGTGCTGCAATCGCTCATCACCTCGTCGATGGACGAAGCCGTCGTTTCCCTCGGCGAGAGCATGGAAGCCAGCATCCTCTGCACGCTCCACCTCAGCCAGATCGGCGTCAAGCGCATCCGCACCAAGGCCGTCAACGAAGACCACGCCATGATCCTCAAGGCCGTCGGTGCCCATGAGCCGATCTTTCCCGAGCGCGAGACCGCTGAGCGCACCGCGCGGCGCATCGCTCATCCGACCCTGCTCGATTATTTCCCCTTCGCAGAAGACTACCGTATCATGGAAATTGCCATGCCCAGGCCGCTGGTCGGTAAGTCGCTCGGCGAGTCGCAGCTCCGCGCCGGTTTTAATCTGCTCGTCCTCGCCACCAAGTCCGCAACCTCCGGTCAGTTCCGCTTCATGCCCGCCGCCGAAGACAAACTCCGCGCCGACGACATCCTCATCGTCCTCGGCCGCGAGGTTGACCTGGCGAGGTTCTCCGTGCTCGAAGAATAACCCCGCTCCATCCACCCCAAGCCCACGGCTACCTGCCATGGGCATTGCCTTCCGCGGCCATGCGCCTCGATTCCGCATTCCGCGTTCACATTCCGCGTCGACCCATAGAACCCCGTGCCGACGACTGCTAACATATCCACCGGCTAGACCGACGCCGCAGGAGCCAACAGCCCTTGTCCCGCGATAAATTCAACGAAATCTCACCCGGCACCAACATCCCCTACGTCGTCAACTCGATCATCGAAATCCCCAAGGGACGACGCAGCAAGTTCGAGTTGGACAAGACCACCGGCCTCTTTCGGCTCGATCGCTACCTCGCCTCCTCCAGCCATTACCCCGGCGACTATGGCTTCATCCCCCAGACCCTCGCCGAGGACGGCGACGCCCTCGACGTTCTCGTCATGGTCAACGAACCAACTTTCACCGGCTGCCTCATCGAGGCCCGCGTCATCGGCATGTTTCGCATGATGGACAAGGGACACAACGATTACAAAATCTTCGGCGTGCCCAACACCGATCCCCTCTTCTCCGACTACAAAACCCTCGACGACGTACAGACCCCATTCCTCCGCGAAGTCGAGCATTTCTTCCTCACCTACAAGCAGCTCGAAGGCGCCCTCACCGAGACACACGGCTGGGTCACGTCCGAGGAAGCTATTGCCGAGGTTCGGGCATCCATCAATCGCTTCGTCGAAAACCGCAAGCCACGCATCAACGACGCATAATCGAAGTGCGGAATTCATTTGACATCCGTTGCCGGGCTTCCGACCATACCGGCGATGTCCTCAAAATGGTTCATCCCGATGAGTCTGGGGGTCTTCGCTCTGATCGTCGGCGGACCGTGGCTCTATCTCTCCATCACGCAGGAACGGTCCGGCAGAACCACGACCGGCCGCAGCGCCGACATCCTTCGCGATCCCGCCTTTGTCGGCCTCGCCGAACGCACCCCTCCGAAACCCGTCTCCGAGCCGGAAGCGCAAGCGTCCGGCAAAACCCCAAAGGAAATCAAACCCCTCGCATTAGATTCCGTCACCGATCAACGCGCTTTGCCAACGGATCCGCAATTCGCAATCCGAAATCCGAAATCCTTCGCGCCTCCCACCGCAAGACAGGTAGCCGCTCTCGTCGCCGATCGACTGGACGAAGCGTCCGTGAAATTGCGTACCGATCTTGACAAGTCATCAGTAACACAATTCGTCCGAGGAGCGTCCGCCGCGCAGGAGGGCAAGCTGGACGATGCGCTGGCCCGCTTCGATCAGGCGATCCAACGCGATCCGGAAAACATCTCGGCACACGCAGCGCGTGCCTCCATTCTGGTCGCGCAGGGAAGATTCGCCGAAGCGGCGGATGCATGGGCCGAAGTGGTGCGCCGCTCTCCAAAAGATGCTGCATCACGGTACAACCTCGCCGTGGTGCTCTTCCGCCTGGGGCGCAATCACGAAGCGGCGACCCAGCTCCGTGAAGTGATAGCCATCGACCCGGACCATGCACCGGCGCATTACAACCTGGCAAGTCTCGCCCAGCGCGAAGGTCGCCTGCGCGAAGCCCGCGACGCATGGGAATCGTTCACCCGGCTGCGACCGGAGGTGGCCAGCGCGTGGTTCAATCTCGGCGTGGCCTACATCGACCTCGATCAGCCGGTCGAGGCCGTGGCCTGCTTTTCGGTGCTGGTGCAGCTGACGCCGGACGACGCCGATGCCCACCTGAACCTCGGCATCGCCAGCGCGATGTCTGGGCAGTTCGACGCCGCCCTGGCGGCCCTGCAACGCGCCGACGCGCTGGCGCCCTGCGACGAGACGATCACCCGCTACCTCGTCGCGCTGCACGATTTGGTCGCCGATCACGGCGGGCCGAAGGCGGCGCAGCATCGACAGCTCGCGGTCATGTTGCAGGAGCAGGTTGAAAACACGTGGGAATCACCCTAATCTTCACGCTTTCGGAACGGACCTCACACCAACAACAAGGAATCGCACCATGGAAAGAACGCTCATCATTCTCAAGCCCGACTCTCTCCAGCGCGGGCTTGCCGGAAGGATCATCACCCGCTTCGAAGAGAAGGGTTTTCAGTTCGCCGCCCTCAAGCTGATGCGCGTCTCGCGCGAACTGGCCGAGAAGCACTACGCCGTCCACAAGGAAAAGCCCTTCTATCCTCGCCTCATCGAATACATCACCAGCAGCCCGGTCGTCGTCGCCGTCCTGCAGGGAAATAATGCCATCGCCGTCTCACGAAAAATGATGGGCGCCACTTTCGGTTCCAAGGCCGAGCCGGGCACCATTCGTGGCGACTTCGGCATGTCCAACAGCTTTAACCTGATCCACGGATCGGATTCGCCAGAAGCGGCGCAGTTCGAGATCGGTCTCTATTTCCGGCCCGATGAGTTGCTGGCCTACGAGCGGGCGAGTGAGCGGTGGATTTACGACATGTCCGGCGGCGAGCCGGAGTAAATCTCGCAAAAAGGGTCATTCCGCTCGCGCCATCACCATCCGAAGCCGATCGCCGGCCCGCCGGGCGGCCTCGCAATTCGCCAGTTCCGGGGGCAGCGCATCGAGCTTGCGCTGCGCCAGCCGAGCCGTGCCCTGCGCGGCGGCTGTCGGGCGCAGCAGCATGACCGCCTCGTGAACAGCGCCAAGAACGCCCACCGGCTCGCCGCGCACCTCGTAGGCATCGGCCAATTGTAAGTAATCCTCCGGGGCGCCGAAGCGCTGCAGGAAGGTGCCGAGAATGTCCACGGCCTCTCGTGCCAATGCATTGTCACCCATTGCAATTCGCCATTTGGCGCGCAGTCGCTGGGCGTCTACGTACCAGTCGTCGAGCGGATGCATCCGCGCCAGGCGCGCTTCCAATCCGCGAAACATGGGCCAGGCCTGCGTCGCGGACAACTGCCACCCCTCGAAGATGGCTTTCTCAGGATCAGTCGACGACTCGGCCAAGCCGACCAGCGCCCGCTCGCCGCGCAGAAAAGCCGCCGCCCGTGCGCGTACCAGTCCGTAGCGCGCGCCGCTGGAGGTCGGATTGAGCATGAGAATCACGTCGAAGGTGCTCGCGGCTTTTTCGGCGTCCCCCCGCCAGGCATCGATCAACGCGCCGCCCAGTTGTCGCTGGACCGGATCGGTTGTTGCCTCTGCGATGCGCGTGGCACGGGCGACATTGCCTCGCATGAGCACCTTGTTGACGAGATAAGTCCGTGCCCAGCGGCCGCCGGCGAGCGCCGCCGGATCGGTCGGAGCAAAGGCCGCCTCCGTCATCTTCCAGGAGGAAATGGTCTCTTCCTCACTGCGCCGGGAGCCGAGCTGGAGACGATTGAAATCGTCGGTGATCGGTTTGCTGTCCGCAGCGAAGCGTCGCGCTGCCTGACTGTCGAGTTCCAGCGCGGCGAGGACATCTTCCGCGGAGAGTATTGCCGCATGGGTGAAATCCTTCTGCGCGGCGGCCAGCGCGACCTCCGCCGATTCCCAGGCACGGATCGGCGCGGCGGAGCCGAGCATAAGGACCGCGCCCGGGTACGGGGCATAGACCTCGACTTCGTCGAACACACTGGTCAGCGTCGCGAGCAGACTGCGATAGAGCGATTCATCGACGAAGCTGAGCGACATCCACTGAAGAAAGACACCGTCGGGTGTAAGACAGTCTTTGACCCGTTGCATGAACTCACGGGTATAGAGGTGGGAAGCCCCTGCGGTCCAGGGGTGCGAAGGTTGGGAGACGATGATATCGAACTGCCGATTGGATAGCAGCAGTGCATTGCGCGCGTCATTGATGTGCAATCGCACGCGCGGGTCAGCAAGTGGATCGATGGCGCGGAGCAAGGCGACCTCGCGATTGGCCGCGATCACTTCCGGTTCGATCTCGACGACGTCAATCTGCGTGATGGACGAAGGTGTCTGCTCGATGGCCACGCCGCCGCCCAGCCCGATGAACAGCATGGACGAGGCCTTCGGTCGCGCAAGCACCGGCAGCGCGTTTTGCCATTGCTGGATGGCGACGCGACCCGGCGGAGCGCCGCGCCGGCGGATGCTGGCCTCCGGCAGGCCGTTGGTCCGCAGGTCCCAGCCGATGCCGTCGTCGACGAGTAGAACGGTAGCGGCACGGCCGACGGCGTAGCTGGTAACCTCGCCGCCTACGGTACGACGGCCAAGGGCAGACGTACGCAAGACGCTCCAGGGCTCGGTGGGCCCGACCAGAGCGAGACCAAGCAGAACCAGGGCGGCGGCCATGCCGGTCTTACGCGGCCAGGGCCGACTTAGTGCCATGCATACGACACCAATGACGAGGTTGAGGTGGATCGCAGCGGTCAGGGTACCTGCGAACTGCAACATCGGGAGGAGCCAGAAACCGGTGACGACGGAGCCCACGATCGCGCCGATCGTGTTCCAGGCATATACCCGAGCGCTGGCCGGTCCGGCGTCGGCGGAGCCGCGGGCCAGCAGGCGAACGGCGAACGGAAACGTGGCACCGATGCAGAGGGCCCCCGGCAGCAGGATCATCGCTGCGACAAGAGCGTTCGTCGCGAGCTTGCCAGAGGCACCTGCGCCGATCGACCGTGCGAACTCGGGCATGCGGTCAATGAGAACGTATGCCGCCAGTGAGAGCAGGGCTGTGCCGATTTGCGCGATGCAGAAGCCGATGCGACTATCCTGCGCCGACTTCGTCCATCGGGTAACGAATGCCGACCCCAGTGCGATGCCCAGTAGAAAACTTGCCAGCATGGTCGAGAAGGCATAGACGCTTCCGCCCAGGATGTGTCCCAGTAGACGCGTCCAGAGGACTTCGTAGGTGAAGGAGACGCCCCCTGAAACCAGCATCAATGGGAGGATCCACTGAGCCAGTCTTGCCGGCGGCGAAACAGCCGCATCGTCGCCGGCTGATCTTGGTTGAGTGCCGCCCTTCGCAACGGATGGAGCGGATTCACCGATCGCCAGCAGCGCCGCGAGCCCGAAGACGAAGAGGTTCACCGCGACACCGACCCAGATGGTTCGCATCAGCCCGAGTGCGGGCAGGAGTACGAAGGCGGCAACAAGCACACCACCAACGGCACCGATGGTGTTGACGGCGTAGAGCAAGCCGACGCGCGGCCCGAGCTGGCGATCTTCACGAACGGCGAAGCGGGCGAGCATGGGAAGTGTCGCGCCCATCATGGCCGTTGGGATGAGCAGACTGATGAAGGAACATGCCAGGTAGAAGGTGACGGTCGTAAGCCCGCCCGTATCCAGCGCGCCTTCGTCGCCGGAAAACCAGGAGACATAAAGCCGGCGTGCCAGTCCGATCGCCAGCGGCATGGCGAGCGCACCGGCGGCGATGCCGAGTTCCAGCAGCCCGTAGGTCAGAAGCGGTCGGCGAATGCTCGCGACCCAACGTGCCGCGACGGCTGCACCGAGAGCCAGGCCGGCGAAGTAACCGGCGAGGACCGTGGCAACGGCCAGTTCCGAGGTGCCGAAGACAAAGGCGAACTGCTGCGTCCAGACGGTTTCATAAAGCAGCCCGGCGAAACCTGAGAGCAAAAAACACAGCAAAACTAGAACGAATCGAACTTCGCTGCGTTCGGCGGAAGAGGTGGCCACTCCTGCACTCGAACGTCGCGTACGATCGTGGCGAAGGGTCCTGGTTCCCATGTGTTCCTCGGTGTGTCGCTCCGCGCGGCCTGTCTGGCTTGCGCCTTGCGACTATAGCATTCACAATTACCGGTCACAAGGAAGGACGATCGGATACGACGCTACTGGAACAAGAGCTTTTCGACGAAGAGCGGGAGGTCGACCAGATCAACCTGGCCGTCAGCATTCATGTCACACGCACAATACCAGTCGGATGGTCGGCCGCCGAGCTGAATCGCAGAGAGAAACGCTTGAACATCAAGACTGTTGACGGCTCCGTCACGATTTGCGTCGGCGCCGGCGACAGGATGGACGATGAGCCGCACGGTCCGACTTTCGCCGACTTCCCCGCAGTAGTCGTGTGCGACCACGTCATATTCACCGTCATCGTCCAGCGTGGCACCATCAATGAGATAGACCGGGGCGACCGCCTCGTCGATCGGCTGGCCGTTTCTGTGCCATTGATAGTGCATCGGCTCCACGCCGGTAGCGATCGCTTCGAGACGCGCAGGATAGCCCTCGCATACGGTTACTTCGCGCGGCTGGCGGATGAAATTCACGCCGTTGATTCGAAATTCCCAGGTTCGACCGGTAAGCGAGATCGGTCCCTGACCTCCGAACAGGACAGCCGAAGAGCGTTGCGTGTCATAGACGAGGCAGGGCTGCTGCAACGTAGGTGGGCCGGTAATCTCCTGCCGTGCCCAGAGCGCACCGTCCCAGACCCAGAGATCAGACTGGGAACCTGCTCCACCGCCACCGATCATCAGCATGAGTCGATTCTCGGGGTTGTAGGTCATGGCATGCTCCCAGCGAAACGACGGGCCGCCGACCGGGCGCAGGATCCACTGATTTCCGTCGTACTCCCAGGTGTCTGCATGAAAGAGCAGATTGGTACGACCGCCGTGCAGCACCGTTCGGCCACGATCAGAGTCGTAGGCCATGGCATGAAGCGCGCGCGATGTGGGGCCGGAAATCTGACGCTGTACCCATGTGTTGCCGTCCCATTCCCATGTATCTGAGTAATAGGTCGTGGTGGATTGCGGATTCTGCCCGCCGAACAGAACCGTCATGCCGCGCAGCTGGTCATATGTCATCCGATGACCGACGCGAGCCAACGGGCCGGTCGTGGAGCGCCGCGTCCAGAACGCACCGTTCCATTCCCATGTATCACGATTGGCGATGTTCTGCGCGTCGGTGCCGCCGAACATGACGCAGACATTACGCTGCGTATCAAAGGCAAGGGCATGCCCCTTCCGGGCACCGGGGCCGGTGACGGTTCGCAGTGACCAGATGTCGCCGTTGTACTCCCAAGTCTCGGGACTGGTGCCAAGGCCCAGTCGACCTCCAAAGAGGATGGAGACACCACGAAACGCGTCGTACGCCATGGCATGCTCGGATCGCGGCCGTGGGATGGACACGCTCTGTTGTGCCCACGCGAGGCCGTCGAAAGTCCATGTCTCGGTGCTGAACTCGGGACCGTCTCCACCGCCGAGCAGTACCATCTTTCCCCGTCGATGGTCGAACGCCATGGCGTGGCTCTCCAGCCGACCGGGGCCGGTCACCGGACGAAGGACCCATTCGATCTGCTTCCACTCCCAGGTTTCCGAGCTGCGTGTCCCGGTGTTACCGCCGTGCATGACAACCAGCTTACGCACGGTGTCATAAGCCATGGCGTGAAGCTCGCGGGGAGCAGGACCAGATTGTGAACGGAGCTGCCAACCCTCGCCGTTCCACTCCCAGAGCTCGCCCAGCAACGTGCTGCCGGCCGTGCGGCCACCAAACATGACGCAGACGCGAAGCACCGGGTCATAGACCATGGCGTGTCGAAAGCGGGCCGGCGGACCGCTGGCGATGCGCTGTATCCATTGGGCGCCATTCCATTCCCAGATGTCGCCATAGACCTCGGCGCCGATTCCACCGTACAGGACGGTCACGCTGCGCTGCTCGTCGTAGGCCATGGCATGCAGAGAGCGCGGCGGCGGACCGGTCGTTGCGCGACGGGTCCATAGGATGCCGTTCCATTCCCAGGTTTCTCCGTTTTCGATTGCCGGTGACCCGCCGAAAAGGACCGTCACACCACGGCGCTTGTCGAAAGCCATCGCCGAGGAGATGCGCGGGGATGGCCCGGTCGTGGCCATAAGATGCCAACTCTGGCCATCCCACTCCCAGGTGTCACCGAGTCGGCCCCGATCGTCGTGGCCGCCGAAACAGACGACGCGCTCGCGATTGGCATCGTAGGCCATGGCATGAAAGCGCCGTGGGCCGGGCGGCGGGGTTTGATCAATCCATGTCTCGCGGGCGAGGATTTCGAGCAGAGCCGGCGCGCTCGTCGCACTGCCGCAGTCATTGGAGACCACGACGTCGTACAGTCCGACATCGGCATGTCGAACCGAATCTATGACCAGTGTGTCCGATGTGGCACCGGGGATATCCACGCCGTCTTTCCGCCATTGATAGCTCAGCGACGCGGCGCCTTGCGCGTTGACCGAGAAGACTGCGGGATTTCCGAAGCACGACCAGGCATCAAGAGGCGAATCAACGATGGACGGCTCGCAGCCGCGAGGAATGCCTGCCAGCATATGGTCATCGGCAGCCGCGGGACGAGGGAGCCCTGTCAGCAAGAGAATCGCCAGCGTGATGAAGGGGGTCGTCCGGCGCATGGTTGACGCCTCCGGGGCGCTGCATTCCAACGGGCGAGTTGCAAGTTGTCTTCATGCCCGCGTGGACCGCAGCGCTACGCAATGGACCGGCTCGAACGGTGAGGATTGTACCACAGGAGTGCATCGAAGGGCAGACGGTGAACTGACTATTTACGTCATCCCGAGCGATTCGCGGACAAGTCGATTGCATCCCAGCCATCGTGCTGCTACGTTGTAGTCGCCATGCGATTTGTTTCGCGAATTTCCTGCGTCGCCTGCGGCAAGACCGCCGAAGCCCCCGCCTCAGCCGGTACCTGCCCGGCGTGCAGGGACGACTTCGCCATCCTCGATATCGAGTTCGATCTGGCCCGCGTGGCAAAGAGCATGACGCCAGCCGCCCTGACCAACCGCCCGCTCAATCACTGGCGTTATCACGAACTGCTGCCCATCGAACCGGACGAGGAATGCTTCGCCTGGCCCGTCGGCTGGACGCCCATCATGGACACGCCGCGCCTTGCCGAGTGGGCCGGCTGCCGGCAGCTTCGCGTCAAGGACGATGGGCGGAACCCGACATCGAGCTTCAAGGACCGCGCCTCAAGCGTCGGCGTCCTGCACGCCCTGCGCCGTGGCGCAAAGCGGATCGCCTGCGCTTCGACCGGCAATGCCGCCAGCAGTCTCGCCGGTTACGCTGCCATGGCCGGCCTGCCCGCGACGATCTTCGTGCCGCAGCGCGCCCCGGAGCCCAAGGTCGCCCAACTGCTCATCTACGGCGCCGACGTGCGCCGCGTCCGCGGTACCTATGCACAGGCATACGACCTTTGCACCGCCGAATGTACGAAGAACGACTGGTACAATCGCAACTGCGCCATCAATCCCTATCTCGTCGAAGGCAAGAAGACTTGCGGCCTGGAGATCGCCGAGCAGACCGCCGGCCGCGAGCCGGACTGGGTGGCCGTCAGCGTCGGCGACGGCTGCACGGTCGCCGGCATCGCCAAGGGCCTGCTCGAGATGAAGGAGCTGGGATTCATCAGTCGTGCGCCTTGCGTCCTCGGTGTGCAGGCGGCAGGCATGGACCCAGTGGCGATCGCTTTTGAAGCGGGTGCTCTGCCGAAAGAAGTCAGCGGCCACACCGTCGCCGACAGCATCGACGTGCCGGTGCCGCGGAATTGGCGCAAGGCCGTCAAGTACGTCAAGGCCGTGAAGGGCGCGATCGTGCGCGTCACCGATGAAGAGATTACGGAAGCGATGAAGGCCGCCGGCCGCCTCGCCGGCGTCTTCGCCGAACCCGCCGCCGCCGCCAGCATCGCCGGCGTGAAACGCGCCATCGCAGACGGCGTGATCGCCAGGACCGCAGACGTGCTCGCAGTCGTGACCGGTAACGGCCTGAAGGATATCAAGACCGCCATGGCGATCGCGGGGCAGCCGACGGAGGTCGATCCGCTTGCCTGATAGATGCAGACTGAGTCAACGAACCACCGAAGGATTATGAAGCCCAATCAGAAAGTTCTCGACAAGACCATCACCCGTTGCCGCGAGCGCGGCATCGTCATCCCTACGTTCGCACAAATGCGCGATCCTGCAACGATCCCGCAGAAGATCAGGGATCGCCTCAAAAACGTCGGACTCTGGGATGTCGACCCGGTCAATCTTTTTCGCATCACTTGGAAGAACGAACCCGTCGAGCGCGGCGGGCTTTACAACGACGGCAACTGGATCGAGCTGCCCGAATCGCTCACCGGCGTACCCGCGCGGATCGTCGGCATCGTCGGCAAGTGGTTTCCCACCGGCGCCCACAAAGTCGGCGCCGCCTTCGGCTGCATCGTCCCGCGCCTCGTCAGCGGCGAGTTCGATCCCACCAGCCAGAAGGCCGTCTGGCCCAGCACCGGCAACTACTGCCGCGGTGGGGCCTTCGACTGCGCGCTTTTAGGGTGCCATGCCGTCGGCATTCTTCCCGAGGAAATGAGTCGCGAGCGGTTTGACTGGCTGCATGAGATCGCCGCCGAGGTCATCGCCACGCCCGGCTGTGAGTCCAATGTCAAGGAAATCTATGATAAATGCTGGGAAATCCGCCGCACCCGACCCGACTGCGTCATCTTCAATCAGTTCGAGGAGTTCGGCAACGCATGCTGGCACTATCACGTCACCGGCGGAATCATCGAGGAAATATTTCGCAGGTTATCCGAGCCGGAAGCGCAAGCGCCCGATGGGAAAACGCGCGGCGTACAGGACCCGTCGCTTGCGCTCCGGACTCGGCTCGCCGGCTTCGTCTCTGCAACCGGCAGTGCGGGGACGATCGCGGCGGGAGATTATCTGCGGACGATAGCACCGCACATCCGCGTCGTCGCCACCGAGGCCCTGCAATGCCCGACTCTGCTGCAATGCGGCTTCGGCGGACACCGCATCGAAGGCATCGGCGACAAGCACATCCCCTGGATTCACAACGTCCGCAATACTGACGTCGTCGCCGCCATCGACGACGAAGCGTGCATCCGGCTGATGCGACTCTTCAACGAGCCCGAGGGCCAGGCATTTCTGGTGAAAGAAGGCGTCGCCGAGTCCGTCGTGCGACAGCTTCCCCTCGTCGGCATCTCCAGCATCTGCAACATCCTCGCGGCCATCAAGACGGCGAAGATGTTCGATATGGACAGTCGCGATGTGATCTTCGTCCCGCTGACTGACTCGATGGAACTCTACGGCAGCCGCATCGAGGAATACCGCCGATCGCACGGGGCATATAAGGAACTGCACGCCGCCCGCGATTTCGCCCGCTACCTGCAAGGCGCCGCCGTCGAGCACCTGCGCGAGCTGACTTACTTCGACCGCAAGGCCCTGCACAATTTCAAGTATTTCACTTGGGTCGAGCAGCAGCAGCGCAGCGTCGAAGACCTCCGCAGACTGTGGGACCCGGATTTCTGGACCGAGACTTTCGCACAGGCCTACCAATGGGACCGACAGATCGAGGAGTTCAATCGGCAGGTGGGGTTGTAGAAAACGGCAAAACCATCACACGGCTCGGCCGCTGCGAGAGCACGGCGGAGTAGAGGCAAAACGGGGCAGTCGGATCAAGCAATTCGGATTGCGAATTGCCCTGTCATGCGAACACGCTATGATCTTCCGCCCTGAATTGACTTCGATTTCTGGCTTCGCAATCTGGAGTGAGACCGATGCAAGTTCGCTTTGACTGCCCCGCCTGCAGGAAGTCCCATGTCCTCGACATGCCGGAGACGACGATACACATGACTTGCGGCCAGACCGGCAAGCATCTGGAGCTGCGCCTCGGTCTCGGCGGCGATGTCAAGAGCCGGATCGTCAGTGAAAACGGTCAGGCCGAAACGACGTCGGACGAGGAATAGAGCCACATCCATATCTCGCTGGCTCGATCGAAGAGCGGCTTTTTTCCTTGCAGCATCCGAGTCGAAACGGTCCGGGTCGCCCATCCCCGGTGGACGCTTAGGCAAATAAAATCTCAATTCTGAGGCAGCGGCCCGGCGGTATTGATTCCGGAGCCCGTATATCGCTAAGATGATCGTCATGCCTCGCACTTCAGGGGGCCCCGACGCTGGCGGGATGTCCTGCGCATTTCCCAGGAAAGTGGTGCCGTTTATGGCCGCTCGCAATTCCAAGATGTCGCGCGCCTTGAGAGTGAATGTGTCCTCGATGATCGGAGTGATATCGCTCGCGATGTTGCTGATTGCCCGGGCTGACGGACAGCCGGTCACCTGCGAGCCGGCAAGTACGCCGACCGGCTGCACGCTCAATTCCTGTTCGGGCCAGGGCGAAACGTGTTACGCCCGATGTGTGAGGCAGGACCCGTTCGCCGGCACGTCGCAGGCGCTGCAATGCGAATGCTCCCGCTCGGAGTGCCATGCGACGATGCCGCACGTGGCAAACAACCCGTGCGTGATACCGGATAACGGCAACGGCACCGTGCACCTCCCCCCTTCCGGCTGCGCGTACCGGCATCAACCGAACGATCCGTGGAGGATCATCGACGGCCTCCCGCCGCTGACCACCATCGATATTCAGAACGTTATGACGAACTTCGTCTGCAACCCGGGAATGGGTGCCGTCTGTTCCTTCGTACAGCCCCCCGGTTGTTACGCGCCCGGCGGTTCGCTCGGTGGCGAGAAGTCCTGCGCGCAGGCGACGATGCAGTTGACACTCAACGGCACAGGCGCGCTTAACGGATACTTCCGCAATATCCCTCTGCCTTTGTCGCTTGAAATGCATACCGGACCGCGGGACGTAGGCAATCCACTGCAGCAGTTTCCAACGGATTTCTTCCGAGGATTCGGCCAGATTGTGGGTGATCCCGATTTTGATCTGCTGCGGTTCGTCATCGGCACGGACTTCGGCCTGCCGAGCCCGGGCCATACGTTTCTTACACAACTTCCCGGTGGCAACTGGGCCGTAGACAGCTTTTTCGACATTACCTATCGAATCGACTTCGTCGGGGCGCCCGGTGGTCTGCTGGCCGGACGATCCGGTTCGACGACCGGAACGGTGCGTATGTCCACCGGCAGCGGGCCGCTGTGCGAGGACCCATGTCAGAGCGGATTTGTCTGCAATCGCGTGGTTAACGTCAACCCCAACGGCACGATCGACGTCTGCTGCGAATGCGTCTCACCCTCCTGCGAGCCGACGCCCAATGGACAGGCCTGCGAATCGATCCAGTGCCCCGGGTTCGGCGAGGACACCTGCGTGGCGGCCTGTATCCGGCACAATCCTGCTACGGGTCAGGCACAGATCATCGAGTGTGAGTGCCGCGATCCGTCGACGTGCCATGCAGAGCTGTCGCCGGCGCCCTCCAATCCGTGCGTGGTGCCGGATGGCGGACAGGGAACCGTTCATCTGCCGCCCACGGGCTGTTCGTACCGTCATGCGCCCGGCACGCCGTGGCAGATCATCGACGGCCTGCCGCCGCTCACGACGATCAACGTTCACAACGTACACACAAATTTCGTCTGCGATCCGAGCAACAACTTTCTGTGTTCCTTCGTACAGCCGCCGAACTGCTATCAACCAGGCGGATCCCTCGGAGGGGAGAAATCCTGCTCGCTGTCCAGCTTCCAGATGGTCCTTGTCGGCACGGGCGCGCTCAACGGTTACTTCCGGAATATCGTCTGCCCGATCTCTCTGGAGATTCACACCGGTCCGCGCAGCGTCGGCGATCCGGTACATGATTTCCAGGCGGACATGTTCCGCCTCTTCGGTCAGATTACCGGAGATCCGGATTTCGACCTCTTGCGATTCGTCGGCGGTACGGACTTCGGCCTGCCGAGCCCGGGACATACCACATTGACCCAGCTACCCGGCGGTAATTGGGCGGTGGACAGCTTCTTCGACATCACCTATCGCATCGACTTCGTCGGTGCTCCGGGCGGACCGCTCGCCGGAAGATCCGGCTCTACGACCGGCACGGTACGCATGTCCACCGGCAGCGCACCGTCCTGCGAGGGCCTCTGCCCGCAGGATTCGATCTGCCGGACACGGCGAACCGTCCACCCGGACGGGACGATCGACACCTGTTGCGATTGCATCCTGTTCTGCTCGTGTTATGGCGACATGAACGGTGATGCGAAGCTCAACGGGTTGGACATCGCCGCGTTCGTCGATTGCTTCGTCGGCTACTACTGGAGCCCGATACCGGTCGCCTGTGCGTGCGCGGATGTGGACGAAAGTGGCAGCTTCTCGCCGGATGACCTGACGCTCTTCGTCAGCCGGCTGCTGGCATCCCCGAAGATTCAGTGCGTACAGCCGCAATAGGCACATGCGGTGCGGCGGTGACGCCGATACGCATCGCACGCAGTCGATCTCAGCCGGCAAGTTTCATGATCATGCTGCTGACGCGGCCGATTCCCCGCGGGCCGACCTTCACCAGCAGGTCCACCATCGCTCCGACGGCTTTCAGGAATTTCTCCATGTCATCGAGGCGCTGCATGTAAGCGCGGGCAGAGGGGTTGCGCGCTGACTTCGGGCCTGCATCCTGCGCGGCCATTTCCCTGCAGCGGGCGAGTGTTTCCAGGATGGGCTCGACCTCGCGGCGGCGGCGCTGACGGACAATGGTCTCGAAAAGCTGCCACACGTCCGTCAGCGCGGTGAAGTATTCCTTGCGGTCGCCGCGAATGTGAACGCGCTGGATGAGTCCCCAATCGACGAGCGAGCGGAGATTCATCGAGGCATTACCGCGGGAGACCTGAAGCCGGGCCATGACGTCGTCGGTGCAGACCGGTTCGGTAGAAACAAACAGGAGGGCGTGAATCTCCGCCATGGTGCGATTGATGCCCCAGTAATTGGCCATTTCCCCCCAGCGGCGAATGAACAGGGCACGGGACTCATCAAGAGCGGCGGTTGCAGCGGACATGCCGAAAACCTCCTGCACGGGCGAAAATCGTGAAAGTTTCAGTATGCTCTGAAACTAATGTACCACATGAAAGTTAAGGAGGCAAGGAGATTCGCCGCGATCATATCCGAGTTCGGTCGGCCGGGATGCAGATCGTGACATCCATTCAGCGATCGGGCGAAGCCGACGGCTCCACGATGACGGGGAAACCGCGGGGAATCGGCGGCAGTGGCGGTTCGAGCACGCCCCGGATGCGCGGCCAGAGCCGCAGGGCCTCGGCGATCATCCAGCATTCGAGTGCCATGAAGATGACGCCTGCGACAATCAGGTGATACTGCCCCCTCGCCCACCAGCCGTCGGCAGGATTGAGTAGTTGATGCAGCATGGCCCAGGCGGGGATGACCAGCATGGCGACCATCGGGAGCGCGATGAACCACTTGGGCATCTTTCTTCGTGCGAGATAGAAGGCAACGACCATCAATGCCAGACCGGCGAGAAGCTGATTGACCGCCCCGAAGATCGGCCAGAGCGTCAGGCCGCCCTTGCCCATGCCGGTGGCCCAGGATTCGCCCGGTGGAGGGATGGCGGCCACCACAGCGGCGGAGAGTACGGCGAAGGCGGTGGCCCCATGGCGAGTGGTGAGTGGAGCGATGCTGAATGTGTCGGCGAGTTCCTGAATGACATATCGCTGAAGCCGCGTGGCGGTGTCCAGCGTCGTAGCTGCGAACGATGCAACCAGCACGGCCATCAACCCGATGGCGACGGGCCGCGGAATGCCGACGGAGGTGACGAAGTTCGCGGCGCCTTCGACGAAGGAGCCGACGGTGCGTGCCAAGCCGCCCGCGGCGGCCCAGGAGTCGTAGCGATTCATCCACGCCGCAGTGCCAATGTGGCCCGCAGCATTCTCCAACATTCCCAGTCCCGCGCAACAGGCCAGGATGACGAGCACGGCTAAAAAACCCTCGGTAAGCATCGAACCGTAGGCGACGAAGTGGGCGTCGGTCTCCCTGGCGATCTGCTTGCTGCTCGTGCCGCTCGATACCAGGCAGTGAAAGCCGCTGATCGCCCCACATGCGATGGTGACGAAGAGAAACGGCATGATCGGCGGTGCGCCGGGGACTTCGGCCCGCACCGCCGGGGCCACGACGGGTACACCGCCGTCGGTCGTGAACGTGGCCACGCCGATGCCGACGAGCAGCAGCACGATGCCGAGAATGAGCAGATAGCTGTTCACGAAGTCCCGCGGCTGCAGCAGGACCCAGACCGGCAGAACGCTGGCGCAGTAGCAATACGCAAAGAGGACGACGGACCAGAGGATGACCGGGCTGAGCGTGTAGCCGCCAATCTGCATCGGCTTGACGGTGAAGGCGAAGAAATCGACTTCGCTGGCGAGGATGATCGATCCGACGATGATCGCGAGTGACACCAGCGCCGGCAGCGTCGGGCGATAGCCGCCGCGATAGACGAGAAGGCCGATTCCGACGGCGATGGGCATGGCGATCCACACCGCCAGCACGCTCGCCGGATACATGTCGAAGATGTTGGCGATGACCAGGCCGAAAATGGCCAGCACAATCATCAACGCGAGAAAGAGAATCAGGAGGAAGATCACCTTAACGCGCGGGTTGATGAGACGACCGGCGACTTCGCCGATGGTCTGGCCGCGATTTCGCATGGAGACGACGAGGGCGGACAGATCGTGAACCGCGCCCATGAAAATCGAGCCGAGAAGCACCCAGAGCAGCGCGGGCAACCAGCCCCAGATGACGGCCAGCGCCGGCCCGACGATGGGACCGGTACCGGCGATGGAAGTGAAGTGGTGTCCGAAAAGGATCTGCTTGCGCGTGGGAACGAAGTCGCGGCCGTCGTTGATCTCGCGGCTGGGGGTCAGTGCGTTTGGATCAAGCTTGAAGAACCGGCGGGCCAGCCAGCGGCCGTAAGTGTGGTAGGCGATGAGGTAGAGAGCGAAACTGCCGAAGGCAATGGCAAAGGTCAACATGGACGGCGTTACTCCCGATGGACGCCAATTGAGGACATCAGAGTATATCGGGGGATCGCCTTCTGCAGGAAGCGAGGTCTTTGTTGATGACGAAGCCGGTTCCTACACGCGCTTGAACTGACGTTCGAGGTCGCGGGTGGTCAGTTGCAGCGTCGTCGGCCGACCGTGAGGGCAGTTGCTGGAGCGATCGACGAGATGACGCTGGGCGAGCAGAACAAGCATTTCTTCCTGCGTAAGCACATCGCCGGCCTTAACCGCCGCCTTGCAGGCCATCATGTCCAGCGCGCTGTGGATGAGCGTTTCGCGCGACGGGGCCTCGCCGATGTCGGAGATACGATCGAGCAGATCGCGGAGAAATCCAGCCGCGTCGAACTCACCGAGCAACGTGGGCACGCTTTGAACGGCCAGACAGCGCGGACCGAACGGCGCGACCTCCATGCCGAGCGCGGCAAGCAGTTCGCTATGGTCCTGCGCGATCTGGACTTGCGTCGGCGTGGCCTCGAAGGTCTGCGGGATGAGCAGGCGCTGCGATTCGAGCGGACCGGCGAGGATCTGTTCGCGGAACCGCTCGTAGAGGATGCGCTCGTGCAATGCGTGCTGATCGATGATGACCATGCCTTCGTCGGTCTGGGCAACGAGGTAGGTATTGTGGACCTGAATGACGGAAGCGGACGAATGCGGAACGGGGAACGCGGAATCCGGAATCTCGATGGGTGGTGACGATTGCGGATTGGGGATTTCGGATTGCGGATCTGTGCTCGCGAATCGTTCGCCTTCCGTCGTTTCGACGTTTCCCTCGGCCCCTTGGCCACTTGGCCCCTCGGCTCCTGCTCCCACCACGAACGTACTGCGAATCGACGGTCGTACGCTCTGCGTCGGAAACGGCGGCGGGGCGAAGCGCAGCCGCGCCTGTGTGGGGTCGATCGACCGCAGATAATCTGCCAATGCCTGTCGGGCACGGGCCTGATGAAGCGTCTCACCTTCGGCGCCTGTATCGCTGTTCGTTGCGCGGGTAGCGTCGAGCGTCGAATGATGAAAGCCGAGGCGCGGCATGAGGTCGTGCGACAGGAGCGTCTCTCGCAGGACGGCAAGAACCTGCGACTGAATCAGCCCTGCATCGCGCCAACGGACTTCGATCTTTGTCGGATGCACATTTACGTCGTAGGCCGTCGGCTCGGTGGTCAGGAAGATGAAGACGACGGGGTAACGGTCATGCTCGATGAGGCCGCGGAAGGCCTCGCGGATGGCGAAGCCAATCCGGCGATCGGTGATGTAGCGACCGTTAACGAAAAGGTATTGCCACTTCGACGACGCGCGGCACTGTGCCGGCGGGGCCAGCAGGGCCTCGATACGAAGCCCGCGTTCCTGCCTGTCAACGGCCATAAGGCACTCGGCCAGTTCGGTGCCGTAGAAATCGGCGATGCGGCTGCGGCGATCCTCGACGGCGGGCAGACTCCGCGCTGAGCGGCCGTTGTGCGAAAGAGAGAAAGCGACGTGCGGATGGGCCAGTGCCAGCCGTGCGAGCTGCTCGGTCGCGTGGGAGAACTCCGTCGGCCCCTGCCGGAGGAATTTGCGTCTCGCGGGCACATTAAAGAACAGGTTGCGCACTTCGATCGTCGTGCCGATCGGCGCGGCGCACGTCCGCGGTCCTTCCACAGACGTATCGGAACAGAGCAGCTCATGGCCTTCGAGCTGGTCGGCTGTACGGCTGACGATTCTCAAGTGACTGACCGAAGCGATGGAGGCCAGCGCCTCGCCACGAAAACCGAGAGTCTGGATTGCGAACAGATCTTCTGAGGAGGCGATCTTACTGGTTGCGTGCGGCGCGACGGCGAGAGACAGATCTTCAGGAACGATACCGCAACCATTGTCAGCAACGCGAATCAGCCCAACTCCGCCTTCTTCAAGGGCGATGTCGACGCGTGTTGCGCCAGCGTCGAGGGCGTTTTCGATCAGCTCCTTGACGACAGAGGCAGGGCGCTCGATGACCTCACCGGCGGCGATCTTGTTGACCAGGGATGGATCAAGCTGTCTGATGTGCGGCATGACGTCCGTGCTGATTGCTGGGATTGCTGATCGACAGGGCTGAGTATAGGTGACGTTTGCCGGAAGCGTCAATGAAGTGGAGAGGGCAATGAACCGAAGAAGTCACAGCTTGATCGTTCTGCTCGTGCTGATTGATGCTGCGTGTTTGCCATGTGTCGTGTCGGCAGAGGAACCCGTCAAGATCGTCGCCGGGCCGATGTTTACACCGGTCAGTGAACATTCAATATGCGTGTGGGTCCAAACCAATCGCGATGTGCCACTTGAATTGGAGGCCGCGACGGAAACGCTCGTCGCCAGGCATGGGCCCCTGCCGACAAATGTGAAGCTCCGGATGAAGACGGAGAGTCGAGAGGCGAACATCTCCACCGTTACCCTCGAAGTCCATGACTACACGAATTATCGCTTCCTCGTCCGGACGGATGATCCGACGAATCGAGTTCTCACCGAAAAGGTCGTCGTGCGAACGCCACCGAAGCCGGGCAAGTCGGGGTCGTACACCTTGGCCTTCGGTTCCTGTTCCCATCAGGAGCGATACGGCGAGCGACAACCGATCTGGGACGTGGTGGTGAAGCAAAAGCCCGATGCGTTTCTGTTCATCGGCGACAACATCTATCTGCCGAATAGGGCAAGTGAGTTTCCGGCGACGCGCGAGGAGGTCTTCAAGCTTTACCACGATACTTATGACCGACAACGGCGGATGGCCGACTTGCAGCCGCTGCTGAGATCGACGATGAGCTACGCCATCTGGGACGATCACGACTTTGGTCCCAACAACTCGGATCGAACTTGGCAATGGAAGGATATCGCACTGGAGGCAATGAAGCTCTACTTCCCGAATCACTACGGCCTGCCAGACGCGCCGGGGTGCTATTACAGATTCCCCTGGGGCGACATCGACGTGTTCATGCTGGATGACCGGATGCATCGCGACCCGAACAACGACCCGGATCGCAAAACGCTTCTCGGCGAGAAACAGTTGGCGTGGCTCAAAGCCGGCCTCGCCGACTCGAAGGCAACGTTCAAGCTGATCGTCTGCGGTAATCAGGTTCTCTCCGACACGCACCCACATGAGTCCTGGGGCGTACAGTTTCGACCGGAGCGCGACGCCTTTCTGGAGTGGTTGTGGGATCGCAAGCTGACCGGCGTGATCTTTCTGGCGGGCGACCGGCACTTCGCGGAGTTGGTCCGCAAGAAGGACCCGAAGGGCCGCGGTGATGACCTGTGGGAGTTGACGAGTTCCCCGTTGGCCAATCAGCATTATCAGGATGGCCCGTCGTTTGCGAATCCCGAGCGCGTCGCGGCGTACTCCGACGGCGTCAACGTCGGCGTGCTGAAGTTCGACACAACGGCAAGGCCGCCGCAGGTGGAGCTGATCATTCTGGACGTCGATGGTAAGCCGGTGATTCGGCAAATGGTGACGACACGGCGCGTGCGGTAAACGCTGCGAGCGTTGCTTCAGCGAAGCACCCAAAGGCCTGCGAGTCGAGCCGTTTGTGTACCGCAGCCCTTCCGCTAACATATCCGGACGAACCTTGGAGCGCTTGCATGACGACGATGCCTGATATTGCCCCCACACGTCTGGAGCGAGAGGAACCCGGCGGTGACCTGTGGACACTGAACTTCGGCCCGCAGCATCCGGCGACGCACACCACGCTGCGCCTTGTTTTGGAACTCGACGGCGAGACTATCGTCGCCTGCACACCGCACATCGGCTATCTGCACAGCGGCTTTGAAAAGCTCGGCGAGCACCTGAATTACAACCAGTACGTCGTCGTCACCGACCGGATGAACTACATCAGCCCGATGGCCAACAACATCGCCTGGCACACTGCCTGCGAGAAGCTCTTCGGCATTGAGTTGACACCGCGATGCAAGGCCATCCGCACGATCATCGCCGAACTGGCCCGCATCCAGGATCACCTGCTCTGCGTCGGCACGGCGGGTCTGGACCTCGGGGCCTTCACCGCCTTCCTGTATACCTTCAACGAGCGCGAGCACATCTACGACCTCTTCGAAGAAATCTGCGGAGCGCGGTTCACCACGAGCTACACACGCGTCGGCGGGCTCATGTACGACATGCCCGACGAGTGGCCGGAGCACGTAAGGGCCTTCATGAAACGATTGCCGCGGGCATTGGACGACACGGAGAGTTTGCTGACGCGTAATCGCATTTTCGTCGAGCGGACGCGCGGAATCGGCGTGCTGAGCCGCGAGGACGCCATCGCTTGGAGCTGGACCGGCCCGCTGGCGAGGGCGAGCGGCGTCGTCCGCGACCTCCGAAAAGATGAGCCGTACCTTTGCTATGCGGACAACTGGGACGGACGTGGCTCATCCGGCGTGCAGTTCAAGGTGCCGATCGGTCGAAACGGCGACGTGTACGACCGATACCTCGTGCGCATGGAAGAGATGCGGCAGTCATTGTCAATTCTCGAACAGCTCATCGACAACATTCCACCCGGCCCGGTGAACGTCCTTCCGGATGACAAACTGACCCTGCCGGACAAGCGCGAGGTCTATTTCAGCATCGAGGGGCTGATCCACCATTTCGAGCAGATCATGACCAACCGCGGCTTTGAGCCGCCCATTGGCGAGGCCTACGGCGCGAACGAGACGGCCAATGGCGAGCTGGGCTTTTACCTGGCTTCCGACGGCGGCAATTGCGCCTATCGCGCGCGATGCCGCCCACCGAGCTATATCAACTATCAGGTGTTCCCGAAGCTGGTCGTGGGCCACTGCATCAGCGACGTCGTCGCCGTGCTGGGCAGCTTGAACATCATCGCGGCGGAACTGGATCGGTAGTCACCGATTGAACCGATCGATCCGTGCCGGACCAACATGAGCATCCAAAGATGTGACCCTATGCATCAGATTCGCCTACAAAGAATTGCTGCCTTACTCTTTGTCGCTTCCATCACATGCGTCTCCGGCTGCGGGCCGCAGCCGCCCAAGGTCGTGCTGGATCGCCCGGCGGAGTTTCCCGCCGCCTTGGACGGTCGGCAGCTTTTCCATACGCCCAACGCCTACATCTATGCCCACGATGAACTGGAAGCCGGAGAGGCCGACCGATGGGTGAAGCAGGTCGGCGATTACATTCAGCGCAAGCATGATCGCTCGCTCGGCAAGGGCTTGGTCCTGGTGATGTCACCAACGGATCGTCCGATTATCTCTACGCTGGAGGAACAGGTGGCAATAGAGCACGATCCGTCCATCCAGCGCACCGCGCCGCGCCATCCGAAGAGCGTCGAGGAAGTCCGCGCCAAATTCACCGAAGAAGGAATTTCCGAGTCGGTCGCACTTCGAGGCGCCGCCCTGCCGCTGACCCGCGCGAAGCTGGCTGCATTGGCGGCCGGCGTACCGGATGTGCCATGGGCTGTCTCCGCGCCATCCGAAGAACTCGCCCGCGAGGTCGGCGTGGAGATGGGAGTTTGCATCGTGGGTAAGCGTTGGCCGAACACCAAGAAAGAACAGGCGCGAAACATGCTCAAGGGTCGCGCTGCAACGTTGGCCAAGCCGCTGCTGGTAGTCCGTGGACAGGTTGTGTACACGCTTTGGGTCCAGCAACAGCAGGACTGGAACGACGACGAACGGCGCGAGGCCATCCTGAAGCACATCCGCGAAACGCTTCGTGCGAACTGGCTCCCGGTTCCCAGTGACGAGGAACTTCAGTGGTAGGCAGCGGAAGCCGGTGAAGGTGCCGGCGGCCGCCTTTGGCTGCGCAGCCGGCCGAGCGCAGCATTGATCAGCACCCGCCACGGATTGGCGAGCGTCGGCTGTAGCAACGCTGCCCGGACGAGGTACTTCGCGGCCGTTCGCCGATCGCCGTTTTCCAGGTAGTGCATGCCGGTGCGTTCGTGAACCCGTGCCATGGCCCGTCGTCGCAGGTGCCCGAGGGGATCGAGCTGTTCGTACAGCGCGGCGTGATCGTTGATGAAGCGTAGCATTTCCGCGCGGTGACGACGCGGATCGGTCCAGTGCGCAGGACCGGGTCGTAACCGGATGAGCGGCTGCGCGAGCAGAATCGCGCGGTGACACTCCAGCAGCGCAACGGCCAAGCGTCGATCTTCGCAGGCGCGACCGCCCGCGAACCCTCCGACGGCCTCGAAGGCCTCGCGTCGGATGATCAGCGAAGAGCAGATGCCGGTGAGGATGTTGCGGACGAGCAGTTCTCGACGCATCCGATGCGGATCGAGCGAACCTTCCCAGTACATGTATTGCGGCGGCCCGCCGTCCGATGATTCCGCCCATGCCGCCGTCACGGCAAAGTCGGCGTCGGGGTGCTGTTGCAGCGCGGCGAGTTGAAGCTCCAGCTTATTCGGCTCCCAGAGATCATCGGCATCGAGAAAGGCCAGCCAGTCGCCGCGCGACATGGCGGCGCCGGCATTGCGCGCCGTGGAGGCCCCGGCATTGGCCTGACGGCGATAGCGGAGCCGCGTGCCGAGTCGCCGACAGACTTCCGCGGTGTTGTCCATGCTTCCGTCGTCCACGACGATGATTTCATCCGCAGGCACGGTCTGCGCAAGAACGGATTCGACGGCCTCCGGGAGGACAGCAGCCGAGTTGTAGCTCGGAATGATCACTGAGATATAGGCACGAGACAGATCGCGCATACGTCATACATCGACAGGCAGAGGCGACCGGTTCAATTGATGCGCACGCGGCGCAAAAAAAGCGGCCTGCGCCCCGGAGATCCTTCTCCGGAGAAACAGACCGCCACAGAAAACCGTGGTTTCGATTCGATCCGGTATGGAAATGCGATCCGTGCGGGAAGCGACATCGGCAGGCCTGCATACCGCGCCCACAGGCCGACCCACCACCCCTCCCTGGTGTGGAGAAAAGAAAAATGCTACTGAGAGCGACGATCGACCGCTTTGCCCTTCGAAGTATTCGCCATCAACCGTTGGGCCCGCCGTGTTGCCATCAGCGGGTCATTCCCTCATGAGCTTGCGATCTCGTCCAGAGTCTGGTGCGGTCGGCCGGTATCGCGGCTATCGGTTCCGCGATCCCACTGCGCCGTTGCTCATGGCCCGGCCGGGTGGTCTTTCCAACCGACCGTCGCGTGCGGATGGGTTTAGTATCCGCCAGCGCACCTCTCATCGAGTTTCGCTGCCCTGCAGGGCCTTGCCCGGTCGAGACTAGCCGGCGCCTCTCGGCAACCGACTCCTTCCCTGGGCTTTTGCTCCCTATGACACTTGCAACATGCGAGGTCCGGTTCACACGGGCTTTGCCTGCCCGCCACCTTCCGCCCTCAGGGTTTGGCTACCCTCTCGACGGCTTTCTCCCTTGCATGTCTTGCCGGCCATGTTTCATACCGGCAGCGCCTTTGGGATTCTCCCTTCGGAGCTTTCTCCTCTCGCAAGATTGCAGCGGCGTTACCCACCGCTACGCGCCCCGCTTGCCGTTACACACGCACCCCGCATCGCCGCACCGAAGCGCGACCACGCTGTAAGTACGCAGCTCGGCTACCGGGTACTGCCTTTCGAGAGTCCCTCGCGACCGCGCCGGGTGTTTAGCCCGGCCCATCGCTGGCTGCTCCCATGGGCCTTCTCCCTTTCAGGGGACTTGATCGTCAACCTTGGCAGGCATTTCGGCCCGCCTCCTCCCACACGCTTATGCGCCACTTCGGGTTACCCCTGGCCGCGCCGGATGCGTCACGGAGTCTCGATCGGTTGACGCCTGGTCCGACCCGGTGGGACGGACACCCCTCTGAGGGTTCTTGCGCCTCAACCTCCCTGGCATTGGGCTCTAATTCGCCGGCCCGGGCTATGTGTTCACCTTGCAGGTTGTCGCTCATTACTGAACGACTCGACGCCTGCGCTTTGGGCCGTCGCGAGCTTACCGGAGTTGTCAGGGCTGCTGATCGGCGCCGATCAAGCGCCACTCATCAGTAGCAAGTGCAACATACCGCGCATCGAAAGCTCGTCAAAAGAAAAGTTTCCGCGGGAGAATTTTCACAGGCAGGAGCGAGTATTTGCGCACAGCCGCGGGCTCGTAAGCTTCGATGAACTGACATCTAGCCGATGGTCGAGTGTTCGCAAGTTTCTTTAAGAATCCGCGAAGAATAATGATCTTCACAGGCCGATGCAGAGGCGAGTCGGTACGCTTTCCGCAGGTTGTCCAGAGCAAATCACCGTATCTGACAGGTTTTGCACAATTCGTTAACCGGCGGTATGAATAAATCGCGTGCGATGTCGACGAAAAACCCGAAAACACGTTACAAACTGCCAAGAAACCGCCGCCTGGCAGGAAAGAAGGCGTTCGCCCGAGTCTTCGCGGCAAAGTGTTCGGCTTCGAATCGGTATCTGGTGATCTACGCCACGGCAAACGAGCTGCCACATGCGCGCATCGGGCTGTCCGTCAGCAAGAAACTCGGCACGGCCGTGAAGCGCAACCGGCTCAAGCGGCTTCTGCGCGAGGCGTTTCGCCTGGAGGCGCAATCGCTTCCGAAGGGGTACGACCTCATCTGTATCCTGCGTGCGACGGAGGACACTGCATTGGAAAGTTATCGCACGGCGATCCGTAGCGTGAGCGCACGAGCCGTGGAGCGCTACGAGAGCTGGAGTCGCATGCGCGATCCAGATAAACCGTAGACTCACATGATAAAAGGGGTAAGCTGTGCCCACCCTTTGCGGATAGGCGAAGAGTTCATCGGCTCCCGCGGGGGTGGCGCTGCGTTGCTTACGGGTTCGCCGGTACGCGAATCTCCGCCGGGCGCGGCGGGGCTTGGCGGACGGCCGTGGGGGACATCCGTGCGATATCGGGAGAGGCGGCCGCTTCGGGAGCCGGCGCGGCGCGGCGCTGCGCGGCTTCGGCAGCATGCTGACCGACCGTGACGTTGCCAACAAAGATGGCGCCGTCGTTGATCTCCAAGCGGGTCGTGCGAAGGTTTCCCTCGACCTTGGCCGTCGCGAGCAGGTGAAGCTTCTCACTCACGATGAAGTCGCCCTTGCATTCGCCTTCGACGCGAACATTCGCGGCCTCGATGTTGGCCGACAGCTTCGCGCCTTCGGCGACGTGCAGGATGCCCTTGGAGCGAATCTGTCCGTCAAAGCCGCCTTCGATGCGAACGCCCTTGTCAAAAGTCAATTCGCCCTTGAACCTCGCATCAGCACCAATGACGGTCGGAAATTCGCCGTTGATCTCGGCCATGATCTTTCTATCCTCCAGCCCCGATCAACCGGGGCGCGAAACGATCGCAATTCACTAACATCCTCAACCACGTTGTCCCGGTTGCCCGGCAACCCGGGCGTTCCATGCGGGAAATAGCCGCAAGCGGCTCTCGCTGTGAATCCTTTCGGCCAACGATGACCCCCACACGTCTGACCCGGAAACCCCATCCGTGGAGAACGAGCAGTATAGCACGCCCGACATTGAAAACAATGCACCCGCCAAGGGGACCTCTGCTCTAACGGGCTCCGAATGGACCTTTTTCGACTCCCGGTGGCCGGTGACATGCTGCAACGACCTGTGAATTGTTTGTGGACAGTCGATAGAGGTGGACAGACGAGTGAAATTGACAGGCGCCCTACGGCTCCTCATCCATTCCGAAAACACGGCGACGTAATCGACCGTCGATGACGCCCACGAGCGTATTCATCGCGAGAATCGACCAGTAGCATTCGCACTCCACGACACCGTAAAGCCGCATGAAGATAGTCAGCACACCGACACCGGCCGCAAAGAGGGCCTGTCCGCGGGCCCGCATTGGCGTCGTGGTCATGTCTCCGGCGATGAGGAAGGCGCCGAGCATGAGCTCGCCGGAAGTCAGGTGATAGAGCACATAGGCCACACCGACGGCGCGGCCCTGCTCGACGGCGAAGACGGGGAACCAGTCGTACCCACCTTCGTTGCCACCGGATTCGACGGGTAGCAATGCCGCGGCCACCGCAGCCGCGGCAATCATGACGACGGGCATCTGCCAGCGAAGAAATCCACGATAAATGAGGTACAGCCCCGCAATGATCAGTGCCAGGGTACAGGTCTCACCGATTCCACCGGGCACGAGGCCAAAGATCGAATCCTGCCAGGGAGGCAGCTTTTCGCGAAGCAGCGGTTCGTAGGCGAGACCGCCGTCGGGACGGAATCTGCCCTGAGCGAAGGCGCGCAGGGTCTGGACTGGCCGTTCCATTGCCAGCGCCTGAACATTCGCATCGTGTGGCTGAGCGAACCATCCTCCATAGCCGGCCATCTCGACACGTTGCGGCTGATCCAGTCGTCCTACCAGCAGATGACCCGGTGCGAGGATCGGCCATGTCGGATGTAGACTGAGTGAAAGGGTCGGCAGGAAGAGCAACTGCAGCACGACGCGCCCGACGAGTGCGGGCTGCCAGCAGAAATGTCCAAGCCCTCCGAAGACGATCTTGCCGAAGACAACGGCGATAAGCGAGCCAATCGCCGGGATATACCAGGGAACGGTGGCCGGAAGGGTCAGACCCAGCAGCAGACCGGTCAATGATGCGTGGGAGAGCCCTCCCACCACTGGACGCGCCCGGGCATAACCGACGATGCAGTCGGTGGCGATGGCGGAGAGCATCGCCACGAGCAACACCTTAGCGGCGCTTGCACCAAAAATGACCGTGCCGCAGAGGCCAACGATGCCTGCTGCAAGCGTCCAGGATCGGAGGATATCGAGATGCGTGCTTCCGCCGAGACGATGCGGCGCCGCCAGCGCAACCCACCCACCTGGAATTGTTCGAGCGTCGGCCTTCATGCACCCCCCGACGAATGGCTCGAAGTCGTGCAGAAGCGTTCGCGTGCCCGATGGATCGTCGCGGCAAGCGGCAACGTGGCCGGGCACACGTAGCTGCACAGGCCGCAGTCCAGGCAGGTCTTAAGATGCGCCTTTGTCTGCTCATCAGCCGACGACGCCGGCTCGAGCTGCACAAGCGCTGCGGGGTCGAGGCCGACGGGACAATCTTCCACGCACCAGCCGCATCGGATGCAGGGCACGGGGTTCGTTGCGTGTACCTGCGAGAAGAGCAGAATGGCGGCCGTATCAGCGGAGATGACGGTCTCATCTCGTGTGAGCGCGATACCCGTCAGCGGTCCGCCCCAGACCGCCTGACGCACGGGCGCAAGCAGCCCCACCCGGTCGGCCAATTGTCTGACGCTCGTGCCGATCGGAACGCGATAGGTGCCGGCGTGTTCGACGGCATCGCCGGCGACGGTCACGATCGCATGCGTGACCGGTCGATCTGAAAAGACTGCATCCGCGGCCATTCTAATCGTGGTAAGCGGAACAACCACCGCCTCGACATCAAGCGGAGTACCGCCCGGAGGAACTTCCCGATCGAGAATCGTCTTGACCAGCAGATTGGGCTGACACTGTGGATAACGATCAGAAAGCGGCGAAATCTCGATGTGCCGGCCCGCCGCTTCGGCACAGACGCGCTTGACCACACGGCGATGGCGATACGGCAGCGCGAAGTAGACGTGATGGACGCCGAGGGCATCAGCGAGCTCACCGGTCATGTCCAGAAATCGGCCGTGCTGCTCGACCAACGTGCGCAGGTCACTGGTCAGATAGGGCTCTGTTTCCATGGCGCTCACGATCAGGTCGGTGACGCCGGCCTGAGTGGCTTGGCGGATCAACTCATGCGCCGGCATGAGTGGCGCGGGAACGATCACGCCATGCTCGGCAAGCTGCAGGACCATGGACTCTTCCGACCATGTGCGATTGCAGGGAGCGGCCGTATCGCGCCCGTCCGGCTCGATGACGGCGCAGGGCAGAAAGCCCTCGCGCGCCGTCCAGACGCGATCGATTTCCACGACGCGACCGGAGGTCGGCGCATGCACCGAGACGGAAGCGGTGCCAACGAGTGCGGCAATTCGCTGTCCGCGAAGGACACTGTCACCGACGGCGACCTCGGGCTTGGTGGGCATCGTGCGCGAGACCTGCAACGGCACACGCAGCGGGTCTCTGGCAACGACGTTCTCAATAGGGCGGCGCGAAGTGGCCTGTTTGAAATCCGGGAGGAAGAGGCCGCCCTCAAAACCCTCTCGTGGACCCAGGAGATTGAGCAACAAGGACATCGAGGACAATTCCCTGACAGCAGGGGCAGCAGGACATTGCCGGCGCCCATGACTAGCTGCCGTTGATCTAACTCGTACGCCGCAGATCCGGCGACCCTTTGCGCGGCGATTGTATCGCACGGCACGGCGGAGAAAACTGCCCGGGAATTCCTGTTACTTTCGGCTTTAACCGCGCAACTGCCGACCCATCGGCCCCCGGTAATCGCTAGCGCGGTACGAAGCTCACCGTGATGTGCATGATCGTCCAGTAGAGAAAAGACTCGGGCGCCAGGAGCCAGTGCAAGGCCGGGCTCTGGTCAAGCGCCAGGGTCCAATAGAGGCCGAGGGCCATCAGCACGGCGGCCATGCCGATATGGAGTGTCTTGAAGCCGGTGGCGGTCGTACGCATCCACAGCCACCAGCCCTGCGGGGGCGACTTGGGCGGATTCTTCGCGAACTGATACGAAGCGAAGACGTACCAGGCAACCACGTGAAAGAGAATCAGGGCGTAGAAACGCTGGGTCAGGAGAATAATCAGACCGAGCACGGTCGCCACGCCAAACATGACGAAGAAGAGCTTGCTATGGGCCTCCATGAAAGAACGCACATCGCCATAGCCGAACACGCGGGCATACTTACGCAGCACATAAGCGTAGCCGATGGCGACCATCAAAACTGGAAGGACCGCAAGGAGAATCTTCAAATGCATCGGCAATGCGCCGCTGAACCATGCCGTCTCGGCGAGGCCAAGACTCGCGAGACCGGTCTCCGAAGCGGTGAGTTTTTTTACATAGATACCGAAGGGCGCAGCCGTCAGCACCATCGCCGCAAGCGAGGCAACAATCAGGGCAACCATCCAACGGATGAATGATTTGAATGCGGCTTTGTCGGGAATGGGCCCGGCCTCGCCCAGGACGGTGTAAAACATCGCTTCGTCGCGCAGCTCATGCACAAGAAAGTAGAAGTAAACCCCAACTGACAGAACAAGGTCCGTACGCCCCCCGCCGCCATAGTAGAGTGTGCAGAGCCCTGCTCCGGCCAGAAGCAGCCCAAGCACCCAGAGTCGCTGCCTGCGGTTCTGATTGTTGCGCGACGAGACCATGAAAAGAAAGCCGATGATGATGTGCGGGATCGTGATATAGCGCATCGCCGCCTCGCTCGCTTCACGGATGAAGCGATCGCTGGCGGGGTGGCGATTCAGAATGTTCCGCTCAACGTAGTACGCGCACCAGAAAAGGAAAACGATAACTGCCGTCCAAAAGGCAGCCCGGATGAAATTCGCGCGAGTCACACCAAGGCGGGCCGTCAGACTCGTCGTTTGGATGGGAAGAGCTAACGTCGCGGCAGAGTCCGTTCCGTTCGACATACGTAGCTGGCTCCTGCGTCAGGCGAGGACACGGTCCAATCAGGTGCCGGCTACCACGGATCGCACGGGGCGACCTGCGGCAGGATCCTCAGGACCGAGCCCGATGAATCATAAGATAGCAGTGAAGTCGTTCTGGTCAAGCTGGACGGGCCGCAGCGAGCGGTCATAGCTACTCTAGTTCGGCCGACTGCTCCTGCTCAACTTTCCACCCGCCGGCGAAACCCAGCTTTGACGGGCTTGTGCAGAAGTCGACGATCCGCCTGCCCGCTTTGGTCTTCACTTCGCCGGCCAGCTTCTCAACGGCCTTGCGAAACGTTAATCCGGAGCGATAGAGCGTGCGATAGGCCTGCCGGACTTCGAGGATATCCTCCGGCGTGAACTGTCCACTGCGCCGCAGGCCGATGGCGTTGTGCCCGGCGCATTGCGACTCGTAGAGGGCCTTCATGTATGGTGGGACATCCTTCCCCAATCGCGTGCCGCCGCCGACCATGACGTACTCGCCGATGCGACAGAATTGGTGAACAAGCGAGTAGCCACTGATGATCGCGTTGTCGCCGACGATCACATGGCCCGACAGCGCCGCGCAGTTGTACAGCTTCACGCCGTTGCCCAGTTCGCAGTTGTGGCCGATGTGGGCGTAGCCGAGGATGAAGCAGTTCTCACCGAGGATCGTCCAGCTCTCCGGCTGAGTGCCACGGTGGATCGAGGCGAACTCGCGGATGATCGTGCCCGCGCCGATGCGGCAGTACGACCGCTCGCCTGTGAAGTGAAAATCCTGCGGCAGATGGCCGACGACCGCGCCGGGATGTATCTGGCAGCGGTCACCGATCTCCGTCCAGCCGGAGAGGTACGCATTCGGATAGACCTTGACGTTTTCGCCGAGCTTGACCGGCCCCTCAATGACGGCGTGCGGCCCGATGTCGCACGAAGCGGGAACGGTGGCATCCTTATCGATGATGGCGGTGGGGTGGATGGGCATCGCGTGCAAAGCTCCTCTTGGTCCGACCAGCGATTGTAAGGTGGAAACGCCAGAAGGGGGAAACGTCCGAAGAGGGCCAAGGACTCGAGGGGCCGAGTGGCAACACCATCAAGTTCAAATACCAGAGCGCGAATCTGGGCAGTCCCGGCGAGCCGTGACTTCCCCGTGTCGACGTCTCTACGTTCATTCCTTGAACTGCTTGTCTTTGTACGCCTCATACAGCGGCTTGAGCTTGCCGCGTTGGTACTTGCCGGTGCTGGTGACCGGGATGTCGTCGCCGAAGATGACGACCTTAGGCACCTTGGGCCACGGCAGGCGCTCTTTACAGTATGCGATTACATCTTGCTCTGTCACTTTCGCGTCGGACTGTAACTGCACGTATGCGCCGACCTCCTCGCCCCAGTACCGGTTGTCGAAACCGACGGCCAGGCCGACGCGGACGCCGGGCATGCTCATCAGCACTTCGTCAATCTCGAACGGCGACAGGTTGATGCCGCCGCGGATGATCAACTCCTTGATGCGGCCGGTAATGAAGTAATACTGCCGATCGCCGGGACCGTGCAGACGAAAACCCTCGTCGCCGCTGCGGAACCAGCCGTGCTTGAAGGCGTCGGCGTTGGCCTGCGGGTTGTGGAAGTAACACGTCATGACGTTATGCCCACGGATGACGATCTCGCCCTTCTGTCCTTCGGCAACGACCACGCCGTTTTCATCGTGGATCGACATCACGTTCGTATCAACCGGGCAGCCGATCGACGGGAAACCATGATCGTACATCCAGTGCGTGTGGTCCTCCCATTCCAGATCGATCGGCAGGAAGCACGAGTAGCAGACCGTCTCGGAGAGACCGTAGCCGTGGACGATCCGCAGACCGAACTTGTCCTGAAAGTCGCGGGCGAGTTCAACGGAGAGCGGTCCGGCGCCACAGATGAAGTGGCGGAAGTTCGGGATGTCCTCCTGCACGCACTCCTCGTCGGCCTCGATGAGAAATTGCAACAGCGTGGGCACGACACTGACAATCGCCACGTCGTGGCGGGCGAGCTTTCTCCAGAAACCGCCGCTGCGGAATCGCCGGTTCACGACGACCTGCGCCGCGGCATAGGCGGGGGTCAGCAGGGTCACCACGATGCCGTTGACGTGATGGATCGGCAGGACGTTCATCATGACCGTGTGCTGATCGATCCCGTGCCATCGGGTGATGGCGTAGGCGTCTGCAAGCATCTGATGCTGTGTGAGGACGACGCCCTTGGGGTTGCCGGTCGTGCCGGATGTATAGACGACGAGCGCGTCGGCATGCGGGTCGACATCCTGCGGGGCAGGCAGCAACGGTTTGCCGTCAAAGCGATCGAGCACAGCGTTGAAATCCTCCCAGCCGGCGCTCGCGGCGTCGGGCCGATTCGTGCCGTCGAGGATGATCGCCCGCTTGATGTTCGATCCAACGGCCTTTTCGACTCCGGTGAAGTTCTCGCGCGTGGATGCATGGGCGACGAGCAACGACGCTTCGGAGTTCGTCACGATGTAACCAATGCGGTCATCCGCCTCGCTGGGATTCACCGGTACGACGCGGGCCCCCAGCCGCCAGACGGCGAAGTAGATCGCAACGGTCAGCGGTTGGTTGATCGTCAGCGTGGCGACGGACCCGCCGGCGCGAATTCCGTAATGCGTCGAGAGCAGCCCGGCAATGCGGTCGATCAGCTCCGAGAAATCGCGGAAGTTGAACTCGGCGGCCGGCTTCTCATCGTCGGCCGCGCAGGGGTAATAGGCGAGCCAGGTACGCTCGGCGTGGTTGCCGCTAAGATTTTCCCACATCTCAACAAAGTTGGCGAACGGCAGCACGTCTGACAGGTCCGGCAGCGGCTCGCAATGATGCGCCGCCTCGATGAGCTTATGCGTGGCTTCGTCCATGGACTTCGCGTCGAATCGGATCGGTTGTATTGCCATCTGTGCTGACCTCCTGTGCCGCTCGAAGGAAGTGGTGCATCGGATTCTGCCATCATTCAATCAAACATGCGCCCAGGCCGCAACGGTCACGCCCGCGAGTGCCCTGCCGCGATGACGCTGCCTGCCTTCCGAAAATCGCGATCCTCTGGCCTCCGAAATCGGTCTGCAGATCACTAACCCCCTGCGGCGATCGCGTGTCTAACGAGCAGCCCGGACGATGGGTCCGGCAAAGGCAGACGGGGCATGGCATCAGAAAATGCCAATGGCAAGAAAGGAGTGAGCCCATGTCACGTTCTATCGCATTCGCACTCGCAATTCTGGCTTCAAGTTCCCTGTCGGCCCGCGCGGCCGAGGTCGTGGCCTATTCCATCGCAACGAACGGCGGACAGGCCTCGTCCACGGCGACGGCCGTTGGCAATGCAAACTCTTCGGCTTACTCGGCTGCCACCAACGGCGGGCAGGCGATCTCAAATTCTCACGCCGTCGGAATCGGCAACGGGTTTGCCAACAGTTCCTCGGTGGCGCTGGCCGATCGCGGACTGGCCGTCAGCAATTCCCGCGCTGACGCCCGGGGGCTCTTCGGCAGCGCTGCCCTGGCCAACAGCGAGAGCACGGCGGCGACCGTCGGCGGCGTGGCGCTCTCGAACAGTCTGGCCGAGGCGGACGGTCGCTTCAATTCCGTCGCGGACAGTCGCTCGTCGTCGCTGGCTCTGAGCCATTTCGGCATCGCCCGCAGCGACAGCCATGCCCGATCGGATGGCCTCTTCGGCGGTCGCGCCTTGGCGGTGAGCGACTCAGTGGCCGATACCCGCGGCGGCGTGGCGGACAGCCGCGTCCGGGCGATGGCCGGTGCGCGAAACTTCGGCTCGGCCCATGCAAACGGCCTGGGTGTCAGCATGAGCGGCCCTCGAAACGTGGCCAATGCCCGGGTGACAGCGGTCAGCCGTGCGGAGCGTTTCGGCCGCAGCCACTCGGAAGGCATGATGGTTCGCGTACGACCGTAACCCCCGGGGCGCTGCGTCGGTGCCCTCCACCCGCACCGGCGCAGGCCCCACACAGGACGATCTTGGGATTGATGATTCCGAAACACGGCTTCCAACCATGGAGACCCTGACCATGACCAGCAAAATGAATCGAATGATGCGACGAGCAGTCTGTATTTCAGCCGCTCTCGCAGCGGCCCTGATGATGAGTGCCCTCTCGACAGCACAGGCAAACGAGGCCTCCACGAGCGCCAGTGTCACGCAGATCGGCGGGCTACCCGGCACGGCAACTGCCACGGCGGCCTACAACGGGAGCGGCGTCGGCCAGGCCCGGACGCACACGCGGAGCGGACAAGTCTCCTTCGGCCAAGGTGTGGCCTTCGGCGTGGGCCCCGAGGGGATCAGCTTCTCGGCGAGCTATGCAGTCGGCGGACGCTTCCTCCCGGCGACGGCGAGCACGTTCAACCTGTCGATCGGACGCGACGGCAGCGTAGCCGGCTCGAACGGTCTGGTGGTCGCGAGCCCCGCCCCCCTGAACTCCGCCAGTGCCGGCGGCTTTGCACGATCGCAATTCGGCGGCTCGGTCGCCGGTGCGACGGTCGGCGGCCGCAGCAACCCCTTCGGCCAGGTGATCGGCCGATCGAATTCATTTTCAACACCGCCGCGGCGTATGTGGAGGTAATTCGTACTCTTACGGTGTGCCGCGCAGGAACAAAGCCCCGGGAATCATGCCGGGGCTTTTCTAATTCTGTCCAAGACCGCTTCTTAATCCTGAATCCACATTGCGACATTTGGCGCAACCCGGATGAAACCAGAGGAAGCATTCTGTTTAGCAGAACTCGAATTTGTCCTTGAAAATCAAGCATCAGATTCTGTATACTCGATAGACCTATCCCGAAGGAGGCCACCCAACGATACGAGCGAAAACCCTGAACGCTGACGAGTTGCTTCGCAGATGCGATCCTTGCCCGGTTCTTACGTGAAGGTCGAATCATGAAATCATGCCGTCGTCCTATCCAGCGAGTACCGTGGCGTCTATTATCGATCTGCCTATGCGGCTTGCTTGTTCGTCCGGCTATGCTCCGCGGCGAAGATGAGTTCATCGCCGTTCGCGTACAAGTCAATGTCTATTCAAACGCGACCGTGACGGAGGCGCAGGCCAATGAAGTCCTCGATCGCGCCAACGTCGTCTACTTGAATGCGAAGGCCAATCTTCATGTCTACAAAGTGAAGTATTATAACAATGAAAGACCTCCAAACGGCGAACACTCACGGCTGACGGAGGCAGATCGCCGGGCCATCTTCAAATCGGCACTGGATAGCCCGACCAAGAAGCTCGCTCTGTGTTTCGTCGAGCAGCCGAACATCAATCGCTTAGACGCAATTGGCATCTGTCTGGAGAATGGTCCTGTCAGTATCATCAAGCTGAGCAACCACTCGGACAATATCAAGCGCGCCGGCGATACGACAGCCCACGAATTCGGGCATTCCTTCGGGCTGGATGACATCAATGACCCCAAAAATCTGATGCACGAACGTGATAGTGGATCAGAGCTCGGCTTGACCGACGCGCAGCGCCGGACCATTAAGAAAAATGCATTGCCCTATCATCACCCGGTCAAGAAAAAAGAGTCGAAGAAGGAGCCGGCACAGACAAAGCCCAAGTCGAGCGGCATGTCGTTTCACTTCAATTCCACGAATCCAGCCGCACCGGACTATCTAAATGTCGCCATCGTCAGCATGGCCTCCGAAGATGAGAATCCCGATTTTGATGTACGCATTCAACTGCTGGGACTGATGCCTGTGCCCGGCGCCGCAGGGCTTTACCGCCTGCTCTTCGATACAGACAACAACCCGGGAACCGGCGTCGTCATTCTCGGCTATCCAGGGATCGACAAGGAACTGCGTGTGAACACCTTTCCGAGCGGTGATATCATGTACCGCTGTCGGAATATTGCGACAAACACCTTCACATCCCTCAGTGGAACCCGCAAGACGTGCGTAGAACATCAGGACTACGTCGTTCCCTCGATCGACGAAGACATGGCCCACGCCTTTGAGTTCAGCGTACCCAAGACCCTCCTCGACCTGAACGGCGGCCGGTTTTACAACGTGAAGGTGATCGTTCAGCAGGGACTCACGATCTACGATGAATTCCAATTTGAGCTGGACCTGTCCGCGGAACAGGCCGGGCCGCAACTTTCGACGACAACCGGGCAGATCGGACCCGGGTCATTCTCGGTCACATTGGAGGGCAGCCAGTTTGAACCCAATGCGGAAATCAAACTGATGGCCAATCGCACTGTTCTTGCGACACTCTATTCAGATTTGAATGGCACATTTACTGAGACCGTGACCATTCCAAGCTGCACACCTGGCGATGTCTTGTACCTTTTTGCGGTCGAGACAATCTCGCAGGATGACGCCTATACGGTCGTCCATCGTATCCCGTCTGCTTGCGACGCAAACTGTGATGGCGTCGTGAACACCGCCGACATCCCATTCTTCGCCAGAGTTCTGCTCGGCCTGGCCTCGCCGTGCTCTCCCTGTGCCGGAGACATCAATGCGGATGGCGCTCTGGATGCCTTGGACATCAAAAAGTTTATCGAATACCTGCAAGACTGACCGTAGAGTAGCGGCTTGAAATCAGCCACGCGTCGATAACTCAACGAAAGCAAACCATTCGATCCGGTCAATCGACGGAAGAGGGGGCGAAGTCCCGAGATTGAGCTTGCGCCAACTGGCAAACTGCTTCACTTCAATTATCCAATCATCGCCGCGTACTCGCGCAGCTCCTGACGGAAGCCCCGCAGTTTGATGCCGAAGTCGCGTTCGACAGGACCGATGTCGCAGACCGAGTCCTCCTGCGACATCTGCACCTGCCCGACGTTGAAGCGCATGTAGTTCGGGAGGACCGGTAGCTTCATGAGTGTCATCGCCAAGAACTTCGCCGCCCAGACCGGCTGACCAATGATTGGCTTCCAGTGCTTTGCGCCGGGGATCGTCTCGCGGCAGATGCGGTACAGCTCCTTCCACGAAATCGCCTCCGGTCCGCCAAGCTCGTAAATCTTCCCGATGGTCTGCGGCCTCGAAAGCGCCGCCACGAAGCAATGGGCCACGTCCTTCACGGAGACCGGCTGCAGCTTGTTCTGGCCGTCGCCGAAGTAGGGGATCACCGGCAGCGGCGTTGGAATGAAACCCAGCGCCGGTACAAACGCATCGCAGACGAACGACTTCATCAGCCGCATGAACTCGCCTTCAGGCCCGTGAATGATGCTCGGGCGGAAGATCGTCCAGTCCAGCCCGCTGTCCTTGACGTAGCCCTCGGCGAGCCACTTAGTGCGATGGTACGCGCTCGGCGCATTCGCCCGCGTGCCCAAGGCAGACATGTGGACAATGCGCTTCACGCCCGCGGCCTTGCAGGCCTCAACGACACGCCGCGTGCCCTCGACGTGGATGCGCTCGAAGGTCTGCCCGCGCAGTCGATTCTCGAAAATGATGCCGACGAGATGAATGCAGGCCTCGGCACCTTCGACGGCCTTCGCAAGGGCCTCGTCATCGAAAAGGTCACCGCCGACGGCTTCGACACGGTCAGGCCCGAAGCGGGTCGCGCCGGAGAGAAAACGCGGCCGATCCCGAACCAGACAGACCGGCTTGTGCCCGCGGGCGACGAGTTCCCGCACGACGGCATTACCCACGAATCCGGTCGCGCCGGTGAGCGCGACGCGCGTGAGAAATGGCGGCTCGCTGGATGGGGATGCGGTGGGTCCGGCCTGATCGGCCTCTTTCGTGGTCGTAGTCATGATGTCGAACCTCACTCCTCGGATGTTGGACGTCGCGGGATAATAGTCCTTGCGACGAGCGAGGTAAATCAGACTCGCTGCCGGCCCTTGACGGTCATTCGTTCAGCCAAGGTCGGTGGCCCATTCTCCCACGGGCTGTATAATCTGCGACGAGCTATTGAAACGGTTGAAAAAGGACATCGCCATGCCTAATCAATTCATCATGACCCAGCAGGAAGGCCCGGTCGCCATCCTGCGGCTGAATCGACCGGACGTGCTGAACGCCCTGAACATCCCGCTGATGGATGAGCTGATCACGAACGTCGAGGCCTACGACCAGGACCCCGGTGTCCGGTGCATGATCATCACCGGCAATGAACGGGCCTTCGCCGCCGGTGCGGACATCAAGGAAATGGCCGAGGCGAGCGTTGTGGATATGTACGAGCGCAACAACCTCGCCCGCTGGGAGCGAATCAAGCGTGTGCGCAAGCCGATCATCGCCGCGGTCAGCGGCTTCTGCCTGGGCGGCGGCTGCGAACTGGCCATGCACTGCGACATCCTCATCGCCAGCGAGACCGCTCGTTTCGGTCAGCCGGAGATCAACATCGGCGTGATGCCCGGCGCCGGCGGCACGCAGCGGCTCTCAAAGACGGTCGGGAAGTACCGAGCGATGGAGCTGATCCTGACGGGTCGGATGTTCACGGCAGCCGAAGCGCATGCTATGGGGCTGGTCAATCGCGTGGTCCCGGTAGAACGGTATCTGGACGAGGCGATCGCAATGGCCCGGGAGATCGCCGAGCGTTCACCGATCGCCGTTCGCGTGGCGAAAGAGGCCGTGCTCCGCGCGTTTGAGACGGGACTGTCTGACGGATTGGACTACGAGCGGAAGCTGTTCTACATGCTCTTCGCCACCGAGGATCAGAAGGAAGGAATGAAGGCATTCGTGGAGAAGCGGAAGGCGGAATACAAGGGCAGGTAGCGACCGATGGCATCGGATAGAATGCACCAGGCGTCGTGAAGATCGACGAGCCATCAAAGGATGACTTCATGGCATACGAAACCCTCTTGAGTCAGACGTCCGACGGGGTTCGGACCATCACGCTCAACCGCTCGGAAGAGATGAACTCGGTAGACGAGCGCGTCACCAAAGAGTTACAGGCGGAACTTCGGGCCGTCGCGAAAGACAAATCCGTGCGATGTCTCGTCATCACGGGAGCCGGCCGGGCCTTCTGTGCCGGGCAGGACCTGAAGGCGGCTACGTCGCGCGGCGGAGACTTTGACTTTACGGACGCCCTGCGTCGCCGTTATAACCCTGTGATTCTGGGCTTGCGTTCGCTGGAAATCCCCGTGGTCGCGAGTGTCAACGGCGTGGCCGCAGGCGCGGGCTGGAGCATTGCCTTGGCCTGCGATCTTCGGATCGCATCGAGTCAGGCGAAATTCGTCGGGGCGTTCTCGAAGATCGGCCTCGTACCCGACAGTGGCATGACCTGGACGCTGCCAAGACTGGTCGGAACGTCGAAGGCGCTCGAGATCGCATGGCTGGGCGAGCCGATCACCGCGGACCAGGCGCTGACGATGGGTCTGGTGAATCGCGTCGTCGCACCGGAACAGCTCGCCGAGGCGACTCAGCAGTGGGCGGCCACCCTGGCAAAAGGTCCGACCAAGGGATACGGCCTGATCAAGCGCGCGATCTACGGCGGCCTGGGCCGCGACCTCGAAGCGCAACTGGAATACGAAGCGATGCTGCAGGGCGTAGCAGGCAAGACAAAGGATTACCACGAAGGTGTGAAGGCCTTCCTGGAGAAGCGTCAGCCGGAGTTCATGGGTGAGTAGCAGCGAACGAGTGATCGGAGTGATCGGCAGCGGCACGATGGGAGCCGGCATCGCCCAGGCGGCGGCCGCGTCAGGTTTCATCGTCAAGACGATGGACACAAAGCCCGACCTTGTAGAGAAGGCGTATACGGGTATCGCAGCACGACTTGATGAGCGCGTGGCGCGGGGCAAGCTGCCGAAGCACGATCGGGACGCCACGATGGCCCGCCTCAAAGTTGCCGGCAGCCCTGCCGATTTCGGCCATGCAGAATGTGTCATCGAAGCGGTGACGGAAGACCTATCCCTCAAGCAGTCGATCTTCCGAGAACTGGAGAAGGTGGTCTCCCCCCGAACTCTCCTCGCGACAAATACATCGAGTCTTTCGATTGCAAAGATCGCCGAGGGCCTGGAGCGTCCTGAACGCTTTCTGGGCATGCACTTTTTTAACCCTGCTCCGGTCATGAAGCTCGTCGAACTTGTGCAGGGGCCGCAGACGGGCGACCAGGCGATCGTCGACGCACGGGCCATCTGCGCTCGGCTGGAAAAAACCGCTGTCAAAGTGAAGGATTCGCCGGGCTTCATCGGAAACCGGGTCAACCGACCGTTCTACCTCGAGTCGCTGCGCCTGCTGGAAAACGGCGAAGCCGATCTGCAATCCATCGACGCCGCGCTTCGCAGCTCGGGCGGTTTCAAGCTCGGCCCGTTCGAACTGATGGACCTGATTGGAATCGACGTGAACCTCACGGTGACGCAGACCGTGTGGAATGACTTCGGCAATCCAGCGCGATTCAAACCGAGCGCCGTGCAGGAGAAACTGGTCGCCGCCGGCCACCTGGGGCGCAAGACGAATCGCGGGTTCTACGATTACGCGAACAGTCAGCCGGTCCCCGCCTACGAAAGCCAACCGAGATCCACCAGCGGATGGAAGCCCGATGCGGCGCTGGAGGCATTTGCACAGGTTCTTGAGAAACCGGCGGATCGCGCCATGTGGATCCATGCCCGGGTTTTGCTTGCCGTGATCAACGAAGCAGCCCTGGCAGCCGACACGATCGCTCTGCCGCGCGATGTGGACCTGACGATGGAACTGGGCTTCAACTATCCGCAGGGCCCCATGAGCTTCGCCGATCACGTCGGCCTTGATGTCGTCCTGGAACTGATGAAGAAGTTCCACGCAGAGACCGGCGGCGATGAACGCTACAAGCCCGCGGCCCTGCTGGAGAAGCTCGTCTCCAATGGCGACCTCGGTGAGAAGACGGCGCAGGGTTTTCTGCATCATTGGCTGTAAAATCGAGCAGCAACCTTGCATAACAGGTTCATGGACCGCGAATTTCCTTTCCCATGATGCGACAGGCCGTCATCGTTGAATGTCTTCGCACACCCATCGGTCGCCATCGCGGCGCGCTGGCGCCGGTACGCCCGGATGACATGGCCGCCCTCGTCATCCGCGAAGCCGTCGCACGGGCAAAGATCGACCCCGCGACCGTCGACGACGTTTACTGGGGCGCCGCCAATCAGGCCGGTGAGGACAACCGCAACGCCGCGCGCATGGCCGTTCTGCTTGCCGGGCTGCCGGATACGGTACCTGGAACGACGGTCAATCGGCTCTGCGCCAGCGGGCTCGAGGCCGTCGCCATCGCGGCACGAATGATCGAAGCAGGCCACGGCGACGTGTTTATCGCCGGAGGTGCGGAGTCGATGACCCGTGCACCGCTGGTATTGCCCAAGCCGGATGAGTCCTACGTCCGCGGAAACCAGACGATGTACGACACCACGCTCGGCTGGCGAATGACGAATCCGAAAATGGCAGCCTTGCATCATCCCTACAGCATGGGCGAGACGGCGGAAAACGTCGCCGAGAAGTACAAGATCAGCCGTGAAGATCAGGACGCCTTCGCCCTTCAGAGCCAGCAGCGCTGCAAAGCGGCGATGGACACCGGGAGACTTGCGGAGGAAATCATCCCCGTCGAGATCGACCTCGGCCGCGGCAAGAAGTCGGTCGTCTCCGTCGATGAACACCCGCGACCGGAGACGTCGCTCGAAGACCTTGCCAAGCTGCGGCCCGTCTTCCGCGAGGGCGGCACGGTCACCGCCGGCAACAGCAGCGGCATCAATGACGGCGCGGCGGCGCTCGTCCTGATGGAATCAAAGACGGCCGAGCGACTGGGCATGAAACCTTACGCATTTGTCCGTGCGTCCGCGTCGGCCGGCGTCGATCCGGCGTGCATGGGCCTCGGGCCGATACCGGCGACCAATAAAGCCCTTGCTCGCGCAGGGTGGAAGGTGGACGACCTCGACCTTATCGAGCTGAACGAGGCCTTCGCCTCGCAGTCGCTGGCCTGCATCCGCGAATTGAAACTCGACGCCGCGAAGGTCAATGTCAACGGTGGTGCGATCGCACTGGGACACCCGCTCGGTTGCAGCGGCGCGCGGCTGGCGACCACCCTGGTCCGCGAGATGCGGCGCCGCAAAGCGAAGCGCGGCCTCGCCACGCTCTGCGTCGGCGTAGGGCAGGGTCTCGCCGTACTGTTCGAGTTGGCGGAATGATCCAGACGTCGAAACCCTTGACCTCGCTTCGCTCCTTCATGGGCAAGCGTCGAAACGTCGGAAAGTCGAGCCATGTACGGCTCGCGCCGGATCCGGTAAATCCAAAATCTGATATCCAAATTCAAAAACTTGTGCCGCTCGTCATTGTGATGATCTCGGCATGGTTCTGCGGCTGCATCGGCCAGACCATACAACCGTCGCCCCAGACGTCGCCGGCCGGCGATCCACCGCAGCTCACATGGTCCGACTGGGGGCTGATCCTCTCGCGGAGCGTCGTGCAGGATCAGGTCGATTACAAAAAGATCCTCGCGGACCAGGCACCGATCGAACGACTCTTTGCCATGCTGGCTCGTGTCGGCCCCACATGCACGCCGGACCTCGTGCCCGATCGCAACAGCAGACTGGCATACTACATCAATGCCTACAATGCCGCCGTCGTGCGTAGTGTCATCCTCGTGTCACGAGACGGCCGCGTCCCGCGCGACGCGCCACTCGATCTGGAATACCGTTACCGTTTCGTCATCGACAGACGCTCGCGCACACCCGCAGAATTGCGGCAAATGGCGATGAACCTGGCCGGCGACGACTGGCGTGTCGCACTGGCCCTTTGCGACGGCCGGCGCGGCAGCCCTCCCCTCCATCCACGGCCGATGATCGGCGACCTGCTCGATGGGCAACTCGACTTTGTGACGCGCATGGCCCTGTACGCGCCCCATGTCATCCAGGTCAACCATGGTGCGGAAAAGCGATTGCTGGTGTGGCGCGGTCTTTATCGAATGAAGGATCGTATGATCGCGGACTACGAACGCCGCATGGGCACCACGCACGCAACGCTCCTCAACGTTCTCGGCGAATGGGCCAATCGGAAGCGACGGGAAGAACTGAACACGGCCGTCGGATACAAGGTCGCGGAGATGCCGTACGACAACCTGATCAACCAGGCCGAACTGCCGTCGAGGGAATCCGCCGGTTTACTGGGGTTCTGAAGAATCGCGCTACCCGCATTGAACAAACGAACCGACAGATTCGGCGCAGGCAAGCTGCCCCCTTAGCGCCCCTTCCCGGCACGATTCATCTTGACGACGAGCTTTTCCTTGCGGCCCGGCTTGCGATCGCTCAGCACCTTCAGGGCCTTCTTGATATTGTCAACCTTGAAGATGCCGATGGTGCGTCCGCCGGGAGCGCCGCTCGTTACATACGCGTACTTGATGCTGAGATGCTGAGCATTGAGCTTCGAGCAGATATCGGCCATTGCCCCGGGCCGGTTGGGCATCTCCACGCAGAGCACGTCGGTCTCGGTCGTGGGGATGTTGAGTCGGCTGAGAACCGCCCGGGCCTGTTTCTCATCCTCGGCGACGAGCCGGAACACCCCATGCTCGACGGAGTCCATCAGCGTCAGCGCAGAGACGTTGACCTTCTTGTCGGCGAGTTCATCGCAGACTTTGGAAAGGATGCCGGGCTTGTTGATGAGGAACACCGAGAATTGTTTGACGGGTTTGACCATGTTGTGAGTTCTCTCGAACCATCCTCGTAGGGTCCAGATGCCCGCGCCGGTGCTTCCTGCCTGCGCCGCTGGCAGGCCGACGACGGTGAGTTATTATAATGTCGGATGGAATCGCTGTAAGGGTCTCGCCGATTCGGCGACCCATGCCTTTCCGGAGGGAGCCGTACTTGTCTCTGCCTCGCCTGGCGTTCATCGGTCCGACGCACACTGTATCGCCGTGGCTCCTGCAGGCCGTGCGACGACATGGCACGCTTGAGGCACTCTGCGACGCTCATTCGGAACGTGACGCGGCCCGATTTCAGGCCCGTTGGACATTCACGGATGTGGATGCCCTCCTGCGCGAAGCCGAACCCGACGGGGTCGTGCTGGGGGCCGCACAAGGTGCACGTCACCGGCTGATTAAGCAGTGCCTGGCCTCCGGGGCGAACGTTCTGCTCACGGGCGCGCCCTGCTCGTCCGGCATGGCCAATCGACTCGCGATCCTTGCCAAACTCTCGGGGCGCGTGGTGCAGGCATCGCCGGCGATCATTCACTGCCCTGCCGCGCTGCTGGCACGTCGTCTTCTCGATTCCGGCAGATTCGGCAGGACCATTTCCTTATCCCTGCGATCGACACGGCGCGGCTCGCCGCGTGATGACTTCGACGATCACGGTCCGGTACCGGTCGATCAGGTCTTCGAGGCCGTCAGTCTGATCCAGTTCCTGCTGGGACCGTTGCGGCTGGTTACGGCTATGGCCCATGGCGAAGGTGTGCTCATGGCCGCCGGCATGAGTGTTGAAAACGTACCGGTTTCGATTTCCCTCCATGCCAGCGGGCCTGCCGAGGCACTCGGTGTGGATGTGGAAATGCGCTCACAGGATGGCTCGATCCTGACGATGGATCGCGCCGGCGGGCTGATCTGCCGCAACGGCTCGAGGGTTGACGTCTGCCATCAGCCGTCGCTTGCGGCCAGCGATCCCGTCGTGGAACTGGGCTTTGACGCGCTCGTGAGTGAATTCGTCCGTCGCAGCAGGCCCGGCGGCGCAAGCGGTCTGGCCGGACCGGTCCTGCCCGTGCTGGCCGGCGCAGAAGCAATTCTGGCCAGCGCTGCAAAAGGCAGACCGGCTGCCCCGCGGGTTGCGAGAACCGCACGCAGTTCAGAGCCGGCATAGGCAGCCGGACAGCAGAGCTGGTACCAGCCGGGTAAGCGAATCCCCCCTGCTCTAAGTTGCTGTCCGGCAGAGGGTTCAGGGCACCCCCAACCCGGAGCACGGCCTCGGTTGACAACCCGGCGACTTCCTGTAAACTGCCTGATTCTCAATATTTTGGAGAACCAACGAGAACCGCACGCAGGATAGAGCAATGTCATTCGTTACGGACAAGTGTTTTCAGGCGAAGACCGGCGAAGTCAACCGCGACTGGTATTTCGTCGACGCCGACGGCAAGGTCCTCGGACGTCTCGCGACCAAACTCGCGACGGTGCTGATGGGCAAGAACAAACCGACGTACACACGGCATGTCGATACAGGCGACTTCGTCGTTGTGACGAACGCTGAGAAGATTCGCGTTACCGGTGCGAAGGCCCAGGAAATCGAATACGACTACTACACCTATTATCCCGGTGGGCACAAGATCATTCCCTTTGAGAAGATGATGCAACGTCATCCAGAGCGAGTGATTGAAATGGCCGTGCGGCGCATGCTTCCGAAGAATGCCCTCGGCCGGCGCATGCTCAAGAAACTGAAGATTTATCGGGGTGCGGAGCATCCGCATCAGGCACAGAACTGCCAGCCCCTGGATTTGACCAAGATCTAATTCCACCAGCGGAGATTGTTGAACGTGACGGACCAGACTAGCAGCATCAACATCGGCGGAGGCATCCAAACCGGCACTGGCATGACCGGCACGGCCCCCGCGGCAAAGCCTCCGGCTCCGGCCGTCGGCGGTTATCATTGGGGCACCGGTCGACGCAAGACCGCGGTGGCCCGCGTACGGATCAAGCCGGGCAGCGGTAAGTTCGTGATCCACGGACGCGAGATCAAAGACTATTTCTACGACCCGCGATACCAGGCCGATGTGGTCGCTCCTCTAAAGGCAACCAAGTCCATCGGTAAGTTCGATGTCTTCGTGAATGTTCGCGGCGGTGGTCAGACCGGTCAGGCCGGCGCGATCGTCATGGGCATCGCCCGTGCCCTTTGCAAAGCCGACCCGACGCTGGAGCCGATCCTCCGCGACGGCAAATACCTGACGCGTGACAGCCGCAAGGTGGAACGCAAGAAGCCCGGCCAGCCCGGCGCACGCAAGCGCTTCCAGTTCTCGAAGCGCTGACGCTGCGACAGACGACACAGTCCTGACGAGATTCCCAGCCCGGAGGCGTTACCTGCTTCCGGGCTTTTTCTTTTGTCGGTTCAGCATGAAGCTCTTCGATCGCGTCTTCTACTACCCCGACCGCAGAGCGCGGACCACACCGGCCGAGGCCGGTCTCGCGTTTGAGGATGTTTCTCTTCGCGCGGCCGACGGTACGGCGCTGCACGCCTGGCTGCTGCCCTCGCGAACAGCGGAATCGCGCGGGACCGTCCTGCACCTCCACGGCAACGCGGCGAACATCACCGGCCACTGGCCCTTCATCGGTTGGCTGCCTGCGGCGGGATATCACGTTCTCATGCTCGACTATCGCGGCTACGGCCGCAGCGAAGGCACACCGACGAGAGAGGAAACTCTCCTCGACGCCGAAGCGGCATTGGACTATCTGCGAGCTCGGCCGGAAGTAGATCCACGGCGTATTTTCCTCTTCGGCCAGTCCATCGGTGGAGCCATCGCGACCGTGCTGGCAGCGCGACGACACGGACAGCTCGCCGGGGTCATCATCGATTCGACGTTCACCAGCTACCGTGAGATCGCGCGGTACCACATCCTGCGAAATCCGGTGATGCTTCTCGTGGCATGGTGGTTTCCCTTCGGTGTCGATCGCACGCACGACCCCATCAAGTACATCGCCACAATCAACCCGGCGCCGATTCTCATCATGCACGGCAAGGCCGATCGGATCATCCCCTGGCAGATGTCGCAGCGGCTCTACGACGCGGCCACCGGGCCAAAGGAACTGTGGCTCATCGAAGACATGGATCATATGGAAGCATGGGAGCTGATGCCCGAGGAAGCGGGCAGCCGATTTGTCGCATTTTGCGAGCGGGCATTAGCTCATTTCCTCGCCCGCAGCGCGTAGGTTCTATTCTTTCTCTTGCAGTCGCCGTATCACCTCCGGCAGCAGTTCCCGCTCGATTGCCTGCACGCGCGCGGCAAGAGTCTCCGGCGTGTCGCCGGGCTCCACCGGGCACTTGCGCTGGGCGATGATCTCACCGTGATCGTATTCGTTATCCACCCAGTGAACGGTAGCACCGCTCTCCGTCTCCCCCGCCGCGAGGACGGCTTCATGCACATGCCGACCGTACATGCCCTTGCCCCCATGCTTCGGCAACAGCGCCGGATGCAGGTTGATCACCTTTCCAATCCAGCGCGGCGGCAGCCGCCAGTAGCAGAGCCAGCCTGCCTGCACCACGAGATCCGGCTCAAAGGCATCAAGCGTGAGGGTGATGTGGTCGCTGAAGCGCTGCACGTCGTCAAAGTCCTTCACACGAATCACGTCACACGGCAGCCCCGCCGCGGCCGCAACCTGCACGCCACGTACATCCGAGCGTGAGGAGATGACGACCACGATCTCGACACCTGGAAGACGGCCGTCGCGGGCGCGCTCGATCAGATTCTGCAGGGTGGTGCCGCTGCCGGAGATCATCACAGCGAGACGCATTCGCCGACCGCGCTCCCTGGCACGTCGACGCGCACGATGATTGCCGCGCCGTCCGGGCATCAGGGCCTGCCTTCCGTGGAAGCTTCCGGTGCCGGCAGATCCTTTGCCGGTGCCGGCAAAAGAATCCCCGCAGCGCGGAGGAAGTCTTCCACATCCTGCCAATACTGAGCTTCGTTTTCATCACCAGGGAAATCGTTGTGGCTGCACGCGTACTCGCGGTAGGTCACCTGTCGCCCGAGGTCTCGAAGTTTCCGACCGTGCGACACAGGGACGATCTCGTCCTCGGTTCCGTGCATGATGAGCACGGGAACATCCAGCTCTGCCACGACGCGATCCACCCGAAAGGGATTCTTCGCGAGAAACGGAGGAGCAAGGTAGCGTCGTGCCATCGCTGCGACACTGACGAAGCTGGATTCCAGCACGAGGGCCGCTGGTTTGCGTCTGGCCGCGAGGCCGGCGGCCACACCTCCGCCCATCGAACGGCCGTGAATGACAATCCGGCGCGGATCAACATCAGGCCGCTTGAGGACCTCATCGAAGAAATAAACGGCATCCTCGACGATGCCGCGCTCGCTCGGCTTGCCTGCGGAACGACCATAACCGCGATACTCAGGCAGCAAAATCGCGAAACCAAGCTTCTGGTAGCCATTCACGATGTGCGGCTGGAAATCGATGATCTCGGCGTTTCCATGGCAGAAAACGAGGAGCGGCGCAGGGTGATCTCGAAAACGCGGCAGTGGCGGAAGGTACCACGCAACCACCTGGCCGGCGTCGATGTCGCGCTTCAGCACGACCGTGGAGGCGTCATACTTTTCAAGGGCAAAGGGCTGCGGTGCAAGATCCGCCGGAAATAGCAAATGGTCCTGATAGAAGTACAGTACCGCGCACCAGACGATGTAGATCACAATCGCATGAACAAGGATGCGCTTCCAGCCACGAATGCGAGGCGGCACAGGGGCAGCTTCGCCGTCCGCCTCATCTGGTGTCGCATCGTTCGTCGCGTTGCCCTTCGATTCGCCCATGGCACTCGTGCGGAGTATATCGCAAACTGCCGATCAGGGGTGACCGACAATGGTATTCGTCCGGCCAACC